>WNGB01005872.1_pt1 | contig 34135 bp, 24 predicted proteins | sample 5400681 | NCBI WGS metagenome assembly WNGB01 (sample SAMN13153367, study PRJNA577476) | soil metagenome | isolation source: 115 cm soil or saprolite under grassland replicate 2 | place: USA:California | collected 2016-06-15
CCGACATCGGTGATGCTGGAAGACCGGGATCAAGGATCCCGGTGACAACTTTGCTTGCTGCGTGGCGCGCTTTCGCGGTGGTATTTTTCTCCGCGTGCGCGCTCGCGGAAATCATGGCAGTCGTTCTATTCGTTAGGCGGGAGCATCGGCTCGCCACGCGCACCGAATGGCTTCATCGTTGGTGCCGCTTTGCGTGTCGCGTGCTCGGTATTCGCGTGACCACGCACGGCGCAATGCCGCGATCTGGTCTGCTCGTTTGCAATCATCTGAGTTACCTTGACATCATTGTTCTTAGCTCGATCAGACCTTGCATTTTCGTCGCCAAACGCGATGTCGCTGGATGGCCCTTGTTCGGCTGGTTGGCACACGCAGCCGGCACAATCTTTGTCGATCGCCAGCGCCCCTTGGCTGCACCCCTTGCCGTAACTCGAATACACGCAGCGATCACTACCGGTCTGCCCGTCGTTTTGTTCCCTGAAGGGACAAGTTCCGACGGCTCGACCGTATTGCCATTCAAGTCATCCCTGTTGGAATCAGCCGTCCAAGTCCGTTGTCCGGTCGCCGCCGCCGCTCTCGAATATGCACTCGACCATGGATCGGTTGCCGATGAGGTCTGCTATTGGCGGGACATGACTTTAGTGCCTCATCTCCTGAACCTTTTTTTCAAGCGCGAAATCTGTTCCAAGTGCTCGTTTTCTTATCCAAAGATTCGAGTCGGCAATCGTAAAGAGATCGCTCGCGAGCTGCGTGAAGAAATCATCTCGATGCGATCATGAGGAGGGAGCAGACGGAGATTCAGAAACAGGTAATTCGCGTCGTTTATCCCACCGACGGCGGGAGAATCTCGCTTCGGACTGAAGAGAATTGGGATTCGAGTATCGAAGCACATTCCATACAACAGGAGGGGTGCATATCTGAGTTTCAGATCGAAACAGAGCGACCATATTTTTATTTCAAACCGGTCCTGCTCCGCGATGGCACCACGATGTGGTCGCGCGGAGAAAATTTTCTAGCGGTCACGACTTCGAGTGCGCTCTTGGAAATCCATCCTTACTTCCGTGAAGATGCCCATTGCAGCGTGTGTGAGTTGATGCCGCCGCTCGCCAGCGCTTCGGGTGCTCAACATCGGTTCCGCGTTTTCCTGCCGCCTGGTTACTACGAGAACACGCTCAAGAAATATCCAGTGCTCTACATGCACGACGGGCACAATCTTTTCTTCAAGGAAGAAGCCTTTGTGGGAAACACTTGGAGGACAGATGAAGTGCTAGGAATGCTCGATAAAATGAACGCAATCGAGGAAGTGATCGTTGTTGGAATTCATCCTAATGATCGCATGATTGAGTACACTCGGCCCGGATACGAGGACTACGGCCGGTTCCTTGTTGAAATGCTCAAACCGCTGATCGATGCGAAGTATCGGACGCTGACGAGCCCCGCGAACACAGCAGTTATGGGATCGTCGCTTGGCGGCGTGGTTTCCTTTTACCTCGGCTGGCAGTGGCCTGACGTCTTTGGCATGGTCGCGTGCCTTTCGAGCACGTTTGCTTACCGGGACGATCTGATCGAGCGCGTCTTCGTCGAGCCGAAGAGAAAACTCCGGATCTATCTCGATAGCGGCTGGCCAGCCGACAACTACGAACCCACACGCAGCATGAGAGACCGGCTCATCTGGAAAGGATACCGTCCCGGATCGGAATTGTTTTATCTGGCGTTTCCTGAAGCGAAACACGACGAGAACGCGTGGGCCGCGCGCAGTCCAATTCCGTTTCAGTTTCTTTTCGCAAAACTGCCGGCGTTCTAAAAACCAGTCAGTTCCAGAGATTGAGGCTCTAAGCAAGCGGTGCGCGCTTTCGGATCAAGCGGCGGAAAGACCCGCCCGGATGACTGCGGATATCAATGTCGTCGCAACCGCAGTTTGATCGCGAAGATTCCGAAGTTGTTTTTGAGAACTGCGGAATGCGTCGCGCGTGAGCCGAACCGCTTCGCACGGATCATCGGTGAAGCGGCTGGCGAAACTGTAAACGGCCGGGTAGTAGCGAGCAACTAAGCTATCGAAACGTGAATTTTTCGTTTTCATCGGTTTTTCTATGTTGCCAATTAGTCGAGAAGAGGCTCGTCTCCTTACAGCCTTATGGGTTCTGTGCGCCGTTTGACCCGGCGTCAAATCTGTCGGCGAATAAAGTCGGAGTTATGGCGTCGAACTTCTGCACACACGGCGCCGGCTACGGCTCTCGCTCAAGCGCACTCGTACTCACCAGTCACGGAACTATAAAGGAGGTTTGCACCATCACGAGTTCTCGACCACTGTAGCATTTCATTGTAGCATTTTGCTGGTTTGCATGGGGCAGCATGGAGCCATATCGAATTGTTTACCCAGGGAACTTCCTGCACTCGGAGCTTCGGATCACCTTGACACGGTAGGGGTCAGAGGTTCGAAACCTCTACCGCGCACTACTTCTCATCTTTAACTTCCATCTCGATGGCTGATTCTTCCTCAATCTTCCACCAGGCGATAAACAACTCGATCCAGACGCTGCAATCCCTCGTCGATCTTGACGCGCAAGTCGCGAAGGCTGCGGACCTGATTGAGCAATGTTTGCGCGCGGGAAACAAATTGCTCGTCTGCGGGAATGGAGGCAGCGCGGCTGACGCCGCGCATTTCGCAACGGAGCTTGTTGTGCGCTTCGGCAAAGATCGCCGCGCATATCCGGCGATTTGTCTGGCGAATGATGGCGGACTTCTCACCGCCGCGGGTAATGATTATGGTTTCGATGAAATCTTTGCCCGCCAAGTTGCGGCGTTCGGTCTTCCCGGCGATGTGCTCATTTGTCTGACGACTTCCGGCAAATCGAAAAACGTCCGGCGCGCATTGGAAGAAGCGAAAACGCGCAAGCTAAAAACGATCGCATTTCTCGGACGCGATGGCGGATCGACCATTGGCGTTGCCGATATCGAGCTTTTGGTCCGGGGCGATTCAATCGCCCGAATTCAGGAAGCGCACCAGCTTCTTCTCCATGTGCTTTGCGAGATCGCGGAAGCGCGTCTCCCACGCGAATAAAAGCGGGGACTTATTTTTTGCGCCGCCCATTGTTGCCGCGGGCGGAAACGTTTGAACGCGACGCGCGCCATGGAATGAAGGCGCGGCGCCAGGTCTTCGGGCCCACCAGCTGAGGTGTCTGTTGGTAGTAAACGGCGATGCGGTCGGCGACGTGTTTGGTCAGCTCCTGAAACTTGAATCGTTTTTTGCGGTGTCCCGCATCGAACAACGCTTTGGTGAGGAAATAAGTAAAAGCGCCGTAAGATGTAACGCCGTCGCGGTATTCGTAGGCATATTCGTCTTCGCCGCAGGCTTCAAAGATAAGCGGCAGATAAGGGCCTTGGTGCCCATATTCGCGCTCGCGAAGATCACGCGTCGCCTTGTCATGGGCGAGCGTGCGCAGCGGAACGCCGCGAAGGATCCGGTTTGTGGCGCCGCTTTCGCCGGTATAGGCGGGAGTCTCCCGAAGATAATCGGGTAAACCTCGCTCTTTTCCCAGATTACGCGGCTCCCAAAGCTCGAGGTCGAAATTCCATTTCAACATGCGGTGACGAATATCATCCGGCGGATTCAGGCCGCGTATCTTCGCGCCGCCCACCCGGGTCATGCCCCCGGAATGGCAACAGTCAAGAAAGGCGACGAAAGCCGTTTCATACGGGAGCTGGGCGTAGAGATCGTTGAAATCATTGTCCGTTAGATGAGTAGCACGATCGTCCCAGTCGAAGTCGTAAGGGACCAGAGTCTCGTCGGTGTGATCAACGATTTCATCGCTGTTATAACCGGGAATTTGGGCCCCGTGACCGGAGTAGAAAAAAACGCGTTGATCACCGGCCTGCGGATCTTCGAGCAACCATGCAAATCGCTCGCGGATTGCGGCCGCGGTCGCACGCTCATTAAAGAGAACACGGATATCTTCCGGATTGAAACCGATCTGCTGAAGTGTGGCGCTCATTTTGAAGACGTCGTTTACGCAGCCCTCAAGGCGATCGTCAGGATCGGGATAGTCGTTGATGCCGACAAGCAAAGCGCGGCGCGGTGTGCGCGTCGCCACCGAAGCGGTGATCAGCCTTTCGCCCAGATCTTGGTTAACTTTGAGAAGCTGGGGTTTTACGTCAGGCCGATCGACCGATCGCTCCAGAAGGACGCGCGGCTCCGGCAACCCGGCAATCTCGCGCCAGACCTTATTTTGTGCGTTTGCGTGCCGAATGTACTCGACTGCGTCGTGATCTCCGACTCCGGCTAACTCAAATGGAGTCGCGACGGTTTGGAAGTTATCCGCGTAGATCGTGAAGGGCACAACCAGTACGTCGTCGTTTTCGTTGTAGAGGTTGTACCACTCTCTCGCACCAACTGTTTCCAATCGGCCGCCGAAAAGGGTGCGCAACGCCTGTCGGCCAATCTGGCAGCCACAAGTAATATAGTAGCGGTCCCGAATGATCTTGTTTTGGGTCGGGTGAAGGAAAAGGTCGTAGGTCAAAAGCGTGCCCAGGCTATGGGCGAAGACGACATCGGGTTTGTATTGCTTAATCTGGGCGGTGAGATGTTTGCGCAGACGCTTCCGGAGGTTCTCGTCTTCGGCGAACTGCGTGACCATTCCGATCTTCCATTTGACCGTCTCGTTCACTTGCTCGCCAAAGCCGCGGCGTCGGCCAAGGAGGCCTGAGATCGTGTCGCTTACGGAAAACCTGACTTCGTCCCATAGTAAGCGACCAAATCCACCAAGTGTGCCTCCAACCGCCATCGGAGTTTCGCCGAAGAAGTCGTCGTAGGTCGCAAAGGCGGTATCGACTTGGAGGGAAGGATTCCATTTTGTCAGAACTGTCCTCAGGGCGGTTTCCCACTGCGGTTGCCAACTCGCCGGGTTCTTCTCTTGATGGCCCAGACCGTGAACAACGAGAATTTTCAACGCGTTTATACGGTGAAGGGCTTTTGTTTTTCGAATGTGTGATTGGCCGGACCGATTGTGAAATAGTTCGGCGTTTGCACCGGCGGCATATACTTGACGATCGCCTTGTGAAAGCCGCGGTAATCGCCTTGGAACTTTCCGTTTTTCCACACGGCCAGCAGCATCTCCGTGAACAATCCGTTGCGGTCGCCGTCCGAGCTGGTCTGATTGTCCTGGCACCCTGAAATCAAAAGTCCGGTCGCCCGCATTGTTGTGCGCGGATCCTTGCCCCGTTGCTGCAACTTGTCGTAAAACTGTTCGTGCTCCATGTAAACGCGCAGCGCGATATCCCGCGGCATCATGCGCGGGCGCGCTGGGCTTACACCGAGCGCGGCAAATCTCGCTTCCCGCAGCACAGTGCCGCTGTGGCAACTGTCGGAGAGCACGAATATTCGCACGCCTGCCGCGAAACTCCCGAGCGCGGTGTAAAGTTCGTCGTCAATCAGTTCGCCATCGTAAAGGCACCAGGTCTCGTCGAACCCGTCCGGCTCAAAATCGTTGCCGGTATTGGGCACCTGACCGCCATGCCCCGAATAAGTGAGGAAAAAAATATCGTTTCTCTTTAGTTTTTTCGCTGCCCTCTTCAGATCGCCCAGAATCCGGTTGCGCGTTGCGCTTTTGGTCAGTCGAAGTCTTGTGGCGAACCCATGTTTTCTCGCAATGGCTCGCATATCTTCGGCGTCGAACTCGCATCCCGAAAGCTTGCCAGACCAGCCGCTGTATTCCTTGGGGTCAACGGCATTTAGACCGATGTGCAGAGATATTCCTGATGGCATTGCAAACTCCTTTCTCGGGTTGGGAGCCCGATTCTGGATGCAATCGCCCCTTGCTTACAAGGTTGATTTTGCGTCGTCGCCCTGGCTCAAGGGGACGCCTTCCGGCCCTCGATCACTCCGATTTTTTCAGAAGACGCTCGCGTTCGCGATCCAGTTGCCGCCGCTCGTTCGCGGTTAAACTCCCAATACCGAATTTCGAGATTTTATCGAGGATCGGATCGATCGACGCATAAACATCATCACGCTCCGCGACGCGTCGCGGGCGCGCTTTCGGCACGACGTGAAATTTCGGCTTCGGGCTAAATCGCGCCTTCAGGTCACCCCACCAAGCGAGTTCCGGCCCAGCTCCGCGCAATTCAATGAAGAGAAAGGCTGCGCCGATGCTGGTCCAGACCACGGCCAGATCAGTCCAGGCGTGATAGGCGAGCAATTGGAACGCATAAACGCCAGCGAGAATCAGGGCGATCCATTTTGCCATGATCCGCAGGAACAGCTCGACCCGCGGATAGATGGTCGCAAAAGCAACGAAGACGCCAAAGTGCAACGCAGGTGAACCGGCCAGAGCGGAACGCTGCCAGAGTCCCCAGGCGGTCAGCACAATCGTCGGCGCAATTAACAGAACTGCGTAAAGCGCGATGTAAGCGCGTTGGCCAATGAAGCGTTCGACCTCGCGTCCGAAGAAAAAAAGAAAGTACATCTCGACGGCGAACCAGAGGAGGCCCGACGGAGCATGAATAAACGCGTAGGTGAAGAGGCGCCAGACCTGGCCGCCGTATAAAACTGGCGCACTATCGAACTGCAACCAGGCCAGGATCGAACCGGCGCCGAATGCGACGAGGATGGCAGTGAGAATCGCACACGCAACGTGCACGCCAACCAGCATCGTCGTCACGTCGACGGGGTAGCGTCCCATCCACGCAACCGGACGATAATCATCGGAGGTAGTCACTCCGAACATGCTTTCAATTAATGCCGCGCACTGCCTCTACGCAAGCGAAACGACCGGCCCACGAGTAATAAACCCGCCGTCGCAATCACCGCGGCGCGACAGCCACGAATAGACACAAATGAAAATACCGGTCACTTTGATGCCTTCTTCGGATTCGTGTTTATTCGTGTCCATTCGTGGCTAAGATCGATATCTTCGTTTCATGAAAAATGTTGCGCCCGCCATATTCGCCCCGAATGGAATCGGCGATGCAAAGCCGGGCAATCAGGCGGTGCTCGATTGGGTGCACGAAATCGGAACGCTTACCAACCCGGAAAACATTTTCTGGTGCGACGGGTCTGATCGCGAAAACGAATTCCTGATCGCGGAGTCGCTGAAGCAGGACGTGCTGATCAAGCTGAACGAGAAAAAAGTTCCGCGTTCCTATCTGCATCGATCGAATCCGAACGATGTCGCCCGGGTCGAGCAATTTACTTTCATTTGCACACCGACCAAAGAGGAAGCGGGCCCGACGAACAATTGGGCCGAGCCGGCGGAAACGTATTCGAGATTGCGCGGACTGCTCAAAGGCGCGATGCGCGGCCGCACAATGTTCGTCGTGCCTTACATCATGGGGCCGCCCGATTCGCCCCTGACAAAAGTGGGTTTCGAGATCACCGATTCAAAGTATGTCGTGCTCAGCATGCGGATCATGACCCGCATGGGCGAAATCGCTTTGAAACGTCTCGGCGACGATCCGAACGCGGAATGGAACCGCGGTGTGCATTCGTTGTTAGATGTCGATCCTGCGCGCCGGTTCATCTGCCATTTTCCACAGGATAACGCGATTATCTCTGTCGGCTCAGGATACGGCGGCAACGTTTTGCTGAGCAAAAAATGTCTGGCCCTGCGAATCGGTTCGTATCTCGCGCGCAAGCAGGGCTGGATGGCCGAGCATATGTTGATCCTCGGCGTCGAATCACCCGAGGGAAAAAAACATTACGTGGCGGCAGCGTTCCCGAGCGCATGCGGCAAAACGAATTTCGCCATGCTCATTCCACCAAAACATTTCAATGGCTGGAAGGTGACAACCGTCGGCGATGATATCGCGTGGATGCAGATCCGCGATGGGCGACTGTATGCGGTGAATCCGGAGAACGGATATTTCGGTGTCGTGCCTGGCACGAGCTACAAGTCGAACCGGAACGCGATGAAGTCGATCGAGCACGACACGCTTTACACCAACGTTGCCCTGACTGATGACGGCGATGTTTGGTGGGAAGGAAAAGACCCCGACGGGTCGGGGCCGAAGCACACCATCGACTGGCGCGGGAACGATTGGACGCCGGACTCAAAAGAAAAGGCCGCGCATCCCAACAGCCGGTTCGCCACACCGATGCGCAACAATCCCGCGCTCGATATCGATGTTGAAAAAGGCGACGGCGTCCCGATTAGCGCGATCATCTTCGGCGGACGCAGGAGCGATACGATGCCGCTCGTGTTTCAATCGTTCGACTGGAAGCACGGCGTTTACCTCGGCGCGACGATGGCTTCGGAAACAACCGCGGCCGCGACCGGAGCGGTTGGTCAGGTTCGGCGTGATCCCATGGCGATGTTGCCGTTTTGCGGCTACAACATCGGTGATTACTTCCGGCACTGGCTTAAGGTCGGAACGCGTCTCACTGATCCGCCGCTCATTTTTAATGTGAACTGGTTTCGCAAAGGCACGGACGGGAAATTTCTCTGGCCCGGTTTCGGCGAAAACATGCGGGTGCTCAAATGGATCATCGATCGCTGCGAAGGAACCCCGAAAGCTTTCGGGGTTAAGTCGCCCATCGGATGGTTGCCCGGTCCGCACGATCTCGATCTTGATGAGCTGGACGTGGCAAAAAGTTTTTCGATTCGCTCGGCGGCGTCGTTCCAGAGGAATTGCAGAGACAACGCGAACAACTCGCCGCGCGTTTCAAGGAATAAACTTTTGGGGGACGCTGTTAGCGTCTCGAGGGACGCAAGCTGCTTCCCCTACAGATTTCTGTTTTTTACGCGCGAAATTTGCGAACTACGCGCGTATCTGGAACTGTCTCCAGTGGGTTCAAAGGTTGTTGGAAAAAATCGGGTCGCCGCGTCCTCCACAGCGGACTGCGTTGAGATCCGGGGTGCACGCCAAAACAATCTCAAACACATCGATGTCGATCTTCCACTCGGCAAACTGACGGTTATTACAGGCCCGAGCGGCAGCGGCAAATCGAGTCTGGCCTTCGAAACTATCTACGCCGAAGGCCAGCGTCGTTACGTCGAAACGTTCAGTCCCTATATGCGACAATTCCTCGACCGTATGGACAAGCCGCGAGTGGACGACATTCGCGGCATTCCTCCTGCGATCGCCGTCGAACAATCGAACCCGGTAAAGTCGTCCCGGTCGACCGTCGGCACGATGACAGAAATCAACGATTATTTAAAATTGTTGTGGCCGCGGGTCGCGCACGCGTTTTGCCCAAGCTGCGACCGCGAGATCCGGCCCGAAACAGCCAAATCAATCGCCGATCAGGTTATGCGCGACTGCGACGGCAAAAATGTTCTTATCACTTTTTGGATTCCGGTCCCCGTAAAAACCCAACCACGCGATTTCTTCGATTTTCTTCAGCAGCAAGGCTATCTGCGCGTGTGGATCGACAACGAAATTGTGCGCGTGGATGCCGAGCTAAAAATCAAGAGGCTCGGGGCCCGGGTGCAGGTTATTCAGGATCGTATCGCGATCAGCCAAGAAAACCGCGCGCGTCTGGTCGAAGCCATCGAAACGGCGCTTCGTTTCGGAAAAGGCAAGATCAATGTCATACCGACGACGGAGAACATCGAACGCCGGGGCAATCCACAATCGGCAATCGGCAATTCGCAATCGGCAATCAAAGAGCTTCCCTTCTCCAGCGGCTGGCATTGCGCCCATTGCGATCTCGACATTCGTCCACCGAGTCCCGGGCTATTCAGCTTCAACAATCCACTCGGAGCGTGTCCCGAATGCCGCGGGTTCGGTCGCACCATTGCGATCGATCTTAACAAAGCGATTCCAGATCGGAGTTTGAGTATCAAGCAGGGCGTAGTCCGAGTTTTTCGCGGAGCTGAGTTTGGCGAATCGCAAAAGGACCTGCTCAGGGCCTGCGCCCGCGGAGAGATCGATATCAATGTCCCTTTCGAGGAATTGCCGAAGACCGATCAGGATTTCGTCATCGAAGGCGAGAAGCGCTCGGGCGATTACAACGACGAGGATTACGAAAACGATCGCTGGTACGGCGTTCGTGGTTTTTTCCGCTGGCTCGAGAGCAAGACGTACAAGATGCACGTGCGCGTTTTACTCAGTCGCTATCGCGCTTACACGACCTGCCCGAGTTGCAACGGCGGACGCTTTCAGCCCGAATCGCTCAATTACAAAGTTGCTTCTGTAGCGGCGGTCTATGACCGCCGAACGCAAACAGACGGCGCTCACCCATCTTCGCGCAGCTACGACGTGGCAGGCGGAGCGCCGGTACAGTTAACGCTTCCGGAATTTCAGGCGCTCCCCATTTCCGGCGCGCGCGATCTTCTAAGCAAGATTGACATCGCCCCCACCGACTCGACTGCGCGAATGCTGCGCAACGAAATTTGCGCGCGCCTCAATTATCTTTGCGAGGTCGGAGTTGGTTATTTGACGCTGGATCGATCGACGCGCACGCTAAGTGGCGGGGAAGTGCAGCGGGTCAATCTAACCACCTGTCTGGGAGCCTCGCTCGTGAACACGCTTTTCGTGATGGACGAACCGAGCATCGGGCTCCATCCGCGCGATGTCGGCCGGCTCGTGCGTGTGATGCACAACTTGCGCGATAAAGGCAATACGCTGCTGGTCGTCGAACACGAGGAACAAATCATCCGCGCGACCGATAACTTGATCGACATTGGTCCGGGGCGCGGCGAAGGCGGCGGCGAATTGGTCTGGAGCGGTCCACTGGACGAATTCCTCAATGGAGCCGGCGCGCCCTCGCGCCGCAACACATCACATAACCGGCGCGAGGGCGCGCCGGCTCCATCCCTTACGCGCGAGTATCTTACGGGCCGAAAATCAATCCCCGTGCCAACGTTGCGCCGGAGATGGTCGTCATCGATCAAGATCGGCGGCGCTCGCCAGCACAACCTCAAAAATATCGATGTCGATCTTCCGCTCGGCGTTTTCGCGTGCATCACCGGCGTTTCAGGTTCCGGCAAATCCACACTCATTCGCGATGTGCTTTATCGGAATCTCCTGCGTGCGAAAGGCCAATTGTCCGATCACCAGTCTTCGCAAGGCTACGGCTTGGCAGGTGAACCGGGTGCGTGCAAATCGGTGACCGGCGCGCACCGCATCGGCGACATCGTCATGGTCGATCAAGCGCTGCTGGCGCGGACGCCGCGTTCAACGCCGATTCTTTATATCGGCCTTTACGATCGGGTGCGCGAATTGTTCGCCTGCCAGCCGGAAGCGATGGCACAGGGACTAACCGCCAGCGCCTTCTCATTTAACTCTGGTAGCGGCCGTTGCGAGCGTTGCTCAGGCACAGGCTATGAAAAGATCGAGATGCAATTCTTGAGCGATCTTTACGTGCGTTGCTCCGAATGCGAAGGCCGGCGATTTCAGCCGCATGTGTTGAAGGTCAAACTACATGGCAAATCGATTCACGATTTGTTGGAGCTGACCGTGAGCGAGGCAATTCCGTTCTTTGCTCAGATCGGGGAGGAAAAAAACTTATCCGAGCCGCTCAAGGTCCTCGATGAAGTCGGTCTTGGTTATCTGAGGTTGGGCCAGCCGCTCAATACCTTGTCCGGGGGCGAATCACAGCGCTTGAAATTGGTTCGGCATCTCGCAGGCGTGTCGCCTGCGACCGATAACGGAACAGCCGGCACGGCTGCCTCTATAGAAACACGGAAAGGCAACCTCTTCATTTTCGACGAGCCGACGACCGGGCTGCACTTTGATGATGTCGCGATGCTCTTGGGATTATTTCAGCGGCTGGTCGATCGTGGTCATTCCATCGTGGTAATTGAGCATAATCTCGAAGTCATCAAGTGTGCCGATTGGATTATCGATCTTGGCCCGGAAGCCGGAGACGACGGCGGTGAAGTCGTGGCAGAAGGCACGCCGGAAAAGATCGCGCGAGCCGAGAAATCACACACGGGAAAATTCTTACGACGGGTTTTTTCAAAATCTCGCAAACCGCTGCATGTCATCCCGAGCCGCGAAGACGGCGAGGGACCTCACAAAATCACAGGCGAGCCGGAGAGATCCTTCACTTACTCTCAGGATGACAGCGTTGAGTTAGCGCGAGCCGCGGAAACGGCTCCGCGATTTCGCGCGAGCAGCCATAACCACGCGATCTCGATTCACGGCGCGCGCGAACACAACCTGAAAGATATCGACGTCAAGATTCCGCGCGACCAGATGGTCGTGATCACTGGTTTGAGCGGCTCGGGCAAATCGACGCTCGCCTTCGACATCTTGTTCGCCGAAGGGCAGCGACGTTTTCTCGACAGCATGTCGCCGTATGCGCGGCAGTTTGTCGAGCAACTTGAGAAACCCGATGTCGATCTTGTCGAAGGTTTGCCGCCGAGCGTTGCGATTGAGCAACGCGTCACGCGCGGCGGCGGCAAATCGACTGTCGCGACGGTTACAGAGGTTTATCATTTTTTGCGGCTGCTCTTCGCCAAAACCGGAACTCAATTTTGTCCCGATTGCGACGTGCCCGTCGAAAAGCAGAGCGTCGCTGCGATCGTAAAACAGGTGGAGTCCGCGGCCCCGCAGTCGCGGGGCGGAGTGCTCAGGGTGCTCGCGCCACTCGTCAAGGCGCGCAAAGGTTTTCATACCGATGTTGCGCACTGGGCCGAGCGCCAGGGCTTCGATACGCTTTATGTCGATGGAAGGCTGATTCCGATTTCTCAATTTCGAAAGCTCGAGCGTTTCAAAGAGCACACGATCGACGTCGTGGTCGGCGTGATCGATGCCAAGCGGATTTCCAAAGCGCGCGGTCTCACCCAGCGCGCATTGGAGATTGGTCGCGGCACCGCACGTCTGCTCGACTCGAAAAATCGTCTGATTGTCGTGAGCACTGAGATGAGTTGTCCAAGCTGCGGTCGCGCCTTCGAGGAACTCGATCCGCGTTTGTTCTCCTTCAATTCGCCGCATGGCGCTTGCGAGGAATGTGGCGGGTTCGGTGAAATTTGGGACAGCGATCTGCAAACCGGCGCGAGTGACAATGGCGAATCAATCCTGGAGAACGAACTGGCGGCAGAGCGGGAATCTGAATGGATTGACGAAGAGGACGCGCGCGAATGTCCGAGCTGCCGTGGCTCGCGTCTGAACGCGGTGGCGCGTCACGTGCGTGTGCAGGGATATGCGATCAACGATTTCACCGCGCTCTCGGCGAGCGAAGCCCGGAAGCTTACGGGGAAACTGCGGTTTCGCGGGACACAGAAAACCGTCGCCGGAGAGTTGCTTCCAGAAATTCAACAGCGGTTGCGTTTCATGGAAAACGTTGGTCTCGGTTATCTCGCCCTTGGTCGTTCGGCGAAAACATTGAGCGGCGGGGAATCCCAGCGAATTCGTCTGGCCGCGCAGCTTGGCTCCAATCTGCGTGGCGTGCTCTATGTCCTGGACGAGCCGACAATTGGTTTGCATCCGCGCGACAATTTTCGGCTGCTCGACACGCTCGCCGCCCTGCGCAAGAAGGGAAACTCGCTTGTCATTGTCGAGCACGATGACGAGACGATGCGGCGCGCCGACCACGTTATCGATCTTGGGCCGCGCGCGGGGGTCCATGGCGGGGAGGTCGTCGTCCAGGGAACTCTCCGCGACATCGAGCGTGCGAAAAACTCCGAGACGGGACGTTGTTTGAAAACGCCCCTTTGTCATCCCATCCGAAAATCGCGGCGAGCATTGCCCGATGTCGAAAACTGGATCGAAGTTCACGGGGCTCGCGCGAACAACTTGAAAAATGTCGATGCTCGCTTTCCGATCGGGAGACTTTCCGTGATCACCGGTATTTCCGGTTCAGGAAAATCGACATTGATGCACGAAGTGCTTTGGCCGGCGGTCCGCGATGAGTTGGAAAAGAGGAAGCGATCCGGTAAGGGTGATTTGTTCAAGCTCGTCAGCGGCGCGGCGGAAATCGAAGCGGTTTACGAAGTCGATCAATCGCCGATTGGTAAAACGTCGCGTTCGACGCCGGGCACATACATCAAAGTATTCGACGAAATCCGCAATCTTTACGCGCAACTGCCGGTCTCGCGTGTTCGCGGGTATTCGGCGAGCCGATTTTCATTTAATGCGGAAGGCGGTCGTTGCGAAACGTGCAAAGGCCAAGGCGTGATTAAGCTGGAAATGAATTTTCTGCCGAGCAGTTACGTGCCGTGCGAGGACTGCCGCGGCCGTCGGTACAATCCACAAACGCTCGAGGTCCTCTATAACGACAAATCGATCGGTGACGTAATGGAGATGACGATCGAAGAAGCGGCGCAGTTTTTTTCGGCACATCCGAAAATTGCGCGCCCGCTCTCATTGCTGGTTGATACCGGGCTCGGCTACCTCAAACTTGGGCAGCCGAGCCCGACCTTGAGCGGCGGCGAAGCGCAACGCCTGAAGCTGGTGACCCAATTAAAGCGGGGAGTCAATCGCGCGGCGAACGAGCGGATTCGCAAAATGCGCAAGCCGGGCACAACATTGTATTTGCTCGAGGAACCGACCATCGGTCTGCACATGGCAGACATTGAACTACTGCTCAACGTGTTGCATCGGCTCGTGGACGAAGGGAACACAGTGATCGTGATCGAACACAATCTCAGTGTAATCGCGGAAGCAGATTACATCGTCGATCTTGGCCCGGAAGCGGGCGCCGAAGGCGGCGAGATCGTTGCTTTTGGGACTCCGGAACAAGTCGCGAAGAATCGTGTCAGTCGCACCGCTCCATTCCTGCGAAAGGTATTGAAGCCGTCGCGCAAAAATAAGCGCATGTCATCCTGAGCGGAGCGAAGGCCCTCACAAACTTCGTTGATCACACAATTTGCCTGAACATCTGCACTGCGCTGTGAGACCCCTCGGTCGCGCGGCGGCTCGGGATGACACGCGTTTTCGTTGCGGGTGTCGCGGACTTCAGTGACAATCGGCACCAATGTTTGCTTACTATTTGCACAACCTCGATCCGATCATTTTTCGCATTTACGATAATGTCGGGCCGCGATGGTACGGGCTGGCTTACGTGCTGGCGTTCCTGTGCAGCTATGTTCTTCTGCGCGTCCTGGCGAAAACCGGTTACGCGGATCTGCCTGTGGAAAAGGTCGGAGACTTTATCACGGGCTGCGCGCTTTTCGGTGTGATCATTGGTGGCCGCCTCGGGTACGTCTTTTTCTATAAACCGGAAATGCTGCGGGAGCCGTTGTCGATTCTGCGGGTATGGGAAGGCGGAATGTCGAGCCACGGCGGGATGATCGGGGTGTTGCTTTTCACTTTTTACTTTGCCCGTCGGCACAAGATCTCGTGGCTGAACCTGGGCGACAATCTTGTCGTGACCGCGCCGCTCGGTTTGTTCTTTGGCCGATGCGCCAATTTCATCAACGGCGAACTTTACGGGCGCGTTACAACTGTTCCCTGGGCAATGCAGTTTCCAAAGGAGTTGTTCGATCATCCAGCCGAAGCAGAACGCGCAATCGCCACATGCACGCAAATTGATCCATCGCTGACCACCCCGGACGCGATTATTGCGGTGCTGAATCGACAACCAGAGATCGCGTATGCTTTGCGCTCGATCCTGACGCCGCGGCATCCATCTCAGCTCTACGAAGCATTTTTCGAAGGGATCGTCTTGTTCGCGATCTTGTGGTTCGTCCGCACGCGCACCCGCCAACCGAATGGCGTGTTGACTGGGCTATTCTTTATCTTCTATGCGATTTTTCGGATCGCGATCGAATATTTCCGTGAGCCCGATGCGGAATTGATCGGCCATTTCACGCGGGGCCAGTTCTTCTCATTCTTTTTGATTGGGATCGGGGTCGCGTTTGTTGTCGCGGCTAAAACGAGGCCGACGTATCCGACGAAAATGACGAAGCCCGAATGACGAATGACGAATCAATGTCGAATGTTCAAATGATGAAAGCTTTCAAGGCTTCGTCATTCCTCCGTCATTAGACATTCGCCATTCGGCATTTCCGCGAATCTTACTTTCGTTTCCGCGAAATGGCGCTATTACTTATGCCGGTGACGCGGAGATGCTCATTGCGACATTGCTAGCGGCCGGCGGTCTCCTTTTTGCGTTCGATCACGCGACGATCGCAGGAAAGCTCGTCCTCTCGCGCGACAACAGAACGCCCGGTTCCTCAAAGTTTTCAGGCAGGACCGGCAACCTCTCCGTTTGTTTGAAAAGCACGCACGATTCCCTGGGTCGCCAGTATTTAATGTGTATCGCGCCGGATGCGAGGAAATGACATTTCATCTTCTCGGTTCGCCGGAAGTGGATGACACCTTTCGCGCGCGCCTCGAGATCGCTGACAAAATTTCGCCGGCGCAAATGGGTGCGGTAAACGCGGCCATGGAACGAGCGGTCGGCGAAACGGCGCTTGCGCTCGAATCACAAATGATTTTGCTCGCCACCGCGGTGAGCGGGTCGCCCTTTCTAGGATTGCTCGGCACCGTTTGGGGCGTGATGGACGCCTTTACCGGTGTGGCCGAAGCGGGCGCGCCGAATCTTGCTTCGATGGCGCCAGGTGTTTCCGGCGCGCTCATCACCACCGTAACCGCGCTCTGCGTCGCTATCCCGGCCATGTTCGGTTACAATTTTCTCGTCACCAGCATTCGCGGGATCATCGTTGAAATGGACAACTTCGCCGCCGAACTCGCTTCCGAGTTCGAACACAAATACGTCGATCACGCCTCGCGTGAATCGGCCTTTAGGAGATGAAGCAGCTGCGAAGTTACAAAAGTTACATCGCTACAAACGTGAATCGGTGCACGCTGCGTGGCCTTTGTAACCATGTAACTCATTTAACTCGTTAACCGCACATGCGACGCTACTCACAACGCCAGAGTCTCTCCACGCTAAGCGAGATTAATATCACGCCCCTGCTCGATCTCGCCTTCGTGCTGCTCATTATTTTCATGATCACGACGCCGCTGCTCGAAAACAGCATGAGCCTGGTGATCCCATCCAGCGGCGCGACCAATCCACCGATCAATTCGTCGCAAGTCCAAATACTTTCAATCGACCGCAGCGAGACGATCCGGTTCAACAATCAAGTGGTGGACTTGGAAACGCTCACCACGCAACTCTTTCAGTTGAAGCAGGCCAATCCGGATGTGGCGATCGTGATTCGGCCTGATCGCGAATTGCCCGTGCAAAAGTTGATTGCCTTGATGGACACGTTACGACGCGCGCAAATTACGAAAGTCGGCATCGCCACCAAGGCCGAGTCGAAGTGAGACACAAATTTCACGAATCCACACCAACGGATCATGAGATTCGTGACAATTCGTGTAATTGGTGCCGTGTTCATGCCCGCTTTTGGCGGAACGTCACCCTGATTGCGCTCGCGCACGTTGCCCTTCTCCTGGGATTGATTCACTGGAGTGTCGAAGCCAGGAGCTCCTCAAACGCGCAAAGCATCGTCTGGATCAGTGGCGCGGAAGATCTCGTCGCCGGAGAGCCGAAGAGGAGCGAGTCGCCCGAGCCGGCAATAACTCCATTCCAGCCGCCTGAATCGGAACCGTTGAAAAAAGATGAAGCGGCGGATGAAACACCTCTCGTCACCGCCGCAAAGAGCGAAATCGAACTGCCCACTCCGACTCCAGAACCAACATCCACTCCAAAGCCAACGGCGACTCCGAAACCGAAGGCAACGCCGAGTCCAACACCGAAACCGACTCTCAAGAAAACCCTGGTGGCAAAAGCTTCTCCCAAACCATCGCCGAAAGCGAAGACGAGCCCGACGAAATCGGCGGAGGAGGCAAAGAAAACCGACGCCAGCGCGGAGAAAAAGAAGATCGCGAAAACCGCTCCAGCAAAAACGGAGTCTTCTTCTCAAACGTCTGGCAAAGCAGATTCATCTGCCAAAGGTGGCCGCGCTGGCGGGGGCAGCAGCGCATCGGAATTCGGGTGGTATGGCAATATGTTGCACGACCGTTTTTACAGCGCATGGATCCAGCCCACGACGACTGTCGCTTCTGGCAGCAAGATTTCGACACTGGTCAAAGTTCGAATCGAAAAAGACGGGCGCGTTTCCAAATTCGAAATCATCAAGCCGTCTGAAAACATTGTGGTGAACGAATCAGTGGCGGTGGTTGCGAAACGAGTGACCGAAGTTGACCCGCCGCCGGCCGGCCTCGCCAGCAGCGATCATTACGACGTAAAAATCAATTTCGAGCTGAATACCAATTAGGAAACGGCGAATTAGAGGAACCGATCCGGCGCGACGACCGCGCGAATTGATTCCTCTGGGGAGCACAGCCTGCTCGCCCGCGTGCGAGCCGCTGGCGTGTTGGCGACCCCGAAAGCTTTCGGGGTCGCGATCACCGAGATTCATTGCTCCTACGGTCGAGGCGGCGGCGAGGCCGGGGGCGTTGCGCTGGGCCCTGGAGTCGGCCGAGGCAGCGGCGTTCCGCTGGGGGTCGCTGTCGGTGTAGCTGTAGGAGTAGGCGTAGGAGGCGGAGTTGGAGTTGCCGTCGGTGTAGCCGTTGGTGTCGCCGTCGGCGTCGCTGTCGGGGTAGCCGTTGGAGTTGCCGTTGGTGTCGGCGTCGGAGTTCCCCCGGTGAGCAGGAGTGGGTTCGCATAAAGGTCAAACGCGTGCAACGTGCCATTCGGGTTCGTGCCATCGCAGTTCGCGTTGTCCGCCCACAGCGTGTAGAGCTTGCCCGTGCGGGCGTCCAGACCAACGTAGTCACCATAGTCGATGCCGTTGCCCGACGCCGTCGCGTTCGAGAACCCGCCGCTCAAGCGCCTGTTCGGCGCCCAAGTCGCGCCACCGTCGGTGCTGAAGGTGCCGTAGTATTCGGCATCGTCATTAGGAATCATGTTGGTGCCGCCTGGACCGGGCACGCCGTTGTCATTGCGACAATCGTGAAAGCCCACTGCCACCGTGCCGGTTGAGGGATCAAGCGCAATGTAGGGCAGGAACTGGCTGCGGATCGGCCCCAGCGGGTCGTCGTTCACGCGCACGAACGCGCTCCACGTCGCGCCGTCGTCGGTCGAGGTCCGTACATAAATCTCAGTGTCGTTATTCTCGTTGACTGTCTCGTCTGTGTACACCAGATAGATGCGGTTGTTGAATGGCCCGCCGGTCGCATCCCATACTACCCCGGCCTCAGCGTCGATCGAGCGTTCGCTCTGCGCCGGGATAAAGTCGAAGCCGCCCACATTGGTCGCCGAAACGGTGATGCGCGCGCCGAAACCGCCCGCTCCCAAACCGTCCGCGTCTACATTGGCGAAGATCGTCGCCGGACCCTGTCCACCAGTCGGGCTCTGATAGGTCACGATGACCTTGCCGCCGTTCGGGCCAGGCCCGACGGCGATACCCCCGAAGCTGCCAGTCGCTGAGGGGATCGCCTGTTGCGCGTTGAAGGGTCCCCAAGTACCGAGACCCGTCACTGGCGCCCCACGCGCGACCATGCTTCCGCTCTGGTTCCAGTCGACCCACACGCTGCCGTTGCCCACAGCGATCGAGGGTTGGTCAACGCTGCCGGTGCCCGCGGTTACGGGTGCACTGAATGTGACGCCGCCGTCGGTGCTCAAAATCACGTTGATTTGGTTGACGCTGTTGTTGATGTAGACCAGGAACAGGTTGCCGAACGTGTCCCAGGCCGCCTGCCCGTCGCAGCACGCCACACCCGTGGCGATCGTGCCGCGCGTCCAGGTCGCGCCGGCATCTGTTGAGTACGCCCGGAAGATGCTGGCTGTGCCGGGGTTGTTCGAGGTGGCTACGAGGTTGTTTGTGTTGGTCGGATTGACGTTCACGAAACTCTCAGCCTGGTTGCCGGCCGTGGCGCTCACGTTGACAACCGCCTCGAGGCAGGTCAGCGGCGTGAACAGATCGATCGGTTTCGGTGCACGCTCTTTGGGCTTTATGCATTTGCGTGTACCATCGGGCACATCGATGCCCTCGGCCGCCGCCAGCACCTGCGCGTGCAAGGTGGAGGTGGTAAGCGTGAGCAACATGAAAACGGCGGCAAGCGCAGTCAGGTGGAGGCGTGTGTTCATATGTGTGTTCTCATTGATGCAGCGAGTAAGAGCGGATTGAAGGGAACTCGCAAGTCGGCTTACGCATGAGCCGCGATTGTTGGACGATTTCCGAGCGAATGTCGAACCTTATTTTGGCTGCGAAAATGGCGGCGGCGGCGGTAATCCGTTAGGCGGATGCCAACCTCTGGTTGTTAAATTCTTCTAACTTTTTGGCTTTAGCATTGATGGAATGAGGCAGCTTCACCGCTTCGCCGTTCAACGTTTCAACCCCTGTACCCGTTTTGATCTCCTACCTTCGGCCTTGCTTTTTCCACTTTTAACATCGGTCGCTGCCCGTAGCTTGTAACCTCAGCCCTAAGTCTCTCCCGATTGACAGCAGTTTGAAAAATCGGATCGTGATCCTGCCTCGTATGAACCTCCTGCGCAGCATCATACTCTTCATGCTCGCGTCACTCAGCCTCCTCGCTGTTCCGGCGCCGGCGCGGGCACAAGCGACTAGTGGAGAACAAAACCCCGATTTCGCCGACACACCCTCAAGAGCTGACGCCGCATCGCTGCAGAAAAAAGCCGCTCAAGCCCAGGCCCGGATTCACGCCAATAAGGACGACCGCGACCAGCTGATGATAGCGGTTAAGACTAACGAGGTAGCCTTGGCCAAACAAGTCCTCCTCAGAAACGGATTCACCGCTGAGGATTTGGAAAATGCGAAGATTACTCTACGGACGGGCGGAGGAAAGGGAGGTGAAGACGAAATAGAGATATCTGCCACTTGTTGTGATCCTAAGGAAATCACAATTCAACGATCACTGGAGTACTTCACAAAATAACCGTTACAGAAATAGGAGCATTACCTGCTAGGCGCCCATGTCAGCTCCATCGATGGTTAGGCGTTGGTGACTGCGTTTGGCTCGCCATACCATAGTCGGCCGAACGGTAGTGCGTCGCTGATGAGATCGAAGCCGCGCCGGAACATTCTTTCATCCTAAATGACAGGAATAAAAGTTCGCAGACCCTGGTAGCTTTCGGGATCGCGCACACGCGGCGGCGCGTATGCTCCCCTTACGCAGCGAATTTCTCCTCGATCAACCGGCGTAAATGATCAGCTATCGCCGTGTGATCGAGTCGTTGTATTACTTCGTCCAGAAAGCCGGTGACGATGAGACGCTGGGCAACTGGGACGGGAATACCGCGCGTGCGCAGATAAAAGAGTTCGTCTTCGTCGATCTGACCGGAGGTTGCGCCGTGGGTGCAACGGACATTGTCGGCGAGGATTTCGAGGCCGGGCATTGAATTCGCTTCGGCGTCATCGCTCAAGAGAAGGTTACGGACTTTTTGATACGCATCGGTGAAGTGGGCGTGCGGTTCCACCCGGATGAGGCCGCCAAAAATGCTGCGGGCACGGTTGTCGAGCGCGTTCTTGTAAAGGAGATCGCTGGCAGTGTGGGGCGAGATGTGGTCCTGCAATGTGCGAGCGTCGAATTCCTGCTGGTCTTTCGCGACCGAGACCGCGAGCAAATCGCTGCGCCCGCCTTCGCCGATGAGCCGGCTTAGACTTTCGAAACGCGAATATCGCGAACCGAGATGCAAATTAAGGCTCATGGCTGAGGCATCGTGATCGACCGTGGTCGAGTTCATTTGCAGCGCGATGACATTGTCTCCCCAGTTTTGCGCGCATACATAACTCACTTTTGCGCCGGGGCCGGCGATCAAGTCGTTTACACCGCACGCAAACCCTGCCGGTTGTTCTTTCCCCCGAGACGGATCTAACGAGCGGAAATGCTCGATGACAGTGACTTTCGCGAGCTCATCCGTGACCAGAAGCAAATGCGGAAACACGGAAGCGTTCTCACCATTGAGCCAATGAAAAATTTCGATCGGCAATTCGATCTCGACGCCACGCGGCACGTAAATGAATGTGCCAGAGGAAACGAGTGCTTGATGCAACGCGGCGAACTTGGCCGAACCGAGCTTGGCCGGCTGCGACATGAAATGTTTTCGGAACAGCTCGGTATGCTCGACCATGGCGCGCTCAAGCGATTGAAAGATCACACCGCGCTTTTTCAATTGATCCGAAATCACGTCGCGCTCAATGAGCTGGTCGCCGGCGAAAATCATGCGCCCAGCGACCTCATCAAGCCCACGCGATTGCTCCAGAATCGCGGCGCGTTCGTCATCGGCCAATGTGCCGCCGTAATTGAAAGGCGTTAGATCGAGAAGACCGACATTAGAAAATCGCCAGGCCTGGTCCTTTCGCGTTGGCTTTGGCAACGCTTCGAATTCTTTCCACGCCGCTCGCTGCTGGTCTTGAAACCAATCCGGAAAATCGCGCGACTCGGGCGGGCCGGACAGAATTGATCGGGTCTGTTGTAGTTCTTTATGTGCGACTAACGACATATCGATCTTAGACAAGAACGGCGGTCATAGACCGCCGCTACAGTTGGAACTGTCGGCCTAACCTTACCCGACCGAGCCTTCCATCTCCAGCTCGATCAGCCGCTTGAGCTCCACGCTGTATTCCATCGGGAATTGGCGAACGAGATCGTTGACGAAACCGTTGACGCTCAAGCTCATCGCCTGCGCCTCGGTCAGACCGCGCTGTTGCATGTAGAAAATCTGATCGGCACTCACCTGGCTGACGCTGGCTTCGTGTTGAACGGCGTTGCCGGTGCCGCGCACCGTGATGGCCGGATAGGTATCTGTCCGCGAGGTCGAGTTGATGAGAAGCGCGTCGCACTCAGTGTTGTTCTTGCAATGCTTGAGGTGCTTCGGCACATGGACCAAGCCGCGGTAAGTTGCGCGTCCTTTTCCAATCGAGATCGATTTGGAAATGATATTCGAAGTTGTTTCATCGGCTGCGTGAATCATCTTCGCACCGGTGTCCTGGTGCTGTCCGTCGTTGGCGAGCGCGATGGAAAGAACTTCGCCGCGCGCTTTTCGGCCTTTCATAATCACGCTCGGATATTTCATGGTGAGACGGGAGCCGATGTTGCAATCGATCCACTTTACTTCCGCGTTCTCCTGGGCAAGGCCGCGTTTTGTGACAAGATTAAAGACATTCGACGCCCAGTTCTGTACCGTGATGTACTGAATCTTGGCGCCCTTTAGAGCGACCAATTCCACGACCGCGCTGTGCAACGTAGGGGTGTTGAACTTCGGCGCAGTGCAGCCCTCCATGTAAGTCACTTCCGAGCCTTCATCGGCAATGATAAGAGTGCGCTCGAACTGGCCGAAATTCTCAGCGTTGATACGGAAGTAAGCCTGAAGCGGATGCTTCACTTTCACGCCCGGCGGGACGTAAATGAATGACCCACCACTAAACACAGCAGAATTCAGCGCGCTAAATTTGTTGTCCGCCATCGGGATGACTTTGCCGAACCATTTGCGGAAAATTTCCGGATAATGTTTCAGTCCTTCGGTCGAGCCAACGAAAATGACGCCTTGTTCGCCGACGGCTTTCTTGATGTTTGAATAGACAGCTTCGCTGTCGAACTGCGCTTCTACGCCGGCGAGAAATTTTCGCTCCTGCTCAGGAATACCGAGCCGCTCAAATGTACGCTTGATGTCCTCCGGCACTTCATCCCAACTGCGTTTCGCCTCGGTCCCGGGAGAGAGATAGTAACGGATTTTGTCGAAGTCGATCGCTTCCAGATCCTTGCTCGCCCAGTGCGTGGGCAACGGTTTTTCCAGGAATGTCTTCAGACCACGCAGACGATACTCGCGTACCCAGTCCGGGTCCTCTTTGACATCCGAGATGTAATGGACAGTTCGCTCGCTAAGGCCGGTACCCGCATCGCGCACGTGAGCTTCCGGATAAAAGAAGTCCCCGATGTTTCGATTAATATCGACGGCTTTGGTTTCGGTTTTCATTGTCGGTGTCACCTCGTAAACGCTGGTTCAACGGCTCCCTCGCGTGCCCAATCGTAACCTCTTTCTTCGAGCTCGAGAGCGAGCTCTTTCCGCCCGCTTCTAACCATTCGCCCCGCTACCATTACATGGACGTAGTCGGGAATGATATAGTTCAGGAGGCGCTGATAGTGCGTGATTAACAATATGCCAAGATCGGGACCGCGCAACGAGTTTACGCCGTGCGCAACCGTCTTGAGCGCGTCGATGTCAAGGCCGCTGTCGGTCTCATCGAGAACAGCATATTTGGGCTCAAGCATGGCCAGTTGCAGAATCTCGGTGCGCTTCTTCTCCCCACCGGAAAAACCCTCGTTGACCGCCCGCGAAGTAAACGAACGATCCATCCCGAGTAACTCCATTTTCTCGTAAAGCTTTGCGTAATAATCGGTTGCCTCCAGCTCCTCGCCCTCGGGGAGACGCGACTGCATGGCCGCGCGCAGAAAATTCGCGATGGTCACGCCCGGGACTTCGCTTGGATATTGGAAAGCAAGGAAAAGGCCGCGCCGCGCCCGCTCATCCGGCTCGAGCTCGAGAAGATTTTCGCCATCCATCAACACCTTGCCAGAGGTAACCTGGTAGTCCGGATGACCCGCCAGGACCTTGGCCAGGGTGCTTTTCCCCGAGCCGTTCGGACCCATGAGCGCATGCACTTCGCCGCGCGGAACATGGAGGCTTAGGCCGCGAACGATCTCTTGATCGCCGATGGACACACGCAGTTTTTCTACACTCAGTTCCTTCATAAGAGCGAATCGCAAAGATAAGCTGCTCCCGAGGATTTGCGAACGTTCATTTGGAGCTCCTTCCAGCCAATGCAGTCGCTCCATCGCACTTTTGTGGATTGCGCTTTAATCGAAAATCGCCGATTTAAAATCGCAAATCGAGATACCCCGTGGTGTAACGGTAACACAGCGCCCTTTGGAGGCGTTATTCTTGGTTCGAATCCAAGCGGGGTAGCCACGTAAACCCGAACGCTTTCGGGGGCACGTGGCTTGGGCCCCGCATCATGAGGCCGAGTGAGGCGAAGCCTTTTACGCGGAGCAACTCGCTGCCAAAATCGAGGTTGAATGATAGCGTGGCGGGCTGATTGTACGTTCACCGCGGGCAGCGATACAGTTATGGAGCGAACCACGTTTCTTGGGCATTACCGGATCTCGGTGGACCACAACGGTGCGCCGCGTGAGCTCGGCCGAGCCGGCAAGGCAATCACTTACGAAGCCATGGATGAAAGATCCGGCGAAACAGTTGCCTTGAAGCTCATCCCGGCCTCAAGCATTGATCCAGCAGCCCGGGAGCAGTTTGAGGAGCAGGCCCGCGCTGCCGCGAGAATCAAGCACGTTAACATCGCCAAAGTTTTTGATTTCGGACACGGAGAAGACCATTTCGTTTATGTCTCAGAGTTGCTGCCGCGTGAGCATTTCGCGTCGTGGGTCGAGCAGAACGGTCCGATGCCGGCCGATGCCGTATTGCGCGTGGCGGAGCAAATAGTCAGCGTGCTTTCGACGGCCAGGTTTCACAAGCTTGCGCACTGCACTATTCAGCCGTCCAACTTAATGATCGTCCCAGGATCGACTCCTGAAGGTGGTTGGCCGTTCGTGAAGCTAATGAACTTCGGCCTGGGTGAACTCAGGTCGCGTGGCGAGCTCGACAAGCCCAACGGAGGCGACGAGCGCGAAGAAAGTTTTTCTGTGGCGCCGCAGTTCGCCAGCCCCGAGCAATTGCAACATGGAACGGTCGATTTTCGATCAGAAGTTTATTCTCTCGGCGCGACCATGCACTTTTTGCTGACGGGCGCCGCCCCTTCACCCGAAATGCGCAGCCGGTCTCGAGAGCTTTCGGGGTTCCCAAAAGCTTTGCGGAATTTAATCGCAAATATGTTGCGTCGCGATCCCGATCAACGTCCAAAGGATCCGGTCGCGCTCGCGGAAATGATTCGCGAATGCCTCCTGAAAATTGAGCGCCGGCAGGTCCTCGCGCGTAGACTGGGAATTCCGCTGGCGACGGTAACTCCGCGGAAATCGAGGACAACATTAACGCCGATCGCGCAAGTGCTGCGTGGAATACTAGTGTTCGCCGCTATTTTATTAGCGGCAGGAGTGCTCGGTGCATTTTTGTTGCCTGCCGATATGAATCCGTTCCGGCATCGAACCGCGGCTAAAGAGGCGATTGGCGTCCCCATCGGTGTGCCCGAAACCTCGCCGGTTGCACCACCACAACCGAGAAATGCCGCGCCGGTTGTGGCCAATCAGCCGACGACGGACACGGTGGCGTCGCCAGCTGCAGAGCAAGCTCCTTCGCCGGGTCCTGAGCAGGAACAAACCTCAAATGCCGACATTGCTGCGGCTGCGGCTCCTGCGAATCCGCCAGAGCCAAGCCCGACCCCGCCGACGACTGAGCCGGAAACCCCTGCTCAAGTCGCAGATAGCACATCAGCGTCTCGCGACAGCAGGACTGCATCGCAGCCAGACACTGCCAGTCAGTCAACGTCGTCCAGCAAAAAGAAAAGCGTCGCTTCAGCGTCAAAGCGCGCGCGCGTCACGCAGAATTCACCTTACAACCAGCGGCGACGTCCCATGGGTTCGATGCGCGCCCGGGTTGTTGGCATCACGTCTGATGGAAGACTGATTTTCCGTTCGTCCTCCGGCCGCACCATGATCGTCACGCCCGGTTCTGAAGATGAGAACGAAGTCGCCCCGAGTCGGCAGCGCCGCGATTTTGTCCCGGGGGCGCGCGACGAATTCTCCGCGCCGTCGCAACCATTTCCGCCGGATTATTCTGCTGACGACTAGGCATGACACTGGCAAGTCTCGAAGCTTCTCCAGTGCCTGCCAAAAACTTCTAAAAAATTTTTAAAAAAAGCTTGCCCAACGTCCCAGTTCCCGGCATAACTCGCCTCCGTGCGGCGACGACTCTACTTGCCATTGGCAATTATATCGCTTCTTGCCATTTCCAGCGCAGCCGCGCACGCGCAGTCGCTGGCCCCGTCAACATTGAATCTTGCCAGTGCCGAACAGGAGACCAAGAAGGATATTGGGCCAGCCATCACGAAGCAGCCGGCGCCAGCAATCACGAAAAAGCCGGCACAAATGATCACGAAAAAACCGACGCGAACGATTGCGACGGAGCCTGTGCGAGCGCTTACAAGAGCGCTTACAACGGAGCCGGTACGAGCAATCGAAAAACCGTACAGAAGCGAAGCGACGCGGCCTGCTGCCCGCTACAGCTTCAAGACCCCGCAGGGAAAAAAGGAATCAGTTCCCGTCATCACGCAGTATTATCCGAAGCAGATCGTTTACCCGCTTGCCAAGGTCGATCGGCATATCGACCGCAAGCTGATGCAAGCGGCGACCATCGCCCAGGAACGCGCGCATGCGCATTCGCGCTCTCGGTGCTGGCATTACGTAAAAGACGCATTGCTCGCTTCCGGCGTTATCGATTCCCGCCCGAAAACCGAACTGGCGAGAGATGCTGCAAGGGAGCTCGTCAGCAATTACGGATTCAAAAAATTATCCGTGCAAGATCCCTTCTCCGCGCCGATCGGTTCGGTCCTCGTCTACGGTACCACCCGTACCGTCGGTCACGTCGAGATCCGCACCCGGGACGGTTTCGTCAGCGATTTCCGTTCGAGAACGCCATCGCGGCGTCCGTTGCTCGGCGTTTACGCGAAGTTGTAATTTCCGGGCGCTGAGTTTGGTCGTTGCCCAGCCTAGATCACGATTTTCATCCACGCCAAGCAGGCGAGCATCGACATGACCGGCCAGGCGGCGGTGCCAGTGATCAGAATGAAGAACAAAAGCTCGGCGACATAATCCCGGCTTGCTTCTGCGCCGAAGAATTCGCTGCTTATTTTGTGGAACGCGGGCGCTCTCGTTGCCTGAAGAAGGGCAGACGAACCCGACTTCGCGTCGGCGGTCGCTTTAAAGGCGTAATCCGTTAACGGAAAACTCCGAAAGGCGTGCTGCCTGGGACTGATTTGAGGTGTTGGTTTCATAAATTCTAAATTGTTAAATGTGACTCCGAATACGGTTCGAGAGGACCGGCGCAAAAAACCGCGCGTGGTAAGATTCGACCACTGGGGTGCCGCGAATTGCGGGCTCCAACTTGGCGAGATCTAGCGAGCCTTTATCCAGCCAGCCCGCCGTTGCGGGCGGCACGAATTGGCGCGTTGATCGTTTTCATCCGTTTCTATGTACAGCCGTTTGCGTGTCTGTCCAGCATGACGCCACGATCTGAGTCATAAGTCCCTCTCGTCGTGCGAGAAGCGATCATGAATATTTTTGGCGACCACAGCGTGGAAGTCGTTCTGACCTGCAATTGGCGGCTGTCTCAGACAAGAAGTAGTTGATGGTTGATAGTTGAGTGTTGAGAGCGGCGCGGCTCTTCTCGAAGGTCCCTTGTCCAAAGTCGATTTGCAGCTCCGAAAAGAGAATTGAAAACGAAAGTGACACTTGTCAGCGCTAATTCGAGCAGTCATTTAAGAAGCATGAATTGGCGAAACTTTTTCATAACGGCAATTGTGGCGGTGGTAGTTCTCGGTTGGAGCCGGCAGGCGTGGACGGCGCCAGACGATTTGGCTGAAATCAAGGCGCAGATCGCGAAGCAGCACGATGAATCGGTGAAGCGGCTGCAGGATTGGATTCATCAGGTGTCGATCGCGGCGGAGGACCGCGGATATCCGGAAGGCGCGGACTACATGATCAAGCTGCTGCGCGATGCAGGCTTCGATCAGGCGGTGCAAGTGCCGACTGACGGCAAGCCGGGAGTTTTCGCCACGCTCGATGCCGGCGCGAAAAAAACGGTTGGCATTTAGTTTATGTACGATGTGAAGCAGTTCGATCCTGCGGAATGGACTTCGCCGCCGACGGATGCGGCAATCGTGGACAAGCCGGGCCTCGGAAAATCCGTGGTCGGCCGCGGGGCGGTGAATCAAAAAGGACCGGAAGCGGCGTTTCTCGCCGCGTTGCATGCGATTCGCGCGGCGGGAAAGAAGTTGCCCGTGAACCTCACGTTCGCTGCGGAAGGCGAGGAAGAGATCGGTTCGCCGCATTTTCCGCAGATCGTGCGCAAGCCGGAAGTGCAAGCGGCATTGGCAAAATGCGAAGGCGTTTTCATTCCGGCAGCGCAGCAGGATCCAGACGGAACGGTTACGTTGACGCTCGGCGCGAAAGGCGTGATCGAACTTGAGCTGACGTCGAGCGGCGAAAAGTGGGGACGCGGCCCGAAGAAAGACGTTCATTCTTCAAACAAAGCGCGGCTCGACAGTCCGGCATGGCATTTGGTGCAAGCATTGCACACGCTCGTCTCAGCGGATGGCAACGAGCCGGCGATCGATAATTTCACGACGAAGCTGCGGCCGATGAGCGCGGAAGAAAAAGCGATGGTGGCGAAAGCGGCAACGCGCTTGAGCGAAGCGCAGGCGAAGAAGCTGCTCAGCGTCGAGCATTGGGTGCACGATGTGAACTGGGAAAAGGCGCTCGAGCTGTTAATGTCGCGCCCGACGGTGAACATCGAGGGTTTGGTCGGCGGTTATACCGGTCCCGGCGGCAAAACGATTTTGCCGCACAAGGCGGTGGCGAAACTGGATTTGCGTCTCGTGCCAAACATGACCGCGGCAGACGCGCTCGCGGCGTTGAAGGCGCACCTGGCCAAGCGCGGCTTCGGCGACATCGACGTGAACATGACCGGCGGCTACGATCCGAACAGCACATCGGCCGATACAAGTCTGATCAAATCGCAAATCGCCGTTCTAAAAAATTCCGGCATTGATCCGATTATTCTGCCGCGCAGCGCCGACTCCTGGCCGGGATACGTTTTCACCGGCGCGCCGCTAAATAAACCGGCCGGACATTTTGGTCTTGGCCACGGCAGCGGCGCACATGCACCCGATGAATATTTCGTGATCGAATCGTCGAATCCGAAGATTCAAGGAATGGATGGCGCGACGATGTCGTACGTCGAGTATTTGTACGAGCTGGCAAAGTGAGCGGTTCCCGAAAGTTCAAAACTCGCAGTTCTCGACGCGAGAGCACTGAGGATTAGAGCCACTCTTTTAGTTTCGGCCAGAGATCGCGCACGCTGCCTCTGAGATGGCGGCAGAGGTAAATGTGATTCCGTTGCTCCCACGGCATTGCCCAGGGGCTGCCCTCGATTTGGCCCAGATCTTCGACTGATTCGAATTGCTGCCGTTCGTCATCGGCGCTGTCATCGAGCACAAGGAGAATCTCGCCGGTGTAATCGCGCGGGCCCCAGAGAAAATAATTTTGATGGCCGGAGATCGCGGGCGGCAGTCCGAGCTTCGGTCCGAAAAAGTCGATCGCGCCGGCTTCGCCGTAGTTCTGGCAGAAAATCGCGACCCGCTTCTGGTCGTCGGCCGAAAGATTCGCATAGGCGCGCGCGACTGAGCGGACCATTTCTTCCCAGCCGAATTGATCGGCGAAAAGCTGTGGCAACGCCGCGGTGTGCGAAGTCTCGGTGCGCGGCGGTTCGAAATGGATCGATTTCATGTACGCGACCAATTTTTCCGGTGAAAGGATCGGCACCACCGTCGGTGCGAACAGCGCGGCCAGTGCGATCATCGCGGCAAGCAATGCCGGCTTGAGCCATTGTAATCGAAGACTGAAGAGACGCTCGACGCCAACGCCGCCGGCGGCGAAGAGCATCGGATAAGCGGGTGCGAGATAGTAATGTTTTCCGTGCATGACAATGAACTCTGCGAGCGTGACCAGGTAAGCGATGGCGATAACGCGGTAGCGGCGGCCCTCGCGCGAGACGAGTAGCCAGATGAGCCCGCCGAGCCACAACGGGAGCGTGGCTGGATTCATGATGAGGACTTGTTGCTGCATGAATTGCGCGGGCGTGAGCACGACGTTTTTGTTGCTCTGCGCGATGTTGTGCAACAGCTCCCAGGTAGGCCAATGATGCTGGATCTGCCAAATGACGTTTGGCAAGGCCAGGGCAACCGCGATCAGTCCGCCGAGCCAGATCCATTTCTGAGTGAGATGACGGTGCTCGGGCGTAAGCAACAGGGCAACGCAAATGCCGGCGGCGAAGAATGCCATGGAATGTTTGTTCTCCAGCCCGAGACCGACGACCACGCCGAACCACAGCCAAAGCCGAGGCGAGCCGCCATTAATAATCCGGACGAGCAGATAAATGGCGCCCATCCAAAACAGCGGCTCAAACACGTTCATGGAGAAGAAATTGCCCACGCCGAGAAAGACGAGCGCGCAAAGCGAAGCCGTGCAGCTGAGCGCGACTGCCCAAATCCGTCCGCCGAGCTCGCGCGCAATCATCCCGGTCAGCGCAACATTGAGTGCGCTCGCAACAGCCGGAAGGAAACGGATTGCGAAAAGTGAATCACCGAGCAGGACGCGGCTCAGCCGAACAAGCAGCGCGGAAAGCGGCGGTAGATCGACATAACCGAAGGCGAGGTGTTGACCGCAGGCCATGTAATAGAGCTCGTCCCGAAAATAACCGTAACGACCGTTGGTGAGGAAATGGATGAGCAGAGTTACTGCGCCAAAGAAGACGATCAATTTTTGTTCGGTTGCGAACCGGCCTGATGTTGGCGTCCCTCGCGCGCCGAATTCGGGCGAATTCATGGGAAGCGATTACGCGCAAATCGCCGCTGCAATTCAAGCCCCTTCGTGCGAAAGCGTGACAGCGCTCCGCCCAGACCGATATTGTGCGCAAAATGGAAGCTGCCGATTGGACGTCACTGAGTGACCAGGATCTTCTCGAGCGCCGCATCTCCACGCTCGGTTTGCGGCTCGAGGGCACGACACTGGAACCGCTGATCCGGCAGCTTTACGACGAGCTGTCGGCCAAGGGACTCACGTTTCATCCGCCCTGTCACATCGGCGATGAATGGTTCGTGCCGATCGGTATCCCGGCCATCTTCATTCCGTTTTTTCTCGCGCATGATCGGCTGCGGGCGCTGGAGCGCACAATGATGCTCGAAGTCGAGGGCGAAACGCCGGAGTGGTTCATGAAATTGATGCGGCACGAGGCGGCGCACGCTTACAGCTACGGCTTTCAGCTTCAACGAAAGAAAAAGTGGCAGCAGACCTTTGGACAAACGTCAGACGAAGAGACGCCTAGCCTTTATCGGCCACGCCCATTCAGTCGCAGTTACGTTGTGCATCTGGACGATTGGTATGCGCAGGCTCACCCGGACGAAGATTTCGCGGAGACGTTCGCGATCTGGCTCACACCCGGGCTCGACTGGCGCACGCGTTACGCTGGATGGAAGGCGTTGCAAAAACTCGAATACGTCGATGAATTGATGCGGTCTCTGGAGGGGCAGCCACCGGTGCACACGCCAAAATATCGGGCAGCTGATTACAATTGCCTGAACGTTAAGCTCAAGACCTATTACGCGCGGAAACGGAAGTTCTACGAAGACTTGTATCCGGACTTCTACGATGTCGATCTGAAGCAGCTTTTCGCCGCGCCGCCCGGGCCGGGGCGAATTAAAGCGAGCTCTTATTTGCGGCAGCGGCGGCGGCGGTTGATGAACTCGGTATGTCAGTGGACGAACGAAAGAAAATATCGCGTCAACAAATTGCTGACACGATTGATCGAGCGTTGCGACCAGCTCGGGTTACACGTGCACAACGACGACCCGCAAATAAATTTTCGTGTTTCGGCTTTCATCACCACGCTGGTCATGAATTACCTGTTCACCGGCAAGTTCAAGCGCACCAAATGACCATTCGTTCTGTCATGTCGAGCGAAGTCGAGACATCTCTTACTGCCGCTTTACAATCTAATATTAGAGATTCCTCGACTTCGCTCGGAATGACAAACACGACAAAAATAGCGTGAAAAAGAAACTCAAAGTTCTCGTGCTTTTCGACGGCACAAGTCCGACGACCGTCGATCAGGACTTCAGCAAGGAGTTGAAAACTAAGGATTGGAAAACCGAGGCGGACGTCATGGCCGCGCTCGGCGCGCTCGGTTACTCGGCGGAACATCTCGCGATCTTCGACGATGTCGATCTTCTCCGGCAAAAACTGGAGACGTTCGCGCCCGATGTTCTTTTCAACCTCGTCGAACAGTTCAGGAACAACCCCGGATTCGACCAGAACATTGTTTCGTTTTTCGAAATGCAAGGCCTGCCCTTTACCGGTTGCGGCTCGACTGGTCTTACCCTTTGCAAGCACAAGGGCATTTCGAAAAAGATTCTGCACTATCACGGTATCCACGTGCCGAACTTTGTCGTCGTCCCGCGCGGCCAGCGCATCGGGCGACCCAGGCAGCTCAAGTTTCCGATCCTGGTAAAGCCGGTAAAGGAAGAGGCCTCCTACGGAATTTCGCGAGCGTCGTTCGTCGAAACCGACGACCAGTTCCGGGAACGGGTCGCGTTTATTCACGAGAAATACAACAGCGACGCAATCGCGGAGGAATATATCGAGGGCCGCGAACTCTACGTGAGCATGATGGGCAACGTGCGGCTGACCGTCTTTCCGATCCGTGAGCTGGTCTTCCGCGAAGTGCCGCCGGACGAACCGAAGATTGCGACCTATAGCGCAAAGTGGGATGAGGAATACCGCAAACGCTGGGGTCTGGAGAATCAGTTCCCCGAGGCGCTCGATCCGGCGCTCGTCACCCAAATCGAACAGACGTGCAAACGCATCTATCGTCTGCTCACAATCGACGGCTATGCGCGCATCGACCTGCGGCTGACAACAGCCAACGAAGTCTATTTCATCGAGGCGAACCCAAATCCCATTCTCGCGAACGACGAGGACTTCGCCCTTTCAGCGGGGAAAGCGGGCCTGCCTTATCCGCAGTTGATCGACCGGATCACCCGGCAGGGGATGCGGACAATTCGAGCTTGAGAGAGTTATTCGGTGCGCAACGCTTGAAGCGGCTCAACGTGAGTGGCGCGGCGCGCCGGGAAAAAACATGCGAGCAGAGCGGCAGCAGCGAGCAGGGCGCCGGCTGTGACCAGTGTGAGTGGATCGCCCGGACTGACCTCATAAAGAATCTGAGAGAGGACGCGGCCCGCGGCCAGGCAGAGGAGAAGCCCGATAGCCACGGCCAGTGCAGTTTGCATTGCACCCTGGCGCATGATTAACGCGAAAATGTCGCGGCGGTGCGCGCCGAGCGCCATCCGAATGCCGATCTCGCGTGTGCGACAAGCGACGGCGTATGCTTTTACGCCATACACACCGATGACGGCGAGGAGCAACGCGATTCCGCCAAAGGCTCCGAAGAGCAGCGCGCCGAGACGCACGATCCAGAGGCCAACGCTTTTTTCAGTAAGATCGACGAAGGGCGCAATACTTAGAAGTGGCAGGTCGGGATCGACGCTGCGCAATGTCTGAC
>WNGB01001931.1_pt1 | contig 34129 bp, 36 predicted proteins | sample 5400681 | NCBI WGS metagenome assembly WNGB01 (sample SAMN13153367, study PRJNA577476) | soil metagenome | isolation source: 115 cm soil or saprolite under grassland replicate 2 | place: USA:California | collected 2016-06-15
CTCGCGGGTAAATGCCAACGCGCACGCGGCCGGCGGGCACGCGGCCGGCGGGCACGCGGCCGGCGGGCACGCGGCCGGCGACGGCATCCCCGTCGCGACCAGGTACACTATCCAGCGGCCTCAACGGCCTAATTCGCGCGCCCGCTCGCCGCTCCTCCAAGACTTCACGGGAGGCACCGGCGGGACGCACCGCTCGGTCCGGCAGCTGCCGATGGCAGGTTCTGGCGGCAGGTGCACGACGGGCGCCAGGACAAACCGGGAAGTGCCGTCCCCCAGCGGGTTCGGCACACGAGAGGAAGGGTCGCGCGCATGGCACCCGTCGTCACCATGAGGCAGCTGCTGGAGAGCGGCGTGCACTTCGGCCACCAGACCCGTCGCTGGAATCCAAAGATGAAGCGCTTCATCTTCGCCGAACGCAACGGGATCTACATCATCGACCTTCAGCAGTCGCTCGAGTACATCGACACCGCCTACGAGTTCGTCAGGGAGACCGTCGCGCACGGTGGTTCTGTTCTGTTCGTCGGCACGAAAAAGCAAGCACAGGAGGCCATCGCCGAACAGGCACGCCGGGTCGGGATGCCGTTCGTCAACCAGCGATGGCTTGGTGGAATGCTCACCAACTTCTCCACGGTCTTCAAGCGGCTCCAGCGGCTCAAGGAGCTTGAGGAGATCGACTTCGACGATGTCGCGGGTTCCGGCATGACCAAGAAGGAGCTGCTTCACCTCAGACGGGAGCACGACAAGCTCGAGCGGACGCTCGGTGGGATCCGCGACATGACGCGGGTGCCGAGCGCCTTGTGGGTGGTCGACACCAAGAAAGAGCACATCGCGGTCAGCGAGGCGCGCAAGCTCGGCATCCCCGTTGTGGCCATCCTGGATACCAACTGCGACCCAGACGAGGTCACCTATCCGATCCCGGGGAATGACGACGCGATAAGGAGCGTTGCGCTATTGACGCGCGTGGTGGCTGACTCAGTCGCGGACGGCTTGATTGCCCGTGCGGGAGCAGCGTCGGGCGAGGAGAAGCCGCACGCGGATGTGAGCGTTGCCGAGATCGGCGCCGAGGAGCCTTTGGCGGAATGGGAACGCGAGCTGCTCGAGGGCGCCCAGCGCGAAGCTGACCTCGTTGGCGTGTCCGGCGCGCCCGCGGCGGACGACACGGCCACAAGCGCTTCTACCGGCGCTGACGTCGTGGCCAGTGGCGAGGAAGACGCGGGTGGAGCCCAGGACTCGGTGGGCCAAAGCGCCGAGGAGGCCAATGACCACACCGATGCTGGCGGGCAGGCCCGCGAGGGCACGGACGTCGGCGACGCTCAGCTCCCGTAGCGGGCGGGCAGAACCGCAGCGGCAACGCACGGGCGGGCGCACCAGGGAACACGTTCCCGAGGAGAGAGCGAGAGACCGAACATGGTGAACATCACGGCCGCGGAGGTCAAGAGGCTCCGCGACCTGACCGGCGCTGGAATGCTCGACTGCAAGAAGGCGCTTGAGGAGGCCGCGGGTGATGTCGAGCAGGCCGTCGATATCTTGCGCCGCAAAGGTGCGAAGGATGTGACCAAAAGAGCCCAGCGTGTCGCCGCGAACGGTTTGGTCACTGCCGAGGTTGACGGCACCAGGGTGGGCGTGTTGCTCGAGCTGAACTGCGAAACGGACTTCGTGGCGAAGACGGAGAGCTTCCAGCGGGTCGCCGCGGAGATACTGGCGGCCGCCGTTCAATCGCGGGCGGCAGATCGGCTGGCCCTGCTCGGCGCGGAGGTCGAGCCAGGCATGACCGTGCAGCAGCGGATAGACGAAGCGAGCGCGGCCATCAAGGAGAAGCTCGAGCTCGGCCGGTTCGCAAGGCTTGAGGGCGGATACGTCGCAAGCTACCTCCACAAGACCGATCCGGCGCTGCCGCCGGGAGTCGGTGTCCTCGTGCAGCTCGACAAGCAGGACACGCAGCTTGCGCGGGACCTCGCCCAGCAGGTGGCGGCGATGCGGCCGGCCTACGTGACCCGCGAGGACGTTCCCGCCGAGGTGCTCGACAAGGAGCGCAGCATCGCCGAGCAGGTCACCCGGGACGAGGGCAAACCGGAGAAGGCGATCCCGAAGATCGTGGAGGGCCGGGTGAACTCCTACCTCAAGGACATGGTCCTCGTGGAGCAGCCATACGTCAAAGATCAAAAGCGTACGGTGAAGCAGCTGCTCGCCGAGTCCGGAACCACGGTGCGGGCATTCGCCCGATTCAAGATCGGCGAGGTATGACGCCTGCAGACACGCCCAAAGAGACGCCCGCAGACACGCCCACAAAGCTGCGCATGTCGGCCGCGACGCCGGATGGTGCGCACCGAAACTGGCGACGAGTGGTGGTGAAGCTGTCGGGCGAGGCGTTCGCCGGCGCTGAGCCTGTCGGTATCGACCCCGACGTGGTTATCCACGTCGCGGCGGAGATCGCCGCGGCGGCACGGGAAGGGGTGCAGGTTGCGGCCGTGGTCGGCGGCGGCAACATGTTCCGCGGCGAGGTTCTGGCCGAGCGCGGCATCGACCGTGCCCGCGCCGACTACATGGGAATGCTGGGCACGGTCATCAACTGCCTGGCTCTCCAGGACGTGCTCGAGAAACTTGGTATCGACACCCGGGTGCAGACCGCGATCACCATGGGCCAGGTCGCCGAGCCGTACATTCCGCGGCGAGCGATCCGCCATCTCGAAAAGGGCAGGGTGGTGATTTTCGGGGCGGGTCTCGGGGCCCCGTTCTTCTCCACTGACACCTGCGCGGCGCAGCGGGCACTCGAAATACGTGCGGGTGCAGTGCTCAAAGGGACGCAGGTCGATGGGGTATACGACGCCGACCCGCGGAAGAACCCTGATGCGGTCCGCTTCGAGCGGCTGGACTACAGCGAGATGCTCACCAGGGGCCTGAAGGTGATCGACGCGACCGCAGTGAGCCTATGCCGCGACAACGGGCTGCCGATCGTCGTCTTTTCCCTGATGGGCAAGGGCAACATCGTCCGGGCGATACGCGGCGAAAAGATCGGCACGTTGGTCTGCTCGTCGGGTACCTCGCCGTGACCCTCTGCTGCGCAGCGTCAGATTATCCAGTAGCCTCCAGGCAGCGGGATCACGATGCACGGGAGCCGCAGTGATTGAGGACACGCTCCTCGAAGCCGAGGAAAAGATGGAGAAAGCTGTCGGGGTGGCCAAGGAGGACTTCGCGGGGATACGGACGGGACGCGCGCATCCGGCCATGTTCAGCAAGATCACGGCCGACTACTACGGCACGCAGACACCGGTGAACCAGATTGCCTCCTTTCACATCCCAGAGCCGCGCATGGTCGTCGTGCAGCCGTATGACAAGTCATCGCTGGCCGCGATCGAGAGGGCGATCCGCAACAGCGATCTTGGCGTGAACCCGGCGAACGACGGAACGATCATCCGGGTGGTCTTCCCGGAACTGTCCGAGGAACGGCGTCGGGAGTACATCAAGGTTGCGCGGCATAAAGCCGAGGAAGGCCGGGTGGCGATCCGCAACGTCCGGCGGCACGCCAAGGATGCGCTCGACAAACTCGTCAAGAATGGCGAGGTTGGCGAGGATGAAGGTCGTCGCGCCGAGCGCGAGGTCGGCGAGATCACCCAGACCTATGTCGCGCAAATTGACGAGCTCCTGAAACACAAGGAATCCGAACTTCTCGAGGTCTAGTGGATCTCGACGACCGGCCGCAGAGGGCGGGCACGGAGAAAAACCAGCCGCAGCGAGCCGGCGCGGAGGAGTACGGCGCCGCCGCGGCCGAGAATGCGGTCGCCACACCAGCCGCCACACAGGAGAACGTGGCCGCCAGCGGAGAAAAGCGGCGCAATCGGTTGCGGACTGGCCGCAATCTGCCCGTCGCCGCCGCGGTCGGCCTCGTCATGGGTGGCTTGGTATTGGTCACCCTCTACACCGTCAAGGCAACGTTCTTGCTGTACATGGGCGCAGCGGTCGCGTTGGCCGGTTGGGAGCTGAGCCGCGCGCTCGCGATACGGCAGATTCGGCTCGCGCTGGTTCCGTTGCTGGCTGGCGGTATCGCCATTTGGATCTGCGCATACTGGCTCGGGCCGCGGGCGGCGCTCGGGACCGCGGCCCTGGCCTTCGGCGCGGTCGTCGTCTGGCGGCTGCCGGGCGGGGCGGTGGGTTACCTGCGCGACGTAACCGCGAGCGTCTTCACACTCGCATACCTGCCGCTGCTTGGCGTGTTCGCGGTACTGATGCTGGCGTCTCGCGATGGCCCAGATCGCATTATCGTGTTCATCGCCGTGACGGTCTGCAGCGATGTAGGCGGCTATTTCGCGGGGATCATGTTCGGGCGGCACCGTCTCGCGCCAGCGATCAGCCCGAGCAAGACGTGGGAGGGACTCACCGGTTCGGTGGTCGCCTGCCTGGGCGCGGGTGCCGGGCTGGTTCCCACGCTGCTCGGCGGCCGGTTCTGGCAGGGCATGATCCTCGGCGCGGCATGCGTCGCAGCCGCGACACTGGGCGACCTCGCCGAGTCCATGATCAAGCGTGATCTGGAGATAAAGGACATGGGCTCGGTCCTGCCGGGGCACGGCGGAGTGCTTGACCGGCTGGACTCGCTCCTGTTCAACGCGCCGGTAGTGTGGTTGCTGCTGGCCGTGTTCGTTCCGGCCGGAGCCCGCTAGCGGCCTGGGCTTTGTTGGCTTGTCCTTAACGGCTGCCGCGCGGCGTGCCATACCGGGCGTGTTTGATCCCAACTTGTGAGGGGACAATCCCGGCGAATCACCAGCTGGTAAAGGGAGCAGTGAGCGGGGGAGGATGGAGTCAGGAACAGTGCGGTTACGAGTTTTTCCCCTTTTTGGGCTGATTTACCTTGTCGTTGGCGTTGTCGTCGCCTGGAAACACGACTACCTTACGCTGGCTTTCCTTCGGGCGCTCGCCTCGGCGCTCCTTGCGATCCTGCTGTGGTTCCTGGTCCTGCTCGGCGTAAACCTGCATATACACGGTTGACGTGCCGGACGTTTCGCCTAGCCAGCTGGGGCTCTCTTGCCAACCGACGGTCCATCAGCGCCCGATGACATAGCTGCGGCGCTGGGCTGCGAGCTGCGTGACCAAGCTGGCCGAGCCCCGCTCCTTCGCCAGCAGTCGTTCCCGTTCGGTGATCGGGACGACCCATAGCCAACGGACCGCGTCCCCACCGAACGAAAAGCCGGAAAGGTCAGGTGGCTCAGGCCCGAGAAGGTTACCGGGTTCATCGAGCAACAGCACTGCCTCATTTCCCCCGCCCAGGGGAAATGTCGCGGGTTCGTGGTACCAGCGCACGCTATGACCGGGGCCAAACCAGGTAACGGACCGCCACGGATACTGCGCTAGCCACAGGAATATCCGCGCTGCCTGGGCGCTGGGCATTGTGGTTGCCAGGCACAGCTCGATACGCGCGTAGCTGTTCACATCCTCGACGAACTGCTCCACCACCGGCATCCGCTGGCAGCTCATCCCGACCGTCGAAAGCACCGTGTAGGGCCGCAACGAGGTCGGGGGCCGTTCCGTCACCCCAACGGGTGGATGCTTTCCGTTCCCGGCGTCCCAATAGTGGGCGCCGGGACCGAGCCGTGCGAGCAAGTGGCCAAGAACCGCCTGCTGAAAGGTGCCCCATGATCCGTCGTCGGCTCGCCACTGCCAGAATGCCTTGGCCTGCTCGACTCGGGGCGTGAGGCCCTCCACAGCGTCGTGGAGCGACCAGCCGAAAGGTGTCTGCCCGATGACATCCCTGCTGTAGCCCGGCATGCCACGCGTCTTCTCGGCCCAGCCGGGTATCACGCAGAGTACTTGGCCGGACTCGAGGATTGCCACGCCGTCGCCTTCTTCGAACCACAGGGCCTGCAGTGTCCGTGGCTCAAACGGCGTCCGGCCCGTCGGGTGCTTTGTGTGGGCGGTCGGCATGACGGGTGCCTTGCCTGCGTTGAGCCTGCCGAGATCGGTGGTCGGCGCGGCGGGCTGGTGATTCGCGATCCAGGTTGCGGCGATGGCCGACGTGTCGTCGTGCAGGTAAGCTGCCGTGGTTACGCCATCATATTCGACAGTCAGTCGGCGGCTCTCATACGGGCTGATGCTCTCCAGGATGACCTGCGGAGCCTGGGTGGGGGCGGACCGGTGGCGCAACGTCGGCATGGCTGAAATCTACTGACTTGCCGCAGGTCATCGCATACTTAGTGCAACATCGTTAAGGGTTTGCAACTGCTGACGGCAGGTGGCGTTATGGAACGGGGCAAGCGTGGCCGGCCATTTCCGCCGCGTCACCTCGCGGACCTGGACCTGGCGGAGCGCCGCGCGGCCGTCGCCGAGCTCGGTGAGCCCGCGTTTCGTGCGAACCAGCTTTCACGGCATTATTTCGCCCGGCTCAGCTGTGACCCCGGCGAGATGACCGACCTTCCTGTGCGGTCTCGCGAGCGGCTCGCGGCCGCCCTGATGCCTGAGTTGCTCACCGCGGAGCGGAATGTTTCCTGCGATGCGGGGACGACGCGCAAGACGCTATGGCGGGCTTTCGACGGCGCCTACGTCGAGTCGGTGCTTATGCGCTATCCAGACCGGGTGACGGTGTGCGTCTCCGCCCAGGCGGGCTGCGGGATGGCGTGCCCCTTCTGCGCGACCGGACAGGCGGGGCTGACGCGTAACCTGTCCACCGCCGAGATCGTCGAGCAAGTCGTCGCGGCGGGCCGCTGCCTGGCCTCGGGAACGCTACCCGGGGGTCCGGGACGGGTCTCCAACGTGGTGTTCATGGGAATGGGCGAACCTCTCGCGAATTATCGCTGCGTAGTCTCCTCGGTACGCAGGATCACCGACCCCGTTCCAGGCGGACTCGGCATATCGCGACGGTCTGTGACCGTGTCCACCGTGGGGCTGGTGCCCGCGATTGAGCGGCTCGCCGCCGAGGACCTCGGCGTCACACTGGCAGTCTCGCTGCACGCGCCTGATGACGGGCTGCGAGACACGCTGGTGCCCGTCAACACGCGCTGGAACGTGGCCGAAGTGCTGGGCGCGGCATGGGCGTACGCGAGGGCAACTGGCCGCCGTGTGTCGATCGAGTATGCCCTGATCCGCGACGTCAACGACCACGAGTGGCGGGCCGAGATGCTCGGTACGCTGCTTGCGGGCCGACTCGCCCATGTGAACCTGATCCCGCTGAACCCGACGCCGGGATCGCGATGGACGGCCTCGAAGCCAGCGGTGATGGAGAGGTTCGTGCGGCGACTGGAGGCGCATGGCCTACCGGTCACCGTGCGGGATACCCGCGGCCGTGAGATCGACGGGGCCTGCGGTCAGCTCGCCGCGTCCAGTTCCTCGGCCGCCCCCGGCAAGGTCCCGGCCGCCCCCGGCAAGGTCCCGGCTACCCCCGGCATGGTCCCGGTGCGGTGACTTGCCATGCGGGGAAATGGGGGGTCGGCGCGGCCACATAGCCGGCCGGCCGCGGGGCTTGCCTGGCTGCTGCCGCGGACGGGCTGGCGGGGGCCGAGAGCAGTGCTCCGTGACATCGTGGCGGGTCTTGTGCACCGAGGCTGGCACGCCGTTCAGTCGGCCGCGCTTATCACCGGCCAGACAGCGGCGGGACGCCGCTTCGCCCGGTTCGGCGGTGGGAGCAGCATGGCGTTTCCCACCGGCGCCGTTTTTGGCGAGCGGTGGATCGAAGTCGGAGATGACACGTTGATCGGGATGAATGTCACGCTGTGTGCTGGCATGGTCCCTGGTCAAGACCTTGGCCTCGCGCCAGTCCTCAGCGTCGGCGACCGTTGCGTGATCGGCCGCGGCAGTCATATCGTGGCGCACCAGTCAGTAAAGATCGGCGACGACGTCTTTACCGGGCCTTACGTCTACATCACGGATCAAAATCACGGATACGAGGATCCGCAGGTCCCGATCGGGCGGCAATGGCCGCGCAACCAGACCGTCAGCATTGGTGCCGGAACCTGGCTCGGCGCCGGAGCGATCATCCTCCCGGGCACCAGGATCGGCCGCAACGTCGTGGTCGCCGCGGGTTCGGTGGTCCGCGGCGACGTACCGGACCGCTGCGTCGTCGCGGGAGTGCCCGCCAGGGTGGTCCGCGAGTACATTCCAGGCACTGGCTGGACGCCACCGCTTCGGCCAAGCCGGGATTAGTCGGCGCCCGTCATTGCCCGTGGCCCGGCCCATCGCGCGCAGGGTACGCTCAGGTGTGGTGGGCTGGGTGGGACTGGCACGTTGGTGATATGGCCGTAAGCCTCCCGTAAGCCATAAGACCGTCCTTGGGTCGAGGGGAGCCTGGTGATGACTGCTTTGTCACCCATCGGCCCGACCTACGACGACGGGGTGCTGCGGATAACCTGGCACCGAGACGTCAACGGCTTTCGCGTTGAGGGAACGGTGGACGTCGGCAGCCGCAGCGGGCTGGCGGCGGCACTCGCCGTCGCGCAGCAGAGCAGTGGCGACATTCTTGTGGACCTCTCCGGCCTTGATTTCATTGACATGGATGGCCTGCGCCTCCTCGTCCGTGCCGCGCGCTCCTTGACACCAGGCCGTTCCCTGGTGTTGCAACGGGTACCTCCCTACCTTCGCGAATTGCTTCGTGTGGTGAACTGGGAGCAGACGACAGGGCTGCGCTGCGAAGAGGTGGAAGACTGATGGTCGCCGATCGTTCGGCGCAAGCGGAGCACCCGGGTTTCGTGCATCAGGTCTGCCTCTACCACTCCGATGACGAGTTCCTTGCGATGGCCGTCCCTTTCATCGAGGACGGGCTGGCGGGCGGGGAGCCGGTGCTCGCGGTCACGACCTCTGCGAATCTGGACCTGCTGCGCAGCGACCTGGGTGAGGCAGCTCATGGCATCGATTACGCCGAAACGTCGTACTTCGGGCGGCGCCCGGCGCACCGTGTCGCCGCTTTTGACCGCTACTGGAAGAGACATACCTTCTCGGCTGGCAACGTTCGTATCCTCGCCGAGCCGGTGTGGACAGGCCGGTCGGAGCCGGAGATACGGGCATGGAAGCAGATGGAGGCCGGTCTGAACCTAGTGTTCGCCGACACCAGGATCTGCATGATTTGCCCATACGACAGCCGTATTCTGCGGCCCGACATCATCGCCGACGCCTGCCGCACCCATCCCGCTCGGGTGGAGGGCCGGGAACAACTGCCCTGCGTGGACTATGCCGACCCGGAGATAGCCGCCCGCAGCTTCGGTGCCGAGTTGACGGCGCCACCGGTGGACGCCGCGGCCATGACGTTCACCGGCGACATGAGCGAACTGCGTGCCTTTGTGGTGGGTGCGGCCGCGGCCCACGGCCTGACGGCCGACCATTGTGCGCTATTTGCCATCGCCGCCGCGGAGGCGGCCGGTTACTTGCGCCGTGACGGCCTGAAGGCTGCCGTGGCGATCTGGGAGCGGCCTGGTGCGGTCGTTTGCAACCTGCACCAGCCGGGCGGTGGCCGAATAAATTCGTTGCTCGGCCTGCGCCCCCCGGACCTGGATGAGCCACGGACCGGTGACGGGCTGTGGCTCACCCGCCAGGTCAGCGAGTCAGTGCAGACCCAGTCGGATAACGGTGGCCGTACCATCAGGCTCGAGATGCCGACCGCGCGCGCCATGGTGTGAAAACGATATGTCAAAGCCCGCGGTCAGCTGGATGGTTCGCGGAGCCTGATGCCCTCTTTCGTGATCTCGAATTCCCGGATTCGGGGGTCGTGATGGCCAGCGCGGGTCTTCAGCACGGTGAGGGTCCGCGCCAGGCCTGAGTCACCGAGCCGGTACTGCAGCAGGACCACGTTGTCCGCCAGGTGGGATGCGCCGTGTTCGGTCAGCCTCGTGAGCCCGAACAGTTCCGGGACCTCGTAGGTCATCATGACGCCGATGCCACGGCGTGAGCTGCGCTGCAGCAGCGAGTAGACGTACTCGTGGAACCTGTTGACGTCGGGGGTTGCTGCCCGCAGGTCGCCCAGGCTGTCGATGAGCACACGTCTGGCGCCGGTGGCGTCGATGGCGTCAAGCAGGTTGTAGACCCACTCGTCGATGTACAGGTCAACGGGAGTCCGGTACATGAGGTCGACCCTGCTCCCGGCGAATGACCAGCCAAATCCTCGCGCGATACGCTCGAGCTGGCTTGGGTTTTCCTGCAAGGTCGCGATCAGGCCCGGTTCGCCGTCATTCGCCCCGTTGAACACGAAGTGCATGCCGAGCAGTGTCTTGCCGACGCCGGTCGGACCGGCGATCAGGGTTGATGCGCCCGGGACGTACCCGTCTCCCAGCATGTCGTCAAGAGCCGCGATACCCGACGAGACGCGCTCGCTGCCGAGTTCGTACCCCGACGCGTCGGAGGGATCGGCGAGCCGGGGGAAAACCGCGATCCCGTCCGCCGAGACCCGGTAGCGGTGCTTGCCTGACAGGAAGTCGCCGCCGCGCAGTTTCAGGATGCGCAGTGCCCTCGACGCTCGTTCGGCCGCGTGATCGGTGGAAAGGGCGACGATGGAGTCCGCAACCGCAAATTCGGGCGCCACGGCGATCTCCTGATCGTCGTACTCCCCGACCCAAAGCGAGGTGACGGGAAGGACGCTGAGCATGCTGGCGAGATCATGCACAAACCGCCGGAACTCCCGTGTGGTGGGTGCGTACGGGCGCAGTGCCTTGAAGCTGTCGATAACCATTACCGACGGCCCGTGTTCCCGGATTAGGTCGCGCACGCGGCCGAGCACGCCTGCGAGGCCGTCATCCCTGAGCACGATGCCCAGCGCTTCGTAGAAGACGCTCACCCCGACCGCGCTGCGATCGAAGAACGACAGCGTCTGGCCGTACCGGAGCATCTTTTCGAGCGGCTCCGACACCGTGGACAGGTAGAGCGCCGGATGGTCCTGTCCGGCGTCGGCGAACGCGCACTGCTGCGCAAGGATCGTCTTGCCCGACCCGGGGAAGCCGATGATGAGCGAGATGCCGTGCCTTGGCAGCCCGCCGCCGAGCACGTGGTCGAGACGGTCAACGCCGGAGCTGAGCCGCTCCATCACGACGTGACCTGGGCGCGCCGGATGAAGGCGCTTCGGCCAAGCAGATCCTGGACAGTGGAGACGAGCTGTAGCGGCTCGACCGGCCGCTGCAGGAATGCCGAGGCTCCTGCTCCTAGTGCGGCATCTCCCATGTCCAGGGTGCAGATGGCCAGGATCGGGGAATCCGTGCGGGCTCTCATCCTCCGGCAAAGATCCAGGCCTCGGCCGCCGGAAATGAGCAGGTCCACCTTGATAAGGTCCGGCGACATCTCCGTCGCCGTGGACAGGGCGCTTTCGGCGTCGAGTTCGATCGCAACCTCGTAGCCCTCGGTGCGCAAGAAGTACTCAGCGAACTCGGCAGCAAACGGATCGCGTTCCGCGAGGAGGATCAGGAGCCTGCTCCCCCCGGGTTTGGGGTCGCCAATGTCGGTTCCATCAGCCAGCCGCTCGTGCAGCAGCCGGTGGGCGTCCCCGGGCGAAAGCCCTTCGGTAACCTTGTCGGCGAGGAACCGCAACTGCTCAAGCTGGTCGCGCGAATACAGCCGATGTCCCCCCGGGCTGCGCGTCGGCTGCACCACCCCGTAGCGGTCCTGCCACGTCCGGATTGTCGCCGCAGGGACATTGAGAATCTTGGACACTGCGCCGATGCTGTAGACAGGTTGACTGGATGCAGCCATTGTCATGCGATGATACACTACCTCCTCGGCTATGAGTCAAAGGCTCTACCGTACTTGTCTGATCGAGTATTGACACCCGGCAAATTGGCCATAAGCTACTCAATAGTTAAACAGCTACTGCTGAACCGGTGTGCCTGCTCAACGCGCACCTTGAGGGTCGCCCCCGACAGTTCCGGCGCAGCGAGTGGTGAGCACTCCAGAATCTTGTGACGACCCGAGTGCGAGGTGGCCCAGGTGAGCAAGAAGATGCCAGCAGTGTGGCGCCCGCTGGCGGTCCGGCAGCCGGCGGCAGAAGCGCATGTCGGCAGGTCCAGGCGCGTGCGGGGTTAGGACGGCCGTGGCGCACCGGCGAGTGGGTCGCTCAGACGCTTCGGGCGGTGCCACCGGCGGCGAGGACGTGCGGGCGACACCCACGGATTCTGCTGCCGAGATCTCGGGATTGCGGGAAAGAGTTGGTGCGTTGCGCCGCTCGGCCGAGCTTCCCGGCGCCAAACTCCGGCCTACCCTGGAAGCGGTGCTCGCCGAACTCGATCTGACCGTCGGAATTCTCGGCAAGCTGCGGTCCACAGGCACCGCCGGTGACAGCGACCGGACCGAGGGAGCCGACGCGGAGCGCAGGCTGCTCCGTGCCGTGTTCCAGGACGTTCCAGCGCCCATCTTCCTGCTCGAGAAGGATGGGGTGGTTCGCCGCATGAACCGGCACGCGGCGGCGCTGCTCGGAACGGAACCCGGATCTGCGAGCGGGAAGCCCTTCGCCGCGCTCGTCGAGCTGGCCGACCGGGCCACGGTGAAAAACCAGATCACTTCCCTGGTGCGAACCCGCAGGGCGCGCCGGGTCCGCTGCAAGTTGCGCGGCGCGAGCGGCCCGGTGGAAACCGCCGTCACGATCGACCTCGTGCGGCGTCCTGGTGAATCGGCGCCCCTGATCATGGCCGTGCTTGGGCCGGCGCTGGCGCCACTCCCCGCTCCCGCCGCTGGACACGCGCCGAGGACGAGCAGCGAAATCACCGCTCATCGCGCCATCGCGGCGGCAACTCAGCGGTTCGACCTGATGAGCGCCGCAACCCGTTTGATGCTCGAGAACGCCGCCTTCAGCGAGTCAGTGATGCTGCGGCGCTGCGCTGCCCTGCTGGCCTCAGAGCTAAACACCTGGGTCCTCGTTGACGTGGAGCAAGAGGGGGAGTTGCGGCGCGTGTTCGTGGCGGCGCCAATTGGCGGGCAGTTCGCCGATCTGGCCCGGGAAATCGAGGATCGCAACCCGGGGCCAGGTTCGCTGCCCTGGGAAGTGCACAAGGCCGGACGCTCCCGGCTGCTGGCCGAGGCGTCTGGCCGAGGCGTGCTGGGCACCGGATCGTCGGGCATACCGGTGCTGCAACTGCTCGGCGCCACGGCGGTGTTGTGTGCGCCCCTTAGTGGCGGCGAGCAGCGCTACGGCACCTTCACCTTGGCCCGCCGCCCCGACGTCGGCCCGTTCACCACGGCGGACCTCCAGTTGGTGGAGGAAATCGCGCAGCAGGTGGCCGTGGCGATAAAGGTTGGCCGCATGTTCCTGCGCCGGTCCGCGGTCACAGAGGCCTTGCAGGCGAGCCTGCTGCCACGTGAGCTTCCTCATGTGCCTGGTATCGACATCGCCACCGCCTACGTGCCGGCGACCGAGGATCTCGGCGTGGGCGGCGACTTCTACGACGTCTACCCAAGCGCGGGGGGCTGGGGAATGATGATTGGCGATGTATGCGGCAGGGGTGAGGCAGCCGCGGCCGCGACCGCGATGGCCCGGCACTCGATCCGTGTTTTCAGTCACTGGAACGCGGATCCAGCCGATACCCTCAGGATGGCCAATGAGGTTATGCACACGTCTGCCGGGGGAGAGCAGTTCGTCACCGCTGTCGCAGCGAGGCTCGAGTGGCATGAGGGCATGCTCCATGTCGCCCTGGCCAGCACGGGGCACCCCGCACCGCTGCTCATGCGGCCTGATGGGCGCGTTCGCATGCTGTCAGGCGGCGGGCTCCCCCTCGGGTTTTTCGGCGATGCACGACCGGCCGCCGAACGGCTTGACCTTAAGCCGGGCGACGTCCTGTTCTTCTATACCGACGGAGTTACCGAGGCCCGCGGAGCGGACGGAACCTACTTCGAGAGTAAGCTCGCCAACGAGCTCATCGGACTGGCCGGGCGGTCGGCGAGAGACGTGGTTGCCGCCATGCGGGACTGCGTGCTGGAGTTCAGCGAGAGCTATCTGCGTGACGACATAAGCATGGTGGCGATGCGTGTTCTAGACCCCCCGGACGAGATAACAGATAGCCGTAGAGGTGAAGCGCCGGGTAACCACCACGAGCAGCGTGAGGTTCCCGGCCGACGCCGCCAGCCGGACGAGGCCACGGCATGGATTTGACCACCAATGGGCCCTCCTTCCCGCTTGCTGACCATGCGAGACGGAGTCTCCCCAGCCCGAGGAGCCCTTGGAGCGCGCAATGACCGCCGACGAACTTGCGCGCGAAGCAGTTGAGCTTTTCGCCGCCCCCGACCCGACAGGCTCAAAGGCAATCCGTCAGCTGGCCGACCTCGTGGCACGCCGGGTTCCGGCCTGCTCTGGAGCAAGCGCCGCGCTGTGGCGCGACGGGGAGGTCGTGACGATGGCGGCGAGCGATCCGGACGTCGCCGCGCTCACCTCACTTCAGATCGAGACGCGCGAAGGGCCGCTGATCGAGTGCCTGCGCAGCCAGGAGCCCGAAGGCTGCGCCGATACCCTCGCGGGCGACCGATGGCCGGAGTTCACGGCTGCCGCGCTGAGCAGGGGAGTGCGTTGCTGCGCCTGCCTGGTGCGCGAATTCGACGAAACCGTTGTATCTCTCACGCTCTACAGCGTCCGGCCACGCTCGCTTGACCCGGCGAAGCTTCCCTTGGCCTCACTGCTCGCTGCGTTCGGCGCCGCCGGAGTCGCGAACGCCTCCAGATATGGCGATGCCGCCAGGACGGCGTCGCAACTGCAGGGCGCTGTCGAGGCGCGCGCCGTGGTCGACCAGGCCAAAGGAATCCTCATGCATGCATTGGGCTGTGACGCCGTCGAGGCCTTCGAGAGGTTGCGGCACATCTCACAGACGCAGCACATCAAGCTGACCGAGGTGGCACGCCGCCTGGTTGAGACAGGAGCCACGGACCTTGCGGCACCTGGCAAACAGGACGCCGTCTGACCGATGATCAGCGCGGCCGGGCACGCAGGATACGGCGCTCGTCCTCGCTTGTCCCGCCCCAGACGCCATCGTCGTCGTAACCGTCGTGAACATGATCGGCCCTCGCACTGTTCCCCTGGGGCTGGAATACCCACGTTGAGTGCCCGCTACCGCGCGAAGTACGCCTCACCTGGCGGAAAAACCGCACCCGCATGCGGGGTAGGCCAGCCGGGGATCATGACGCCTCGGGCAGCGGCGGTAAGTACCCCGTAGGTAAAAATCTTGGTCAATTGTTGAAAGTTAGTGAGTGATCTAGAATTTCGCGGCAAGGTGAAAAGAGGTACATACCACCAAGCGGCACGCCGGAGGTCGCCATGAGCTTGCCCGCCCGTGAGCGGCGAAGCCTGAGCGGGATCCAAGTTGGACTCGGCCGTTCGGACCCCCACCTGGTGTCGCTGTTCGCGACCTTCTCCCGGCTGGCCCGGGAGGAGGAAATGCCCCACATCGAGCGGCTGCGGGTCAGGGTAGATCGCGTGACCGAGCGTGGGCGGCAGTTGCGCAGAAACGTGTTCACGCGGATCCGGCTGATTATTATCGCCCCGGTTGCGCTCGCCGCCACCTGTGCCGCGCTACTGATCGGCGGTTGGTCAAGCGGGCCGAGTGCCTGCAAGGTGAAGCCTGTTACCACACATTCGCTGCACCGTGACGCACCGATGCTGCTGCGAGGGGGCTTGTGCCAGCCTTCCCTCGTGCGTGCCGGAGCGGGCGTTCGTTAGCGACAGGCGGCGTGAGCCGCCGACCAGACTCAGCTGGCCGCTGCCCGGCCGTCCGGGATATTACTGCGCAGCGTTTCGGCAAACCACGCGATGGTACGCCGCAGCCCATCGGCGGGCCGCACGTCCGGCTGCCAGCCGAGTTCTTCACGGGCGAGTGTGATGGTCGGGTCGGCGAACTCGCGGATCATCCTGTGGTCGGTCAACGTGATGGATCGGCGAATCAGATCCGGCCAGATCGCGGATCATGGTGGCCAGTTCCATGACGCTGAACTCCGTCGGGTTGCCGATGTTCACCGGTCCCGCGGCAGCGGAGTGCGCCATCGCGAGAATTCCGCGCACCGTGTCATCCACATAGCAGATCGAGCGGGTCTGTGAGCCCGCACCTGCGACCGTGATCGGCTCGTCGGCCAGCGCCTGGGCGATGAACGTTGGCACCGCCCGGCCATCATCTGGTCGCATCCGAGGGCCATAGGTATTGAAGATCCGGACGATGCCGCTGTCCACGGCACGGGCCTGGCGGTAGGCCATGGTGAGGGCTTCGGCGTACCGCTTCGCCTCGTCGTATACGCTGCGCGGGCCGACCGGGTTCACATTGCCCCAGTACGACTCGCGCTGGGGATGCTTCAGCGGATCGCCGTACACCTCACTGGTCGAGGCAAGCACGAACCGCGCATTCTTCTCACCTGCGAGCCCTAGGCACCGCAGCGTGCCGAGACCTCCGGCGTTCAGCGTCTCCACCGGGTGCTTGAGGTAGTCAGCAGGCGATGCCGCCGACGCTAGGTGCATCACCAGGTCGACGTCCCCCGGCACGCGCACGGACTCCGTCACGTCGCATTCGATGCACCGGAAGCCAGGCCGCCCCAACAGGTGAACGAGGTTTACTGGCGTGCCCGTAACGAAGTTGTCCAGGCATACCACCGATACGCCACGCCCGAGAAGGTCCTCACACAGGTGTGAGCCGAGGAACCCGGCCCCACCTGTCACGACGGCTCGGCGGATCCGCCGACCACCTCGCTGCGTCACTTGACTGTGCCTGCCGAAGCTGTGCCTGCCGAAGCTGTGCCTGCCGAAGCTGTGCCTGCCGAAACCAGGTGGCGCCTCGGGCGGGTGCGGCGGATACGGTCATACCCGGTCACGGTCTCCTGCGCGATTCGCGGCCAGGAATAACGCGCCCGCGCCCGATCCGCCCCGGCGATACCGTAACCCTGTCGCAGCATCGGGCTGGCCAGCAGCTCGCGGATCCGCCGGGCCAGCACCTGCGGCTGTCTTGGCGGAACGAGGACGCCGGTGGTTCCGTCGACCACCGTATCGGTGTGGCCGCCGACCGCGGACGCGACGACAGGTGTGCCGCACGCCATGGCCTCCAGCGGGACAAGGCCTGACGAGGTGTACCACGGAACGCACACCACGAGGTCAGCGGAACGCAGCAGCGCGGGCATGTCCTGATGACCGGCCCGGCCGCAGAACTTCACCTGGCCCGTCACCCCAAGCTGCTTGGCGTGCTTGGCCAACCTGCGGTATTCACGGTCCCTGCGCAGCTGCGGTTTGGGCGGCCCACCGATGATAAGCAGTTCAGACTCCGGCAGGCTGGACAGCGCCGACATGGTTTCGTCGAGGCCGTCATGCCGGCCAAGCTGGCCCACGCAAACCAGCCGCGGACACCCATCCCGCCGCGCCACCGGCCCTTCGGGCGAGAACTTCTCGACGTCCACCCCGGACGGGACGACGCTCACCGCATTCCTTGGCACGCCGAGCCTGGCCAGCTCGAATGCCTCGTCCGAGGTGGTCGCGAGCACCGCGTTCACGCCACGAGCGATGGCGACCTCGAGCCGGATCCTGGCCGACGAGCCCTCGCCCTCACCTCCCGCGTTACACTCCGCGCCCTCATGTCGGCGTGCTGCCACGCCAAGACCATGGAACGTCTGAACGACTGGCAGACCAAGATCACGGGCACCGGTAAGGGCGGCGAGCCCACTGATCCAGAAGTGGGCGTGCACAATGTCGGGTTGCTCGCGCAGCCACCGGTCCGCAAGGTAAGCGCCGAACTGAGCCATGTACGGCAGCTGCTTGTACGGCGGCAACGCGCGCGTCGGTCCGGCGGGCACGTGCTCAACCGTGACGCCAGGCCCGGTGCGGACCCGATCCGGCAGCGTCGCCGAGTCCTTACGTGTGTAAATGGTCACCCGGTGGCCCCGCCTGCCAAGTTCGGCCGCAAGTTCGGCAACATGCACGACCTGACTGCCTGAGCCGGTTGCCCCCACCGCAGCCAGCGGGCTCACATGGGCTGATACGAGTGCAATCCGCATAGCACACCTCCGTAGGAAGAGTCGTCAGCCAACTGAGGTGTGCCTGCGTCGTAGGCACCGACATTGTCTTGAATACCCCATACGTACCGCCCAAACCGCCGAGGCCCGCTGACCTGCGCGGTCCACAAGCCCGGCCGGGCACGTTTGGGCGCCATGGCCACGGTGAGAACACACGGATGCCTAGATTTGGTTACTTCCTGTCCTCAGAGGAGCACAGTCCCGCTGAGCTTGTGCGGCAGGCGCGGCTCGCCGAGGAGGCTGGGTTCGACGCGCTGTGGATATCCGATCATTACCACCCCTGGCTCGACGAACAGGGGGAGAGCGGTTTCGTCTGGTCGGTCATCGGCGCCCTCTCGCAGGTGACGTCGCTGCCGATCACGACCGCCGTCACGTGCCCAAGCGTCAGGGTGCATCCGGCTCTTGTCGCGCAGGCAGCGGCGACGTCGGCACTGCTCACGCACGGGAAGTTCAACCTGGGCATCGGCACAGGTGAAGCGCTCAACGAGCACATTACGGGTGGCAGGTGGCCGTCCGCTGACGAGCGGCTCGAGATGCTGGAAGAGGCCGTGCACGTCATGCGGGAGCTGTTCACCGGATCGATGGTGACCCATCGCGGCACCCACTACACCGTGGACACGGCGCGGCTGTACTCGCTGCCACCAAGCCCACCGCCGATCTACATATCCGGGTTCGGTGAGAAATCGATCAAGGTGGCCGCCCGCATCGCTGACGGCTACATCTCCACCATGCCCGATCCGGATTTCGTTCGGACGTTCCGCGAGTCAGGCGGCGACGGCAAGCCCGCGCAGGGCGGCATGAAGGTCTGCTGGGCCGCGGACGAGCGACAGGCACGCAAGACCGCGCACCGGCTCTGGCGAATAGACGAGGTGCCCGGTGAGATCGCCCAGGCGCTGCCGCTGCCGCGGCATTTCGCGCAGGCCTCCCAGCTCGTCACCGAGGACATGGTCAGCGCGCCATGCGGCCCCGAGCCGCAGAAACACATCCAGGCCATCCAGGCGTACCTCGGCGCCGGCTTCGACGAGGTCTACATCAACCAGATCGGCCCTGAGCAGGACGGCTTCTTCGCGTTCTACGCCGACCGCGTGCTGCCCCGGCTGCGAGGCGAGTGACCGCGATGGCAACGACGGCGCTTACGGTCGCCAGGTGTGCTGGCACGCCGGGCTCGACACGGACCGGCTGCGTGCTGCCCTGGCGCTTGCCCGGCGCTGGCCCACTCGCGCCCGCCGCCGTCCATTGAGGACGGTACCGGCTGGCCACTGAGGACGGCGCCGGCGGCCACTGTTACACGGGCTCCGGCTCCGGTTGCGGCGGTTCGGGCTCGGGCGTCGGCGGCTGGGGCCGCGGGACGGGCACGGGGTTCGGCGGGCCTGGCGGGGCAGGCTCCGGCAGTGGCCCCGGTGGCGGCAGCGGAGGCGGGTCAGGCGCCGGCCGTGGCATCGGTGTCGGCTCCCGCGGATGACTGAACGTCTCTGGCTGCCGCCTTTCTGCGTGCATGGCCCGTTCATCACCTCACGAAGCGGCCTCAAACATCCACCGCCGACCGCATAACGCCCCCGCGGCTGCGGGGCCAGATCGTCAGGCACCAGGTCCGTCTCGCCCTGCAGCCAGGCCGCTCGTCGGTGTCGCTGCGGCAGCACGAAAAGATTATCGAGGCCATCGCCGCCGGGGACCCCAAGGCCGCCGAAGCAGCCATGCACGACCACCTCGACGACGTGCTGCACGCGCTAAGGCAAATGGACCAAGCCGACGGCGGCCCTCGCATCAGGCGCGGGGCCATGTCCGATGGGCGATCTTGGCGACCAGCTTGAGCTGCCTGTCACGCCAAGAAGTCTCAAAGGATATTGTCAACGATTTCATGAACATGATCCCCGCGACCGGCGTCTGTCGAGGCACGGGAGGCCACCACCCGAGGGGCCACGGTGGGCCACCGAGGCCACTGAATGGGCCACGGTAGGCCACCCAGGGCCATCACGTAGGGCCACGGTGGGCCACCCAGGGTGTTAGTTGATCTCTAAACCCGCCCACGAAGGCGCCGGAGTGTGCCCGTGGCCAGCTTGATCCCTTATGTCGGAGACTTTTCAGCGCACACAGCTGAAAAGGCTCCGACGTAGCGGATCATGGACGGCCCGGCTGGCGCAGGGTGGTACACATTGACGGCCATGCGGGGGGCCACGGTGGGCCACCCAGGGCCATCGCGGCGAGCTGGCAGGCGAAGAACGCGGCGGCGGCGAACGCGAGCCACTTGATCTGCTGGCGCAGCTCGCGGTCGCCCGCTCGATAGCGGACGACCAGCGAGACGATCGCCGCGGCCATGAGGACGGCCACAGCAGCGCGAGGCCGTCAAGGGTTCCGAGGAGAACTGTTGGCAGGACAGGGCCGAGCGACTTGACGCCGAGCGGGTTCTGGAACGTCAGTGAGATACCGCCGGGTGTGGGAAGCGCCACGCGCCGTGGCCGGACGAGAAACCCGGCCAATGGAAGCGCGGTCGCTATGAGGTCGAGTGTCGCGACGGGACGCCAGCGCGACGACGGCAATTTCCCGGATGGGAAGAGGAAGAAGATGTAGGCAAGCCCCTACCACGACTGGCACAAAGATCCACTCTGCGAGAGGGCCCACGAGTTGTGGAGCCGGGAGCGTGCCGGGATGGGTGGCGATGCCCACAACCGCGTAGGCGGAAGCGAGCGACAGGATCGCCAGGCCCGCCCCCTCGCCAAGCAGCATCCAGCCAATGAGGTTGTGCACGCGCCGTACGATCAGCGCTCCGAGCGTGGCGTAGAAGACGGCCGCGATCGTACTGCCCAGGTTCGAGAACGCGTCTTGCTGCGCCAGGTCGCTCCACGACATCGCCGTCAGGATCACGCCGGCCAGCACGAGCAACGCGGTTGAGACCCACAAGCCGCCGGTGATGCGTCCGGCTGGCGCGCGCCAGCGGCAGCCGTTTTGGGCAAATGATCCCGAACGGCTCGCGCTCGGTGGCACGGGCGCGTCCGGCCCGCGACGCATGGGCAAGCGACGCTGATGTACGGAATGTGTTTAGATGCGCCGATGCTTGGTACGGCTGGTACGGCGTGCCCGATGCGCGAAGACCGCGAGGGGAATGTCATGACCGACAGTCTCGCCCGCCCGGCCACCGCGGCGGGTACAGGCGACAATGACCGACGGACCGCCCGCGAGCTGACCGAGAGTCTGCTGCGGGAGCTGAGCGGGCTTCCGCCGGGTGACGACCGTGGCCGCGTCCGCAGCCGCCTGGTCCAGCTGAACATGCCGCTGGTACGCCAGATCGCCCGCAGGTATCGGTTCCGCAGCGAGCCCATGGAGGACATCATTCAGGCCGGCGCAATCGGCCTGATCAAGGCCATCGACCGATTCGACGCCGAGCGTGGCAGCTTTCTCGCTTTCGCGATGCCCACGATCGCCGGTGAGATCAAGCGGTTCTTCCGCGACACCTCATGGTGGGTGCGCGTGCCGCGGCGCCTGCGCGACCGCAGGCTCGAGCTCTACCGCACCGCAGATGAGCTGACCCAGGAGCTCGGCCGCGCCCCGACCGTCGCCGAACTGGCACGCCAGCTAGGTTTGGACGAGGAAGAGGTGCTCGAGGGCATGGACGCCTGCGCGACCTACGCCACCTCGTCACTGGATGCCACGCATTTCCGTGACGACGACACGCCGATCGCCCTTGACCAGCTGGGCAGCGACGACGCACAGCTGGACCTCGTTGAATACCGGCAGGATCTCGAGCCCGCGCTGGGAGAGCTCCCCCCGCGCGACAGGGAAGTCTTGTTGCTGCGCTTTTACGGCAATATGACGCAGGCGCAGATCGGTGAGCTTATCGGGATCTCGCAGATGCACGTGTCACGGTTGCTCTCCCGGTCGCTTCAGCACCTGCGGACGCGGCTCGAAGCAGCCTCCTGACTCGCCATCGGGGACCCGCCGCCTCGGGCCCCCGGCTGGGCCGCCCTACAGGTCGAACTCACCCTGTTTGGCCGCGGCGAGGAACGCCTCCCACTGAGGAGGGCTGAGCTCAAGGATCGGGCCGTGCCCGTGCTGTTTGGAGTCGCGGACAGCCACGGCGCGGTGGGCGATCGCAACCTCCACGCAGGCGCCGCTGCTGTTGCTGTAGTGCGATTTACGCCAGCCGGTGTACTTCTGGTCGTTCATGGCAAGCTGCTCTCTCTGTAAATCGGGCTCTTTTAATCGGGCTCTGTCAACCGGGCGGGGTTATTGGTCGGGCAGGAGTTTTGCTGCGGTGATGATGAGGTCAAGGCTGTCATGCTGGGGGAGGGCGGCGTTGTGGAGGCGTGGGCGAATTCGGGAGTTTGGAGGACATTACGGTACCTGGGTCGCTGGCCCGTCGCAGCTGGATTTGCGCACGTACATGCCAGGGAGATCATGCGGTGCCCAGCCACGACTAACGGGGAGAACGAGTTGGCGCAACGCACGTCAGGTAGCGAATCCCCGCTCCCGCGCATATTCCCTTAACAGCTCACGCAGCTGTCCCCGGCCCCGGTGCAGGCGCGACATCACCGTGCCGATCGGTGTTCGCATGATGTCGGCGATCTCCTTGTAGGAGAACCCTTCGACGTCGGCGAAGTAGACAGCGAACCGGAACTCGGTCGGCAGCTGTTCAAGGGCCGCCTTAAGATCCGAATCCGCCAGGTGGTCGAGCGCCTCCTCCTCGGCGGACTGCAGGGCGTTCGCGGTATGCGATCCCGCGCGGGCCAGTTGCCAGTCTTCGATCGTTTCGGCGGCGGACTGCTGTGGCTCTCGCTGCCTCGTTCGGTAGTTGCTGATGAAGGTGTTCGTCAGGATCCGGTACAGCCACGCTCGCAAGTTGGTGCCTGGCCTGAACCGATGGAAACCGGCGTATGCCTTCGCATACGTTTCCTGCACCAGGTCCTCGGCGTCCGCTGGATTGCGGGTCATCCGGATGGCTGCCGAGTACAGCTGCTCGGTGTATGGCAGCGCTTGTTCGATGAAGCGGTGGCCGCGCCGCACTTCGGTGGCCGCACGAGGGTTCACCCGGCCTCCCTACACCACCTCGGATGGTCAGCGCTACCCGTTCGCGCCGGCAATCAAACGGTTTCCGCTAGTTTCTGGGCGATCCATTAGTTTCTGGGCGATCCGGTTGCTTCCGGGCAAATAAGGTCATGCGACGCTCAGTACGGTGATCAAGATCAAGGCGCCGGCGACGGCGTAGGCCGTGTAGTCATTGGCGGAGCCGTTGTGCACCGCGCGCAGCAACCGTACGGGAAGTGGCTCGCGGATCCGCAGGTAAGCCCAGGCCAGCGCCGCGCCGGCCGCGAGGCTGGCGGCAATGGTGATGAGCTGGCCAGGTTCGACGTAGTCGAACGGGATGCTCAGCCGCGGCAGGGATCCTGACCCCGAAAGCACCGCCTGGGCGTAACGCGCCGGGTGAAGCAGGCTGGAGGCCGCAGGCGCCATCACGTGTTCGAGGAAGAACCGCGGGGCCACGCCGAAGCCGACGCAGCACGTGCCGAGGCAGGCGAACCCGGTGAGCATGCCAGGCTTCAGCTGCTCCATGCGGTCGTAAGGCTGCTCGCGCCGCCGGAAGAACGCCAGCCAGGCCGCCCTGCCGAGGGCCGCGATGGTGATGATCTGCGCCGCGAGTAGCACCAGGTAAAGGCCGAAGCGGCCACTGTCGAGCAAGGGCTTGTGGATCAGGTTGACCGATACGTACCCGCCCGTCGGCGGCACACCGGCGATCGATGCGACCGCCACGACGAACCCGCCCGCGACGACAGGCATCCGCCGCGCCAGCCCGCCCATCTCGGACAGCTTCGTGAGGCCAGTGCGGTGCAGGACCGCGCCGGCGCAAAGGAAAAGCAGTGCCTTGAACAGCGCGTGGTTTACCAGGTGGTAGGTGGCGCCGGCGATACCGGCCGCGGCACCGGTGGCGAATCCGGTTGCCACCAGGCCCATCTGCGACACGGTGTCGTAGGCGAGCAGCCGCTTAAGGTCGTCCTGCGCGAGTGCCATGACGGAGCCGATCAGTGCCGCCGTGACGCCCACGGTCATGAGCAACCCGAGCACGACCGTACGGCTGGTGGGGTACACCTGGAACGCGAGGCGGACGATCGCGAGGATTCCCATGGCCACCATCAGCCCGGAGAACAGCGCTGACACGGGGCCGGGTGCGGCCTCGTGCGCGTCCGCGAGCCAGCCATGGAACGGGATCAGGCCTGCCTTGGTCGCGAAGCCCGCGACGAGCAGGCCGAGGGCGACCAGATCAGCAGTGTGCACGCTGACCGCGAGTGCGCCGTGCAACTGGCCGAAGTTGAGCGCGCCATGCCGTGCGTACAGCAGGCCGATTCCGGTGAACACGATGAAGCTGGCGATCGTGGTCAGCACCACGATCTTGAAGGCTGCCTCGAGCGCGATGGGCCGCTCCAGGTAGAAACCGGTGAGGCCGTAGCTCGCGAGCGCGGCGAGCTGGAACCAGACAAAGAGGTTGAAAAGGTCACCGGTGAGTGCGGCGCCGATCAGGGCGGCGAGCAGGAGCTGACACAGGCAGGCGTAGCCGCCGAGTTCACGCGCGCCGAGCCCGCCCTGCTCGGACAGGGTATAGACGAGCAGCAGCGCGCCGACGACCGCACAGGTGAACGCATAGATTATCCCGAACGGCTCCGCGACGAACACGATGCCGAGCGCGTGGCCCCGCACGGGGGTCCACAGGCCCATGTAATGGGCGAGGATGTGGCCGCCGAAGACCTCGGGCATCTGAAGGGCCAGGATCACGGCGGCGCCGCAGAGCGAGACCACCGAGGCGATCACCGGCAGCCTCGTGGACAGTCGGCCGAGCAGAGGCGCGACGACCGCACCCGCGAGCGGGACGGCGACCGCGAGTGGCAGCAGAGATCCAAGCAGCGCGGGGTTCGGATAGCTCATCCCCGCAGCTTCCTCACCTGGTCGGCGTCGAGTGTGCGGTAGTGCTGCGCGATGCGGACGACGATGGTGAGGAACACAGCGGTGATGGCGACGCCGATGATGATCGCGGTCAGGCAGAAGTTCTGCAGCACCGGATCAGCGACGTTGCCATGCGCCAGGCTCTTGGCGCTCGCACCGGGAGGCGGGCCGTAAAGGACCGGGGCGCTGGACCTCGCGCGGTAGGCGAGGGAGATCATGAACAGGTATGTGGCGCTCTCCATCAACGACAGGCCCATCACCATTTTGATCATGTTGCGCCTGGTCAGGACCGTGTACAGGCCGGTGCAGAACAACAGGGCCGCGGCGAGGTAGTTGGCGAGGATCATCCCTCGCCCCCGCTGTCCTCCGGCTCGTCAGGGGTCCAGTCATGGCCCATCCCAATGAGGGCGAAGATCACGATGATCAACCCGGTGGCCACTTCCACCAGCTCGGTGGCGGAGAAGAGCTGGGCGATGCCGCCGGAGCGAATGGTCTGCGCCGGTTCGAGGGGAAGCCAGTTTCCGGTGAACGAGCCCGCCAAGACCAGACCCGACAGCTCGATGAGGATGATGGCAGCGGCGCCCGCGAGTTCGATCACCTCGATCAACTCGGGCCGGACCACCCGGGCGAGCCGGCGGCGGCCAAACCCGGCGTAGGCGAGAAGCGCCACACCAAGGATCACCGCACCGGCCGGAAACCCGCCGCCAGGTGAGAATCCCCACGCCACCATGTACAGCCCCGCGACAGCAAGGATGGGGAGCGCTACCCGGATGGCGGTGCGGGTGACCACGGTCATCGCCTCGGCTGTTTCCGGCGCGGGAGTCCCTACCGGCGTGGCGTCGGGCGTCTCTGGATGGCCGAAAATAGCCACCTGCCCTTCCTCCTGCTCCATCCGCTCGGCGGCCCGGGCTGCGCGTTCCGGGGCGCCTGCGTGCTGTTCGGGATCGGTCTCGGCTTGCTCACGGGCGCCCGCGTGTTCCTCGCCGAAATAGCCACGCCGAGACTCGCGTGAGCGGGTCAGCACGATCACGCTGACCACCGCCGCGAGCAGCAGGAAGGTCTCGCCGAAGGTGTCGAAACCGCGCGTGCCGTAGACGATCTCGTTGACGGGCTCGCTGAGCTTCCACCGGGGTAGCGCGATGATCAGCGCATTCCGCGCGATCGCGGGGAGCGGCGAGTGTTCGCGCGGAATGGTGGCGACCGCCACGCCAAGCGCTGCGAGCAAGCCCGCGGCGAGCAGTACCCCGACGGCCCTCCGGTGTGTCGGCTCATGCTCAGCGGCCTCGGGACGAGGGCCGCGTACGTCACCGCTGCGCACCGAGCCGCTCGCCTTCGGAGTGCCGCTCGCCCTCTTCGCCCAGGCCCTGCTCGCCTGCGACATCAGTGCGGGTCTTGCCGATCGAGACGAGATAGAGCACAGGCAGTGCGATCGCCCCGACAACGATTTCTGCGTGGGCCACGTCAGGTGCGGCCAGCACGATGAACAGGACCGACAGCATGGTGCCCACGGCCGACAGGGCCATCACCGCGCCGTTCAGGTTGCGCAGCTTTACCACCAGGCAGGCCGCGGCGAGCACGAGCGCGAGGATGAGGTAGTCAAGAACCCAGAACACGGTCAGTGATCCCCTTTCCCGCCCGTGGGCCGCTCCTTCTCCTGCGCCGCGCCCTCCCGTTGCGCTTTCGCGTCGTCACGTACGGCGCCGGGCCACATCGGCACGCCGACCTTGTAGGCCGCGCGGGCGAGCGCGTGCGAGGATGCGGGATTGACCACGAGCAGCAGGATGGCGACCAGCAGCGCGCGGCTGCCGTAGGGGCTGACCGGCCCTTCCCCGACAGCCAGCGCAACCAGCACCGGCAGCGCACCCATCGTGATCGTTTTCGTAGAGCACTGAATCCGGCAGTAGAGGTCGGGCATGCGCAGGATCCCGACCACGCCAGATAGCGAGAACGCCAACCCGGTCGCGGCGAGCGCGATGACGATGACCCTTGTCAAAGCAGGCCACGCTCAAGGTAACGCGACCACACGATGGTGCCCAGGTAGCTGAACGAAGCCAGCCACAGGGCGGGATCGAGGAATACCGTGCGGCTCGTGTATGCCGCGAACAGCAGCACCGCCAGCGCCGCCTGCGTCGACATGGTGTTCAGCGCCACGATCCTGTCCGAGACCGTCGGGCCCGCGGCCAGCCGGATGACGAGCAGTCCGGCGACCGCGATCTCGGCGATCGCCACGGCCAGGAAGATCGTGCTCATTGATCCGCCTTCTCCCCATCCGCGAGCGGGGCCAGCGGGTCCATGACTCGTTCCACCGGGCCGTTGATCGCTTGCCGGACCTGCCAGGCGTCACCGTCGGGCACGGCAACTGCGTGGTACTGGAGGCGATGGGCCGAAAGATCCAGGTCCACGAGCTGGTTGTCCACGACGACCGAGGTGAGCAGCGCGACGGCGGTCAACCCGCCGGGTGAACGCTCGCGCGTCGCGGCGATCACCATTCCGCTGCGCAGCGGCCTGGCCGGTGCCCAGATCCGGCAGGCCAGGCGGAGGTTCGCCGTAACAATCCGCCCGGCGGCGGCGACCATGAGCGTGCACACGGCGGCGAGCCGGCGCGGATGAAGCAGCCGCCACGGGCGTGCAACCTCACCAAGCGGCGCGAGTGCGACCGCGACCGCGGCCGCCACTGCGGCGCCGAAATACATTTGCTCCGGAGTCAGCGTCCAGGTCAGCAAGACCCACACGAGGAAGGCCCAGCAGAATAGGGCGGCGACGCGTCGCATGCCGACAGGTCTTCCCGCGTCCCCCGGCTCAAACCTGAGCAATCCGGTCACCTGGCGTTTACCCGGGCTGCCCAGCGGTAGGGTCCGGGGTTCAATCGCCAGGAGTGGAGGCTCCTGATGGTGCAGCAACTCATTACCCAGAAGGTCCGCGACGTGATGACCGGGATAGCTGTCATGCTCCGGCCAGACCAGACGCTGACCGACGCGGCGTGCGCGATGCGCGACCACGCGGTCGGCTGCGTCTTGGTTGCTGTTGGTGACGAGCTTCGCGGGTTGATCACCGATCGCGACATAGTGGTGCGAGCGGTCGCGGAATCGCGCGACCCGGCCGAGGTCCAGTTGAGCGAGGTGTCCAGCCTGGACATCGCCGTGGTGGGCCAAGACGACGACGTCGCTGACGCGTTCCGGATCATGCGGCAACGCGCGGTCAGGCGGTTGCCGGTTGTCGAAGGCTCGCGCGCGGTGGGCATGGTGTCCCTTGGCGACCTGGCACTCGAGTACGCGCACGACGGCGCATCCGCTCTGATGGACATCAGCGCGGCACCGCCCAACGCATGAGGCTTGCGGCAGGCGATCGGCTGCGGTCCGACCTGGCCAGCCTGCCAGGTCCCACCCGGATCGACGTCACGGCTGGCCCGGTTCAGGAAGTGCCGGTGTACGGCAGCGGGAGTTTCACCTCATAAAACGGGCCAGGAAACGGCCTGGCGCTGAAGCGCGCCGCTGTCGATCAATACCGGGTTGCCTGATCGGCCCGGCAAACTGCGGCGCGACAAACTGCGGCGTAGCAAACTGCGGCGCGACAAACTGCGGCGCAGCAAACTGCTCAGCAGGATCATTAGCCATCATTGTGACCATACAATTTACAGAGCCGGGCAGCCGTCGGCCCGCGCAGATAGGACTTCCCATGTCCCAGCTATCCGACCCCGACGAGCTAGAGGTGGAAGTCGCAGAGCTCGAGACGCGCGCCGGGGACCTGCGGCAGGCGGCTGACATACCTGGCGCCGCGCTGCGGCCCATTCTGGATGCCGCCCTGGTCGAGCTGGAACTCGCGGTCGACATGCTGGCCGAGCTGCGAGCGCGGGTCGATGCCGGAACCGACCAGGCTCGCCGCCCCAGCCCGGCCGACATGGAGCGCCGCCTGCTCCTCGCCGTATTCCAGGACGCGCCAGCGCCGATCTTCCTACTGGAAAGCGACGGTAGTGTTCGCAGGGCGAACCGGCAGGCAGGGGCACTGCTCGGTGTGCCACCCGGTTACACCACGGGCAAGCCGTTTACCGCGTTCGTTGACCTGTCCGGCAGGGCCGCGATGAAGAGCCAGCTCAGCGCCCTGGTTCGAAAGCGCAGACCGCGGCGGATCCGGTGCCAGCTGCAGAGCACGGGCGGCAAGGTGGCCACCGTGTTGACGATTGACCTGGTGGAACTCACCGGCGAGCCAGAGCCGCTGATTGTGGCTGTCGCGGGGGCGGCGTCAGCCTCGCCCGGACCCAAGTGGCGGGGATCCGCCAGCCAGCCGGGCGGGCGCGCGGAGGTCGCGGACCGGGCGGTCGCGGGAGCGACTCGGCGCCTGGGTCTCATGACGGCGACGACTCGCCTGCTGCTGGAGAATGCGACATTTAACGAGTCGGTGACGCTCCAGCGCTGCGCGCGGCTGTTGTCGGCGGAACTCAGCGCCTGGGTGATCGTGGACGTGGTACGCGACGGGCAGCTGCGCCGTCAGTTCGTGGTTGGACCGCCTCGCGAACGCACGGCCGAGCTGACCCGGGCGATCAGTGAAGTGGAACCGGCGCCTGGCTCACTGCCGCGTGAAGTACAGGAGTCGGAGAGTTCACAACTGCTCGCCCACGCCGAGGACGTCACGGTCCTCGGCAGCACCAAGGAGGGCGTACCCGTGCTCACGCTGCTCGGCGCAACCTCCGTACTCTGCGTTCCCCTCTCGGACGGCCAGCGCAGCTACGGCGCGCTGACGCTCATACGGCGGGCCGACGAGCCGCCGCTGGCCGTGGCTGACCTCGGGCTTGTCGAGGAGCTCGGCGAGCAGGTCGCGCTTGCGATCAAGGTGGACCGGATGTTCGTTCGCCGCTCCGAGGTGGTCGAAGCGCTGCAGGCAAGCCTGCTGCCTCGTGAAGTCCCGCCGATTCCCGGTGTGGATATCTCGGCCGCCTACGTGGCGGCCACCGAGGGCCTTGATGTCGGGGGCGACTTCTACGATGTCTACGACAGCCCGGGCGGCTGGGGTCTTGTCATCGGTGATGTCCAGGGAAAGGGTGAGGAGGCCGCGACCGTCACGGCTACGGCGCGGCACGCCGCGCGCGTCCTCGCACACGGCAACGCTGATCCCGCCGACGTGCTCGGCATGGTCAACGAGGTGCTGCTGGTCCACCAGGGCAGCGACCGATTCGTCACTGCCATAACCGCCCACCTGCGGTGGAACGAAAACGTGCTGCATACGACCCTGGGCTGGGCGGGCCACCCAGGGCCGGCGCTCGTCCGCCCGGACGGGCGCGTTCAGATGCTTTCCGGCGGCGGAATGCCCCTTGGCCTGTTTGCCGACTGCGAGCCAACCAGCGAGGAGCTGGATCTCGAGCCCGGGGATATGCTGTTCTTCTTTACCGACGGCGTTACCGAGGCACGCAGCCCCGAGAACGGTTATTTCGAAAGTCGGCTGGCGGATGAGCTTGCCTCGCTGGCCGGGGAGGCTGCCCAGGCGGTCGTGTCGGCGATGCAGGGGCGTGTGCTCGAGCACAGCATGAATGACCTACGTGACGACATGACCATGCTTGTGCTCCGGGTGCTGGCCCCGGCCTAGCACCGTGCGGCGCGGCGCCGGGCGGCCGTTGGCGACGCGGCACCGCCGTCAGCGGTCCGCCCGCAGCGCGTCAAGCGCGTCACGCAGCCGCGTGATCCGCTGCTCGAGCCGCGACACAGAGTCCGCCAGGAGACTGTCCACAGCAAGGGACGCCTGCCCGGCGAGGACAGCGACCTGGTCCTCCACTGCGGCGAGCCGAGCCGACAGTTCCGCCATGACCGATTCCGCGCTGCCGAGCGGGCCCTCCAGCTGGGCACGCAAGAGCTCGGCCTGGGCCTGCAATTGCCTGTTCTTGGCATAGAGCTCCACAAAGACGGAGACCTTCGCGCGCAGGACCCAGGGGTCGAATGGCTTCGAAATATAATCGACGGCGCCAGCCGCGTAGCCACGGAACGCGTAGTTCGAGTCGGCGTTCACCGCGGTGAGAAAGATGATTGGGATATCGCGTGTCTTGGGCCGCCTCTTGATGTGGGTGGCGGTCTCGAATCCGTCCATGCCCGGCATGACGACGTCCAGGAGGATGACCGCGAACTCATCGGTAAGCAGCGCCTTGAGCGCCTCCTCGCCCGACCGGACGGCGACCAGCTTCTGATCGAGTGAGCTGAGGATGGCCTCGAGCGCGACAAGATTCTCCTGGCGGTCATCGACTAGAAGGATCTTCGCCTTGTCGGCCACCTCGCATGTTCCCTTCCTGTGCTGCGGGCTATCGGGCGGCGACGCGGTCCAGCCAGTGGCGCATGACTCGGAGCAGATGCTCGACATCGACCGGTTTGGGGATGTAATCAGAGGCGCCCGTGGCGATGCTCTTTTCCCTGTCCCCCTTCATCGCCTTGGCGGTGAGCGCAATAATCGGCAGATCGGCAAACTGCGGCATGTGGCGAATTGCCTCTGTTGTCGCATAGCCGTCCAGTTCCGGCATCATGACGTCCATGAGCACGAGCGCGACGTCATCCGTGCGCTCAAGCACGTCAATGCCCTCTCGGCCGTTTTCCGCATAGACAACCTCTGCGCCGCACCGTTCGAACACACTGGTAAGGGCGAAAACGTTACGTACGTCGTCGTCGATTATCAAGATCCTCGCGCCGGCCAGCGTGTCGCGGGCGTCAGGTTCTCCAGCCCGTGCTGGCTGATTGCTCCGATCTTTCGCCCGCTGACTCCTGGGCTGCGCCTGCGCTGTTGCCTGACGCGCGCCCGCCTGGCCTTCGCCGCCGCCGTCCCGGGTGGCCTCATCGTGCGGGGCGCCGTTGGTGGGCGCGGTCGCAGCCGGCCCGTCCGCATGCGCGTTCGGCTCGGCTTCGCGGGCCGGCGCGCGCCGGTCGGCATTGTGCCCGTACCGGACGGGAAGGAGCAAGGTAAACATGCTGCCATGACCGACCCTGCTGCGGGCGCGGATCTCGCCGCCCAGAAGCCGCGCGATGTCACGGCTGATGGAAAGGCCAAGGCCGGTTCCACCGTAACTGCGGCTCGTCGTCCCGTCGGCCTGTTGGAACGGGTCGAAGATAACCTGAAGTTTTTCCTCGGGGATGCCCACACCGGTGTCGGCCACCGCAAACGCCACGACGTCAGGCTCTGCCGCGAGGGAACCGGTGAACTGGATGTTGCGCGCGCGGGAGATGCGCATCCGCACGTCGCCAGCCGAGGTGAACTTCACCGCGTTCGACAGCAGGTTGCGCAGCACCTGCTGCAGCCGCTGTTCGTCAGTAAACAGCTGTTCGGGCACGTCGGCAGATACCTCCACGCGGAAGCCGAGACCTTTGTCGACGGCCACCGGCCGAAACGCCGCTTCCACGTATTCAACGAGCGTCGCCATGGCCAGCACCTGGGGGTGCACGTCCATCTTGCCCGCCTCGACCTTTGACAGGTCCAGGATGTCGTTGATCAGCTGCAACAGGTCGCTTCCGGCCTCGTGGATGGTTCTGGCGAACTCCACCTGCTTGACGGTCAGATTGCCGTCCGCGTTCTCCGACAGCAGCTTGGCCAGGACCAGGAGGCTGTTCAGTGGCGTGCGCAGCTCGTGCGACATGTTGGCCAGGAATTCCGACTTGTACCTGGACGAGAGCGCCAGTTGCTGCGCGCGTTCTTCGAGTGCGCGGCGGGCCTGCTCGATCTGGAAGTTCTGCACCTCGATCGCGCGATTCTGCTTCGCCAGCAGCGCGGCCTTGTCCTCGAGCTCTGCGTTGGATCTCCGCAGCTCGCCCTGCTGCCGCTGCAGCTCGTCCGAGCGCTCCTGCAGCTCCTGCGTGAGCCGCTGCGATTGGCTGAGGAGCGCCTCGGTGCGGGAGTTGGCCATGATCGTGTTGATGGTGACGCCGATGGTGCCCACGAACTGATCGATAAATGCCTTGTGCGTGTCGCTGAACTGGTGCAGCGAGGCGAGTTCCAGCACCCCTAGCACCATGTCTTCGAACAGGATGGGCAAGATCACGATGTTGGCCGGCGGGGCTTCGCCGATACCGGACCCGACCGTGATGTAGCCGCTGGGGACGTCACTGATCACGATCGGTTTGCGCTCGACCGCCACCTGACCGACCAGCCCTTCGCCGAATGAGAACTCCGTGCCACGCATCTCGCGGAACCCGTATGCGGCGATCCGCTTGAGTATTGGCTCCTCCCGGCTCCCATCGGCTCCCGGCGGGTACTCCGCGAGATAGAACGCGCCGAACTGGGCGGACGTCAGGGGTGTGAGCTCGCTCATGATCAGCTGCGCGAGGTCGAGCAGGTCACGGTGGCCCTGCATGAGGCCCGCTATCCGGGCCAGATTGGTCTTCAGCCAATCCTGCTCCTTGTTGGCGGTCGTCGTTTCGCGCAGGTTCGCGACCATGAAGTTGACGTTGTCCTTGAGTTCCGCCACCTCTCCACGGGCGTCGACCTGGATTGACTGGGTGAGATCTCCTTCGGCCACCGCGCTCGCCACCGCGGCGATCGCACGGACCTGGGTGGTCAGGTTTCCCGCGAGCTCGTTCACGCTCTCGGTCAGGCCCTTCCAGGTGCCCGAGATCCCGTAAACGTGAGCCTGGCCGCCGAGGCGACCCTCGCTGCCTACCTCGCGGGCGACCCTGGTGACCTCATCGGCGAACGCAGAAAGCTGGTCGACCATCGTGTTGATTGTCGTCTTCAGCTCGAGGATCTCGCCCTGCGCGTCCACGGTGATCTTCTTGCCCAGGTCTCCGTTCGCCACGGCGGTCGCCACCTGGGCGATTCCCCGGACCTGGCTCGTCAAGTTGTTCGCCATGAAGTTGACGTTGTCGGTGAGATCCTTCCATGTCCCAGAGACGCCGCGGACACGTGCCTGGCCGCCCAGGCGGCCCTGGGTGCCGACTTCGCGGGCCATTCTGGTGACCTCGTCGGCGAATGCGGACAGCTGGTCGACCATCGTGTTGATGGTGTCTTTGAGCCGGAGGATCTCGCCCTGCGCGTCCACGGTGATCCACGGTGATCTTCTTGCTCAGATCACCGTTGGCGACGGCGGTGGTGACCTGAGCGATGTTGCGTACCTGATTGGTCAGGTTGGAGGCCATGCCGTTCACCGAGTCGGTGAGGTCCTCCCACACGCCAGAGACGCCGCGGACGTGCGCCTGGCCGCCCAGGCGGCCCTGGGTGCCGACTTCGCGGGCCATTCTGGTGACCTCGTCGGCGAATGCGGACAGCTGGTCGACCATCGTGTTGATGGTGTCTTTGAGCCGGAGGATCTCGCCCTGCGCGTCCACGGTGA
>WNGB01009401.1_pt1 | contig 34104 bp, 37 predicted proteins | sample 5400681 | NCBI WGS metagenome assembly WNGB01 (sample SAMN13153367, study PRJNA577476) | soil metagenome | isolation source: 115 cm soil or saprolite under grassland replicate 2 | place: USA:California | collected 2016-06-15
GACGCGGCCCTGAGAGTCCGAGGGCTCGAGCGATAGTGGGACTGTTCGTGACCTGCGCGATTTGCGGGCGTAAGGAGACGCTCGGGCTCCTGTCCGCCGGGGCGTGGAACGCGGTCGACACGGAGCAGGGCGACGTGCTCCACGCGTGCCCGGCCTGCACAGAACAGCACCGCGACTGGGAAGAGCGCGCGCTCGGAGCGCAGCCGTCCTGAGTTAGCGCGCCTAGACAAGCCGTGCCGCAACGAAAGCAGAGCGGCTACCCTTCTGGCGTGGTGTCGCTTCAGCGGATGCGAATGCGGATGCCGCTTCTGGTTTTCGTCTTGCTTGCCATCATCTGCCTCGTCCTGCTCGGGGTCGCGTGCGCTTGTGCAACCGACCACCCCGCGCAGCAGATCGATCGCGCACCAGGCGCGATCCCTGCGACACCAGCTCTCGTCGAGGTATGGACATGCGCGTTCGGGGCGCTTCTCGTACTTGTCGCGCTCGATGTTCGCCGGCGACGAGCGAACAACGCGACTTCGCCAAGCTTTTTGCAGTGCTTCCTCTTCTGAGTCGCGCCTAGAGGGCTGACGCCGCATATCAGCGGCACGAAGACCTACGACTCGAAGGAGAAGCGTTGGCTACACGAACAAAGAAACGACGCTCCAAGGCGCCTTCGGTACAGGCGCCGAAGCGACGAATGTTCGCACCACAGGGCCCCCTGCGCTGGTTCATTGGCGGCCTGGTCGCGACACTCGCGGTAGCCGCCGTCGCCCTTGCGGCTGTGCTCAACGGCGACGGCGACAACGAGACGGCTACGCCTCAGCCGCCCGCTGCGATCGAGGGACTGCCAGACACGCCCGATTACCACTCGCTGTCGGTGGAAGGACGTGGCGGTTCGAGGCGCTCTCGGGCCAAGATGCAATGAACCTCGCGCGAACCAGCCCAACGACGCTGTGGACGGCGGGCCACAACGTGTTCGCGGAGAGCACAGACGGCGGGAGAACCTGGATCGCTATGAATCCCAGTGGCCTGCCCACGCTCGACCTGCACGGCTTCGCTGTCGATCCGCGCAGGCCCGCGACGCTCTATGCGGCCGTCGCCGGACGAGGGCTGTACCGCTCGACTGACAACGGCGTCTCGTTCAGCCGCGTCTCGAAGGAAGTGGGTGGCGTGGTGATGGCACTCGCCGCCACACCGTCCGGCGACCTTCTCGCAGGCGACATGCAGCAGGGACTTCTTGTGAGTCGCAACGGTGGCAGGACCTGGCGGCGTCTCCTAACTGCTCAGCTGATGGGGCTCGCGCTCAATCCCGACGACGCGAAGCGGCTCCTTGCTGCGGGTCCCGGCATCCTGCTTTCCACGGACGGCGGTCAAAGCTGGCGTCAGCGCTTGAAAATCACGCAGGGCGCCGGCCCCGTCGCGTGGTCGCCGAGCAACCCAACGGTCGCTTACGTGGTGGGCTTCGACCGAACTCTCTACCGCAGCACTGACAGCGGTGAGACGTGGAGCGCAGTGGGATGAGCGCAACTATCGTGATCCTGCTCTGTGCGCTGGCCTGCCCGCTCAGCATGGCGTTGATGCTGATCTACATGCGCAAGGGGCACGGCGAGTCCCGTCGCGAGCGGTCGGATCGAAGCGACGGAGCGAGAGATGGACGAGACGACTGATCCCCCGCTTCCTCCCCATCGGAGGTCGCCGCTCAGCCTGGCGCTGATGACCGGCTCGGTGGCCCTCGTCTTCGGACTATTGGGCCTGCTCGTCTACCGGGTCGCTCAGGGCAACCCCGGAAAGAGCCTGGTGGCGTCGATACGCGACGGGAAGAGGCCGATGGCGCCCGGCTTCCGACTGAAGGTGCTATGGCCGCACTCCGAGACGTGGTCCGACTCGGCACGAGCGTCTCTGGCTGACGGCCGAGTCTCGCTGTCGGAGTTGCGCGGCTCGCCCGTCGTCCTCAACTTCTGGGCGTCGTGGTGCGTCCCGTGCGGGCGGGAGGCCCCGAGGCTCACGGCTTCGGCAAGGGCTCATCGAGGCGAGGTCGTGTTCCTTGGGCTCGACATCAAGGACTTCAGCTCCGAGGCGCGGCGTTTCCTTCGCCGCTTCCACGTGAACTACGCGTCTGTTCGAGACGGCGGCAGCCACAGCTACGACGCGTACGGATTGACGGGTTTACCCGAGACGTACTTCCTCGACCGCCGTGGACGGATCGTCGCTCACAAGATCGGAGAGATCGCGCGCAACGAGCTTGAGTCAGGGATCAACCAGGCATTGGAGTCTCGAACATGAAACCACCGCGTCCTCATCGCAATTTTGCACCCCAGACTAGTTCCCTGCGACGGCTAACGTCTTTGGTATGGCGATCAAGGTCGGAGAACTACGCGAGCCGCTAGAACTTGACGCGGGCGAGCGAGCTGGGCTTGTGCGTCGCGCGCAGCTGCTCGCCTGGGGCGGCAACGCATGGCACTTCGTGGAGTTCGCTATCGCCGTCGCCGCGGGCATCGCGGCGTCGTCCATCGCGCTGATCGGCTTCGGCTTCGATTCCCTGATCGAGTCGCTCGCGGGGTTCATCATCGTGTGGCGCTTTGCCGAGCGGAGGCGAGATTCCGAAGCGGCCGAGCGCCGGGCGCAGCAACTTGTCGCCGTCAGCTTCTTCGTTCTCGCGGCGTACGTCGGCGTCGAATCAGTTCGGACGTTCTTAGGCGGGCATCATCCCGAAACGAGTTGGGTCGGCATCGGTCTGGCAGCGTTCACCGCGCCCACGATGCCGCTTCTCGCGCGCGCGAAGCAGCGTGTCGGTCACGCACTCCGGTCGAGCGCGACAGTCGGTGAGGCTGAGCAAAACATGATCTGCGCGTACCTATCGGTCGCGCTTCTTGTCGGGCTCGGGGCGAACGCACTACTGGGATGGTGGTGGGCTGATCCCGCCGCCGCGCTCGTGATCGCTGCCGTCGCTCTGCGCGAGGGGCGCGAATCATGGCGTGGCCAAGGCTGCTGCGATAGCTGCTGAACCCGGGCCTACAGCAGAGAAAAGGCTGCGGGGGGCTGAACGCACGGCCGTTCGCGTTCAGCTACTAGAAAAGGCCGACCGTGCGGCCGTGCTCGTCGATGTCGACCTCGAAGGCGGCGGCCTTTCTCCCGAGCCCCGGCATCGTCATGATCTCGCCGCAGAGCGGCACGAGCCAGCCGGCCCCGGTGTAGGCGCGCACGTCGCGGACGTGCAGCGTGAAGCCGGTCGGTGCGTTCAGGAGCGTCGGATCGTCCGAGAGCGAGAGGTGGGTCTTCGCCATGCAGATCGGCAGCCGGCCGAGCCCTTGCTCCGCGAAGCGCGCGATCCTCTCTTCGGCGACCGGGAGGAAGTGGACGTCGTCGGCGCCGTAGACGCGCCTGGCGATTGCTTGGACCTTGGCCGGAATGGGCGCGTCGAGAGGGTACGTATGCTCGAACGAGTTCGTCTGCGCCGCCGCGTCGATCACCGCCTCGGCGAGCGCCGTCGCGCCTGCGCCGCCACGCTCGAAACTCTCGTTCGCCTCGGCTGCGTGGGCGCCGTGCTCGACGGCAAGGCGGCGCACGAGCTCGACCTCCTCGTCGGTATCGCCCGGGAAGCGGTTCACGGCGACGACCGCCTTCAGCCCGAAGCCGGAGACGATGCCGAGGTGCCGCGCGAGGTTCGCGGCCCCGCGCTCGATTGCGTCGAGCCCTCCGTCCGGCTCGCCGCCGTGGTGCTTGAGCGCGCGGGCCGTTGCGACGAGCACGATCGCGCTCGGACTGAGCCCGCCGGCCATGCAGACGATGTTGAGGAACTTCTCCATGCCCATGTCCGAGCCGAAGCCGCTCTCGGTGACGACGTAGTCGCCGAGCTTGAGCGCGACGCGGTCGGCGACGAGCGAGTTGTTGCCGTGGGCGATGTTCGCGAACGGGCCGCAATGGATGAAGGCCGGCTGCCCCTCGAGCGTCTGGACGAGGTTCGGCTTGAGGGCGTCCTTCAGCAGCACGGTCATCGCGCCCGCAGCCCGCAGCTGGTCCGCCGTCACGGGCTCGCCCTCGTAGCTCTGGGCGACCGTGATCGCGCCCAGCCGTGAGCGCAGGTCGGCCAGGTCGCGCGAGACGGCGACGATCCCCATCACCTCGGAGGCGGCCGTGATGTCGAATCCGGTCTGGCGGACGTAGCCGTTGGCCGGACCGCCGAGCCCGACCACGACGTCGCGCAGGGCCCGGTCGTTCATGTCGAGACAGCGCCGCCAGGTAACGCTCAGCGGGTCGATGCCGGCCCGGTTCCCGTGCAGGATGTGCGCCTCGAGGATCGTCGCCAGCAGGTTGTTCGCCACGCCGATGGCATGGATGTCGCCCGTGAAGTGGAGGTTGAGGTCCTCCATCGGGACGACCTGCGCGTGGCCGCCGCCGGCCGCGCCGCCCTTGATCCCGAAGACCGGTCCGAGCGACGGTTCGCGCAGACAGAGAACCGGCTTCGCGCCGACGGCGCCGAGCCCTTGCGTGAGCGAGACGGAGGTCGTGGTCTTCCCCTCGCCCGCTCTCGTCGGCGTGATTGCCGTGACGCAAACGAGCTTGCCGTCCGCGACGGACTCGCGCTTGGCGAGAGCGTCCAGGTTGACCTTCGCCTTGTAGGACCCATAGAACTCGATCTCGTCCAGCTCGAGGCCCGCATCCGCGGCGATCTCGGCGATCGGCCGTAGCGTCGCCTGCTGCGCGATCTCGAGACTGGAGGGCACCTGTGTGTTGGGGGTGGTCAGTGGGAGACCGCCGCAGCGGCGAGCTCGGAGACAAGGGTATCGGTGTGGAAGCGCTCGAGTGCGAACGGAGCGATCAGCTGCGGCGTCCGGCCCGTCGCGACCAGCTCGGCGAGCGTGGTCCCGACGATCGGCGCCGCCTTGAAGCCGTACGTGCCCCACCCGCAGGAAACGAGGAAGCCGTCGAGCTCGGTCACGCCTAGGATTGGGCTGAAGTCGGGGCTGATGTCACAGAGCCCCGTCCACTGGCGCAGCACCTTCGCGCTCTCGAGCTGCGGGAAGAGCTCGAGCGTGTGCCGGGCGGAGTCCTCGAGGAAGGGGAACGTGCTCGTTCCCCGGTAGGTCGTGTACGGCTCGATCTCGGCACCGATCAGGAACTCGCCGCGGTCCGTCTGCGAGATGTAGACGTGCATCTGGGAGGAGACGATGACCACGTCGAGGAACGGCTTCAGCGGCTCCGTCACGAAGGCCTGCAAGATGTGCGTCGTGATCGGCAGGGGCACGCCGGCCATATCGCCGACCAGCGTCGACCAGCCCGCCGTCGCGCTGATCACCGTCCCGGCCTCGACGTCTCCGCGCGTCGTGAGCACGCCCGTGACGCGGCCGTTCGACTGCTCGATGGCGAGGACCTTCGTGTAGGGGTGGATCTCGACGCCGCGACGGTCGGCGCCGCGCGCGAGCCCCCAGACGACCGCGTCATGGCGGATGATCCCGCCGGGGCGGTGGTAGAGCGCGCCCATGATCGGCCACGTCACCTCGCGCGAGAGGTTGAGCTCCGGACAGAGCCGCGCGAGCTCGTCCTCGTAGACGAGCCGGCTGTCGATTCCGAGCAGCTGGTTCACCTCGGCCCGTTCGGCCATGGTCATCATTGCCCGGTCCGAGTGCGCCAACGTCAGGTGCCCCTGCTGCGAGAAGAGCAGGTTGAAGTCGAGCTCGGCCCCGAGCCGTTCGTACAGTTCGACGCTGCGTCGGTAGAACTCCGCGCCTTCGGGCGTGCGGTAGTTCGCGCGGACGATCGTCGTGTTTCGGCCGGCGGCGCCTGAGCCGATGTAGCTCTGCTCGAGGACCGCGACGTCGGTGATGCCGTGGTTCTTGGCGAGGTAGTACGCGGTCGCGAGGCCGTGCGATCCGCCGCCGACGATCACGACGTCGTAGCTGCGCTTCAGCTCGCCTTGCGGCCGCCACATGCGCTCGACGCGGAAGATGTCCCTCATTCGATGCCCTCGAGCACGTCGAGCACGACCTCGCCCACGTAGTGCCCGAACTCCTGCGGGAAGAAGATGCGGAAGCGCGGGCCGTCGCGGAGCACGAACGCAGGGACATCCGCGACCTTCCCGACGGCGGGCAATGCTTCGAGGTCGAGGTCGGTGAGGCGCCGCATGGCGCGCTCGCCCTCGAGCTCGAGACCGGCGAGGGCGCCGGTCACGTCGATCACGGTGCCCGGAAGCTGAGCTCGCAGCTCGGCGCAGCGCTCGTACGGGCAGAGGACGAGCGCGCGCCGCGGCGTGACCCGGATCACCTCGGCGTCGACGTCGATCGCGTCAATGTCGCCGCGGACCTCGATCTTGCCGAGGCGGGAGAGATCACGGACCGCCGTCGAGCCGGCGAGCGCGCGCGCCAGCGGCGACGCGAAACGAGGCTCGAAGCTGTCATCGCTGCGCGCCCGGTCAACGGAGAGGAAGGCGAGCTCGGTCACGAGCGGAGACGCTCCCCCTCAGGGTCGAAGAACGGCTTGAGCCGCACGCGCGCGCTCGCGACCCCGCCGTCGACCTTGATCTCGATCTCCGCGTCTTCCCGCGCAAGCTCCGGGCGCACCCAGGCCAGCCCGATCGCCCGTCCCAGGTGCGGGCTCAGGCGCGCGCTCGTGACACGGCCGCCGGAGCGCCCGCGGAGCACGATCTGCCCGCCCTCGGCCGGCACGACGCCGTCCGTCATCTCGAAGCCGACAAGCTGCTCGCGGAAGCCGCGCTCACGCACGTGCTCGAGCGCCCACTTGCCGACGAAGTCTTCCTTGTCGAGCTTGGCGATCCAGGGCATGCCGGCCTCGAGCACATTCGACTCGGAGTCAGTGTCCTGACCGACCAGGATGTGCATCTTCTCGAGCCGCAGGATCCGCTGGGGTTCGAGCCCGAATGGACGGATCCCGAGATCGGCGCCGTACTCGAGCAGCGTGTCCCAAACGTACTCACCGTAGGGGCTGGGGAAGTGCAGCTCGTAACCCAGCTCGCCGACGAACCCGATGCGCAGGATCAGGCAAGGGACGCCGGCGACGAACGCTTCCTTCGCGTCGAGGTACGAGATTCCCGCGTTCGAGGCGTCGATGTCGACGAGTCGCCCGAGCAGCTCGCGCGCGCGCGGCCCTGCGATGTTCACGGCGGCAAGGGCGCCGGTGAGGTTGACCGTCTCGACGTCCATCCCCCACACGGCGTTCCACCACTCGAACCACTCGATCACGGTGTCGGCACCGGTCGAGGTGGTCGTCACGTAGTACTGCTCTTCCCCGAGACGGGCGATGGTGCCGTCGTCCATGATGCGACCCGCGTCCGTCCCGAGGACGCCGTAGCGGATGCGCCCGACCTTCATGTCGCCGAAGCGGTTCGGATAGAGCAGCTCGAGGAACGGTGCCGCCTCCGGACCTTGCACGAGCAGCTTGCCAAGGGTCGACACGTCGATCACGCCGAGAGCCTCGTGGACGTGCAGCGCCTCGTTCGCGGCGTGGTCATATGAATGCGGGCGGCGCCAGTTGCCGGTCCACATCATCGTGGCGCCGGCCTCCTTGTGACGGTGGTGGATCGACGTCCGCTTGGCAGGCTCGTGGCCGCGTCCCGCGAGGAGTCCCAACGAGACCGGCGCCCAGGGCGGGCGCGCCGTCGTCGTTCCGATCGCCGCCTCGTCCGTCTCCTGCTCGCGAGCGTAGAGGCGGATCACGGGCACATGGCAGAGCCGGCCCTGGCACGGGCCCATCGTCGCGGTCGTGTAGCGCTTCGCGAGCTCGATCGAGTCGAATCCCTCGGCGATGGCGCGTTTCACGTCCTTCTCGGTCACGTCCTCGCAGACGCAGACGAAGCAGCGTTCATTTCCCCCGGCGCTGTCGAAGCTGGCAGTCGGAACCGGCGCAGGCTCGTACATGCCGGCGACTGAACCGATCGCCTCCACGTACGGCGGCAGGTCGGTGGGCACGAAGATTCCGCGCTCCGCGTCGTACTCGATCCGCGCCCCGGCCTGGGCGAGGAGCGAATACGCCGGCTGACGGCCACCTGACATCACGAGCGTGTCGCACTCGAACTCGCGGCCGTCGACGGTAACGGAGCTCAGCCTGCCGCGGCGGCCGCGCGCCGCGATCTGGCGCGGGGGCGCGGAGCGGAGGTCGATGCGCTCGACCACGCTGGTGCCTGCACGCTGCAGCTGGTCCGCGACCGCGAGCCCGTGCTCGTCGGCAGAGACGATCACCGCCCGCTCGCCCGGCTTCAGCGACCACTCGTCGACGAGCCGCCGCACCGCCTCGGGCAGGTAGACACCGACCAGGTCGTTCCCGGGGAACAGCAGCGGCTGCTCGATCGCCCCGGTGGCGACGACGATGCGCTCCGCCCTCATGCGGTAGAGGACGCGGCCGGCGTCGACGGGTACGAGGCCGCCCTCGTAGATCCCGATCGCGCACGCCGGCGCGAGCACATCCACCCCGTCGAGCTCGAATCCGCCGCCCCGCTCGTCGACGAGCACAACCTGCCGGCCCTCGGCCGCGGCGGCGGTCGCCGCCTCCCGCCCCGAGCGGCCGCCACCGATCACGAGCACCTCAGCACGGCGGTGCTCGGTGTCGAACCTTCGCGAGCGGCCCGCATGCGTGTCGAGCCGTCCGAGCCCGGCGACGTGCCGGAGAAACGTCTCGTAGATGGGCCAGAGGCGCCGCGGGCGGATCATCGTGCGGTAATAGAAGCCCACGGGCGTGAACGGGCCGCCGAAGTGGTCGACGGCGGCGAGCAGGTCGAGTTCGAGCGACCCCAGCACGTTCTGCGCACGCACCTCTGCACCCTCGCGCACCGGCTCCACGCAGACGCGCACGTTCGGTACGCCGTCCACCCGCATCATGCAGTTCGGGCATCCCCCGGAGCAGCAGAGCAGTCCACGGCGGCGGTGGTACTTGAAGCTGCGGGAGAACGCACGTCGCCCCGACGCGAACAGGGCGGAGCCGATCGTGTCCCCCTCGAACGCGTCGACAGGGCGATCCTCGAAGAAGAACCGGGTGCGCTTCGAACGGTCGATGCGCTCCCCAGGTTGTGCGGGTAGCCTCATCAGCTGGCCGGTGTGTCCGGAACCCCGGCCTCCTGCGGGGCGCGCGTCGCTTCCGCGCTCGGAGCAGGCAGCTCCGTCTTCAGCACCTCGTTCGTTCGTGTGTCGCGGTCGGCGAGGAACCAGAGCTCGCACCCGAAGCGGTGGTACCACCACTCGCGCTGCACGCCGGCGACGTTACGCCGGAAGTAGACGTATGCCGACAGCTCCCGCTGCGAGGGGGCCGCGCGCGGCCGCTGCGTCATTTCGCCCGAATAGGCGAACTCGTTCACGTCGCGCGGGCCGCAGTTGGGACAGGGGAGAAGAAACGACATCCGTCGCGTTACGCCGAGTAGCGCCCCGGGATCCAGTCGGTGCCGGCAAGCGGCACGCGTGCCATCGCCGCGGCCTCGACGGTCAGGGCGACGAGATCCTCGGGCTCGAGGTTGTGAACATGGGACTTACCGCACGCGCGGGCGAGCGTCTGCGCTTCAAGCGTGAGGACGCGCAGGTAGTTCGCGATCCGGCGGCCGCCCAGCACGGGGTCGAAATGGGCCGAGAGCTCGTCGTCCTGCGTCGAGATCCCGGCCGGGTCGCGGCCGGCCTGCCAGTCGTCGTAGAAACCCGCCGCGCTGCCGATCTTCCGGTACTCCTCCTCGTACTCCGGGCTGTTGTCGCCCAGCGAGATCAGGGCGGCCGTTCCGATCGAGACCGCGTCGGCGCCGAGTGCGAGCGCCTTCGCGACATCTGCGCCGGTGCGGATGCCACCGGACATGACCAGCTGCACCTTACGGTGCATGTCCAGCTCATTGAGGGCGTCCACGGCGAGACGGGTCGCCGGGAGCGTGGGGATGCCGACGTGCTCGATGAAGACGTCCTGCGTCGCCGCCGTTCCACCCTGCATGCCGTCCACGACGATGACGTCGGCCCCGGCTTTGACCGCCAGCTGCACGTCGTAGTACGTACGCGTCGCGCCGATCTTGACGAAGATCGGCTTCTCCCAGTCGGTGATCTCGCGAAGCTCGTGGATTTTGATCTCGAGGTCGTCCGGGCCCGTCCAGTCCGGATGGCGGCACGCGCTGCGCTGGTCGATCCCCTTCGGCAGGGCGCGCATGGCCGCGACGCGGTCGGAGATCTTGTGGCCGAGCAGCATCCCGCCTCCGCCCGGCTTGGCGCCCTGGCCGACCACGACCTCGATCCCATCCGCCCGCCGCAGGTCGTCCGGGTTCATGCCGTAGCGCGAGGGCAGCACCTGGTACACGAGCGTCGTCGAGTGGCTGCGCTCCTCTTCGGTCATCCCGCCGTCGCCCGTGGTGGTCGCCGTGCCCACTTCGCTGGCTCCGCGCCCGAGCGCCTCCTTCGCGGGTGCGGACAACGCCCCGAAGCTCATCCCAGCGATCGTGACCGGGATCTTCAGCTCCAGCGGCTTCTTCGCGAAGCGGGTTCCCAGCACGACGTCGGTGCCGCAGCGCTCACGGTAACCCTCGAGGGGGTAGCGGGACACGCTGGCCCCGAGGAAGAGCAGGTCGTCGAAGTGCGGCAGCCGCCGCTTCGCGCCGAAGCCGCGGATGTCGTAGAGCCCTTCGCGCGAGGCGCGCTGGATTTCGGCGATGACGTTGCGGTCGTAGAGGTATGACTCGCGCAGGCCCGGGTGCCAACCGCCGTTGGACATCAGTAGGCCGCTGCGTTGTCGATCTTGAAGTTGTAGAGCTGGCGCGCCGAACCGTAGCGCCGGAACTCCCGCGCATCGACGTCGTCTATACCGGCCCGCGCAAGCAGGTCGGACAGCTCGGCGCCGTGCTCGTCGCGAAGCTCCTTCTCGACGCAGTCCGCGCCAAGGCCGGCGACCTCGCCGCGCACGTAGAGGCGGGCCTCGTAGATCGAGTCGCCCAGTGCCTCACCCGCATCGCCGCAGACGACGAGGCGGCCGGTCTGCGCCATGAAGGCGCTCAGGTGACCGACGGAGCCCCGGACGACGATGTCGATTCCTTTCATCGAGATCCCGCAGCGCGCCGACGCGTCGCCGTGCACGACCAGCAGCCCGCCGTGGCCGCTTGCGCCGGCCGACTGGCTCGCGCTCCCGTCGACGACAACGGCTCCGGACATCAGGTTCTCGGCCACTCCGGGACCCGCGTTCCCGTGAACGCGCACCGTCGCGAGCTTGTTCATGCCGAGGATGCGCCAGCTCCGCACGCCGCCCGCGAGCTCGTGCAGCCTCCGGTTGAGCTCCCGCAGGGGAGTGGACGCGAGATCGACGACCTCGACTCCGGTCAGCTCGGCGGTCTCCACCGCGTCAGACCAGCACCTTCTCCCACGCGTACACGACGGACGGTTCGGGCTCCCAGAGCCGTGCATCGGCTGCGCCCGGGAGGACGGCAATCGCCCGGTACTCGGACGACATCGCGACCCAATCATCCGTCTCGGCGAGCACGGCGGGCTTGCATGCGATCGGGTCGCGCAGCACCGCAAAGCCGTCCGCGGTGCCGACAAGGAACGTGTAGAAGCCGTCCAGATCGGCGAGCGAGCCCTCCAGGGCTTCCTCGAGCGAGGCGCCCTCCCGCATGCGCCAGGCGAGGTAGCCGGCCGCCACCTCGGTGTCGTTTTCGGTCTGGAACTCGATCCCCTCGCGGCGCAGCCGCTCGCGCAGGCGATTGTGGTTCGAGAGCGAGCCGTTGTGTACCAGGCACAGGTCGAGCCCCGTCGAGAACGGATGCGACCCCTCGGTCGTCACCCTGCTCTCCGTCGCCATCCTGGTGTGGCCGAGGCCGTGGCTGCCTTCGATGTCGCCGAGCCGGAATTGCTCGACGAATGCCTCCGGACGACCGACCTCCTTGTAGATCTCGATCACGCGTCCCGCGCTCATCACCCGCAAGTCGGGGCGGTGCCCTCGGATCCAGTCCTCCACCTCGCCTGCTTCCGCCTCGACGACGATCACGGCGTGATTGGCCCGGACACCAGCCTCATGGGCGCCGCCGAACGTCGCGGCAAGCTCGCGACAGAGAGCTTCCCACGCCATCTCGGGATCGAACGAGTAGAGCGTCAGCTTGCTCGAGCCGCTCGGCGCCGGGTCCCGGTAGACGGCGACGCCGGCGCTGTCCGGCCCGCGCTCGCTCATCTGCTCGAGCATGGCGGCGAGGTGGTGCCCGAGTCGAGGCTCGAGCTCGGGCGACTTGCAGAAGAGTCCGACGATTCCACACATATGGTGACTTCCTACACTCGTTCCATTGCCTTGCTTCCGAACTTTAGGCTTTCGGCCAGCACTTCATCCCCACTCTTCCTGCGGGCTGTATGGAGATTTCCTCCATACTCAGAAGCGCGTCAGGTACTCCTTGATCTCCCAAGGCGTCACCTGCTCGTGGTAACGGCTCCACTCGTCCCGCTTCACCCGGATGAAGTAGTCCACGTAGTCCTCGTTCCGGGCCTCGCCGAGCGCCTCGCGGATCACGTCGTCGCGCTCGAGCTCGTTCGTCGCGTTCAGGAGGTTGGTGGGCAGTGTCTCGAGCCCCCGCGCACGCAGCTCGTCGTACGGGATCGCGTAGAGGTTCTCCGAGTTCGGCTCCCCGGGGTCGATCCTGCTCTCGATCCCGTCGATGCCTGCCGCGAGGATTACCGCGGCCGCCAGATACGGGTTGCACGATCCGTCCACCGTCCGGTCCTCGACGCGGCCGGGAGCGGGAATCCGGAGCATCTGCGTGCGGTTGTTGTACCCGTAGCTGATCCACACCGGCGACCACGTAGCTCCGCTCGAGGTCGACCCCAGCTTGAGCCGCTTGTACGAGTTGACCGTCGGCGCGGTGACCGCGCTGTACGCCTTCGCGTGTTTCTTCAGGCCGCCGATGAAGTGGTACGCCGTCTCGGAGAGGCCGAGGCCGCGGGCGTCGTCCTCGTCGAGGAAGAGGTTCGTCTCGCCGTCCCATAGCGACATGTGGAAGTGGCAGCCATTGCCGGTCAGGTCCGTAAACGGTTTCGGCATGAAGGTCGCGAGCATGCCCTGCTGCTGCGCCAGCGTGTGCACCATGTAGCGGAAGAAGATCGCGCGGTCGCAACTTGCGAGGGCGTCCGTGTAGGTGAAGTTCTGCTCGAACTGCCCGTTCGCGTCCTCGTGGTCGTTGGCGTAGTTGCCCCAGCCGAGCCCGTTGACGTAGTTCGAGACCGTCCGGAGGAACTCGTAGTTCCGGGTGAGGCCCTTGAGGTCGTAGCAAGGCTTCTCGAGGTCGTCGAGCTCGTCGGCGATCTTGATCCCGCCGTTGCCGTTGCCGCGCAGCAGGAAGTACTCGAGCTCCAACCCCATCATGAACTCGTAGCCCGCGCCGCGAGCCTTCTCGAGCTGGCGCCGCAGGATCGTCCGCGGGTCGTAGGGCCACTCCTCGCCTTCCACGGTGATGTCGCAGGCGAAGCGGGCCAGCGTCGGCTCCCACGGCACGGGCGTGTAGCTGCGCAAGTCGGGGATCGCCGCGATGTCCGGGTCGCTCGGAATCTGCCCGATCTCGCCCGCGGCGAACCCGGCGAAGCCGGCGCCCTCGGTGACGAGGTCGTCGAGATGCGCCGCCGGTACGAGCTTGGCGCTCGGGCGTCCGTACATGTCGACGAACTGTGCGAAGTAGAACTCGACCCCACGCTCCTCCGAGAGGCGGCGGATCTCCTCCAAGCTGGGCGCGGCTGTCGTCGCCATCTGCGGCCCTCCCTTCCTCGGCTTAACCGGACGATAGCTCGCGCCCGAGCCCGTGCCGATGGCGGCTTTCTACAGCCGCGGGGGGCCGGATATGTCCAGAGCCGCCGTCCCGAGCGCCTGCCGGAGCTTCACGAGCTTCACTGCGATTTCGACCATCAACCAGTCGTCCCGGCGGAGATCGATCTCCGAGATCTCCATGATCCGCCGCAAGCGCTGGCGGAGTGTGTTCGGGTGAACGTAGAGAGCCTCGGCGGTCGCGCTGATGTTGCCGCGACGGTGGAGGAACTCCTCGAGCGTGCGGAAGAGCGACGTCGAACGCTCGCCGTCGTACGCGGCCAGCCGGCCGACGGCCTCCTGGTGCGAGTCCCGAACCGCCCCGTCGAGCGACATTGGGAGGAGGTACTTGTACGGACCGAGCTCGTCGTAGGTCATCACGCTTGGTTCGGCTAGAAGCACGGTCGTCCCAAGGAGCGCGTGGCGCGCCTCCTCGAATCCGGCGGGAAAGCTTGCTGCCCCCGTGCACACGTTCGAGACGCCGATGGCGACACACCCGCCGAGCTCGGACTGGATGCCTCGCAGGGTCTCGAGCAGCCGCTCTTCCCCGCCGGGCGGCAGGTGAAGGAGCGCCCGCATCGAGTCGTCGCGCCGGTCGAACAGCGAGCCCGAGGCGCCTCTCCTCAGCGCCTTCTCGAAACGGTCGTCGGCAGGACTCGCGGCGACTACGAGGTAGCGCTGGTCCAGGTCGCAGCCGAGCCGTGCGGCGCGCCCTTCGAGATCGCCGAGCACTTTGCCGCCCGCAAGCTGCTCGAAGAAGTCCTTGATCAGGTTCTTCTCGGTCAGGCGCTCGATCAACTCGATCTTCTTGATCGCGACCGCGGTCTGGTTCGCAACAGCCCGCGCCAGGTCGACCTCGGCCGTACCCTGGGCGTGAATGACTCCCAGCAGCTCGTCGCTCGCGACCAGCGGGATGGCGACTCTCGCCACCTGGCCGCGCCGCGCCAGTTCAGGGCCGAGCTCGGTGAGTGCGATCGTCGTGCGGCCCTCCGCTCCAGGCGGCGCCGAAGCGCGAAGTCTCAGCTGCTCGCTCGCAGGCTCGAGCAGATAGATCCGGCAGGCTTCCGCTCGCAGAAGCTCCCGCGAGCGCGCCGCCACGGCAGGAAGGAGGTCGTCGAGCGTCTCAGCGGCCGCAATCGCCTCGGCCAGCTCTCGCAGGTGCTCGAGCTCGCCTACGCGCCGCCGCGTCTCCTCGTACAGACGGGCGTTCTCGATCGCGCCGGCCAGGAGCGACGCGCTCGAGACGAGGAACTCGACTTCGTCCTCGGTGAACTCGCGAGGCGCCTCGGTGTGCATCGAGATGACGCCGATGAGCCCGCGGTCCTTGCCGAGGATGGGGACCGAGACGAGGGACTGGAAGCGCTCCTCCTCGAGCTCCGGGACGTACTTCACGCGGGAGTCGGCGAGCGCGTTGTCGCGGATGAACGCGGGCTTCTTCTGCTCCGCCACCCACCACGCAAGCCCTTCGCCCCGCTCGAGCGCTATCCGGCCGACGCACTCGCCGTACGGCGCGCTCGCTGCCTTGAGGATCAGCCGATCGCCGCCGTCCTCGACGAGGTAGACGAAGCAGGCGTGGACCGCGCTGGCCTCAGAGAGCAGGCGGACGACGGCCTTGAGAACTTCGTCCAGGTCCAGTGACGACCCCGCCGTCGAGATGATCTCGTGCAGGATCCTGCTCTCGTTGGCTGGGACCGCAGAGGTCGCCACCGGGGGATCGTACTTCGATTTCGCCGCACAACGTCATTTTTGAGCCGCGTCACGACCTCGAGCGGGGCGTGACGCTTGTCTGAACAAGCGGTGCTCGAACAGCGAAAATGCCCAAGACGCAATCATCGAGGGAAGGACAGGTAGCCGATGGCGAACATCCTCTGCGTGCTCTACGACGATCCCGTGGACGGGTATCCGCCGTCCTATGCGCGTGACGACATTCCGAAGATCGAGAGCTACTACGACGGCCAGACCACGCCGACTCCCGAGGAGATCGACTTCACGCCGGGTGAACTGCTCGGAAGCGTGTCGGGCGAGCTCGGACTGCGGAAGTTCCTCGAGGAGCGTGGGCACCAACTCATCGTGACCTCCGACAAGGACGGGCCCGACTCGGTCTTCGAGCGTGAGCTCCCGGACGCGGAGGTCGTGATCTCACAACCGTTCTGGCCCGCGTACCTGACCGCTGAGCGAATCGCCAAGGCGCCGAAGCTGAAGCTGGCGCTGACCGCGGGAGTCGGCTCGGACCATGTCGATCTCCAGGCGGCGATGGACCGCGGCATCACTGTCACCGAGGTCACGTACTGCAACAGCATCAGCGTCTCCGAGCACGTGGTGATGGTGATCCTCACCCTCGTGCGCAACTACCTCCCCGCCCACCAGTGGGTTCTCGACGGGGGCTGGAACATCGCCGACTGCGTGTCTCGGTCGTACGACCTGGAGGGAATGCAGGTCGGCACCGTGGCGGCAGGCCGGATCGGCTCGGCCGTGCTACGACGGCTGAAGCCGTTCGAGGTCGGGCTGCACTACACCGACCGGCACCGCCTTCCCACCGAGGTCGAGGAGGAGCTGGGTGTCACCTACCATCCGAACGTCGAGTCGCTGGTTCGAGTGTGCGACGTGGTGACGATCAACGCTCCCCTGCATCCGGAGACCGAGCATCTCTTCAACGACGAGCTGCTCAGCAAGATGAAGCGCGGCGCATATCTCGTGAACACCGCGCGCGGCAAGATCTGCGATCGGGACGCGGTCGCGCGGGCGTGCGAAAGCGGTCAACTTGCGGGTTATGCCGGCGACGTCTGGTTCCCCCAGCCTGCTCCGCAGGACCATCCCTGGCGGACGATGCCGCACCAGGGGATGACCCCACACAACTCCGGCACGAGCCTGTCGGCGCAGGCCCGCTACGCCGCCGGCGTCCGCGAGATCCTCGAGTGCTGGTTCGACAGCCATCCCATCCGGGACGAGTACCTGATCGTCGACGGCGGCAAGCTCGCCGGCGCGGGCGCCCACTCCTACAGCGCCGGCGATGCCACACGCGGCTCGGAAGAGGCCGCGCGGTTTGGAGCCCGATGAAGTGACGCGAAGCCGAGCGATTGGCCTCCTTTAACCTCCAGGATCCGGTCGAGCGGTTCCTCGACCGGATCGCTTCGGTGGAGCCGGCACCCGCCGGCGGCTCCGTCGCCGCTGTCGCCGTCGCGATGGCGGCCGGCCTCGTCGCGAAGGCGGCGCGCTTGGCGCACGGATGGCCGAAGGCGACTGAGGTCGTCGAGCGAGCCGAGGCCCTGCGCTCGAGGCTGGCGACGCTCGCTCTGGCCGACGCGGACGCTTATGCGAAGGTGATCGAGGCGCTGCGGTTGCCTTCGGATTCACCTTCGCGGGCGGCGGAGGTTGCGGGGGCGCTCTCCGGCGCCGCCGAAGTACCACTCGCGATCGCTGAAGCCGCGTCGGAGGTGGCGATGCTTGCCGCGCTCGTCGCGCAGGAGGGGAACGATCGGCTGCGCGGTGACGCAGTCGTGGCGGCCGAACTCGCGGAGGCCGGCGCGCGCGGGGCAGCCGAGCTCGTGGCGGTCAACCTGAGCGGACGCGACGATCCCCGCGTCCGGCGCGCGAAGGAGGTCGCGGCGAGTCTCGAGCGTGCCGCAAAGGAGTGCCAGGAGTAGCCGGACTTCCTGCCTACGTCAGCGTCACGACGATCTTTGCGTTGGCGCCGTTGGCCTGCCGCTCCCAGGCCTCCGTGACCCGCTCGAAGGGGTAGGTCTTGATGTCGAAGACAATCTCACCAGCGGCAGCGTGGCCGACGAGGCGCAGGTACTGCTCGCGGAACTCGTCCTTGGGGACCGCGAAGTCGGTGTAGCCGTAGAGCTCTCCCATCTTGCCGCGGATCGGCGCCGAGGCCAGCGTCACCTCTGCGCCCGCCGACTGGCCGATCTGGACGAGGCGCCAGCCGGGCGCGGCGGCCTGGATCGCGGCGGCCGCCGGCGGGCCCCAGAGCGTGTCGACGATGTGGGTCGGGCCGTCGCCGCCTGCTGCCTCCTTGAACGCCCCGACAAGGTCGTCTTCCTCGAGGTTCACGGTCGCGTCGGCCCCGAGCTCGGCCGCGCGCTTCAAACGCTCGGGATTACGGCCGACGGCGACGACGCGCTTGGCGCCGAGGAGTTTCGCCGCTTGCGTGACGACGAGCCCGACCGTGCCGGTCGCGCCGAGCACGAGCACGCAGTCGTCCTTCCGCACGGGTGCGCGCCACGCGACGGACATCCAGCCGGCCATCCCGGCAATGCCACACGAAGTCGCAATCTCGTCAGAGACCGCGTCCGGGAGTGGGATGCCGAGGTCGGCCGGTGCGGCCGCGCGCTCCGCCAGCAGTCCGTCGCGGGAGAGGCCAAGGCCATCGCTGAAGAGGTAGACGCGCTTGCCGTCGGGGGCGTGGCCGACGCCCTCGCAGCCGGGGACGTACGGGAGCTCCGGATGGCCGCCGAAGTAGCGGCCCGCACCGACGTTGACGTCGATCGGGTTGAGCGACACCGCCGAGACCTCATAGGTCGCCTCGCCCGAGGGCTCAGGCCGGTCCGCGAGCTCAGGCGGCCGACCGAGCTCGCTGATCACCGCAGCTCTCACTGAACGCCCTAGAAGTGCGAGGTGAGGCCGGCGCCGCTGGCGTCGCCGTCCACCGACGCTTCGTCTGGGCCTTCGCCGTCCTGGGCGTTCTCGTACCACGAGTACGCGTACTTGCCGTCGTCGAGCTTCTTCGCGAACTTCGACAGCTTTAGCGGATAGAACGTGTCGCACATCACGGCGAGCTCGTGCGTCTCGTGCATGCCGATCGACTTCTCCGCCAGCCCCGGCTGGGGTCCGTGCGGCAGCCCCGACGGATGCAGCGTGATCGAGCCGACGTCGACGCCTTTCCGCGAGCCGAACTTGCCGGAGACGTAATAGATCATCTCCTCCGACTGCAGGTTCGAGTGGTGGTACGGGATCGGCACTGCCAGCGGATCGAAGTCGAGCTTGCGGGGGCAGAACGAGCAGATCACGAAGTTCCGTCCCTGGAAGGTCTGGTGCGAGGGCGGGGGCTGGTGGATACGGCCCGTGATCGGCTCGAAGTCGTGCACCGAGAACGTCCACGGGTAGAGGAAGCCGTCCCAGCCCACGACGTCGAAGGGGTGGTAGTCGAGAACGTACGTCTGATACCCGCCGCGCACGCGGACCTTGACCGGGAACTCGCCCTTGTCGCGGTGCGTGTTCAACTGCGACGGCGGATGGATGTCGCGGTGATAGTACGGCGCGCCCTCCAGCATCTGGCCGTACTGGTTCCGGTAGCGGCGCGGGATCTCGATCAGTCCCGGCGTCTCGAAGACCAGATAGCGCTGCTCGCCTTCGGGACGGAAACGGTACGTCGTCCCACGCGGAACGACAACGTAGTCGCCTTCTTTGTAAGGGACGTCGCCGAAGATCGTTTCGAGCGTTCCCGACCCTTCGTGGACGAAGATCACCTCGTCGCCTTCGCCGTTCCGGAAGAAGTAGTCCATCTGCTCCTTGGGGCGGCAGAGCGAGATCTCGACATCGTCGTTCCACATCAGCACATGCCGCCCAGTGATCTCGTCCCCGTCGGCGTCGATGCCGTAGGTCTTGAGGTGGCGGTGCGCATGCGCGTCCGGAATCCACTCGTTGCGCTCGATCTCCTTGAAGTCGCCGACCTTCATCACGCGGCAGGGGGACTGGAGGTGGTAGAGGATCGACTCCATCCCGACGAAGCCCTCCATGCCCATGACCTCTTCCGTCAAGAGGGTCCCGTTGTCGCGGAACTGGATGTGTCGCTTGCGCGGAACGTCGCCGAGGCGCTGGTAGAAGGGCATCGCTAGAGGATATCCGCGGCCAGCGCAGCCAGCCGCGCACCGATCGCGGGTGCGAACTTGAAGCCGTGGCCGCTGCAGGCTGAGCCGATCACCACCCGGCCGCGGCGCTCCAGGATGAACTGCTCGTCGGCGGTGGTGGTGTACATGCACGTCTCCGTAGCGATTGGCTCGGGATCGGCGTCGGGGTGCGTACGGGCGACCCAGGCGGCGATTCGCTCGACGAGCGCGGGATCGGGCCCGCCTTGCTCATCGGGGCCCGCGGCTGCTCCGGCGTGGTGAGCGCCGGCCTTCAACCCGTGCAACGGGTCGTGCAAGGAGTACATGACGTGGCCACGAGTCTCGGGGTCAAGCCGCCCCACCGACGGAAGTGGGTCACCTTCCCGCCGGAAGTAGACCACGGTCTCACGCGTGGTCCGCACGGGCAGGTCCGGAAGCAGCGTCGTGGCCCATGGGCCTGCAGTCACAACCACCGCCTTCGCGTCAACTTCGTCAAGGTCGACGACACGGGACCCTTCGCTAAGCCGCGCACCATGAGCGAGCGCACTGTCGACGAAAGCGCGGTGCGCGAGCTCCGCGCGGACAATGCCGGCCTCGGGTTGGTAGAGTGCGGCCCAACCGTCGGGGACGCCGATCGGCCAGCGCGCGCGAGCGTCGTCTGCCGCGAGCAGCTCATATTCCGCGCCTGCGGCATCGAGCGCGTCCCACGAGCTCTGCGCCGGGTCCTCGACGAGCTCGAGCAGCCCGTTCAGCTCGAGCAGCTCTGTGTCCGACTCCTGCTCGAGCTCACGCCAGCCGACGAAAGACTCCTTTGCCAGCTCGACGAACTCCACCTCCGGATAGGCAAGCCGAAAGATCCGCGACCTCCCGTGACTCGAGCCACGCGTATGGCCGAGGCGAAACTGCTCGACGAGCAGGACGTCGCGGCCCTCACGCGCGAGCGCACGGGCAGTCGCAGCTCCCATGATCCCAGCCCCGACGACCACGACTTCGGCACGCACGGGCCTATCTTGGTGTCAGCGCAGCGGGAGTGCGATTTCCATGCGCAGCTCCGGATCACTCTCCGAGTCGCAGAGTTAGAGAAGGGAGAAGGACAGGACGGCCCTTCTCCTCGCGCCTATTTGAGCTCGGCGCCGAACGTGCCGTAGAGCCAGTTCAGGTCGTCGGCGCGGTCGACGCGATACACGCCGCCGGTACCGGCACAGGTGCTGTCAGACCGTAGGACGTGACTCCGCCGACGACGCTCGAATTGCCCACGAAGTTCGGGCCGCCCGAGTCGCCGAAGCAGGTGCCACCGGTCGTAGTGTTGTTCGACAGGAGCAGCGAGAAGTCACCAGTGAAGCCCGAGTCGATCTGGAGAAGGTGCGGAGTCGCGACCATCCGGACTTTCTGGTTGTGCTCCTTCCACGAGGCGGCGTCCGGGAAGCTCTGCTGAAGCCCGTAACCCACGGCCGTGACGCGGGCGCCTCGGTAGTGCCCAGCGGTCGTCCCGTTCCCGCGCGTAATGTAGCCATGGATACCCGAACGTCAAGCGACGCGGTTGCGCAGCACGCCGATCCCCTCCACCGCCAGCTCGACGACGTCGCCGCGCTCGAGCCAGCGTCCATCGCCGTGCTCGAAGATGCAGCCGGTCCCGACGGTGCCCGACCCCAGGACGTCTCCGGGTCGCAGGTGCGTGTTGCGCGCAGCGTGGTCGACGATGGCGTCCCAGGAGTGATGCATGTCCGCGAGCTCGCCGCGGGAGCGCTCCTCCCCGTTGACACGCGCCACCATCGTTCCCGCGGAGCCGTCGAACTCGTCCGGCGTAACGACGACGGGCCCGAGGCTCGTGGCGAAGTCCTTGCCTTTCGCCGGGCCAAGGCCCACCTTCATCTCCGCGCGCTGCAGATCGCGTGCCGACCAGTCGTTCATGATCGTGAACCCGCCGATCCGACCCTCTCCGCCGATGATCGCTGCCACTTCGAGCTCGTAGTCGAGCTCGTTCGTGTCGGGCGGATAGGGGATCTCGTCCTCGGGCCCGTAGATCGCAGCCGGGTTCGAGAAGTAGAAGACAGGAAGCTCGTACCACTCGGGCGGCACCTCCTGGCCGCGCGAGGCACGGGCCGTCTTGACATGCTGCTCGAAGGCGTAGAAGTCGCGGACCGCAGGTGGATGGAGCACGGGCGGCCGCAGGTCGACATCCGCGAGCGCGTACTCCGCATGGCACCGCGCGGTCCCGCCACCCGAGAAGAACGCCTGCAGCGTCTGCGCGGCCACCTGGATGACCGTCTCGCCCTCGATGATCCCCGGCCAGCCGCGCTGGAGCTGCAGCTCACGCGGAGTGAACATGCAGAGGATCACGGCTCCGTGTGCACGATCACGTCGGCGATGTCGGGGCGCGCCCGCCTGATCCGCTCCTCGATCTCGCTCGCGCGCGCATGCGCGTCGGCGAGCTGACTGGCCGGATCGAGGCCGAGCGTGAGGTAGGCCATCAGGCCGTCGTCGGTGCGCAGGAAACGGAGCTCTCGCGGCTCCTCGCCGGTGACGTCGCGGACGATCCCGAGCACGACCCCTCGCTCGGCGCTGTCGTCGACCATCCTGCGCCCCTCCACCGCCTCGGCCAGCGGTTCGATATGCGTCTGGACGGAATCGACCTCCGGCACGGCAGCCGCGATCGCATTCTCGACCTCGTTCGCCACTTCATGCGCCTCCTCGAGGGTCAGCTCACCGGGCAGCTTCAGATGGAGCGACATCTCGGTCCGGTCGGCCACGTCGAGGACTGTCACGTTGTGGACCTCGCGTACGCCCGGCACGCCGAGCGCGGCGGCGTGCGCACGTTCCCGGATCGCGGCTTCGTCCTCCTGCGGCTCGACATGGACTACGACATCGCTCTCGGGGAGCGCATCGTGGAGTGCGGCCTCCACCTGGTCGGCTGCAGCGTGTCCCTGGCCGACCGCGGCATCGGGGGAGACGGTGATCACGACGTCGGCGAACTGTCGCCCTCCGGCCTGGCGCATGCGCAACCGCCGCAACCCGACGGCGGGCTCGATGCCCGCGATCGCGACACGTGCCGCCTCCTCGGCGTCGGCGGGGGCACGATCCATCAGCACATCGACGTTCCGCTTCATCAGCCGCGCAGCTGCCAGCAGGACGAGGACGGCGACGAACAGCGCCGCTGCCGAGTCGGCGCGCGCGTAGCCGGAGCGCACCAGCACGAGACCGAGCAGCACCGCGCCCGAGCCGGCGAGGTCGCTACCGAAGTGGAGCGCGTTCGCCGCCAGCGCTTCGCTGGCATACCGACGCGCCGCACGCCGCGACACGAGGGTCCGGCTGAAGTCGACGACGATGACGACAGCGATCACCGCGAACGCGTACCACGTCGCCTCCACCTCGGTCCCGCGAGATCCGACGAGATGGGTGACCGCGCGCCAGGCGATGAAGCAGCTCGCCAGAACGAGGATCGCCCCCTCGGCGAGCGCCGAGAGATGCTGAGCCTTGCCGTGCCCGTACTGGTGCGCCACGTCGGCAGGCCGCACGGCGACGCCGACCGCGAAGAAGGTCAGCAGCGCGGCAATGAGGTCGATGCCGGAGTGGAGCGCCTCGGAGACCAGGCCGAGGCTGTGCGAAGGCAGCCCGGCCGCGAGCTTGAGTGCGATGAGCCCAATCGCGGCGCCAACCGAGATGAGCGCCGTCCGCCGCTGAGGATCCATGCGGCTAGTGAAACAGAAGAGCCCGCCGAGGCGGGCTCTTCAATGACCCCCGGATGAGCCGGAGCTAGGAGTTGGCGATGTCGCCGGTGAACTGCTCGGTGACGCCGTTCGTCCCCTTGTCCTGCCAGTGGTGGAACTTCAGGGATTTGTCCGGCGAGCTGTACTCGAAGTTGAACTTGCAGCCCGCGTATCCGAGCGAACACGTGAACTGGGCTCCGGCGCCGAAGAACGCCGTGATGAAGGCAGGCGTGTCTCCGATGCAGGCCGCGTTGCAGGTCGCAGTCGGATTGAACGTACCGTTCGACACCGTGCCGGTGAGATAGCCGCGGAACTTGCCCTTGATGCCGGCGTTCACGAGACTACCGTGCTTCCCGGTCGTGTCACAGGCGCCCGGACTCTTTCCCGCCACAGTCAAGAAGGTGCCCTTGTCCTTGCGGGTCACGCGGAAGGTGCCGTTCTGGTTCTTCTTGACACTCCACTTGCGCGTGCTCGTATCCGTCGCCCATTTGACTCCGCACGTGCCGTTGTCGTCGACCACGACGAGCGCCGAAAAGCGGTTGTGGCCGAGCTTCTTGCCTTTGCCCTTGCCACCCGGATCGGCGAGGCCGGCTGTGGCGAGCACCAGGATGCCGGCGACGAGCAAAAGCGGTATGACGATGCGACGCATCTCTGATTCTCTCCTTTTTTGGGGACTTCTTGCCTCTCCCCGAGAGGACGTCTGCGGGCCGTCGTTCTTGCGGCGTGCTGCGCTAGCCAGGTTGCCCTAGCCGACACCTTCGAGAGGCTGGCCCATGACACACCGCCGCGGGGAAGCGGCGAGAGCCTGTGTCGATCAGAGGTTGCCGCGCAGCGCCTGTTCCCGCTCGATCGCCTCGAAGAGGGCCCTGAAGTTCCCCTCGCCGAAGCCAACCGCACCGTGCCGCTCGATCACCTCGAAGAACAGAGTCGGTCGGTCCTGGGCCGTCTTGGTGAAGATCTGGAGCAGATAACCCTCCTCGTCACGGTCCGCGAGGATGCGCAGCCTGCGCAGGTCGTCCCAGTCCTCGCCGATCTCGCCGACCCGATCCTCGACGTCCTCGTAGTACGCGTCGGGGGTCGAGAGGAAGATGATGCCGCGTTCCTGCAGCGTCTCCACGGTGCGGACGATGTCGTCACTCTGGAGCGCCACGTGCTGCACGCCAGGACCGCCGTAGAACTCGAGGTACTCCTCGATCTGGCTCTTGCGCTTGCCCTCGGCCGGCTCGTTGATCGGGAACTTGATCTTTCCCTCGCCGTCGGCCATGACCTTCGACATGAGCGCCGAGTACTCCGTGTGAATCTGCTCGTCGGCGAAGTGGATGATGTTCGTGAATCCCATCGTGCGCTCGTAGAACTCGACCCAGTAGTCCATCCGCCCGAGCTCGACGTTCGATCAGCTTCAGGCCCACGCCCGTCGCCGGACGGCCGTTTGTCGGTGCGATCTCCTGAAAGCCGGGCAGGAAAGCTCCCGAATACTCCTTGCGGTTGACGAAGGTGTGGACGTTCTCGCCGTAGGTCGCGATCGTCGCAAGCTCGACGCGGCCGAAGTCGTCCTCGACCCAACGCGGTTCGGCCACGCCGCGCGCACCACGCTGCACGGCCTGCCGATAGGCCTCTCCCGCGTCGGGAACGGTCAGAGCGGTGTCCTTCACGCCGTCGCCGTGCGCGCAGGCGAAGCGCGTGATCTCGCTGTCGCCGCGCAGGCCGCTCGTCAGGACGAAACGGATGTCGCCCTGCTCCAGCAGATAGGAGGCCCGGTCGCGGACACCTGTCTCGGGTCCGGAGTAGGCCGTCTTCGCAAAGCCGAACGCAGTCTCGTAGTAGTAGGCGGCCTGCTTCGCGTTGCCGACGTACAGCTCGAGGTGGTCCCAGCCGTCGATCGGCATGAAGTCGGCGTTCTGCCCCATCAGGAAAAAGCTTAGCCGGAGTGCTGCGGGAATTCTCGATGTGAGCGAACCTAGGAAAGGATTTGGACGGCCGCGCGGGCAAAACCCGCACGGCCTCTATGCGGCGCCGCCGAGTCGGCGCCTTAGCCGGAGTGCTGCGGGAATTCTCGACGTGAGCGAACCTAGGAGGGATTTGGACGGCCGCGCGGGCAAAACCCGCACGGCCTCTATGCGGCGCCGCCGAGTCGGCGCCTTAGCCGGAGTGCTGGGGGAATTCTCGACGTGAGCGAACCTAGGAGGGATTTGGACGGCCGCGCGGGCAAAACCCGCACGGCCTCTATGCGGCGCCGCCGAGTCGGCGCCTTAGTCGCGTGTTCCGCGAGGTGCCAGTCGCGCGACGACCTCGACTCCGCCCCCGTACGCGAAGAGGGCGACGTGCTCCGCCCGTGGGAATTTCTCCGCTCGGCCCTGCAGAGCCCGCTCGACCTTCCGCCGCATGGCCTCGTTGGAGACACCCGGGAAGCCAAGGCAGGAGTCACCATGCGCGGCCCACCCCATGAAGCGCGCCCCGGCGGCGTAGGCGAGCCGTGAAGTCTTCGTTTTGTCGCTGCAGGCGGGCGCTCCCCCGGGCCGCGCTTCGATCCAGTACTCGTCGGCGGCCAGACCCGCCAGCTCCTCGAATGTGAGCATCGTCACGCGATGAAACCGGCGCTCGGCGCAGAGCTGCAGGAAGCCGTACACGAGGGCGAGAGCCTACTCCGCGAGTGGCTGGGGCGCGCCTCGCCGCGACGCCAGCACGATCCCGCCGGCGATCGCAAGACCGCCCGCGACCTGAACAGTCGTGATCTGTTCGGAGAGCAGAATCAGAGCCACGATCGCAGCCAGGAAAGGCTGCAGGTTCGCGAAGAGTGACGCCCGCGAGGGGCCAACCCGATCGATCGCCGTGAACCACAGCAGGTTCGTGACGATGAGCGGACCGAGCACGGCAAAGGCAAAGCCGATCCACACGAGCGCACCGAAATCGAAGCTCTGATCGCGAAGCTGCGCGGAGCCGGCGAGCGCGAGTGGAACGCTCACCGCCAGCAAGAGGACCGCACTCAGGCGGAAGGGCGAATAGCGGCGCATCAGCGGGGAGATCGCAACGGAGTACGCGGCCCAGGTTGCCGAACCGGCCACAGCGAGCCCGTCGCCTTTGAGGTTCGCCGACAGGTCGCCCCCGGATCCGAGGGCGACGAGCGTCACGCCTGCGAACGAGAGCCCGGCCGCGAGCCAGAAGCGCAGGTTGAGCTCTTCGACCCTGGTGCCGGTTGCAAACAGAGCGGTGAAGATCGGGAGCGTCCCGAACAGCAGCGCAACCGTCGTCGCAGTCGTGAAGCGGAGGGCGTAGACGAAGCTCAATTGGTTGGCGAAGAGAACGAGGACGCAGAGGACGATGAGCGGAAGCTCCCGCCGTCCGATCCGCAGCGACCGCTCCCAGGCGAGCGTGATCGCAGCGAAGAGGAGGGCGGCGATGGAGTAGCGGACGGACGAGTAGGAGAGAGGCCGGAAGCCGTGGTCGAGGATGTACTTCGAGACGGTGAAATTGAGCGCCCAGAGACTGACCGTCGCGAGAAGCATCAAATCGGCGGTCGGACGGCGCACGGAGGCGAGACCGTAACCGTCCCTCATATCCCTCGATCGAGGGAGAGGAGGAGGCCCGGAAAGCCGACTTCAATGGTGTGCCCCTGCGCGCCGTCCTATGGCTCCTGCTTGCCGTCTTTGCCGGCACCACGATTGGCTTCCGGGTAGGACTCCCCGGATCCGATTCGGTGCCGCTCTCGGCCCCGTCGCCGACCCCTCAGGCGGCGGCCGGGCTTGCCTTCGCGCCTCCCGGCGGACGCCGAGTGATCCCCAAGGGGCTGACCCTCTCCGGGCCCTCGTCCGCGCCGGGCCTGCGCCCCCTCTCCGGTGTCGAGGCCGAGGCGCTCGCGCTGCGCGGCAGCTCGTCTGACGACGGCTCGCCGGCAGTCGGATTCAACGCCCCCCGCGCGCTCACCTTCCTCTCGGTGCCCGGCAATGCCGTCCCGTATTCGGCGGCACCGACCGACACGACGACTGCGACCACGACGACCCCGAGCTCGGCAGCTCCCGTTGGACCGCCGCCGGTGATCGACAGCGTCCGCACGCTGGCTCTGACCCCCTTCTCGGCGACCATCTCCTGGCAAACCAGCGAGCCCGCGAGCTCGCGCCTCGTCTACGGGCTCGACGGGCCCGTGATCTGGACCGCGCCGACCGCAACCGCGACCCAGCACCAGGCGACGGTGACCGGTCTGAGCTTCTCCAGCTCTTACGTGCTCGACGTGACGGCGACCACCGCGGACGGACGCAACGCCGTCGCCGACTTCCTCTTGACGACCCCGGCACTGACCGGCCCGGTGGATGTATCGACCCGCAACGGGGCGATCCTGCTCGACGGCCAGCCCTCGTTTCTGAAGATGGTCTGGGCCCAGTGTCCGGATGCAGTGGCCGGGAATCTTGCAGTCGGCATCGATCTGTTCATGGGCAACGGCTGCGGCACCGGCGCGCAGCTCGCAAGCTGGCTCGGCCGAAGCGCGTTCGCGCTCGCCGACGCGCACGAACTCGCCGAAGGACGTGCCGGCACAGTGGGCACGCATCTGCCGGACGAGTGGGACACACACCTGCCCGGCGACCTCACCCCCGCCGAGGCACAGGGTCTCGTCCCGGCGACGCCCGGTTCCGGCCCCCGCTTTCTCACGCTGACGAACCATTTCTACAGCCGGGCGGAGCCGCTGCCGCAGGGTCGCGGCATGTATCCGGCGCTCATCGCAGCGGCGGACGTGGTCGGCTTTGACCTCTACCCGCTGCAGAACTGGTGCCGTTGGGACAGCTTCCACGACGTCTTCGACTCGCAACTCGATCTCGTCGCGCTCGCACGCGGCAAGCCGACGTTCCAGTGGATCGAGGCACGCCAGATGGACTGTCACGGTGAGCAGCTCGATCCGACGCCCGAGACGGTGCGCGCCGAGTCGTGGCTCTCGATCGCTGGCGGCGCTCACGCAATCGGCTACTTCCCGAACAACTGGAGCGCTGCGGTCGGTACCGAGATTGCGCGCACGAACCACGAGATCGAGACGCTCGTGCCAGCGCTGGTCGAGCCGGCGATCGCGGCCAGCGCCTCCATCGGGAGCTTCGTCAAGGTCGGAGCCCGGGATCACAACGGCGCCGTGTACGTGATCGCGGTGAACGCCAGTCGCGTCGCGACGACCGCGACGATCACGGTTCCGGCACTGGGTGATCGGACGCTCCGAAGCCTCGACGGCCAGCACACCGTGCTCGCGGCCGGAGGCTCCTTCACGGATTCGTTCGGCCCGCTCGAAGTACGTGTCTACATCGCTGCACCCGCCCAGGGTTAGACACAGTTAGGCTTCCCGCCAATGCGGGAGCCGACGAAAGAGGACGTCGATGCGCTCGTCGGGCCGGCGACGCCGCACTTCGCCTACCAGCTGCGCGCGCGGCTCGAAGAGCTCGTCCTCGGCCTTCCCGACCGTCACCCGGTGAAGGAGTACGCGCGCGAGCAGATGGAGCTCCTGGACCGCCTTGGCTACGCGTCCTCAAAAGCCGAGGATGGCGGCCGGGAGCCGAGATCACGGCTCGGCTGGGACGAGGTGCCGAGCTCGGCGCCCGCCTACGACCCGCTCCCGCGCAGCTGATGGACCTCGCAGGCCGGTCCGTCCTCGTGACGGGCGGGACGCGGGGAATCGGCAAAGCGATCGCCCTCCGACTCGCCTCGCTCGGAGTTGCCCGCGTCGCTCTCGGCTATCTCCGTAACGACTCTGCCGCGGAGAAGGCCGCCGAAGATCTCCGCGCCGCGGGCACCGAGCCCTTGCTCGTCCGCGGCAACGTCGCCTCGGAGCGGGTGATCGGCGAATTCGCAGCGCACGGCCCTTACGCCGCCATCGTGCACAACGCGGCTACCGGCGTGATCCGCCCCGCCCTCGAGACGGAGGACAAGCACTGGAACTGGACGATTGCCACGAATTCCCGTGCGCTTCTGTCACTCGCGCGCGCGTGTGCGCCTGAGATGGAAAGGGGCTCGTCGATCGTGGCCATCTCGTCGCTCGGCGCGACCCGCGTGCTGGAGAACTACATTCTCGTCGGAACGTCGAAAGCTGCGCTGGAGTCGGTCGTCCGCTACCTCGCCGTCGAGCTCGCACCGCGTGGCATCCGCGTCAACGCGGTCTCGGCCAGCGTCGTCGAGACCGGCGCACTCGAGCATTTCCCGAACCGCGAGGAGATGCTGCGCTCTCTCGACCGCACGCCGGCCGGTCGGCTGGTCGAGCCGGAGGACATTGCGGGTGCGGTTGCGTACCTCTGCTCGGCCGACGCGGAGATGGTTCGCGGCCACATCCTAGTCGTCGACGGCGGCTTCTCACTGCTCGCCTGAGCGATGGAACCGACCGAAGTCCTCAGGGCCCGCACTCGAAGCTGCACGCGAGCGCTGGCCGTCGATCCTGTGGGTGCAAGCGGACGCGCAGGCACTGCCCGGCGAGCTGCGGCGCGGCCGGTTCGACCTCGTCTACGCCGGCCTGGGCTCACTCGCGCAGATATCGGACCTCGATGCGTGGACGCGCGGCGTCGCCGCGGCGCTGCGGTCGGGTGGCGATCTCCTGCTCTACGAGGAGCACCCGGTCGCACTCTGCGTTGACGGGCTGATGCACTGGCGGGAGAGCTACTTCGACGAGGGCTCGCGCCGCCTCGGCCAGCTGGTGACTGCGACCGCCGGTGCCGGCCTCGTCCCGCGCGCCCTCGAGGAATACCCCGCCCGGAGCGAGGGCTTCCGCCGGCACGATGCGCGCATCCCGGGCACGTTTCTCCTGTACGCGCAGAAGCTCTAGCCCCCGTTTGGCAAGCAACGCTTAGGGGGACGCTCCGACCGTGGGCCTCCCCGTCAGCCTCATCCTGATCGCCGTCGGCGCCATCCTTGCCTTCGCGGTCCACCAGGATCCGAATCCGTCCGTGGACATCGACGTCGTCGGCTGGGTGCTGATGCTCGTCGGCCTCTTCGGGCTCGTGCTGTCCCTGTTCTTGTGGGAGCGACTGGGACCAGGCTACTGGGGGATGCACCGCGGCTATCCGGCCGAGGGGCCCGCGCCGGGCCGCCGCGGCTACGGTCGGCGTCGCACGGTCGTGGAGGAGGAGGAGCCGCCGGGGCCACCCGGGCCGCCTCCCGAAGCGCCCGCACCTCCGTAACGAAAGTTTCACAGCGGTCTCACACCTCTTTGCCAACCTCCGCGGGTGAAGTTCCTGCTGGCAGCGACGGCTCTCGTCCTGGCGCTTCCTGCCGCAGCACCCGGCCTGCCGGCAGCGAATTGCGCCCGGACATCCGTTGCGATGAAACCGCTCACCGATCTCGGGGCCACGAAGTACCGCGGCTACCGCGGCGGCCTCTACGCCAACGGCAAGAACGTCGCGCCGAAGGCGTATCGCAAGACGGGTCTCGCACGCGCGAACAGCATCAAGCCGATTGACGGCAAGATCGTCCTACTCTCGATCGGGATGTCGAACACGACGCAGGAGTTCTCCGCCTTCAAGCGGTTCGCAGACGCAGACTCGCGCAAGAACCCGTCGCTCACGATCGTCGACGGCGCGCAGGGCGGCCAGGACGCAAGGATCGTCAGCGACCCGAACGCTCGGTTCTGGACGGTAGTCGCCCTTCGCCTTTCGCTGGCTGGTGCAACGCCCACACAGGTGCAGGCCGTCTGGCTCAAGGAGGCGCACGCGCGCCCCACCGAGCCCTTCCCCGCCGATGCGAAGTTGCTCAAGACCGACCTCGGTGCGATCGTCGGGAACCTGCGCGACAAGTTCCCGAATCTGAAGCTCGTCTACGTGTCGAGCCGAACCTACGGCGGTTACGCGTCCACGGCTCTCAACCCCGAGCCGTTCGCATACGACAGCGGCTTCGCCGTGAAGTGGCTCGCCCTCGACCGCATCGCCGGAAGGCTGAAAGGCCCATGGCTCGCGTGGGGCCCGTATCTCTGGACGAACGGCGAGCAGGGACGGAAGGACGGCCTCGTCTGGACGTGCGCGGACACGCGTCCTTCGGACGGAACGCATCCGTCTCCAAGCGGACAGCAGAAGGTGGCGCAGCTGCTGCTGAAGTTCTTCACGACGAACGCGACTGCGCGTCCGTGGTTCGTCAGCTCAACCGGCTGAACGCTTCGTCGAGCTCCTCGTCCGAGGAGGCGCCGCTTGCGGCGCCGCCTTCAGGACGCACGGGCTCTGCCCGTGCGTCCGTCTGAAATGACCGGTCGAACCGATTGCACTCATTTCGAAACCACACCGAACCCGTTGCGGCGGCCGATCAGCCGACCAAGCGTGTCCGCGGCGATGTAGCCCGCGATCTTCGGGTTCTCCTGTAGCCGCCGCAATGAGTATGAGTACCAGTGCCGTCCGAACGGAACATAGATCCGCAGCCGGTGACCCTCACGCACGAGCTCGTCACCCAACTCGCGCCGCACGCCGAGCAGCATCTGAAACTCGTAGTCCTCATGCCCGAGCCCGGCCTCAGAGACCAGTCGCCGTCCCTCCCCCAGAAGCCACTCGTCGTGCGTCGCGATCCCGACGTAGCACCCGGCCTCCAGCAGCGCCTCCAGCGAGCGAACGTATGAAGCGCGCACCTCCTCGAAATCCTCGTACGCGACCTCGGGCGGCTCGACGTAGATGCCCTTGCACAGTCGCACGTTCGGTTTGAGGTCTACGAGTGTCTGGATGTCCCCGATCGTTCGACGCAACGTCGCCTGCAGCACGATGCCGACGTTGTCTCGGCGGGCCGACCGCAGCTCGCGGTAGAGCCGCAGCGTGTCGTCCGTCGTCGAGGAGTCCTCCATGTCGATGCGAACGAAGTTCCCGCGTGACGCTGCGTCCTCGACCACGGTGCGCAGGTTGTCCCGGCAGATCTCGTACCCGAGCTTGAGCCCGAGCGCAGTGAGCTTGACGCTGACGTTCGAGTCCAGCTCGCAGCGCTCGATGTCCGCAAAGGCATCCTGGTACGCGCGCACGATCGCAGCGGCGTCTTCCTCGTTCGTGATCTCCTCGCCGAGAACGTCGATCGTCGCCAGCTTGCCCTCGTCGTTGAGGCGCCTGACGGTCTCACGTGCGTCCTTCAGCTCGGGCCCGGCAATGTAGCGCTGGGAGAGCTTCTGTACGACCGGCCGCGGCACGGCCGGCAGGATTCGGACAATCGCGCGGTCGAAGATCGCCACGGGCGGGCGGTCTTAGCTCTCGCGCATGAAACCCTGGCGTGCGGCTGAAACGAGCGCCACTGCCTCGGGGAAGAGCAGGCGCATCGCGTCGCGGAGCGCGATCGCCTGCTCGTCGGCGGAACCCTGGACCTCGATCTGCGAGATCGCGGCGCCGGTTAGCTCGACGGCGGTGTTCAGCGTCAGCGTCGCGAACTGCTCCCGCTGAGCGCCCTGCACCGACTCCGCCTGCTGCTCTGCGAACTCCCTGAGGCCGCGCAGGAGGTCCTCAGGATCGCCGCCGAGGTTGAACTCGAATCCACCTTCCATGCCGCAAGCATAGGGAACGGTGGTCGGTTAGGGTCGCACCCGTGGAGGAGCGGGCAGGCGTCGTCCCCTCTCGCCGGACGGAAAGAGACTGGCCGCGCATGGATCCGCCGAATGTCCTGTGGTTCTTCGGGGCGATCACGATTGCGTTCGCGGTCAACCTGCTTCTGACCACCTTTCCGAACTCCCACAACGGCCTCTGGATCTTCCTGGGGGCGCTCGGCTTCTTCGTGGGGTTCGCGATTGCCTCGCTGTTTCTGCTCAGCTCCTCGTGGTGGGTGCCGGCCGGACTCGCGGCGGCACTCGCCGTTTTGCTGGTTCCTGGCGTAGCGATCGGATTTCTGAAGCTGATCGACGTCTGGCCGGAGGATCCGTTCTTCCAGCCGTTCTCGGACTTCAGCGGCTGGGCTTTCGTCGTCGCACTCCTGACGGCTGGAGCCGGGATCGTGGCATTCGTGGTGACGCGCTTCGCGTTCATCCTGGCCGTCGTCGTCGCCACCGCCCTTGTGGCCTCACAACTGCTCGTCCCGGCGTTCGAATCGCCGCCGGACGGCGACGACTACGCCACGATGGCGATCGTCATCGGCGCGGCCCTCGTGATCGTAGGTGTGTTCCTGGACGCCTTCGGCCGCCGCCGTGATGCGTTCTGGTTCCACGCGCTCGGCTTCTTCGCAGTCGCCGTAGCACTCGTCTACTGGGGTTCCGCCTCGAGCGGCAACCACGAACGAGGATGGATCCCAATGCTCATCGCCGGTGCGGCCGTCTTGCTTGTGGCGGGTCCCACGCGTCGAGCGACATGGGCCCTCTACGGCGTTCTGGGCTACTTCGCGCCGCTCGCCCGCTACATGATCAAGGGATTGAACGAGAACAGCTGGCCGTTCGCGCTCTTCCTGCTCCTCCTCGCCCTCAGCATCTTCCTGCTCGGAATGGCGCTCCACCGCTACGGACGGCTGTGGGCCGACCGATTCGTCCGCCGGCCTCCGCCCGGACTGGAGCCACCGGCGCCGGTGCCGTAGGAGGGGCCTGGCGAAACGAGGCACCGCGAGGTCAAAGAAATGTTTGAGCTTGACCTGCTCTGAATTGCCGATGCGCAAAGGGCCGGAGGTTAAGCGAGCGAAGCCGCTTAACCGCGGGCCGAACTTTCGCGTGCGGCGACGCGAAGCGCCGCTGCACGCGGACCACGATCCTGCGCCAACCGGAAACCCAATGAGCGTGCGCGGGCTCAGCCCGCGCACGCTCCCCGCGAAGCGGCGAACCAGTCTCCGAGCGAAAGCGCAGCTTTCGCTCGGCCCTCGAGTTAACGCTTCGTCACAACCGAGACGCCGCCCATGATGCTGAACGCGCGCACCCGCACGACCGGTGCACCGGGCGGCAGCGACTGGCGGCCGCGGCGGTAGCC
>WNGB01001951.1_pt1 | contig 34085 bp, 35 predicted proteins | sample 5400681 | NCBI WGS metagenome assembly WNGB01 (sample SAMN13153367, study PRJNA577476) | soil metagenome | isolation source: 115 cm soil or saprolite under grassland replicate 2 | place: USA:California | collected 2016-06-15
AGCGGCAGGTGCCGAAGTGGGCGGATCGGCCGGTGCCGGAGCTGCTGATCGGCCTCGACCGGTGGGGACGGCGCCTGGCGGGCCTGTACCGAGCCATCCCTGAGGCCCTGTACCGCGTGAGGGTTCCCACGTACCTGGGACGGGCGCCGCTGGGGACGCTGATGTGGTCCCGGGCCTACGACGAGTGGGTCCATCGCCAGGACATCCGCCGCTCGCTCGGCCTGGCGGACGAGGGCGTCGACCTGGTTCCCGCCGCCGAGTACGTCCTCATGGCGATCGGGATCGACGCCCTCCCGAGGCTTCGAGGCCGGAGCGGGCGGATCGTGGTGTCGCTGAAGGACCTTCCCCTCTCTGCATGGCGATTCGATCTGCGAACGGGGCAGTCCGGGCCGGCCGAACCGGGTGAGCCGGCGGACGCGCGGATCTCCGTCCCGGCTCCGGCGTTCGTCATGGCCGCCGCCGGCCGGGGCTCGTTCGACGCGCTCCTTGCGGGCGGAACGGCCTCCGTGGAAGGAGACGAAGCGGCGGGCCGGGAATTCCTTCGGACGGTGCGGATCCTCTAGCGTGGGGCGGTCCTCATTTGGTCGCCGTCGGGGGGATCGCGCTGGACCAGCTTGGCGTGCCGCTCCAGCGCTTCCTGGAGGTTCCGCTGGACCTGAGCCACCGACAGATCGCCACGGGTCCGCTCCATGATCGAACGGGCCACGTCGGTGGAGCGCCGGAGGTGGCCGGTGATGGCGTCGGGGAAGTCCATCGACACCAGGAGGTAGTACATGTCCTCCATCACCGAGAGGATGCGTTCGCTCTCCTCCACGTGCCCTTGCCGCAGGAGATCGAGGATGGCTCGGCGGCCCTCGCCGATCGACTCCGCCATGCCGTTCAGGTAAGGAGGGAGCTCTACCCGAAGGTCCTCCGGCGACGGTATAACCGAGCCCGTCACCACCGCCTCCGTCAGGCGGGCCTCCGCGTATTCCTTCTGGGCGTCCTGGAGGAACCCGGCGAAGTAGACGTCGGGATGGTCCTCGCGCACGGCAGCCCGTCCACCCTCGATGGCCTCCCGCGACTCGTCCATGAGCCCGTGGGCCTGGTCCAGTTCCCCCCGGTGGATGGCGCGGATGGCGTTGGCTGAGGCTCGGATGGAGCGGCGGGCCGCTCCGAGGGCCTTTTCCCGTGCCGCCGTGGTCTGCTCGAACCGCCGCTGGAAGTGGTCGGCGAGCGAAGGGAGGTTCATGTCAAAGTGGATTGTTCTACCGGGGAGATCGAGGGAGCGAACCGGATTATCCGGATGACCGGCCCGACGCTCGAAGGGCCTGGACATCGAACTCGTCCGAGCGGCGCACCACGACGTGGACGTCCTCGTCGATGATCCGCACGCCTCCCTCGCGGAGGAACTGCTGGTCGTACAGCTCCGCGCCGATACCGGCGCCGTTGCCGTTCGCGTAGACGTCGTCGGATCCGTACGGGCGCCCGTACCCGTTCCCCGCCTTGTAGGTGGAGCGACCGGTTGCCGCGATAGGGGCGCGGCGAAGCCGGACCTCGGACACCTCGTCCGCGCGGATCTTCAGCAGGAGCGCGATGTAGGCCCCGAGCAGGATCGTCAGGAACACCGTCACATACAGCATCGCCCGGAGGGGCGGGAACAGCCCCATGATCGTGGTGAGCGCCATCACCTCGAGGATGGTCATGAACACGGCCCGGCGACGGCGCCTCATCCGGGCGCGCTGGCGGTCCTCCGGGCCCAGGAAGCGCCGCCCCTGGCGGGGCATCAGGACCCATCGTCCAGCCGTCACCTTGTTGGCCTCAGCCAGCACGTTCAGCCTCTCTTCGAACTCTTCCACCGTGGACGTCGGTGATCGACGCCAGGAAGGAAGGAGGAATGCGGCCCAGATCATGCCCAGGACAGCCAGCAAAAGCCAACTCAGCACCAGCCCCTCCAACGGTCGATCCCCGGTCCGACCACAACATGTGGGCTGGGATGAAACGGTAGCACCCAATATGTAGCGCCTCAAGGATTTGCAGTTTTTCCTACGGAGGGCGTGGAACAGGTTGTGGACAGTCGGTGGACTGGGGCATATGACTGACGGTCAGTTGTCGCGGCGATAGTCGCCGCTCTTCCCTCCCGATTTGGCCGCCAGATGCAGGCCCCCGATCTCGGCCGATCGGTCGAACGCCTTGGCCGTGTCGTAGAGGCACAGCGCTGCGACGGCGGCCGCCGTCAGCGCTTCCATCTCGACGCCGGTTCGGTCGTTGGCGCTGACCGTGGCCTCGACCCTGATCGTCCCGGCATTCGCGTCGGGCTCCAGGAGGAGGCTTGCGCCCGTGAGGGCCACCGGGTGGCAGAAGGGCAGGAGGTCCGGGGTTCGCTTGGCGGCCATCAGACCGGCGACCTTGGCCGCCTCCAGCGGGTCCCCCTTCGGGGTGCCGGCGATCAGGGCCGCGCAGGCCCGGGGGTCCATGCGGATCACGCACTCCGCGACCGCTTCCCGAGAGGTCACGGGCTTCGCCCCCACCTCCACCATGCGGGAGGCCTCGGTCACCGCTCCTCACCGGGCCGGGCCGGGCGCTTCACTTCTCCTCCTCGAGGGCCCGGAACAGCATGACCCGAACCCTCGAGCCCGCCTCGGCGGTGTCGGTGCCGACGGGGATGATGGCCAGCCCGTTGGCCTTGGTGACCGTTCCCAGCAGGTTCGAGCCGGGAGGCCCCGTGCTGGCGCCCCTCCATTGCCCTCGCTCCCGCCACACCCGGACCCGCGCGTACATCACCTTGTCGCGCGGTCCGCTGATGTCGCTCTCCAGGACCGCCCAGATCTCCGGACGGAAGATGTCATGCCGGCCCATCATCTTGAGCAGCGCCGGCCGGATGAACACCTCGAAGGACACGAACACCGACACGGGATTGCCTGGCAGCCCGAAGTACGGCGTCTCGTCGATCATGCCGAACCCTTGCGGCATCCCCGGCTGCATGGCCACCTGGTAGAAGTCGATCTCGCCGCGCCGAAAGAACGCCTTCTTCACCACGTCGCGCTCTCCCACGGAGACGCCTCCCGAGCTGATGAAGCAGTCGGCGCGGCCCACGAACCCGAGGACCTCCTCCTTGAGCACGTCGGGCTCATCGCGACTGATCCCGGCCAGGTAGGGGATGGTCCCGACCTCCCGCAGGCCGCCGAAAAGCGTGTAGGAGTTCGCGTCCCGGACCTTCCCGTAGGTCACCGGCCGGCCCGGCTCGACAAGTTCGTCGCCGGTCGAGATCACCACGACGCGGGCCCGGGGGGACACCAGCACGGAGGCGTGCCCCGAACTCGCCAGCATCCCGAGCTCCGGGGCCGCGAGCCGCCGCCCTTGCGGCACCAGCATCTGCCCGGCCCGCACGTCCTCGCCGGCCTGCCGGACGTTGGCTCCCTCCGGGAACGACCGCAGGATGTGGACGTCGATTCCCTCCGCCACGGAGTGCTCGATGGGCACGATGGAGTCCGCGCCGGCCGGGATGGGCGCCCCAGTGGCGATCCCAACCGCCTCCCCGGCTCCAACGGTGGTGTCGGGCTGCAGGCCCACCGGCGCCCGCCCCACCACTCGAAGCGTGACCGGCTCGTCCATCGTGGCCGAGGCCACGTCCGACGCCCGGACGGCGAACCCGTCCATGGCCGAGGACGAGAACCCGGGCATGTCGAGCTCGGCCGCCACGTCGGCGGCCAGGACGCAGCCGAAGGCTTCCTGGAGGGGCAGTTCGATGGGGGCCAGCGTGCGGACCCGGTTCAGGATCTCGCGGCGAACCTCTTCCACCGGCCGCATGTCGCGCACGTGGCCGTGGTCATGCTGGTCAGCCTGGGGCGCGGTGTCCATGTCGGTCTCCACGGAAATGGAATCATCTGCCGAGGGTTCGGTGCTGGGACGAGCCATGCCTACACGAGCTTCTTCCTCTGGACCAGGTCAGCGAGGATGGCCCGGAACTCGGGCCCGATGTCCTCGCGGTCGATGGCGATTTCCACGGTCGCTCGCAGGTAATCGAGCTTCTTCCCGATGTCGTAGCGGATGCCTTCGAACACGTAGGCGTACACGGCCTGCTGGTGGGCCAGCGCGTTGAGGGCGTCGGTCAACTGGACCTCACCGCCCTCGTCCGGCGTGGTCTCTTTCAGGGCCTCGAAGATCTCCGGGGTGAGCACGTAGTAGCCGATGGCCGCGAGGTTCGATGGGGCCTCTTCGGGCGCGGGCTTCTCCACGATCCGGACCACGCGAACCAGGTTGTCCTCGACGTACTCCGGCTCCACCGACCCGTACAGGTTGATATCGGATCGGGGAACCTCCTTCACCGCGATCACGCTGCGTCCGTAGCGCTCGTAGACGTCCAGCATCTCGCGAAGGAGGTTGTCCTCCGGAATGATGTCGTCACCCAGGAGGACGGCGAACGGCTCGCCGTTCACGTGCGGTTCCGCCATGGCGATGGCAGACCCGAGCCCCAATGGCTCCTTCTGACGGATGTAGTGGATCGAGGCCATCTCGGAGATCCCCCGGACCTCCTTCAGCTCCTCGTACTTGCCGGACTGCTCCAGCCGGTACTCCAGCTCGAACGAGCGGTCGAAGTGGTCCTCGATGGTGCGCTTCCCTCGCCCGGTGATGATCAGGATGTCCTGGATCCCCGCCCCTACGGCATGTTCGACAACGTACTGGATGGCGGGCTTGTCAACGATCGGCAGCATCTCCTTCGGCTGCGACTTGGTGGCCGGAAGGAACCGGGTCCCCAGGCCGGCAGCGGGGATGACCGCCTTCTTCACCTTCATTGGGGTAACCCTCCTCGGCGAGTGAGAGGGAGTCTATCCCAGGGTGCCTCCGGCTAACCTCCGACGAAGGGCCGGGGCCCTTTTGGGCGGGGCCCCCGGCGGAAGGCCAGTGGTCCCGGGTGGGCCGAGACCGCTCCTATAATCGATTGAATGCCGACGTACGAGTATGCCTGCCGTTCCTGCGGCACCCATGTCGAGGTCTACCAGCGGTTCAGCGATCCTCCGCTCACCGAATGCGGTGTCTGTGGCGGCCCTCTGCGCAAGGTCTTCCACCCTGCCGGCATCCTGTTCAAGGGATCCGGCTTCTACGCCACGGACTCGCGCAAGGGCCGCGACCGCGACGGGGTGGGACGGGGGGAGGGCGGCGGCAAGAAGGGGGTCGACAAGGACGGATCGGTCAAGGAGGCAGCCGACGACCAGGGGGCCGGCAAGGACAAGCCGGCTCCGAAGCCCACCGGTGACTCGCGCACCGCGCCCGCGGCCTCGAGCACGAAGGAGTCGGCCTGACGCCCGGACACGGGGACGACCCCGTCCGGATCGGGGTCTTCGGCGGATCGGGGTTCTACTCCTTCCTCGATGATGTCTCCGAGGTGGAGATGGACACGCCCTACGGCGAACCCTCCGCTCCGGTGACGATCGGGACCGTGGAAGGCCTTCGGGTAGCGTTCATGCCCCGGCACGGCGTGAAGCATCAGTTCCCACCGCACACGCTCAACTACCGGGCCAACGCGTGGGCGTTCAAGCAGCTGGGGGTGGAGCGGATCCTGGGCCCGTGCGCGGTCGGGTCGCTCCAGTCTCAGGTCACGCCCGGCCAGTTCGTATTCTGTGACCAGCTCGTGGACCGGACGAACGGACGGCCTTCCACGTTCTACGATGGTCCGGTCACCACGCACATCTCCTTCGCCGACCCCTATTGCCCGACCATGCGGGAGGTCGCCATCGAGCAGGCTCGGGCTCACGGTCTCGCTTTCCACGACCGCGGGACCATGGTGGTGATCCAGGGGCCGCGCTTCTCGACACGGGCCGAGTCGTCTGATTACGCCCAGCGAGGATGGGAGGTCATCGGGATGACCCAGCATCCCGAGGTGCCCCTCGCCCGGGAGCTCGAGATGTGCTACCTGAACATCTCGCTCGTCACCGACTACGACGTGGGCGTGTCCGGCGAGGTGGCACCCGTCACGCACGAGGAGGTCATGCGCGTGTTCCAGGAGAACATCGGCCGGCTCCGAGAGCTCCTGTTCCGCGTCATCCCCGCCTTGCCGGAGGCGCGCGTTTGCCCCTGCGCCACCGCCCTGCGCAATGCCCGGCTGGAGGCCTGAGCGCGGGCTTTCCCTCTCTGAAGGTCCCGCGGTATTCGAACTTGGCGAACTTTCCTCGCGTGGGGTGATCTTCGTCATAGTCACGGACGACTGGCACGGGTAACGTCGGGTTCCCCTCCGCATCCCCGCTGAAAGGTTCCTCCCCGGAAGGACTCCCCATGGAGCGCGTGCCTCCCCCGGAGGAGCTCGCGTGCGCAAACGACGCCCCAGATCGTCGCGCGCATACTTCGCGGCGTCCGCAGTCCTGGCGGGGGCCGCGGCGCTGCTTCTGCACGGTTACCTGAGTCGGGCGGCCGCCTTGGCACCGCCCGTCGGGCCAACCCTCGCCGTGGTGGTCGCGGCGGAACCGATCGACCGCGGCGCCACGGTTGCGGAGTCACAGCTTCGAGTCGCCCGGATCCCCCAGCAGTACGTCCCCCCGGGCGCGATCGGCGACATCTCCAAGGCTGCCGGCCGGGTTCTCCTCGCGGGGCTCTCTCCCGGAGAGGTAGTGACCGAGACTCGGCTGGCTCGCGTACGGGCAGGCCCGGTGGCGTCACTCGTGCCGCGGGGACTCCGGGCCTTCGCCGTACCCACGTCGCTGGTCCGCGGGGTGGTCATCCCAGGCGACCGGGTGGACGTCCTCGCGACCTTCGGATCGGGACAGCCTCACACTGAGATGGTGGTCGAGGCCGTGGAGGTTCTGCTCGTCCTGTCCTCGGACGGGTTCCACCGCGGCACCTCGAGCGTCGAGCTGGACGCGGAAGCCGCGGGAGCGTCGGCCCCAACCACGCTGATCCTCCTCGTCGCCCCCGACCAGGAGGAACGCCTGGCCTACGCGCGAGCCTTCGCCAGTCTGGAGGTGACGATCGTGCCGTCTGAGTGAGTGCCCCCCGAGACGACCGACATGGCCCCGAACCGATTCTGAAGCCAGATCGATGGACGACCTTGCCCGCCCGAGCCCGCCCGGAGTACGGTGCTCCGTCGAATCGCTCCCGGGCGGCCTCGCCTGTTTCGCGATCGGCCGCCCCGAGAGGAACCGGCTAAGCGGAAGCAAAGAAGGAGGGGGTCATGCAAGGCACAGGAGGCAATCGCTCTCGGACGACCTCGGGGCGGAGTGCGACCCGACGCCGCTCCGCCTCATTGGCATGCAGCCTCGCCGCCATCGTGGTCGTCGCATCGGCGTTGAGCGGCTCCTCGGCGGCTTCAGCCGCCCGGACCGTCGGAGGGCTGCCGATCGTCGGTGGGGCCCATCCCTACGTTGCGGGAAAGTTGCTGGTCCGGTTCAGAGGTGACGTGTCCGCCGCAGCCATTTCCCGCGTCAACGCGAGCCTCGGAGCCACGACCGTCCGCGCTTACCACATCGTCCCGAACCTCCGCCTCCTCCAGCTTCCTCACTCGCTCGACGTTCCCGGCGCGGTGGCCGCCTACCAGCGGCTTCCCGAAGTCATGTACGCGGAGCCCGACTTCCTCTCCCACATCGACGACACCACTCCCAACGATCCCTCTTTCAATCTCCAGTGGGACTGGAAGAACACCGGGCAGCTCGGAGGCACTCCTGGTGACGACGTCGACGCCGTCAAGGCCTGGGACCTCTCCATAGGAAGCAACGCTGTTGCGGTGGGCCTGCTCGACACCGGTGTGCAGACCCAGCCGCACGTCCACACCGATCTCGCCGCCAACCTCTGGAACAACATGCCGGAATGCAGCGGGCTGCCGGGGGTGGACGACGAGGGCGACGGGTACGTCGACGACTGCCACGGAATCGACACGATCAACCACGACAGCGATCCGGACGACGATTTCGGCCACGGGACCCACACCGCGGGGACCATGGGGGCGGTGGGAAACAACGGGATCGGCGTCACCGGGATGAGCTGGCACGTCACCATCGTCCCGTGCAAGTCCCACGACAACACGGGGAACGGCACTAACGACAGCCTCGTCGAGTGCCTGCAGTTCCTGCAGGACTGGAAGGACCGTGGGTTGAACATCGTGTCAACCAACAACTCCTATGGAGGCTGTCTCGAGGCTTGCGATTACTCGCAGTCGCTGTACGACGCGATCAAGGGACACATGCAGCACGGGATCCTGTTCGTGGCCTCTGCCGGCAACGACGCCGCGAACAACGACACGACTCCAAAGTACCCCACGAACTACTACCTGCCGAACGTGATCGGCGTCGCCGCCACCGACAACAATGACGCTCGCGCCTCCTTCTCGAACTACGGCGCCCACACCGTGTCGTTGGGAGCGCCCGGTCAATCCGTCTACAGCACGTACTCGAACCCCGACGATGGCTATGCGTATCTGAGCGGGACCTCCATGGCGGCTCCCCATGTGGCAGGCCTGGCGGGCCTCCTGGAGGCCTTCAATCCCTCGCTCGACTGGAGAGCCCTCAAGAACCTGATCCTGGCCGGTGGAGAAGTGAAGCCGTCCATGCAGGGGATCACCGTCACGGACCGTCGGATGAACGCCTATGGCTCGATGACCTGTTCGAACGTGCCGGTGTTCGGTCCGCTGCGGCCCCTTCCCAATGCCACCGGCGGGACGCAGCCACTGTCCGCGCTGAACATCAATTGCGCTGCTCCGGGGGGCGGCCTGACCGTGACCGTCACCCCGGGCGGCAACACCTTCACGCTCTCCGACAACGGGAAGAAGGCTGACATCGCTGCGGGGGACGGCATCTACTCGTCGTTGTGGACGCCCTGCGCCACCGGGACGTACACGTTCTCTTATTCGAACGGGTCCACCGACTCCGCCACCGTGACGGGGCTGGTGCCGTGCATCCGGCTTCAGCCATCGTCGGGCCCTCCAGGCAGTACCACCACGGTGAAGGGTCGGGGGTTCTCCCCCAACGAGAGCGTGACCATCATGTTCGACACCGGGGTCGTCGGAACGACCACCGCCAACGGGACCGGATCGATCTCGAAGGTCATCACCATCCCCCCCGGCGCGAGGCGCGGCCAGCACACGGTCACCGCCACGGGTGCCACCAGCAACCTGCCGACGCAGGGCCCGTTCAAGGTGACGATGTAGTCCTGGGGGGCTCCAGGCTGGGACGGGCCGCGGTCTCGCTGCCCGTCCCAGCCAGCGTTCGTCGTACCGCAACAGCCAGCATCCCCAGCATGAGCGGCGCCGCGCCGTAGTGAACGCCGAGCATCATGGCCTGCCACGCCTGCGGTGCGGCTCCCGGTTCGGCAGGCACACCGGTCAGGGCGAGCAGCCCGGCCGCGGACAACCCGATGACAACAAGCGCGGAGTCTTCCACGAAGACGACCAACGGGAGGAACCACGCCGCGTACCACGGCAGGAAGTAGGGCGCAGCGAGAGCGAACAGCAGCATCGACCTCCCCCATGCGTCCGGCTGGTCGAATGTGTACGAACGCGTGAAGATCCGCCAGAACAAGGCCAGGAACAGCGCGGCGAACGCCACCGACACGAGCGTGTCCAAGGCAACCCCCGTGGACCCGCCCCCTATGGCCCGACCAAACGCCCGTGCTCCTCGAACCACCAGCCCCGGTCCACTGGCCCATCCCTGGCGCGAGGCAACGGAGATGAGCGCGCGGAACGCCCCGCCTCCGGCGGCGAAGCGGGCGAACCCGGCCAGGGCCAGCGCAACGACCAGAATGCCATGCGTGACGAGCGCCATGCCCCGGCGATCAGCAGACGCGCGGCGAACCACGTGCCACAACCAGAGCAGCAGCAGCGGGAGCGCCACCGACTTGACCAGAACGGCCAGGGTCAGCAGCGTGGTCGCCCCCAGAAAGGTCGGCCCGGTGGCGTGTCCGTTCCTCGCTCGGAGGTCGGTCGAGACCTCCGAGCGCACAGCCAGCGCCAGAGCGCCCGCGATGCACACGGCGAGCAGAGCGTCGTTGTGGCCGCCCCCAACGGTGTGCACGACCATGACGGGATTCAGGCCGATCGCCGTCGCGACCGCGGCTTCCCTCCCCGGCCGGATCGTCTCCGCCGTCCTTCCGGCCAACAGGCATGCCACCCACACCGAAGCGGCCGCGATGACCTTGAACGCGAGGAGCGTGCCGGCCACGGAGCCGCCCCACACCCAGGCCACGGCCCCGGAGAGCAGCGTGAATGCCGGACCGTACACCGACGGCGCGTCGATCCATTCGCGCGACGCCACGTGCACGAACGGATCGAAGGGGAAGGCCGACGGCGGAGCGACATATGGGTTCGCGCCGTGCAGCGTGAGGATCCTGCCGTACACCGCGTAGCTGTACACGTCGCGAGAGAGCAACACGGGCGCCACGACGGCCAGCGCCAGCGACACGCCGACAGCAGCGAGCACGGCGCCCAGTCGAACCCGGCCGCGCCACGCTTCGACGAACACGACACCGAGAGCGACCACCAACGCGGCCAGGATCAAGAGCGAGACGATCGTCAGTCCGATGAGGGAAAGACGGCTCAGGCCCAGCCATTCCGCTCCTCGGATGCTCCACCTGGCGGGACCGACTCTGGGGGGAAGCACGGGAGTCAACGGGGAGTTCGGAGCGCCCGCCACCAGGTCGAGGAAGGCATAGCCTGCCACCAGCGCGACGAGCCCCAGCCGGGCCCGCAGCGACGTCGAGCGAACGATCATCTCGGGACGGACTCTAGCTTTCGGTAAGGCCAGAAGAGCCTGCTCGGGAAACCCGAGCTGTTTCCTAGACGCTCGAGTAGTCGGCCATGATGGCTAAAGGGGCGGCGGTCTCCACATCGAGTTCGCGCGCGACCTCCAGACAACCTTCGGACTCGCGCTGGGCGACCCGCGAAAGCAGCACGGGGAGGAACGCGACGGAGGCGATCACCGCGGTGATCCACAGCGTGGTCCGCGGTTCGAAGGTCGTCGCCAGGATCCCTCCCACCAAGGACCCAACGGGCATGACGCCCATGACGAGGAATCGCATCGTCGCCGTCATCCTCCCCAGAAGCGCGTCGGGCGTCACCGACTGCCGCAGGCTGACCTGGTTGATCCCATAGGCCACGCTGCCGAACGAACCGACGACGCCACTCGCCACGAGGAACGGCACGGCTCTCGGTCCCGCCGGTGCAGCCAAGACCAACATGACGGGGACCCCGAACGTGGCCGCGGCGGCCACGATCGTTCTCCCCAGGCCGATCCGGCGAGCGATCCTCCTCGCCGTCATCGCGCCGATGAAGAATCCGAGGTTCCCCAACCCGAGCACGACGCTCACCATCCCCACCGGCAGGCGCAACACGCGCAGCACGTAGATCATGTAGACGGCACCCCCCATGGACAGCGAGAGGTTGGAAAGAGCCGTCGTCATGGCGATGGGGAGGAGGAGCTCGTGCCGCAGCACGTACCGCAATCCCTCGCGCACTTCATCGCGCATCCGGGCCGAGCTGCCGAACTCCCGCCTGATCGGTGGCTCCGCCTTTCGGATGCGTGACAAGAACATCACCGACCCCAGGAACGAGAGCGTGTCGACGACGATCGCCGCGGGAGCCTGGATCAGGTGGATCAGCTCTCCGGCCACGATCGGACCGGTCATCTGGGCCCCCGATCGAGTGAGCTCCATCCTCGAGTTCCCCTCGAACAACCGGGACCGATCCACGAGCGAGGGCAGGTACGCTGCCCACGCGATGTCGAAGAAGACCGTCAGCACACCGGTCCCGAACCCCACCAGGTAGAGCTGCCAGAGGGTGAGGCTCCCCAGCGCCCACGCCAGCGGGATCGTCACCAGCAACGCCGCTCGGCCGAGGTCGCCGATGATCAGGATGGGACGCCGGGGCAGCCGGTCCACCCACACACCCGCCGGCAACCCGATCAGCGCGAACGGCAGCAACTGCAACGTGGCCAGAGCCCCCACCTGCAATGCGGAGGCGTGTAACCAAAGGATAGCCACCATTGGCAGGGCGAAGCCGGTGACTTGAGTGCCCAATTGGCTCACGGTTTGGGCGGACCACAGCTTCAAGAAGTCGTGGTGCCTGAACAAACTCTCCGGCGCCGGCCGAAACCTCCCCCAGGGACGGTCGGCTGCCGCCGAATGGCGACGATGGATCTGTTTCTCCCTTGCAACGACGACGTGAGCCCGACGCTTGATGTATCGGGAAAGCGAACACGAAGGTTGAGGAGAAGGACGAAGGGCGACGCGTCAGAGCGCTGGTCCGACGGTCTCCTCAGAGGTACGCCGCCTCGCCGGCTAAGCGTTCGGCCGCGTCTCCCGGCGAGGAGTGAAGTGGTCGCACGTCCCCGACCCCTGGATCAGCCCTCGAACCAGGCGGCACGCACCCAGCGCCAGCGGCGGGAACATGAAGCGACAGGTATCGCACCGGACGTCCTTCCGGGGGGCGGGCCGGTAGTTCGCCTGCTTCTTCGAAAGCCTCCAGATCTCTCCTGTCATTCCTTGGCCTCTCTTCTCTACCCTGGTCACGGCAGGCGACGGGGTCTTCGCCGACTCGACTTCCGGCCTCACTCCTACGTATGGGAGCGGGCGGCGGCTTACCACCGGGCCCCCCGGCCGGATTCAAGGGACCTCCTCCGGCCCGCCGATACCTCGCTCGTGGAGGCGGCTCGAACCATCTTGGTGGTCGACGACAACGACGTCAATCGGGCCTTGCTGCTGCGACAGCTCGAGCGGCTCGGCTACGAAGGGGCTGCCGTCGATAGCGCCGTTCAGGCGCTGGAGGCGGTGGCGGCCACTCCCTACGCGGTGGTCCTGATGGACTGCCGGATGCCGGGGATGGACGGCATGGAGGCGACCCGTCGGATCCGGGAAGCCGAGGCCGGAAGCGGCCAGAGGGTGCCGATCGTAGCCGTCACGGCTAACGCCATGGAGGCCGACCGAGCGGCATGCTTCGATGCCGGGATGGACGACTTCCTCACCAAGCCCGTGATGATGGAGAGCCTGCGCGCCGTGCTGGCCCGGTTCGTGTTGGGGGTACGGGAGGAAACCGAGCCCACGCCGGCGTCTTCCACCCCTGCCACTGGCTAGCCTGACTCAGCCGAGGAGGCCCGACCCGACCCGACCCGACCTGCCCTCGGGCCAACTCGGCCTCCGTGCCCCGTCAGGCCGAGTGTGGTAGACGTAGCTCACCCGATCAAGAAAAGGAGGGCCCTCATGCGCGGACGACTCGTTGCCGTTCTCGCCGTCGTGGTCGTGTTCGCGATCGGCATCCCCCTGGCCATAGGGGCGGCCGGCGGAACGTTCTCCTCGGCGCTGGATCTGCAGGCGTCCAAGTGGACGACCACCTCGGTCAGCACTTCCAGCACGGCCTGGCAGACGCTTGCGGGCCTGTCCGGATCGGTCATCTGCTCCGAAGGGGAGGTCAGCGCGACCGTCAGCCTGCAGATGGACGGGGCTCCGATCGGACTGCGGGTGAACGTCGATAGTGCGCCTGACATGAAACCCGGGGCCGTGAGGTTCGTTCAGGCCGGATCCCAGGACTCGGTTTCCTTCAACTTCGTCATCAACACCGGGCCCTTCGAAAACAACGACAATCACGAGTTCTCGGTGTTGTGGCGATCGCCGACCGGTGGGACGGCCACCATCGTCAAGGGGACGCTGAACCTGCTGTACCAGGAAGGCAGCCATGACTGCCCTTAGCGGCTAGCCAACGCTGCCCATCCGTCGATCCGCTGTTTCGCCGGGCACGGTAGCGGGGAGCAACACGAGGTCCACTCGGCGGAAGAGGACTCCACACGGCAACCCGCGCCAAAGGCAACCAGGACAGCATCTCGACCTCCCCGGAGCGCGAGCCTGCCTCCAAGCTCCGACGGGATCGCACCATCCGGCAAGTCGTGGTCGGGCTGCTGACGGCGTTCGTAGTGCTGGGGATGTTCGGCTTCTTCGGCTCCAAGACCGGCGGGGCCTCGGCCAGCGGCGGCGGGTACACGGTGAGCGTGATCTATCCGCAGGTGACCAGACCCGGGCTCCCGGTCCGATGGACCTACACGGTTCGGCACCCCGGCGGATTCCAGGGGAACATCCACATCGCCACGACGTTCGAGTATCTGAACCTGTTCGATCTCACCAACATCCAGCCCGACGCCTTCTCCGAAACCTCTTCGGGAAGCGCGATCGTCTGGTCGTTCGACCCGCCTGAAGGCGACCGGTTCTCGGTCACCCACGACGCGGCCACCGAGGTCGGCATCCACGAGACTCCGCCGGCAACGGTCAGCGTGCTCGTGGACGGGCGGCCGGTGGTCCGGGTGCAGTTCAGAACGGTGGTGATGCCCTGATGCAGATCATCCTTCGTGCCGGCGCTCTGTACTTCTTCGTGTGGATGGTGACTCGTGCGATGGGACGCAAGGAGCTGGCCAGATGTCCTCCTTCGATCTCATCCTCCTCATCCTGATGGGCGACCTCATCCAGCAGGGAGTGACGGGGGACGACCGTTCCGTGACCGGAGCCATGCTCGCCGTCGCCACGATGGCCCTGCTGGTGCTCCTGTTCTCGTACCTGAGCTTCCGGTGGCGCCAGGCTCAGCCCGTCCTGGAAGGCGTGCCGGTCTTGATCGTCCAGGACGGCAAGCCGCTCGCGGAGATCCTAAAGATCGAGCGACTCACTCTGGACGAGGTGAAAGGAGCGGCCCGGGAACAGGGCATCTCGGACCTCGCCCACGTGAGGCTCGGGGTGCTGGAGCCCGACGGCAGGTTCTCGTTCGTGAAGAAGGACGAGAGCACCCCGAACAGGAGGACTGATGATCGGGGTATGTGAGCCCGCCCCACTCCTCCTCGGATCATCCGAGGTCGGTCGGGACTAGTGCCGGTCAAACTCCGCGGGGTAGGCTCGGATCGGTCATGGAACCCAAGGTTCGGTCGGCATCGCCGAAGTTCGTCCTGCAGATCCTTCTCGGCGCCGTCACCGACGTGATCGGGGCGGGGAAGAGGAGCTGTCCCAAGCGGGTGCCTCGCGATGCCTCGCAGACGGCCGCGGTGGGGGCCGCCACCCTCACCGGAGGGTGAGCCATCCTCGTGGCCGACCAGCCGCTGGCCATCGTCGATCTCGGCTCGAACTCGGGCCGCGTGGTCGTCCTCCGGATCGACCCTTCGGGACATCTCGAGATCCTGGGCGGCGGACGCTCTCCCCTCCGGTTGGCCCGGGACGTCGGCAACGGCGGCCGCCTGAGCGCTGAGGCGATCCAGCGAACGGTCGACGCGCTCAAGGACTTCCAGGCCATCGCCGTGGGGACCGGGGCGCGCAGGACGATCGCCGTAGCCACCTCCGCGATCCGGGAATCCAAGAACGCCGACGAGCTGCTGGAACGCATCCTGGTGCAAAGCGGGTTGGCCGTCCGGGTCATCGACGGTGAGGAAGAGGCTCGGTACGCGTTCCTGGGAGCGATCCATGGAGTTCAGACCCACCGCGGGATGGTCATGGACCTCGGGGGAGGGAGCCTGGAGCTGTCCCGTTTCCGTGATCGCACGCTCACCGACTCCTGGAGCTTTCCGCTGGGCGCGCTCCGGCTCAGCGACCGGTTCCTGACGACGGATCCTCCCGGCGAGTCCGAGGTCCGCGACGCCCGAAGGTACGCGCAGCGCCTGTTCGACGAGCGGGGTCTGCCTCCGTTGGGGGCCGATGAGGACCTGATCGGGACGGGCGGGACGATTCGGAACCTGGCGAAGATGGACCGGCAAGCCCGCCCGTATCCGATCCCCCAGCTTCATGGCTACGTCCTGACTCGGCGACGGGTGCAGGACCTCTCGCAGTCCCTCGTCTCGCGCTCGGCGGCCCGTCGCAAGACCATCGCCGGCCTGAACGCCGACCGGGCCGACTCGATCGTCGGTGGCGTCCTCGGAGTGGAGACTGCCATGGACGTTCTGGGAGCCGGCACGATGACAGTGTCCAACCAGGGCCTTCGGGAGGGACTCGTCTACGACGCCGGGGGATCGCCCCTCCCGTCACCGGAGGATGTGAGGCGGATGTCCATCACCGCGCTGGCGCACCGATTCACTTCATGGGACGGCGGACGCGCAGACCAGCGTGCTCGGATCGCGCTTCGCCTCATGGACAAAGTGGACCCCCAAGCCGGCCCCAGGGCGGGGGAGCGCTTGTCGCAGGCGGCAACCATCCTCGACATCGGGCGAAGCATCGACTACTACCGCCGGTACGAACACACCGCGGACATCCTCACCGAATCGGACCTGGCCGGGTTCTCCCACCGCAAGCTGGCCCTGCTGGCGGCCGTGATCCGCCAGGCAGGCGACGAGAAGATGAACCTCCGGGCATATCGACCGCTGCTCGGGCCAGAGGATCGACGTCCCGTGGCCCGGCAGGCCACGTTCCTGGCGATCGCCGACGAGATCGAGCAGCGGATCGCTCCCGGCAAAGCGATCCCGGTGACATGCGAGGAGCGCAATCGACAGGTCATCGTGCACGCCCCGCTGTTCGACGGATACCGGCAAGGCCTCTTGGCGGCCAGGTTCCGTCGGGCCTTCGGGAAGCGGCTGGTGTTCGAGCCCTAACCTCCGGTCGCCATCGCTCTGAGCATCTTCGGCGTGGCCACCCACCGCAGCAGGCCCTTTCCTCCCGCCAACCCGTCGGGGAGGGCCAGGCACACCACGCCTCCTTTCTTCACCTCTAGAAGGAGGCGACGCTCGCTGCCGGTGAGCAGGAACGAGGCCAGCTCGCTGAGGTTGGGCTCGTGCCCGACCAAGGCGAGGGAGCCGCGGCCGGCCTGGGAACGGATCGCTCCCACGGCGTCGGATCGCGAGCGCTCGGCCTCCAGGGCCTCCGAAGGTTGCGCGGCGGGCCAGCCCGCCTCCTCCGTCAGGAGCTCGGCCGTCCGCCACGCCCGCGGGTAGGGGCTGGAGAGGACGAGCTCGACGGACGGCACGATCGTCCTCAAGCCCCGGGCCGCCTTCCGAAAGCGTGCCTCACCCTCAGGCGACAGAGGGCGGTCACCGTCGTCCGGCCACCGGTCGGGATCGCGGTTGAAGGCGATGGCATGGCGTACGAGAAGGAGCTCCACGCGAGGCCCCTCAGCGTCCTTCCGGGGCCAGCATGGACAAGTCGGCCGAGGCGCTCTCCTTCATGACCCGCCGGAGCTTCTTCCACGGCCGGCCGCGAACCCTTCCGTACACTTTCGTGAAGCGCGCCCGAAGCTCGCGGCCCTTATCGACGTTCCGTTCCGCGACCATTCCCATGGCAAACACCGTCGTCGGCGGCAAGCTGCCACCTTCCCGCGTGGCCAGCGCTTCGAGGCGCCGAACAGCCACGTCGGCATCCTGCTGCATCCCCAGGAGGGTCTGGAGCGCCACCAGCCGCCGGATCAGAGGCTCGGCCCCGCCCGGATACACGTCGGCCAGGAACTCGAGCGCGTAACGGAGTCGTTTGCACCGGATCCGGAGGCGGTGATAGTCCTCGGCGGCTGCTTCTTCTCCGATCCGATCCCCCGCCCTCCTCATGGCTCGATATCTCCGACGAAGGAGCGTGGCGCCTGCCACCGCGATGGGTGCACGAGCGGCAGGCGGTCGTCGGAGCGGGCCGCCGTCCAGGAGCCTGCGAGTGCCGTCGAGCATCCGCGAGTACCGGGGTGAGTCCAGCACCCCCAACAGCTCGCGGCGTGCATCTGACCGTTCACTGTCGAGAAGGTCGCGGAGCGCCGCGAGCGAAGTCGGATCCACGCCGCCGTCCCGCTTCGACCAGGACTCCAACTGCTCGAGCTGGACGTCCAGGTCCCTCACAGCGCCGAGGGCCTGCGCCACCCAGCCGAGCTCGTCGCGGAGACGGAGGGCTCGTACGGGAAGCGCCTCCTGGAACAAGATGATGGCGGCGCGCATGCGCCGGCTGGCCACGCGCATGTCGTGCAACTCCTCGGGATCCTCGCCCACCCGGGTCCCCGGCTCCCTCGCCACGAAGGCTTCGAGGTTCCTCCGCATCACGGCGATGGCCACTTCGCCAACCGAAAGGGAGGGATCGACCGCGGTCCCGTTGAACCGCGATTCGAGGTCCTGGTGGCTCAGATGTCTCCTCGCCGTGGCCGACGCCCTCACCTCCGAGCTCCCCGGTTCGGAGAGGGTATACCGTTCCAGACATGGCACTGCTCCGCCGATCGAGAGAGCGCAGGAAAGGGGGCGCGCCGGTTCGGGGTGCCGGTGGCGTCGTCTGGAAGCCCGGCGCTGCGGGCGATGTCGAGGTGGCCGTGATCCATCGCCCCGCCTACGACGACTGGACCCTTCCCAAGGGCAAGCTCCGACCGGAAGAGCACGAGCTCGAAGCGGCTCTTCGCGAGGTCCAGGAGGAGACAGGCCTGCGGTGCACGGCGGGGGACGCGCTCGGGGCCAGCACGTACAGGGATCACCAAGGTCGGGAGAAGGTCGTTCGATACTGGTCCATGCGACCGGTCGGGGGCCGGTTCCACCCGTCTCGCGAGGTCGACGAACTCCGCTGGGTCTCCCTCCCGGCAGCCGACGAGCTGCTGACCTACGAGCACGATCGCGCTTTGCTGCGCGCCTTCACGCCGAGGGCATAGGCGCCCTGCCTCGATCAGGGAGGGATGGTTGCGGCGTGGTCGGGCACGTAGGTGTAGATCTCGCGCGACGGCCGGACGTACCCTTCGTCCAACTGTCTCCCCGGCAACTCGACGCGCTCGAGCTTTCGCGTGAGGTACGGAACCCGAGTCAGGAGGTGGGCCATGCAGTTGATCCGGGCGCGCCGCTTGTCATCCGCGGGGACCACGTACCAGGGGGCCTCCTGGATGTCGGTGTGAACGAACATCTCGTCCTTGGCCCGCGAGTAGTCCACCCACCGCGTTCGGGAATAGAGGTCGGTGGCCGAGAGCTTCCACCTTCTCATCGGGTCGCTGATCCGCGCTTCGAACCGGCGTGCCTGCTCCCCGTCGCTCACCGAGAACCAGTACTTCACCAGGTAGATACCTTCATTCACGAGAAGCCGCTCGAAGATCGGGCACTGCTGGAGGAACCGCCGGTGCTCCTCGGGCGTGCAGAATCCGAGGACCGTTTCGATCCCGGCTCGGTTGTACCAACTCCGGTCGAACAGGACGATCTCCCCTCCGGCAGGGAGCTGCTCCACATAGCGCTGGAAATACCATTGGGTCTTCTCTCGCTCGGTGGGCACCGGGAGGGCAACGATCCGAGCGATCCTGGGGTTCAGGTACTCGGTCATCCGCTTGATCGTTCCCCCCTTGCCCGCCGCGTCACGGCCCTCGAAGATGACCACCAATCGAGAGCCTGAGTCCTTGACCCACTCCGCCATCTTCACGAGCTCTTCCTGCAGCCGAAGCACCTCGCGCTCATAGGTCTTCTTGGGTATCTTGCCCTGCTTCGCTTGCCCGTCGCCGTTGGCAGAAGCGAGCAAACTCCGCTCCGTGGTCTGGGTCAGCTTGTCTCGCTTCATCGTGCGGTTCGCCATCGCCCCCACTCCCTGTCTGAAGGTGCACGGACCCCGAGGCGAGCCGGAGTTCTGCGTGCGTCGTCACGCTTGCGCCGCGAGCCGTTCTTCCGGGCGGCAAAGTCAGCCTACTGAATCCCCCCCGGTCCCGTCTAGGGGCAAGCTGCACGCGTCCCAGAGAAACGAGGCTAGACATCCCCTCCGGTCGGGGAGCATGATCGGGACTCACGATCGCGACCCGCGCTCCGCGTGCCCGGCGGGCGCGGTCTCTGTGAGGGGGAACATCCATGGGCACGGTCATCAAGGAAGGCCCGGCCGAGACGTCGCGACATCCGCGTCGGCCACTGATGCGGGGAATCCAGATCGCCGTTTCCGGGGCTGTGGTGGTCGCCATCTTCGCCCTGATCATGCCGAAGATCGCCAGCTATTCAGCTGTCTGGAAGACCATCACGAACCTCACGTGGCTGGAGATGGCCACGCTGGTCGCAGCCACCATCTTCAATCTGGTCACCTATTGGTGGCAGATGCAATCGGCCCTGCCCGGGCTTGGCTTCTGGCAGTCCGCCGTCAACAACCAGTCGTCGACCACCATCGCCAACATCGTCCCCGGCGGCGGGGTGGTCGCCGTCGGCGTGGCCTACGCGATGTTCTACTCGTGGGGCTTCACCGGTTCGGAGATCGCTCTCCTCATGACGACCACCGGAATCTGGAATGCGTTCCTGAAGCTCGGCCTCCCCGTCATCGCCGTCGCCCTTCTCGCGGTGACGGGTCAAGCGACGAGCACGCTCCTGATCCCCGCTGTGATCGGCCTGGCCATCCTGGCCGGCAGCATCGTGCTGTTCGTCATGGCGCTGTGGAAGGAGTCGTTTGCCCGGGCCATCGGCGGGGGCCTCGGAAAGGCGGCGACGCGCCTGCGGAAACCGTTCCACAGGCCGGAGGTCCATTGGGGGGCGGCCGCGGCGCGGTTCCGCAAGCAGACCATCAAGCTGGTGGAGAGGCGGTGGGCGGCGCTCACGCTGACCACGGTCCTCAGCCATCTGGCGCTGTGGGTCGTCCTCCTCCTGGCGCTCCGGCACGTCGGTGTGTCCGAGCGCGAGGTCAGTACGATCCAGGTCCTCGCTGTCTTCGCCTTCGCCAGGTTGCTCTCAGCAGCTCCGATCACGCCCGGCGGTCTGGGGGTCGTCGAGCTGGCCCTGATCGGTGGGCTGTACGCAGCGGGGCGAAACCACGCCGACGTTCCCCTCGACGTGTTCAAGACCCAGGTGACGGCGGCGGCCCTGCTCTTCCGCACCCTCACGTACGGCATCCAGATCCCGCTCGGCGGCTTCACCTACATGATCTGGCAGCGCAAGAAGAGCTGGCGGAAGCACCAACCGGCCGAGGTCGAGGTGCCTACGGTTCTCGAGGGTGCACCGAGGTGAGGGAAGTCTCGGCCCGACGCTCTCTCATCGGGCTCTCTCTCGGTGTCGCACTCCTCCTGACTGCGTGCACGGGTGGCCATTCCACGGCGGGAGGCCCCCCCTCCGGGGCTCGCCCCATCACCGTCGCGTCGTTCGACTTCGTCGAAAGCGAGATACTGGCCCAGCTCTACGCGCAGGCCCTGGAAGCCAAGGGCTATCCGGTCCGGCTCCTCCTCGACGCGGGAACCAGGGAGCTCGTGGTGCCGGCGTTGGCCGAGGGGCTGGTCGACCTCGTGCCGGAGTACTCGGGGTCGGCGCTCTCCTTCCTCACCCTGGGGGCACAGCGGGCCAGCCCCAGTGTCGAACTCACCCACCAGGCTCTGGTCGAGGCGCTGGCTCCCGGCGCCGTGGCGCTGGCACCCGCGCCGGCCCAGGACGCCAACGCCGTCGTCGTGACGCAAGCCACCGCCGCCCGCTTCGGCCTGGCCACGATCAGCGACCTGTCGAGCGTCGCCTCGAACTTCACTTTCGGTGGCCCGCCCGAGTGTCCCCAGCGTCCTCTCTGCTTGCTTGGCCTCAAGAACGTGTACGGCCTCACGTTCCGGGAGTCCGTCGGGCTCGATACCGGTGGAACGCTTACGCTGCAAGCGCTCCGATCGGGATCGATCGACGTTGCCCTGATGTTCACCACCGACCCCGCCATCGCCGCCGAACATCTGGTAGTGCTGACCGACAACCAAGGGCTTCAGCCGGCGGAGAACATCACGCCGGTGGTCCGGCGGGCGGTCCTCACCCGACACGGATCGGCGTTCACCTACACCGTGAACGCGGTGTCCGCCCGCCTCACCACATCTGAGCTCCAGGTCCTGATCGGGCGCGTCAGCCTGGACGGGCATCCGGCTCGCCTCGTCGCGGCGCAGTGGCTGAAGGACCAGGGCCTGACGTGAAGGAGCGCTGATGGCGGACATCCTGGGTAGCGCGCCCACCGCGCCGGTCGCCCCGGTCGACAAGGTCACGACGGTGCCGGACTACGTTCCCGTCACGATCCGGCGGACCCGCAAGCGACGACGTCCGACCGGAGCTCCAGCGCCGCTTCCCCGCAAGCTCGGTCTCAGCGGATCGTTGTGGTTAGGGATGATGGCGTGGATCGCCATCGTCACGGTCCTGCTGCTGCGCTTCGACCCGGTCCTGCACCTCTCCAACGACATCGAGACCTGGTGGATGGTTCGAGTGGCGAGCATCCGCTCCGGCTGGCTGACCCACATCATGCGGGCCGTCAAGATCGCCGGGTCCAGTTGGGGCGTGACCGTCCTCGGGCTCGGGTTGGTGGGCCTCCTCATGATCTACCGCCGATGGCGACACCTGCTGGTCTTCCTCGGGAGCCTGTTCGTCATGCAGATCGTGGGCGGCATCGTCTACGACGCCCTCACCCGCCCTCGTCCGTACGGGGTGGCCATCATCAGCGGGTGGGGTGGGTTCGCCATGCCGTCACCCCCGGTGGCCACGCTGGCCGCGATCCTGATCGGCATCACGTACACGCTCCTCGTCGCCGGGCGGCCTCGCTGGTACGCAAAGATCGCGACCGCCGGCGTCCTGTTGCTATTCGTGTTCGCCAGGGAGTACCTCGGCGTGGATGGTCCCGGCGACGCCCTGTACGGGGTGGTCCTGGGCGTCGCCATCCCGCTCACCGCGTTCCGTTTCTTCACTCCCAACGAGGTGTTCCCGGTCGCCTACCGGAAGGGCAAGGCGGCACACCTCGACGTCTCCGGACGGCGGGGGCAAGCCATCCGAGACGCCATGCGGGATCAGCTCGGGCTCACCGTGCTTGAGATCAAGCCGGTGGGCCTGGAGGGCGCCGGGGGATCGACGCCTTTGCGGCTGAGGGTCCAGGGCGACCCCGATACCTATCTGTTCGCCAAGCTCTACGCCAAGAGCCATGTTCGGGCGGACCGCTGGTACAAGCTGTGGCGAACCATCCTCTACGGTGCGCTGGAGGACGAGGCCTCCTTCCAGTCCGTCCGCCGTTTCGTCGAATACGAGGACTACACGCTCCGGCTCATGCACGACGAAGGCATCCCGGTGCCCCGCCCCTTCGGCATCGTCGAGATCACCCCCGAGCGTGAGTACATGATCGTCATGGAGTTCTTCGCGGGGGCGGTCGAGATCGGCGAAGCCGAGGTCGACGACCGCATCATCGACGACGGACTCGCGCTGGTCCGGAAGCTGTGGGACGCCGGGCTGGCCCACCGCGACATCAAGCCCGCGAACCTCATGGTCCGCGACGAGCAGGTGCTGCTGATCGACGCGTTCTTCGTCCAGGTGAAGCCCTCACCGTGGCGGCAGGCCGTGGACCTGGGGAACATGATGCTGGTGCTGGCGGTCCGTTCGAATCCCGAGGATGTGTACCAGCACGCGCTGAAGTTCTTCACCGAGAGCGAGATCGCGGAGGCCTTCGCGGCGACCTGCGGCATGGCCAGCCCGACCCAGCTCAGAGCCTTCATGAAGCGGGACCCCCGCGACCTCCTGGCCAAGTTCCGGTCGCTCGCTCCGGAGCGACGGCCCATCGCCATCCAGCGGTGGAGCGTGCGGCGCGTGGTGCTCGCGGCTGGGATGCTGCTGGTCTTCGTCATCGCCGCCGACGCAGGCGTGAAGGCGTTCTTCCCCGCCCAAAACCCGGCCATCCCACGGGCGCCGGAGTGCGGGCCGAACCACACGACCATCCTCTCGGCTCAGGCTGTCCCCTCGGCGGCGGCCCTCCCCTGTCTGGCCGCTCTTCCCACCGGATGGGCCTACGGGGGCGGGGACATCCACAGCGGGCAGGCCCGGTTCTGGCTCAGCTCTGACCAGGCCGGGTGGCGCGCAGTCACCATCACGCTGACGAAGACCTGCGATGTGTCGAGGGCTCACGAAGTCCCATCGGACGAAGCGGGAGCCCGTCGGTTCGAGAAGCCGACAAGCCTCACTCCGGAGCTGACCGATGTCCGCTCCTACGTGTTCCCGGGTGGGTGCGTGACGTACCGGTTCGCATTCGCCTCCGGAGCGCCGACCGCACTCGTCTTCGACGTGGATGCCGCGGTGTCGTTCGTTCCACGGGCCGACGTCGTGGCGTTCGTCAGGGACACCGAGGACCTGGCGCTGTGCGGCCGAGGCGTCCCCTGCGTGGGGTGAGCCGCCCGGCGACCGCCGAGGCGCTTGGAACAAACGATCCACGTGACCGGGAGCATCCCCTCCTCGGCACTCCTCGTCGCGACACCGTCGTGACACTGCTGCTGGCCGCGGCCACCGCGACGCTCTTCGTCCTGATGGCGAACCACGCCGGCCGGGACGTCGTCCAGCGCATGGACGACTCCTTCGTCCGACGCATGGTCTCGATCCGCACCGGGTGGCTCACGGTGGTGGCGAAGTTCTTCAACGTGCTGGGCCTGGTGTACGTGACGCTTCCCATCCGCCTGGCAATCGCCGGGTTCCTGGCCCTGCGCCGACGGTGGTGGCATTTCGCGGCGTTCGTCTCCGCCATGGTCCTGTCGGAGATCTCCATCGGAACGCTCAAGGCATTGTATGACCGAGTCCGGCCCGCTGGCTCACTCGTGCACACCAGCGGAGGGTCCTTCCCTTCCGGCCACGCCGTGGCCGCCACCGTGACCGTTGTGGCAGCGGTGCTCGCGCTGGCCCGCGAGGGGAAAGGGCGCTACGTCTGGGGCGCGGTGGCGGTCGCCTTCTCGCTGGTCATGGGGCTTTCCCGCGCCTACCTGCTGGCTCACTGGTTGTCCGACGCGGTGGCCGGTGTGCTGCTCGGCACGTCCCTGGCCCTGACCACCGCGCTGGTGGTGCACGCGCTACGGGAGAGAACCACCGCCTTGCCCTCGCCACCCGGCTTCACGTAGAAAGCTACCGTGGACATCGCGGGCACCGCGAGGCGCCTCGCCGACGAGGTGCTGTTCCCCGCGGCTCTTGCAACGGACTCCGCTGACACCGTGCCGGTCGAGCTGCTCGACGCGCTCGCGGATGCCGGCCTGTACGGCCTCTCCGGGCCGGCATCGGCCGGCGGGCTCGACGCCGACTTCCAGACGGTGTGCACCGTGGTGGAAACGCTCGCCTCCGGGTGCCTCACCACGACGTTCGTGTGGGTGCAGCACATCGGGGCCGTCCTCGCTGCTGCTACGAGTGAGAACGACGCGGTCGCGGAGTGGGTCGCTCCTCTCTGCAGGGGGGAGCGCCACGCCGGGCTCGCGCTCGGAGGCGCGGTACCGGGACCGCCGCTGCTCCGGGCGACCGAGAAGGAGGACGGCTGGACCTTCACCGGCACCTCGCCCTTCGTTTCCGGCTGGCGTCGCATCGACGTCATCCACACTGCTGCCCGCTCGGACAAAGGGAGACTGGTGTGGGCATTCGTCGATGCGCGGGAGAGCGACACGCTGTCCGTGAGGCGTCTGGACCTCGTCGCGCTGAACGCCACGGCGACCGTACGGGCCGACTTCCGCGACCATCCGGTTCCTGCTGGCGCGTGACGTCTGCCCTGCCATACCGGGAGGGGCCACCATCGCCCGAACTGTTTGCGCATCCACGCGTCCATGCCGTTGGGCGTCGCGACGCGCTGCTGCGGCCTGCTCGGTCCGACGCCCCTCGATGAGGAGGTCACGCGGCTTCGCGCCGAGCTCGATCGACTCGACCCGGCCACGATCCAGGCGACCCGCGGCGCGGCCGGCGAGCTCGCGCTGCGCGCCTCGGCTGCTCTCGCCGTTTCCACCGGCAGCCGCTCACTCCTTCTCTCCGAACACGCACAACGGTTGGCGAGGGAGGCGCTGTTCGGGCTCGTCTACGCGCTCCGCCCGGTTTCGCGCGAGGCGCTGCTCGCACAGCTCAGGGCCGACTAGCCACCGGGGCTAGCCCCGGTGCGCATCGCGGGGATCACTTCATGCGCCAGCCGTTCGATCTGCTCCGGGAGGTCCGCCCCGAACGGGATAAAGTTGAAGGCGCTGAATCCGAGGGCGACGAACCCCAGCAGCCGCTCGACCACGGCATCGGGAGGTCCCGAGACCACGAACGGCTCCGCGTCGATCCGTTCGCCCAGCCGGATCTGCAGGTTGTACGCGCAGGTGATCTCCTCTGGCTCGCGCCCCGCCGCGCGCGCGCCCTCGACGATCCGGTTCCTCATGGCTGGTATCCGCTCCGGAGGCGCCATGTCCAACGATGGGATCCAGCCGTCCGCCAGCCGCCCCGTGAGGGCCAGCGCCCGGTCTCCGAATGTGCCGAGCCAGATGGGGACCGGGTGGTCTGGCTTCGGCTCCACTTCGGCGCGCTCCGTTCGATAGAGCCTGCCCTCGAATGTGAAGCTGCGCTCCGACCACAAGCCTCGAATGATACGGATCGCCTCCTCCAAGCCCGCGATCTTGTCCCTCGGAGGCCTGGCCTCAAGGCCGAGCGCGCGGAACTCCTCATCGGAGGCACCGGCGCCCAGTCCCAGGATGAGGCGTCCGCTCGACAGCCGATCGAACGTCTCCGCCATCTTCGCCACGACGGCCGGGTGCCGATACGGCGCGCCGAGGACCCGGGTGGCCACGCGGATCCGCGAGGTTCGCGCGGCGATCCATGAGAGCGCGGTCCACGCCTCGAATCTGGCGTCCGGGCCGTGCAGGTGGTCGTTCATCGAGACGAAGTCGAACCCCATGTATTCGGCTAGCCTGGCGTCCGCCACGGGATCGGCGCCCGAGGCAACGGACGGCGAAACGTTGAGCCCGAACTGCAATCCGGTCATGAGAGCCCCTGCACGATCAACCAGACGCCCAGTCCGGCGAGCAACGTCGCAAGCCCCCGCTGAGTCCAGAGGATGACCCGCTCCCCGGCCCGGCGCAGACCGAGGCCGCCGAGCAGCACCACGCCCAAGTCCCCGATGCCCGCGCCGATCGTGAGGGCCAGCGCCGCCAGCACCGCGCTGCCTCGACCGCCCGCTCGCGTGGCCGACAACAACAGCGGGGAGGCAACGGCGGCCAGGAACAGCCACGCTCCCGGATTGAGGACGACGGCAAGCGCCCCGCGGCTGGTCGGATGGAGGCCCCGTCGCCCGGCCGAGGTCCGGTCTACTTCGTACCGCGAGCGGACGCCGTCGATGGCGAGCCATAGGAGAAGGGCGCCACCGGCCACCTTCAGGATCCGAAGCACCGCACCGCTCGGACGGGCCACGGAAAGCCCGAGCGCCAGGATCAAGAGGAGCGACCCGAACGTGAGGGAGGATCCAGCCAGAGCGCGAGCCCCCCGCGAGACTCCTCCGCGGACGGCCTCGGTGAGCAGGACGGCCTGGACCGGTCCGGGCGCACTGGCGAGGGCGACCCCGATGCCGAAGGCCGCGAGAACAGGTGAGGTGGTCTCAGAAGCCATGCCCGATCTCCCTCGCGATTTCCTTTCTCCTACAAAGTTTGCAGAGTAAAGAATATTCTCCAGGGAGATAGTTGCGTATGCAAGCGCCTTTCCCTAGAGTTCGTCCGTTGGAGACGAAGCTCAGCCAGACCGCGCTCCGCGCGTGGCAGGCGCTCCTGCACGCCCACCACGACCTCACCGGGACGCTCGACGCCGAGCTCCGAGAGGAGCATGGGCTTTCCTTCGGCGCCTACGACGTCCTCGTCCGCCTGGCCCGGGCCCCGGAGCACGCCCTCCGGATGACCGACCTCGCCGAACGGGTGATGCTCTCACCCAGCGGATTGACGCGGCTCGTGGACCAGCTCTGCGATGAGGGCCTCGTCCAACGCGAGCGCGTCGACCGCGACGCCCGGGTGGTGCTCGCTCGGCTTACCACCCGGGGTCGCCAAGTCGTTCGCCAAGCCGCCAGGACGCACCTGCGCGGCATCCGGGAGCATTTCACGGGCCGCCTCAGCGAGGCCCAACTCCGCAACGTGGCCTCGGCCCTCGAAACCATCACGGGCCCGCACCGGCCACATTAGACCACTGGCGATGCGATACGCGAAGTCTCGTTGCGCAGATCCTGTCGGGGGGACGGCTGATCTTCGACGCTCGGAAGGCGACTATCCGACAAGCTCGAACACGTAGAGCTCCGGTACGGAGCCGAAGTTCGTTCCGCTCACGTACAGGGTCCCGTTGACCATGGCTGGGGACGAGTTCACCAGGGGATCCTGCGTGATGAACTCCCACAGCTTGTCGCAGAACTGGTTGCCGCACCCGCGCGCCGCGAAGGCGTAGATCCGGTCGTTGTTCTCTCCCACGTAGACGACGCCGTTGGCGACCATCGGGGCCGACTCCATGGTCGCGCTCGAGCCCGCCGGCTGGCCGGTCCACGACGGTGGGCAGTTCGACCGTCCGCATCCGGCGGCAGGATACACGCGAAGGGTCCCATCTCCCGACCCTATGTAGACGCTCCCGTAGGCGACGGCGGGCGAGGAGTTGAGGTAATGGCCCCCGGTTCCCCTCCACAGCGGGTCACAGACCGACTGTCCGCAACCGGCCGCGTCGAACGCGTAAAGGAAGCTGTTCGGGAAAGCCTGGAAGGAGGCCACGTAGACGCGCCCGTTCGCGACGGCGGGAGACGACGCATAAATGGGCCCGCTGACGGGGCCGGTCCAAAGAGGTGCGCACGTCGCCTCACGGCATCCGGCGGCATCGAAGGCGTACAGCTTGTCGTCCTCACCGCCGGCATACACGACACCGCCCGCCACCGCCGGCGAGTTGATCACGTACCCACCGGTCTCACCCACCCAAAGCGGATCGCAGGTCGCGTGCCCGCATCCCGAGGCGGAGAAGGCGTAGACCCCGTTGAACTGCGACCCCACATACACCACGCCGTTCGCAGCCGTCGGGGACGATTCGCCGATGGCGACGTTCGCCGTCCAGAGCAGATCGCACGAGCCCTCCGCGCAGGCCTGCACGTCGAAGGCATACAGCTTCCCGAGGGGGCTCGCCGTCCCCACGTACAGCACGCCCCCGGCCACGGCCGGCGTGTTGTAGATCGCCTCTGGGAGGTCCACCTCCCAGGCCGGGAAGCACTCCGACGAGGGGCAGTCGTCTCGGAACGCGAGGAGCTGTCCCTGGTCGGTGCCGAAGTACACGAACCCGTCAACGACGACCGGAGAGGACTTGAACACGAGATCGGGGTCGAAGGTCGCCCCGTTGCCGATCCACGACAGGCTCAGGTTGAAGACGTTGTTCTCACCGACCCGCTGCTCGAACCGGTTGAACCCCCGGTGACTCTGATGGCCGTGGAACTGCCGCCAGTCCACCACCCTGGATGCCAGAGCAGTGGAGGGCATGGCTGCGGAGAGAACGGCCAGAACAGCCGCGAGAATGACCACGATCGACCTCGTGCGAGCCATGGCAGGTCCTTTCTTTTCCCGGGTCGAGCCCACGCAGGAGATACGAGCGAGCGCGGCGCGCGGATCGCCGCCCGGTCGTCCGCTATTCGTTTGATGCGTCAAACATGAGCAAGCACACGGTCCAGCGGCCGAGGCACTTGGGTGAGATCCAGCGCGTCGACGAGCAAGGGCGCGTATTGGATCTTCCGGCCGCCGCGGGTGCCCATGAAGCGCCGAAGTTGCTCCTCATTGGTCCGTCCTTGCTGCGCCGATTGTTTCTGGAAGGTGCGGAACGATCCAAGCTCACCCTGAGCGTCAACGACCTGTTCCACGGAGGCAGCTCCGAGGGAGCGGATCAGCTCGTCCTCCAAGTCCGCGAGGCACACATAGAAACCGATCCGCTCCATATCGGCGCGAGTGAGGTTGGAGCCGAGGCCGGCCCGCTCGAGACCGCGCTGGAAGTCGCCCTCCTCTGCGGCGTCACAGAGGCCCGCCAGCCTGACGTCAAACCCATGAGGGCCGAACAGATCCAGGAGCCTTCCGATGTTCTTCGCACCCCCAATTGGCACGATGGAAATGCTCTCATCGTCAAGATTCCGACCACGTCGCTCAGCCAGCGCTTCGAGCGCGAGCTGGTCGCTGATCCCTTCAACAAGCACGACCGTACGTGCGAGGAAGGCCTCAGCCGACTGTGGGCTGGTGAAACGAGAGAGCCTGCGGACGTCGTCGTTCGAAAGCCCCATCTCGAAGAGAATAGCATCGGCCTTTTCTCAGGAGGTCTCTCAGTTAACCTGCCCTCCGGCGTGGAGGTGGCTATGGCAACTGGGGGCATCGAGGCCAGTTGCCTTGGGATAATCTGATCAGCCCGATTAGGGGTCGTGAATGCAGGCCTAGGAAGACGCGGTCGACGAGTTGGCCGATCGCACGGGGTTCTCCGGCGTCGTGCGCGTCGACCGCTCCGGCAGCATCGAGCTGGCAAAGGCGTACGGACCGGCTGATCGCGGACACGAGATCTCCAATACGATCGACACCCAGTTCGCGATCGCGAGTGGTACGAAGGGCCTGACGGCGCTTGCGGTGGTGAGCTTGATCGAGGACGGCTCACTCGATCTCGCGACACCGGCTCGTTCTCGGCTCGGCGGCGATCTCCCGCTCATCCGCGACGATGTGACGATCGAACACCTGCTGTCGCATCGGTCGGGCATCGGTGACTACCTCGACGAGGAAGCACATCACGAGATCACCGACTATGTGATGCCGGTCCCCGTGCACGAGCTCGCGACGACCGAGCAGTACCTCGCGGTGCTCGGCGGCCACCCCACCATTTTCCCTCCGGGGGAAAGGTTCGCGTACTGCAACAGCGGCTACGTGGTGCTCGCGTTGATCGCCGAGCGGGCGAGCTGCATTGAATTCCACGAGCTCGTGCGTCGACGCGTGTGCGAGCCGGCGGGCATGGGCGACACTGAATTCCTACGCTCCGACGACCTCCCGCGGCGCGCCGCGCTCGGGTATCTGACGGTCGACGGCTCGAGGACGAACGTCTCCCACCTGCCGGTGCGCGGCAGCGGGGACGGCGGGATCTACTCCACCGCGGCCGACATCAGCTCCTTGTGGAGCGCGTTCTTCGCCGGGCGGATCGTGTCAAGGGATTGGCTGGCTGAGATGGTGCGGCCCCGCAGCGACGTGCCGCGAGAGTCGAAGCGCTGCGGCCTCGGCTTCTGGCTCCATGCATCGAGCGACGTCGTGATGTTGGAAGGACGCGACGCCGGCGTCTCGTTCCGCAGCACGCACGACCCCGCGTCGACGACCACCCACACGGTGATCTCGAACACGTCCGACGGACGCATGGCCGATCGCGGGCCTCCTCGACGAGCAGCTCGGAACCTGAGTTCTTCAGCTCGACCGAGGCGAATGGCGAGCCGTTTGGAGTCGAGATCTGTCGAAAACTCGACGGCTCGTTCGTCATTAGGTTGTCGCGCGCGGAAAGGACCCGTGCTCACATCGAAGAAGGAGGGACATCATGAAGTACATGCTGCTGATCTACCGCGACGAGCAGGCCGCGGCGAAGGCCTCTCCAGCCGACATGCAGAAGGAAGGCGCCGCCTATGAGGCCTTCACGAAGTCGATCACGGACACCGGCAATTTCCTGGATGGAGACCCGTTCGAACCCACCGCCAGCGCCCAGACCGTCGAGGTGCGTGGCGGGAAGACTCAGTCCCGGAAGGGCCCGGCCGACACGGCCAAGCTGCAGCTCGGGGCGTATTACAAGGTCGAGGCCAAGAGCCCCGAGGAGGCAGCCGAGATGGCCTCGCGGATCCCCGGGGCCACCTACGGATCCATCGAGGTCCGCCCGGTCTGGGATTTCAGCTGAAGCGCCGAGCGCCTGGGTCGGCTGGATCGGCCCGGTCGCTCCTCTCATGAGGAGGACGGACCGGCTACCTATTCGATCAATGGTGACCTCGAGGGATAAGCTGCGCCGTCGACGGTTTTTCGCGGTCGGCGCGGTTCCGGCTGTCTCCAGGGCTTGGGTGCGTCGACGCGTGAACCCGCTGAGAGGATTGCACATGCACTCGCGGCAGAGGCCAGACCGGTCGGCTTCGGCTTCGGATGGGACCACCATGGTGGTCGAGGGCACCCTCTTCGTTAGACTTGGCGTGGTAGGAGGGTGCGGACTGCGACGGTTTCCACCCGCGTTTGCAGCCCCCGCCCCCGTAGCTCAGTGGATAGAGCACAGGTTTCCTAAACCTGGTGTCGCAGGTTCGATTCCTGCCGGGGGCACTAAAGCCAGGGCCAGCGGATGTGAAGGTTCGGCACCTCTGTCCCACATCGGCTCCGGCACCCGTGTCTCTCGTCGGGACCCGGCTCCGGTTCCTGGGCGACGGTGGCTCCGGCACCTGTGTCTCACCCGCTCCACCTCCTGCCTGGTCCTGATCTTCACTTGCGCCCAACAGAGCCAAGGGGGATCTCGGGATGCTCACGGAGCTTTCGGTGGTTGAGCAGCGCTACCTCGCGGTGAGAGAGGTGCTCGACGGTGCCAGGGTCACCGACGTCGCCACCCGCTACGGGATCGATCGGCGGACCGTCCACCGCTGGCTGGTCCGCTACGCGAACGAGGGCCTCGGCGCTCTCGCCGACCGCAGCTGCAGACCCGACCGGTGTCCACACCAGATCGCTCCCGAGGTCGAGGCGAGGATCATCGGGCTCCGCAGGGCCCATTCGGGCTGGGGTCCGCGCACGATCCTGAGCAAGCTGCGCAAGGAGCTGGAGGAGCCCCCCTCTCGTTCCTCGATCTACCGCTGCTTGGTCCGCCAGCACCTGATCGACCAGAAACCCCGACGCCGCCGGCCCCAGGACTACAAGCGCTGGGAGCGGTCCCGGCCCATGGAGCTGTGGCAGATGGACGTGCTGGGCGGGGCGATGCTCGAAGATGGGACGGAGTGCAAGGTGATCACCGGGATCGACGACCACTCGAGGTTCTGCGTGATCGCCAAACTCGTTGTCCGGGCCACGGCGAGGCCGGTGTGCGATGCGCTCCTGGAGGCCCTGTCCCGCCACGGGGTGCCCGAGCAGATCCTCACGGACAACGGCAAGGTCTTCACCGGCAGGCTCGCCCGCAAGCCCGCCACCGTGGCGTTCGACCGGATCTGCTTGCACAACGGGATCCGCCACCTCCTCACCGCTCCCTACTCGCCCACCACCACCGGCAAGATCGAGCGGCTGCACAAGACGATGCGCAAGGAGCTGTTGGACGGGCGTCGTTTCGCCTCCATCGCCCAGGCGCAGGATGAGCTGGACCACTGGGTCACCCACTACAACCTCGAGCGCGAGCACCAGGCGATCGGCGATGTCCCTCCGATCAGGCGCTTCGAGCTCGTAGAGCGAGCGCCCGCCGAGGTCGTCGATCCGGATGCCGCGACCGAGGAGGTCACCCCACCGCCCAGGCACACCGTCGGCCGCCGGGTGGACCACGCCGGACGCATCAGCGTCCTCAAGCACCGCTACCACGTCGGTCGCCACCTCGCCGGCCAGACCGTGAGCGTCGAGTCCGCCGACGGGCTGCTCCACGTCACCCACCGCGGTGTCCTCATCGCGACGCACGCCCGTCGGCACCTGGCCGATGATGACGATCGGATGGACCGGCGAGCCAAGGCATCACGACCGGCTCCACCCACCACCGGGGAAGAGGTCCTGCGCAAGGTCGACCCCTCCGGATCGGTGAGCTTCGCCGGCACCTCCTACCGGGTGGGTAACCGCTCCATCGGTCACGTCGTCGGGGTGCGACTCGTGGCCGACACGGTTCAGATCACCCAGGATGGGACGCTGCTGCGGACCCACCGAGCCCGGCACGACAAGAGCAAGGAGTTCGGAGCACTAGCAAACCCGACTGGCAGGCCCAGGAGGAGCGCGCAGGATGTCGCATAGGTACCGGAGCCATTCCGAGACACGGGTACCGAGACTCCACACCAGGGCCAGCGGAAACACATCCGTGGCGTTTACAGTGGTCGAAAAACCCGCACCGGGCCTCGTCGCCTACACATGGGGGCCCTCATTCGAAGCCCTGAACACTCGACGGTCGCTCCGGCTGTGGCCCGGACGGCGGTTGAAGAGCTGCCAGGGCTCCCACGGCAGCTTCCTGCTGTTGGGGTGTCATGGGGACGACAACGGCTGGCTGAAGCACGATCGGACCGCGTCGTGGTCGCCCGCGCTGTCCAGCCGCGTCAAGGCCCATCCGCAGCTCCCTGCAAGACCGAGTCGCTATCAGGCTGCAGGCGGGATGTTGCGGTTTACGCGGAACAGGTTGTCCGGGTCGTATTCGGCCTTGACGCGCCGGAGCCGCTCGAAGTTGCCTAGGTACGCGTCCGCGGTTCGAGCGTCGTCGTCCTCCGCCACCTGGAAGTTGACGTAGTTCCCGCCGGTGGAGAAGGGCCGGATGGCCTGCCAGGCCTCGCGCACCCACGTCACGTGAGGATCGCCCGGAGCGTCTGGTGGCCAGGTTCCGTTG
>WNGB01005280.1_pt1 | contig 34078 bp, 29 predicted proteins | sample 5400681 | NCBI WGS metagenome assembly WNGB01 (sample SAMN13153367, study PRJNA577476) | soil metagenome | isolation source: 115 cm soil or saprolite under grassland replicate 2 | place: USA:California | collected 2016-06-15
CCTCCGCGCCGGCGGAGCCTCTCCCGGCGTTCCCCGGGCCGGTCTCGACCGCCCGGCAGGCGGCTGCGGCCCGGCCGGCCACCCAGTCGGCGCTCTTCGCTCCGTCGGAGATCGCGCCCGGGACTCTGCCGCCGGTCAACCTGCTCCAGATGGGGGAGGGGCGGAGCGCCATGGACGAGGCCGAGCTGGTGCGGCTCGGCGAGGTCATCCGCACCCGCTGCGCCGAGTTCGGCGTCGAGGGGTCGATCGACGGGATCAGCCCCGGCCCGGTGATCACCGTCTTCGAGCTGCAGCCGGCGCCCGGCGTCAAGGTCAGCCAGGTGGTCAACCTGCAGGACGACCTCGCCCTGGCGCTCAAGGCCGAGTCCGTGCGCATCGACCGCATGCCCGGCCGTTCCACCCTGGGCATCGAGGTGCCCAACCGCGAGCGCTCGATCATCCGCCTCGGCTCGCTCCTCTCCGACGAGCGCTTCAAGAAGGCCCCGTCGGTCCTCACTATGGCGCTCGGCACCGACATCCACGGCGAGCCGTACTACGCCGACCTCACTTCCATGCCGCACCTCTTGGTGGCGGGCGCCACCGGCGCCGGCAAGAGCGTCGGCCTGCAGAGCATGATCACCTCGATCCTCTACAAGGCCACGCGCGACCAGGTCCAGTTCATCTTCATCGATCCCAAGCGGATCGAGCTGGGCGTCTACGCCGACATCCCGCACTTGAAGTGCGAGGTGGTGGTCGACCCCAAGAAGGCGGCCAACGCGCTGCGCTGGGCGGTGGCCGAGATGGAGCGGCGCTATCGCCTGCTCGCCGAGGTGCACGTCCGCTCGATCGCCTACTACAACCGGGCGATCCAGGACCCGCAGGTGCGCGAGCGCCTCGCCCTCTCGGAAGAGGCGCAGGCCACCTTCACCGCGGCGGACCTGAAGCCCATGCCCTATTACGTGGTGGTCATCGACGAGCTGGCCGACCTCATGATGGTGGCCTCGTCGGACGTCGAGACCTCGATCGCCCGCCTGGCGCAGATGGCGCGGGCCGTGGGCATCCACCTGATCGTGGCCACGCAGCGGCCGTCGGTCGACGTGCTGACCGGCACGATCAAGGCGAACTTCCCCTGCCGCATCTCGTTCGCCACGGCGAGCCGGCACGACTCGCGGACCATCCTCGACCAGGTGGGCTCGGAGAAGCTGCTCGGCAAGGGCGACATGCTGATGATGCCTCCCGGCTCGTCGCGCATCATGCGCCTGCATGGCGCCTACATCTCCGAGCAGGAGACCGCGGCGCTCATCCGCTGGCTCAAGAAGCTGGGCAAGCCGGATCTCGACCCCGACGTGCTCAAGGCCTCCGACGAGGGAGGGCCGAGCGGCGGCGGCGACGGCGACAACGACGACGAGCTCTACGACGAGGCGTCGAAGCTGGTGGTCCAGGAGCGCCAAGCCTCCGCGAGCTTCCTGCAGCGCCGCATGCGCGTCGGCTTCTCCCGCGCCGCCCGCCTGATCGACATGATGGAGCGCGACGGCCTCCTCGGTCCCGCCCAGGGCAGCAAGCCCCGCGAGGTCCTCGTGCCGCAGAATTACTTCGACGAGATCGAAGACGCGCGGGTGGGGGTGGAGGAGTAAGGCTCTCCCAACCGTTTCCCCTGCAAGGCCGCCTCGCGCGGTCCCGCCGCCGCTCTACTCTTCTTGTCGAGCAAGCTCTAAAGTGTGTACAGTGAGGGTCTCTTCTGGAGGGGCGCTCATGGAACCGAAGAAGCACCGGATCGACCGTGCGGAGATCGAACGCATCCAGGGCCTTGGGGAGACCGAGCTCGACAGTCTCCCCTTCGGAGCGATCCGCCTCGACAAAGACGGGAACGTCCTCCGCTACAACCAGACCGAAGCCGATCTGGTGGGCCGGAGGAAGGAGAGCGTGATCGGGAAGAACTTCTTCACAGACGTGGCGCCCTGCACCAACGTCCAGGAGTTCGCGGGCAGGTTCCGGGAAGGAGTGCAGAAGAGATCTCTGCACACGGTCTTCCCCTTCATCTTCGATCTCGCGACCGGCGCCCTGAATGTCTGGGTGACTCTCTTCTACAATGACGAGAACGATTCCAGCTGGGTCTTCATCCATGCCGCTCCCCGGAAACGCAAATAGCGGGGCGCCCGCCAGTTCAAGGAACAGACCAGATAAGCTCCTCATGCGCTGGTGCGACTCGGTCACGCCCGGCAGCATCCCGCGAGTGGAGGAACCATCATGCACGACGACGAACAGGCGATCCGCGATCTGATCGACGAATGGCAGCGGGCCAGCACGGCCGGCGATCTGGACCGAGTGCTGCGCTTGATGGACGAGGACGTGATTTTCCTGACCCCCGGGAATCCGCCGATGCGCGGGCGGGAGACCTTCGCGCAGGGCTTCCGGACGGTGACCCAAAAGGGTCGCATCGAGGGGAGCAGCGAGGTGGAGGAGATCCGGGTGCTGGGAGATTGGGCGTACTGCTGGACCAGTCTCTCGGTGACCATGACCCCTCTCGAGGGAGGATCGCCGACGCGCCGCTCGGGCAACACCCTCACGATCTTCCGCAAGAAATCCGACGGCTCCTGGGTCCTCTTCCGTGACGCGAACCTGCTCGGTCCCCAGTCGCAGGCATCCTAGGAGATTTGTGCAATGTCGAGTCCTCTGTGGGGTTTGATCGCCGGCGTGGTGTTCGGCGCCATCGCGGTCGGGATGATGCTCCCGATGTCGTTCCCGGACAAGCGGACTGCGCTGCTGGGAGCCTTCGCCGACCGCTTCGCCATCGGCCTGGTCATCGGGTGTGTGGAGCTCCCTTGGCCTGGTTGGGCGGTGGGCCTGTGCTTCGGGTTGCTGCTGAGCCTGCCTTCCGCGATCATCACCAAGGCCTATGCGCCCATCCTGATCGTCGGGGGGCTCGGCGGTCTGGTGATCGGCGGCCTCATCCACGGCTGGGGGTTCTGAGCGGGATCAACCGGCCGGGGGTGCGGGTCCCCGTCCCCGCCAGCGCATTACCATCAGCGTCCGGTCGTCGCCCGGCGGCTGGGTGCCGACGTGGCGCTCGACCGCGGTGACCAGCCGGTTGCGCACGTCCGCGGCGCTCGTCCCGGCGGGGAATCCCTGGAGAGTGCGCAGCACCGTGTCATAGCCGAAGGGGTCGCCCGCGGCGTCGGCGGCTTCGATGAGCCCGTCCGACAGCCAGACGATCACGTCCCCCCGCTCCAGAGCCACGGACTCGTGTCCGTAGGTCCTCCCCAGGCCTCCGAGAGGAGAGCTGGGCAGAAGGATCTCCCGGGCCTCGCCGCGCCGGATCAGATAGGTGGGCGGATGGCCGGCGTTGAGCAGGCGGAGCATCCCGGTCTGCAGGTTGATCAGCCCGAGCGTGGCGGTGACGAAGGCGCGGCCGTCGCGCACGACGCGGTCGAGACGGCGGAAGATCTCCTCGGGCTCGCTCGTCTCTTCCACCAGGATGAGCAGCGCGGCTTTGACCATCGCCATCCGCAGGCCGCTCGACAGGCCATGTCCCGACACGTCGGCGATGATCACCGCCAGCTCGTCTTCCGAGAGGCGGAGCACGTCGAAATAGTCGCCGCCGATCGCCGCGCTCGGCTCGAACAGGGTGGCGAACTCCACCCCCTCGCGGATCGGGAGGTTGGAGGGGATCAGGCTCTTCTGGAGGTCGCGGGCGATGGACAGCTCCTTCTCCAGGACCTCTTTCTCGGCGGCCGCGGCGACCAGCGACTGCAGGTGCTCCGACATCTCGTTGAACGAGCGCTGCAGATCCCCCAGCTGGTCGCGCCGGCGCACCGGGATGCGCAGGCCGAAGTTCCCGGCGCGCACGGCGTCGGTCGCCCGGCTCAGCCGGTTCACGGCCCGCGAAAGGCCCATGATCATGAAGACGGCCATGATGGTCGCGATGAGATAGACGTCGAAGAGCAGGATGGTGAAGACGACCATGGCCGCCCAGACACCGGACTCGATCTCGCCGGAGCTGGAGAAGAGGTGGCGGAGGACCGTCCGCGGCGTTCCGTTCAGGGTCACGTTGAGCTGGTCGGAGAGCACCCGGCCGGTCACCGGGTTGAGGAGGGGACCCGAGACGTCCGCCCACCAGAGGAGCGGATCGTCCCAGTATTTCTCCCCGCGTGAGAAGCGCTTGAAGAACTTCTCGGCCTCGCCGGCCTGCTGCTCGCGCCGGATGTGGCGCAGGCGCAACGTCTTGTCGCCGAATCCGATCTGGATCTTCAAGTCCGGATCGTCCGGCCGGTCGCTCTCCACCCAGATGTCACCGCGCCGGCTGATCTCCCGGTCGAGGTTGCCGGTGAACAGAGCGAGCACGCCGCTTTTGTCGCCCGCCTGCTCGGAAGCTGCGGCGATGAGGGTGGGGAGGCCGTTCTCGCCGGCGAAGAACCGCTGGGGGACTTCGCGGTCCCGGTGGGCTCCCGGCGCCAGCGTCTGGGCCGACACCCAGGGGGGCCACTGCGCGGGCAGCCGCGGATCGCCGGCGACCTTGCGGCCGTTCCGGTACCAGGCGAAGGCGATCTCCCGCTCGCTGGGGGGCGGCGCCGGATGCGCGCTGTCGAGCCTCTGGAGCTGGACGCGCGCCGCGGTCTGCAGATCGCGCTGCGCGTCTCCCACCGCGTCGCGGTAGAGGTGGCCGAGGAAGAAGCCGGCGAGGATGTAGGCCACGACGCCGAGGAGGAGGAGCACGAGGGGAATCGGCAGGACTCCGATGAGGAAATAGGAGAAGGCGAGCCGGCGGCCGACCTTGTAGAGGAAGGACCGCCAGACCTTCCAGAGCAGCCAGAGGCAGAAGCCGACCGCGACCCCGGCGAGCAGGACCCGGCTCAGCAGGGAGAGGACGGGGATGTGCAGAAGCGAGACGGCGAGCGCGGCGGTCGCGCCGGCCGAGACGATCAGGGTCCAGCGGCGAGTGCGTTCTTTCACGGAAAGATCCGGGGCGTCAGAGAGAACCGTCCCCGAAAGCCATTACGGGAAGACGGTGGGCGAGGTTTTGCCTTGTCCGGTTGGATGGCCGCCGCGTCTCGCATAGAATTGCCAGGCCTCGGGCAGACCCGGCCCCTCGCAGATCGACTGCCCGGCATCTTAGCGCGAACCAGAGGAGAGGATACCGTGTCGAGGATTCCCCGGTACCAGGAGCACCTGAAAACCGCTTTCACCGCGGAGGCCGCCAGCGCCGCCCGCTGCCGTGCCTATGCCGTCCGCGCCGAGCGGGAGGGCCTGCCGAACCTCGCGCAGCGCTGGCTGCGCCTGGCTGAGGAGAAGGACCGTCTCGCGGTCGAGCTCCTGGAAGCGTCCGGCCAGCTGCAGACCCTCGATGCGGACGTGGGCAATGCCATCTCCGAGGAGCGCTACGAGAACGACGCCCTCTATCCCAAGATGATCCGCGACGTGGACCAGCAGACGGCGGACGTCTTCCTGCGGGTCGTTGCCGCGCAGAAGGAGCATCTGCGCGAGCTCGAGAAGCTGCGCGAAGCGATGAACGCCGCCGAGGGCGATGTGATCCTGCCACCCGAGGTGGACCGGGGCACGGCGCCGTCGGCTCTGGCGTCGTAGGCCCTCACTCCTCCCCGTGCTCGTGCTCCTCCGAGGTGCCGGCCCCGGCTTCCTGGGCCATCTTCTGGTACTGCTCCTTGGTCAGCTTCGGCATGGTCTGGAGGAAGGCGACGATCGCCCAGATCTCGTCGTCGTCGTGGGTCATGCCGAAGGAGGGCATGCCGGTCATCTTGATGCCGTGCTTGACGATCCAGAAGATCTCGCCGGGCTCGGCGGCACGGCGGGTGAGGTCCGGCGGGGAGGGGTTGAGCCCCATGGCGGCCTCCGACATGGAGATGCCCGGCGCACCGTGGCAGGTGACGCACATCTCGTGGTAGTGCACGAGACCCTTGCGCAGGACCGCGGGATCCGGGTGCGCCAGCCAGTCGGGAGGCTTGACCTCCTCCGCCCGGTGTTCCACCGAGCGCTCCTGTGTCGTCCGGAGGACCCACTGGACCGGATTCGTGTGTTCCTCGTCCGCCGCGACGTTGTACAGACCCGAAAAGATGAACCCCAACCCTGCGAGGACGAGCAGGACGACGACAGCGATCAGTCTGCCAAAAATTTTCATTTGTTCCCAACCTCCGTCACAATCATGCCATGAGCGATTCGCAGATCAGGAGCCGCCGGTGACGCCGGCTGACCGCGACGGCCTCTCCATCGTCCTCTCCGGCGGTGGAGCCCGGGCAGCCTACCAGATGGGCGTCCTGCGCGGGCTGGCGCGCCACTTCCCGGAGATGAGCTTCCCGATCATCGCCGGCGTCTCCGCCGGTGCGATCAACGCGACCTACCTGGCGGCCCACCCGGGCACCATGGCGGAGGCCGCCCTCGAGCTGGCGCAGATCTGGGGGGCTCTCCGGGTCGAGGACATCTTCCGGGTGGACCCGCCGTCTCTCACCGGCGACATCCTCCGCTGGGTGCGCTGGGCCAGCCGGCTGATCGGCGACGAAGCCGTTGGCCCCGTGCGCGGATTCCTCGACACGCAGCCGCTCCGCGAGCTGATCCAGCGCGTCTCGGCCACGGTCGACGGCGAGCTCATCGGCATCGAGAGCAACCTGCGCGAGGGGAAGCTGCGGGCGCTCGCGCTCACCGCCCTGAACTACGCCACCGGGCAGACGGTCACCTGGGCGCAGGGCCAGGAGCTGGTGCCATGGACCCAGTCGCAGCGCCGCAGCTTCCATACCCGCATAACGGTCGAGCACGTGATGGCCTCGTGCGCGCTGCCGGTCGTCTTCCCGGCGGTGCGTCTGGGCGACTCCTGGTACGGCGACGGCGGCGTGCGTCTCTCGGCGCCGCTCTCGCCGGCCCTCCGGTTTGGCGCCTCGCGCATCCTCGCCATCTCGCCGCGCTACGAGGCGAGCCACGAGGAGGCCGACCGGCCGCAGATCTGCGGCTACCCGCCGGCGGCCCAGATCCTCTCGCACCTGCTCGACGCCATCTTCCTCGACGTGCTGGACGAGGACGTGCGCCGCCTGCAGAGCATGAACAAGCTCCTCTCCAAGCTGCCGCCGGAAGAGTGGGGGGAGTATCGGCCGGTGGACATCCTGGTGCTGCGGCCGTCCGTGGACCTCGGCAAGCTGGCCATGGATTACGAGCCGCGCCTGCCCGACACCTTCCGCCTCCTCGCCCGCAGCCTGGGCACCGGCGAGGTGACGACCTCGGACTTCCTCTCGATGCTGATGTTCCAGCCCGACTATCTGGGATGTCTCATGGACATCGGCGAGGCGGATGCCGAGGCCCGGCTGGGGGAGATCGGAGAGCTGCTGGACCTCACCCTCCGCTCCCAGCACCTGCCGCCTCCCCAGCCCTCAGCCCCGGCCCCTCTTCCGCAAGCGGGCGAGGGATGACCGGCTTTCCTCAGGCGGTCCGGTCGTCCACCGCCGCTTCGGGCGCCGTCTTCTGGACCGAGGCGATCCCCCGGGTCACGCCGGTCGTGCCGCTGTAGGTCTCGCTGCTGCCGATCGTTTCGCCGTTGGACGCCTTGAGGATGAAATACGGCTGCCCGCCGGTCCTCTGTTTCCGCTCGAAGCGCGCAGCGTTCCCCGCGTTCTTGCGGACCGACTCGATCCCCTTCTGGGCGCTGCGCTTGTCGGTGTAGCGCTCGCTGGTCAGGATGACCCTTCCGTTGCTCGCCTTCAGATTGAAGTAGAACTGCCCGTCACTCGCCTTCTTGACCTCGAACTTTCCAGCCATGTGGACCTCCCCGAGAATGGCACGTCACGCGCAAAGCCTTACGCCACCGTCACCTCCGGACACAGATACACGTCCTGAATCGCATGGAACAGCTCGATGCCTTCCTGCAGCGGGCGCTGGAAGGACTTGCGGCCGGAGATCAGGCCGCAGCCGCCGGCCCGCTTGTTGATCACCGCGGTGCGCACCGCCTGCGCCAGGTCGTCCGACCCCTTCGACTCGCCGCCCGAGTTGATCAGCCCGGCCCGGCCCATGTAGCAGTTGGCCACCTGCCAGCGGTTCCAGTCGACCGGGTGGTCTTCCACCAGCTCGCCGTAGATCCTCGGGCTGGTCTTGCTGTAGTTCAGGGCCTTGAAGCCGCCGTTGTTCGTCGCCTGCTTCTGCTTGACGATGTCCGCCTGCATGGTGACCGCCAGATGGTTCGCCTGGCCGGTCAGGTCGGCGGCGGTGTGATAGTCGACGCCGTCCTTCTTGAAGGCGTTGTTGCGCGTGTAGGCCCAGAGCACGGTCGCCAGTCCCAGCTCGTGGGCGCGGTAGAACGCCTCGGAGATCTCGACGATCTCGCGCGCCGAATCGTCGCTGCCGAAATAGACCGTGGCGCCGACCGCGGCCGCCCCCATGTCCCACGCCTGCTCGACCTGGGCGAACAGGATCTGCGAGAACTTGTTGGGGTAGGTCATCAGCTCGTTGTGGTTGATCTTGACGATGAACGGGATCCGGTGGACGTATTTGCGGGCCAGGGAGCCGAGCACGCCGACCGTCGAGGCCACCGCGTTGCAGCCGGCCTCGAGCGCCAGCTTCACGATGTTCTCCGGATCGAAGTAGTCCGGGTTCGGTGCGAACGAGGCGGCGGCCGAGTGCTCCACCCCCTGGTCCACCGGCAGGATCGACAGATAGCCGGTGTTCGCCAGGCGGCCGGAGCCATACATCCGCTGCAGGTTGACGAGGACCTGCGGCTTGCGGTCGGACTGCCCCCAGGCCTGGTCGACGTGGTCCGGGCCGGGCAGCATCAGCCGCTCCTTGGAGATCCCCTTGCAGGTGAAAGACAGGAGGTTGTCCGCCTCGCCGCCGAGAGAGGCGACGATCCGGTCCAGAGTGCTGCTCCCAACGCGTTCCATCGTAGCCATCTGACGGATTCCTCCCTTTCGTTTGGAGTGACCGGCCAGGCACGCCCCGTGGCGGCCGTGCACGGTATCTTACAGCGACAGGCGGCCTGCAATGTCCACTCCCCAGCGCTTCCACCGCATCCGCGCCGTGCTCGACCGGCGCCAGCCGGACCTGACGGTCCTTCTGGAAGACGTCCAGGTGCCGCGCAACCTGGCGGCCATCGTGCGCAGCCTGGACGCCGCCGGCGGTCTCGAAGCGCACGCGGTCTGGCCGGGCGGCAGGCTCAAGATCTCGCGTCCGGCCTCGGGAGGCAACCGCAAGTGGGTCCCGGTCCGCAAGCACCGCACCCTCGCCGATGCGCTCGCCCGCCTCAAGGAGCGGGGATTCCGCATCCTGGTTGCGGACCCGGTGGAGAAATCCACCGACTTCCGGCGGGTGGACTACCTGCGGCCCACCGCGATCCTCCTCGGCAACGAGGACTTCGGAGTCACCCCGGAAGCCCGGGAGGGAGCCGACGAGCGCGTGGCGATCCCGATGGCCGGCATGGGCACTTCCTTGAACGTCTCGGTCGCGGCCGCGCTGATCCTCTTCGAAGCGCAGCGCCAGCGCGCCGCCGCCGGTTTCTACGACGCGCCCCGCCTGGACCCCGAGACGCACGCCAGGCTGCTCTTCGAATGGGTCTATCCCAAGCTCGCCGCCCTCTGCCGCCGGCACGGCGCTCCCTACCCGCCGTTGGGACCGGACGGGGAGATTCTGGGGCCGCTGCCGCGGTAGGCCGCTGGCTCAGAAACGCAGGCCCACCGCGAAGCGAAACGTGCGCGGCTGCTGAAACGCCAGCGGGCTGACGCCCTTGCCGAAGTTCTGCCCCTTCTGCCAGTTCACACCCTCGACCGGAGCGGTGGTGAACGGGTTGAAGGGCAGGCAGCGTCCGGTCGGCGAGCCGCCGCACGCGCCGTTGGTGTCAAAGGTGCTGATGCTGGTGTCCAGGAAGCGGGCGTCGGTGGTGTCGACCCGCTGATGATTGAACACGTTGATCACCTCGGGCTTGAGGAACAGATCGAGCTGCCCCAGCCTGAGCTCATAGTTCACCGCCAGGTCGGTGTGGTAGACGTTGGGGGTGTGGAAGGCATCCCGCGCGGTGTAGAAGTACGGCACGTTGAACGGCGGCGTGAGGTAGCCGGGGTTGGTGACGAAGGCTGCCGACCGCACGGTCCCGACGGCACCATAGGGATGCCCGCTGCCGAAGCTCTCCAGCAGGCTGACGCTCAAGCCGTGGTGGTTGTGCTCGAGCACGCGATAGACGCCGAAGAGCGAGACGCGGTGCCGCTGGTCGAGGAGGAGGTCGCCCTTTGGCGCCGCCCAGCGAGCCTGCTGGTACTCCGGGTAGTTGCCGAGGGTGCCGACCGTGGGGCCCGCGGGGCCGTTTTCCGCGTCGAGGTTCCCCTGCGTCTTCGAAAGCGTCCAGCTGCCGCCGAGGTCGAAACGATCTCCCAGCCGGTAGCCAAAGGCAGTCTGGAGCCCGTCGTAGGTCCGCTCGTAGTGACGGTCGTCATTTGCGATCAGCCGGAGGTCGGCGCGGAGGGTGACGCCACTGAACTGCCCGGTCACCTGGCCGGTCGACGTGTCGACGCGCGAGGCATAGAAGTCGGACCAGTCGCGGTGCACGAGGTCGGCGCGGACCGTGCCGCGGCTGCCGAGGCGGCGGGTGAAGCCCAGGCTGTACTCGGTGACGCTCGGCGAGTTGAGAGAGCCGCGGATCTGCTGGTTCAAGCCCGGGATGGCGACCGTGATGAAGGGGAGCGAGGCGCGGTTGGCATCGAACCACTGGAACAGGGCGCGCAGCGCATCGTCCTCGCCGAGCAGCGGCGCCGTGGGGTCGGTGTTGATGGCGGGTCCGCGATAGACCCAGCGGAGGTTCGCCGGCCTGCCGCCGGCCGAGGTGAAGTCACCGATGGTGTTGGCGATCGCCGCCACGTACTCGGCATAGCCGCCGTGGAAAACCCAGCCGGCGGCCCCCGTGGGGCTGTAGACGACAGCCAGGCGGGGGCTGACCTTCGAGTCGCTCGCCACTTTGTCGCCCCCGGCGTTCTTGCCGTCGTTGCCGTCGTAACGGAGCCCGACGTTGAAGCTCCAGGCCGAGTCGAGCCGCCAGGAGTCGTTGGCGAAGAACGAGTTGGTGACGAAGTGGGTCCCCTTGCTCGGCTTGAGGATCGGGTTGTAGATGATGACGGTCGAGCCTTCGTTGTTGAACACCGGAAAGATCTGACCGTTGCGGAGGATCGCGCTAGTACCGGCGATGGTGTAATCGCTTCCGGACTGATGGTTGTCGGCGGTCCGCTTGTCGTCGAAGGTGTCGTAGCCGCCCACCAGATCGTGGGTTCCCCAGCTGTCCGTGCTCAGGAAATAGGATAGCTTGACCAGAGCGTTGTCGTTGGCCCGCTCCTCCGTCCTGCAGACACCGCAGAAGGTGGGTGAGTTGTAGCGCGCCTGGCCCCGGCTGTTGTCGAGGATGACCGTGCCGTCGATCAGGTCCGTCGATCTGCCCCCGGCGTGCACGAAGCTCAACTTGCGCTCCGCATACTGGGCGGTGAGCAGCAGAGAGTCGGTCAGCGCGCCGCTGTAGTTGAGCGCCCACGCGTCCTCGGGCGCCTCGAATGAGATCAGGCTGTCGAGGTCGAGGATGAAGCCGGTGAACCCGTTGTCCTGCTTGAAATCGATCTTCTGGTAGCTGCCGAACAGGGTGTGGCTCGGAGTGATCGACGCCGTCAGCTTGCCTTCGTAACGCTTCTGCACGCTCGATATTGTGAAGGGGAGGCTGGGGAACGGGCTGGAGCTGGAGACGTCGCGGTCTCGGCCGGCGAGGAAGAACCACAGGCGGTCGCGGACGACGGGACCCCCGAGAGTCGCTTCGTAGATGGGGATCGTGTCGTCCAGCCGCGTGGTGGTCAGCGGCGTCTTCTTCTGCCACTTCTGGTTGGTGAAGGAGGTGCGGAAGCTCCCCGAGAAGTCGTTGCCGCCCGACTTGGTGAGCACGTTGACGACGCCGCCCGAGAACCGGCCGTACTCGGCGGAGATGCTGGAAGCGGCCGTGGTGGTTTCCTGGATGGCGTCCTCGATGAAGAGGTCTTCGGCCTGGCCGCGGACGTTCTCGTTGACCACCACCCCATTGACGAGGAAGAGGTTCTCGAAGGTCGGCGCACCCGAGATCGTGATGGTGGAGAGGGAGGTGTCGGCGAGCTTGATCGGCCCGCTCGGTTGCACGCCCGGCGCCAGGGCGACGATCTGGTTGAGGGTGCGGCCCGCCGCCAGCTGGTCGACCAGCACCTTGGTGTAGGTGGTGGCTCCCTGGGCGCCCTCCGAGATCGTCTCGAAAGCGCCGCCGCCCGCGGTCACGGCGATCTCCTCCTCGAACTTGGCAGTAACCGCCATCTCGGCGTCCAGCCGCTGGTTCTGCGCGGCAGCGATCTTGAGCTCCTCTTTCAGGGTCTGCATGCCCTTGCCGGAGAAGCTGACGGTGTACTCTCCTGCCGGTAAGACGGGAAAGAGGTAATCCCCCGTCTCGGACGTCACGACAGTCCGCTCACCTTGCAGTTGCGGCGACGCGACGGTCACTTCGACACCCGGGAGCGGAGCTCCATTGAGGGTGACCCGGCCCGTCAACTTGCCCGTCGGGTACCCCTGCCCGAGCGCCGGAATCTCAAGCAGCAGGAAGGTTGCAAAGCAACAGAAAGAAACGATCTTTCGCACGGCAGGCCCCTTTCTCAGGTCCAACGATTTTCGGAGAGTTTACTCTTTGTGATGGCAGCAGTCCACAATGCGTGCAGCGCTGGGGGGTCTCCGCTCAGCTGCCGGCGAAACAGCGGATCGCAATGGGATTTACACACCCAACCCCTGGCATGAGACACTTGTTGAAAGGACGGAACGTCCCGGCCTTTCTATCGCGAAGGGAGAATCCGTATGAAGAAGAAATCCGAGAAGAAACTTGTGCTCAACAGAGAGGTCTTGCGGGAGCTGAGCAGAGAGGAGACCCGCCAGGCCGCCGGTGGCGAGTACACATACACGTGCGATACATGCGCATGTAATTGGTAAGCTCTTCGCGCCCCCTACCCCGGGGGCGCTCCCCGGTTTTCCCACACCGCCCGCGACACCTCCGCGATCACCCGGTTCGCCTTCTTCTCGTCCCGGATGGCGCCGGTGAGGACGACCAGGATGTAGGGTTTCTCGCCCGGCGGGAAGACGATCGCGGCGTCGTGGTGGATGGCCGTGATGTCGCCGGTCTTGTGGGCGACGGGGATGCCGGGGGGGAGGCCGGCGGGGATCTTCTCGTTGAACTCCTGGGCCTTCAGGATCTCCAGCATCCGGTCCCGCGAGGCGGGGGAGAAGGTTCTGCCGTCGAGGAGGACCTTGTAGAGAAGGAGGAGGTCCTTCGCGGTCACCCGGTTGTTGAGCCCGGCCTCGTAGGCCTTCTGGTCCTCGACGCCGCGCAGGACCTGGATGTCGTAGGCGCCGAGGCGGCGCACCAGGTCCGTCACGTTGGTGGCGCCGATCTTCTCGATGAGGAGGTTGGTGGCGAGGTTCGAGCTGCGCACGATCATCCGGCGGATCAGCTCCGCGAGCGTCCGCGTCTGGCCGATCGCCGCGTAGAGATCCGGGTCGCCGTCCTCCTTCTCGTCGAGCACATAGCGCGAGCCGTCGACGATGCTGGCGAAGTCGTTGGCGACCCGGACCGGCTCGTCGAGGCGCATCTGCCCGCGGTCCACCGCCTCGAAGAGGGCCATCATGACCGGCAGCTTCATGGTGCTCGCCGCGTGCAGGATCTCGGTGTCCTGGAACGACAGGATGGCGCCGGTGCCCAGGTTCTCGTACGCCACCGCCACCAGGCCGTGGCTCTGTTTCGCGATCCGCTCGATCCGCCCCGGCAGGGTGTCTTTCGGATAGCGATAGGAGGAGCAGGCGAGGGTGAGCAGGCAGAGGGGGAGGAGGGCGAGGGCGGAGCGCATGGAAGAGGAATGTATCGTAGGATCGCTTCGTCTTGTTCTCATGGAGGACTCCCGATGTCTGTCCCGCACCGTTCCCGTGCCGCCCTGGCGGCTCTCCTCGCCCTGGCCCTGCTCGCCTTGCCTCAGGTTCTTTCTGCCGCGGGGAAGCGCCCGATCACCGAGACGGACCTCTTCCGCTTCGTCTGGCTCGCCGATCCCCGGATCTCCCCGGACGGCCGGCAGGTCGCTTTCGTCCGGGTGACGGTCAACCAGAAGAAGGACGGCTATGAAACGGCGCTCTGGATGGTCCCCGCGGACGGCAGCGCGCCGGCCCGCCCGTTCACCACCGGTCCGCACGACTCCTCCCCCCGCTGGTCTCCGGACGGGCGCTGGATCGCCTTCCTCCGCTCCGTCGCTCTGCGGGACCAGAGGTCGGAGGATGGGGGGAAGGACAAGGACAAGGACAAGCAGCCGCAGATCCATCTGATCGGTGCGCAGGGAGGAGAGGCCTTCCAGGTCACCGATGTTCCCGAGGGGGTCTCGGCGCCCGCCTGGTCGCCCGACGGCAGGACGCTCGCGTTCATCAGCGACGCCAACGACCGGGATCTCGCCAAGCAGAACGCGCGCAGGAAGCACTCCGGCGGCGAGGAGGAGCACGAGAGCGACGTGCGGGTGGTCACCAGCGCCATCTACCGGTTCAACGGCGCGGGCTTCAACGATACCAGCCACCCGGGCCACCTCTGGACGGTGGAAGCACCGGCTCCGGGCGCGAGCCTTCCGGAGCCGCGGCAGCTCACCCGGGGTACCTTCAGCGAGGACACGCCGGTCTGGTCGCGCGACGGCAAGCTCCTCTACTTCGCGTCGGACCGGGTGAAGGAGTCGTACTACGAGAAGCCGAACGGCGACGTCTGGAGCGTGCCGGCCGGAGGCGGCGAGATCCGCCCGGCGGTGGACGTCGACGGTCCGGCCGGCGAATGGGCCGCCTCTCCCGATGGCAGCCGCTTCGCCTTCGCCGGCTTCCTCAACCCGGAGAAACGCCGCTCCTATCGGCCGGTCGGTGATCGTCGTGTCGGCCGAGAACGGCCGGGCCAACCTGAGGCGCTTCGATGTGGCGACCGGGGCGTCCGAGCCGGTCACCACCGGCGACCAGGAGGTGGTCGCCTACTCGGCGACCCCGGGCGCCTCGCGCATCGCCATGGTGATCTCGACGCCGACCGTGATCGGCGACCTCTACTCTCTCGACCCTGCGACGAAGCAGCGCAAGCTGCTCTACGAGCCGAACCGCGAGCTCTTCTCGGAGGTCTCCCTCACCGCGCCCGAGGAGATCGCCTACAAGAGCTTCGACGGCCGGCCGATCCAGGCCTGGATCCAGAAGCCGGCCGATTTCGATCCGCAGCGGAAATACCCGCTGATCCTCGACATCCACGGCGGTCCCCATTCGGCGTTCGGCTATGCCTTCTTCCACGAGTTCCAGTGGTTTGCCGCCCAAGGGTACGTGGTGCTCTACGCGAATCCGCGCGGCAGCTCCTCCTACGGCGAGGAGTTCGGGAACGTCATCCAATACAACTTCCCGGGCGATGATGCCAAGGATCTCCTCGCCGGGGTCGACGAGATGGCGAAGCGCCCGTACGTCGATGCGCAGAAGCTCGGCGTGACCGGCGGCAGCGGCGGCGGCATCCTCACCAACTGGATCGTCACCCAGACCGGCCGCTTCAAGGCCGCGGTGGCGCAGCGCTCGATCGCGGACTGGTCGAGCTTCTGGTACACGACCGACTTCACCCTGTTCGACGCCTCCTGGTTCCGCGGCGCGCCCTGGGAGGACCCGCAGGACTTTGCGCGGCGCTCGCCGATCACCTACATCAAGAATGTGACGACGCCGCTCATGCTCATCGAGGGCGACGCGGACCTGCGCACTCCGCCGGCGGCAGGCGGAGAGCAGATGTTCCGTGCGCTCAAGTATCTGAAGCGGCCGGTCGTCATGGTCCGCTTCCCGCGCGAGTCCCACGAGCTCTCGCGCAGCGGCGAGCCCTGGCACCGCATCGAGCGCCTGCGCCACATCCTCGGCTGGTTCGACAAGTACCTCCAGGGGAAGAACACGGACGCCTACGACGTGCCCGACGTTCCGGCCCGCTCCTCCGTAAACGGTTCGAGCTAAAGTTGTTTCGAACCGAAAAGGAGGGCGGTCTATGACACCCTGGACTCATCGCCTCGTGCTCTCCCTGCTTCTGTTCGTCTCTCCGGCTGCCAGCGTGGCGGCGGAGGGCCGGTGGGCTTCCGTGGGTCCCTTCGGGGGGACGGTGTGGAAGATCGCCGTGGCGCCTGGTGCGCAGCGGACCTTCTATGCCGCCACCTCGGGCGGCATCTTCCGCAGCACCGACGCCGGAGCGCACTGGAAGCCTGTCGATGCAGGGCTTCCGCAGACCAACGTGGCGAGCCTGGCCGTCGATCCGTCCGACGCCCAGACCGTCTACGCGGGACTCTATGTCACGCAGCAGAACATGTCCGGGGTCTACAAGACCACGAACGGTGGCTCGCGGTGGGAGGCCGCGGGTCTCGAAGGCCTTCCGACCTATGACCTCGCGGTCGATCCGAGCGCCCCGTCGACGGTCTTTGCCGCGACGTACGGCGGGCTCTACCGGTCCCGCGATGCCGGGGGCTCCTGGGAGAAGATCGACGTGGCCATCTCTGGTACGTCGCCGCGGATCGTCTTCGATCCCTCGGCTCCGGAGAGGCTCTGGCTCGCCTCGCTCGACGGAGTCTTCGTCAGCGAAGACGGCGGGGACACCTGGACCTCCGGGAACCAGAGCCGGCCCGGCCTGGCGGTCGGAGCCTTCGCCGTCTCCCGCTCGGGCGTTCTCTACGCTCTCCAGGAAACCAACAAGACCATCTGGCGGAGCGCGGACCACGGGGCCACCTGGAAGCGCGCCGGCCGCATCCCCGAGGAATTCACCGTCCACGCGTTGGAGGTCTCTCCCGACGAGACCGCCCTCTATGCCGGTGGCGACCAGGGCTTCTATCGCAGCACGGACCGGGGGAATACCTGGATCCGCCGGGCGCCGGTGCAGAGGAGGGACAGCGTCCTCTCTCTGGCGGTGACCTCCGACGCCGTCTACTCCGGCTTGCTCTATCGCGGGATCGCGAAGAGCGCCGACCGCGGCTTCACCTGGAAGCTGGCCAACCAGGGCCTGTCGGCTCTGAGCGTCCTCTCCGCGGCGATCGCACCCTCCGATCCCCGCGTCCTTTATGTGAGCGCCGAGGGGCCGATGGTCCTGCGGACAGAGAACGGCGGCCTCACCTGGAAGGAGGGAAGCGGAGGAAAGAATTTCCCGCGCCTCCTGAAGCTCTCGGTCGATCCGCGCGACGCCCGGCAGGTCGAGGGCGTCGGAGACTTCGGGCAGTTCTGGCGAAGCGCCGACGGAGGAGATACCTGGGAAGGAGGGGGAGTCCCGGCGGCCGGGTGCGTCTTCCCGACATCCCTGACGCGCAGTCAGGCCGAGCCCAGCCTGCTCCTCTGGACCGGTGTGCAGACGAGCGCCTGCCAGCACGGGCACGAGGACACCTGCCACAACTTCGAGTCGACCAATGGCGGCGCGAGGTGGCGTTGCCTCCGGGAAGTCCGCGACGAGAGCTTCCGCACGCTGGTGGCGGACCCGCGCCATCCCGACATCTACTATGGCGCAGGCGGGAGCGGTGTGATGAAGAGCACCGACGGTGGGGACACGTGGACGCCGACCGGATTCACGAACGACGCGATCGCGTTCGCCGCGAGCCCGCGAGGCGACCTGTGGGCCGGATGGGGCGGCGGCCTGTTCCGCAGCAACGACGGAGGCGCCACCTGGACCCAAGTCACGGCGGGCCTCCTGCCCTTGACGGGGATCTGGCGCATCGCGATCGCGCCGTCCGCTCCTTCCGTCCTCTACGCGGAAGGCGCGCTCTTTGACCAGGATGCCGGATATTTCTTCGACCTCTACGTCAGCACGGACGGCGGGGCCACCTGGCGCCTGCTCTCTGCAGCGGGCCTCCCGCCGGCGGGATATTTCGGCTACGACCCCCTCCTGGTCGACCCGAAGAACCCGGGGCGGGTGTACGTCGGCACCGCGGGAGGGCTGTACCGGCTGGATGGCGCCAACCGTTGAAACGAATTCTCCGGAAGTGACATCATCTCTTGCAGAGATCACGAAAACTCCCGGAGGTCCTCCAATGCCCAAGCTCCGCCGGTCCGCCGTCGCCCTCCTCCTCTGGCTCGCCGCCACGGCCGCCCAGGCCGCACCGGCGGCGCCGGACCCGACCTATGCCGCCCTCCGCGCGGCCCGCCCCGACGGGCGGCGCATCCAGGTCCATGGCCTGGTGCTGGAGCGCGATGCGTTCCGCTTCCAGTTCGATTCCGGCGCGTTCTACCTCCTGTCTCCGGTGGCGGGCCGCACGTTCGGCGCCGTCTTCGTGGGGCAGGGGAGCTACCGGCTGACGCCGGCGACCCGCAACGAGAGGCAGCATCTCGCCCTGGTCTCCGGCGGGGGCGTCGATTTCGAAACCCTGTCGGATACCTTCGAGGATCTCGTCCTCCTCTTCGCCGACGACACGGCGGCCGAGCTGCAGCTCCACGCCCCGGTCGAGACGGGACCGCTCGATCAACAGGCCGGTCAGGTCCTCGGCAAATGGCTCGACCGGCAGCGGAAGGACTTCCAGACCAACTTCCACCTGCGCATCCTGCGCGACCTGGTCAACAGCCCCAACCTGACGAGCGGCGCGTTCCTCGCCCTGGTCCACGGCAAGAAGTATCCGCCCGCCCTGGCTGCGGTCGATCCGGACGGCGCCGAGGCCCTGGGCTTCGGCGGCCGCCTGGGCGGCGAGGACACGCTCCTCTATGTCGCGGACGAGAACCGTGGCGGTTTCTGGTACGACTGCGACCGGCAGGGCGAGGTGACGCGCGGCAAGGCGCTGCCGCAGAAGCGGCTGACCGACGCTCTGGACTACCGCATCGAGACCGAGATCGCGCGCGATGAGGACCTGAAGGGCACGGCCACCGTTCGCTTCAAGGTCCTGGTGCCGGGCCTGCGGTTCGTGCCGGTCAACCTGCTTCCGGAGCTCCGGATCTCCGAGGCCTCGTACGCCGTCGAGACCGCGGGCACGGAGCCGGCCTGGAAGCCGCTGCCGTTCATCCAGGAGGCCGAGAAGGAGGACGCCGATGCCGCGGTGGTCTTCCCCGAGCCCCTGGCCAAGGAGGCGACGGTGCTCCTGCGCCTCTCCTATGCCGGCGACAAGGTCCTGGAGGACGGCGGCGACAAGAACTACTTCGTGGGCGCTCGCACGAGCTGGTATCCGAACCTGGGCGTGTTTTCCGATATGGCGGATTTCGACCTCGAGTACCGGGTCCCCGTGGGGAACGAGGTGATCTCCGTCGGTCGCAAGACCGGCGAGCGGACCGAGGGCAAGCAGGTGATCACCACCTGGAAGACCGATACTCCCGCGCAGGTCGCCGGCTTCAACTACGGCAAGTTCAAGAAGCTGGAGCAGGTGGATGCGACGAGCGGGTTGACGGTCCAGGTGTTCACCAACCCCGGGACGCCGAACTTCATCAGCGGTCTACGCGATTCCTACTCCGGCGGCTTTGACGAGGACAGCGGCGAGGTCGACGAAGGATTCAGCGGCCTGGGGCAGATCAACGCCGGACGGCTCGCGGACTCGGCGATGGCCGACGGTCTGAACTCCGCCCGCCTGTTCACCACCTGGTTCGGCCCGCTCCCCCAGAAGCACGTCGCGATCACCCAGCAGTCGCAGGCGTTTTCCGGCCAGTCGTGGCCGACGTTGATCTTCATGCCCTACATCTCGTTCCTCGACGGCACGCAGCGGCAGCGGCTGGGCCTGGCCCAGGCCAACGAGTTCATCGACAGCGTCGGCTATCACGAGTTCGCCCACCAGTGGTGGGGCCATCTCGTGGGCGCCGCGACCTATCGCGACCAGTGGCTCGAGGAGGGCTTCGCCGAATTTTCCGCGGCGCTCGCCGTCCAGCACGTCAAGGGGTGGGGGGCCTACGATCACTTCTGGAGCGAGGCCCGCAAGCGGATCCTCGACAAGTACCCGGGCAACGACCGGCCCAACTGGCAGGCCGGGCCGATCACCCTGGGCTACCGGCTCTACACCCAACGGACGCCGTCGGCGGGAGCGGTAGTCATCTATTCGAAGGGCGCCTACGTCCTCCACATGCTGCGCCTGCTGATGCGCGAGCCGGCCGCGCCCGACCCGGACGCCCGGTTCATCGCCCTGATGCGGGACTACACGGCGACCTACGCCGGCAAGCTCGCCACGACCGCCGATTTCCAGAAGATCGTCGAGCGCCACATGGTGCCGGCCCTGAACGCCACGGGCGACGGCAAGGTGGACTGGTTCTTCAATCAGTGGGTGTACGGCACGGAGATCCCCCGCTACGTCTCCGACCTGAAGGTCGAGAAGGCGGACGGCGACCAGTGGCGGATCTTCGGCCAGGTGAAACAGCAGGGCGTGGGCAAGGAGTTCCGCGCCGTGGTCCCGCTCCAGGTCGACTTCGGCAAGAACGAGACGGCCACCATCGGTCTGGTGCCGATGATCGGCGAGACCTCGGTGCCGGTCGACGTGAAGATCAAGCTGCCGAAGAAGCCGAAGAAGGCGCTGGTCAACGCCCACGGCGAGGTGCTGGCGAGGGACTAGGGCCGCCCTGGGACCAGGATCATCCCAGCGAATTCCAGAGGTGGAGCGTCGCGTACGCCCGCCAGGGTCGCCAGCGCTCGCCGAGGGCGGCGATCTCGGGGAGGGTGATCCGGTCCCCCTGCGGCGTCAGGGCGCGGAGCGCCTTGATCACGCCCAGGTCGGAGGCGGGAAAGGCGTCGCGGTCCCCGAGGGTCCGCATGCGGACATAGGACGCGGTCCACGGTCCGATTCCGCGCAATCCCACCAGCGCGGCGTGCGACTCCTCGGCCGTCCCGGCGCGCAGCCGCTCCCAGTCGATCCGCCCGTCGAGCACCGCGGACGCCACGGTCTGGAGGGCCACCGTCTTGCTCCGCATCAGGCCGGCCGCGCCCAAAGACTCCGGGCTCGCCGAGGCCACCGCCTCTGGCGTGGGGAAGGCGAGGAAGCGGTGCCCGTCGAGCGCAGGTGCGGGCTCGCCGAGGAGCCGCACCAGGCGGTCGATCGTCGTGGCCGCTCCCGCGACGCTGACCTGCTGGCCGATGATGGCTCGCACGATCCCCTCGAACGGATCGAGGAGCTGCGGCAGACGGATCCCCGGCCGCCGCGGCACCAGACCGCGCAGGACCGGGTCCGCCGCCGCCAGGGAGTGGAACCCGGAGAGGTCGGCGTCCAGGTCGAGCATCCCGACGACCAGCCGCCGCGCCTCTCCCGCGGAAAGATCCGGAGCCGTCCGCACCTCCAGAACGGCTCCGCCGCCTCGCCGGGTGCCCGGGCTGAGCGCGAGCGTCACCGACCGGCCGCCGGCGCGGAGGCTCCGCCGGTATCCGTCCCCATCCACCGCCTCCATCGACGGAACCGTCCGCGCCGCCAGGAAGCCCAGCGTCCAGTCCAGGTCGAAATCCGGAGGGAGCGCAATCCTCACGCCGGCCGGTCCTGCCTCTCCCGCTCGCCGGCGAGGATCCGGCTCTTCCGCTCGGCGCCCCAGCGGTAGCCGCCCGTCGCGCCGCTCCCGGAGACCACCCGGTGGCAGGGGATGGCCAGCGCCACCGGATTCGTGGCGCAGGCGCGGGCGACCGCGCGAGCGGCCTGCGGCTGGCCGAGGGCCGCGGCGATCTCGCCGTAGGTGCGGGTCTCGCCGGCCGGGATCTCTTGGAGAGCTTTCCAGACGCGCTCCTGGAACGCGGTCGCCTGCACGTCGAGCGGGAGCGCGAGATGCGGCGAGGTCCCGGCGAGGAAACCGAGGACGGCCTCGATCCGCGCCCCGAGATCCGCCGCGCCGGGCTCGGCCCGCTCGATCACGGCTTTCGGATACTCGTGCCGCAGCGCCGCCGCGAGCTCCTCGTCCGTATCGCCGAGCGCCACGGCGCAGACTCCCCGCTCCGTGACGGCGACGAGCAGGCGCCCCAGAGGGGAAGCCGCGGTGGCGAAGCGGATGCGCATGCCCGTGCCGCCGCGCCGGTAGGTGGCTGGAGTCATACCGAGCCGCGCGTCCGACCGTTCGTAGACCCGGCTCCCGGAGCCGAACCCCGCCTCGTAGGTGGCGGCCGCCACGTCGTCGCCCTGCTGGAGCCTCTCCTTGAGGCGCTCCATGCGGCGGGCGCGGACCATCTCCTTCGGCGAGACGCCGGTCAGCCGCTTGAAGGTGCGCTGTAGGTGCCAGGGGCTCACCCCGACCGCTTCGCCGAGCGTCTCGAGCGTGACCGGCTCGTCGAGGTGGGCTTCGAGCCAGGCGCAGGCGCGCTCGACCAGGCGGGCCTCGGGGGCCGCGCCGTCCCGCGGATGGCACCGGCGGCAGGCCCGGAACCCGGCCCGCTCGGCGTCCTCGGGGGTGGTGAAGAACCGCACGCTCGCGCGCCGCGGCCGGCGCGACGGGCACGACGGCCGGCAGTACACCCCGGTCGTGGCCACCGCATACACGAACTGGCCGTCCCGGCGGGAATCCCGCCCCATCACCGCATCCCAGGCAGAAGCTTCGTCGATCATCGTCCGTCCCGACAGAAGTGTAGCGCTCATCGTGTCCTCCCTTCGTGTCATGGGAGGAAGGTACCGGAACGCCGGAGGACGAGCCATCCGGTTCTTGCGGTCAAAACGAAAGGCCTGGGAAATCTATTCTGGCACCCCGGATCGCCGGCACCCTGCCCAAGGCGTTCCGGCACCGGATGCTGGGGCTGGTGGACGCCTATGTGATGCACCGGTTCCTGGGCGAAGAGGAAGGGGAAAGGACCTAAAGGACATCAAGGACCCAAAGGACAACAAGAAAAAACTCGACGACGGGCCGGGTCGTCCTTTGGGTCCCTTGAGTCCTTTAGGTCCTTGGCTGCTTTCCGTTAAGCTTATGCTATCATTCCACAACATGCAATTCCGTCCCGGCCTGCTGGCCCTTTCGCTGCTGGTCGGCGCCGCGGCCGCTTCGGCGGCGCCGCTGACCGTGTATGACGATCAGCTCCGCAACGGCTTCGCCGATTGGAGCTGGGCGGCCCACAACCTCGCCCAGACATCCACGGTCCATGCCGGCTCGGCCGCCATCTCGTTCGAGCCGGATGGCTGGGCGGGGTTCTTCCTGCACCGCGACCTCGGGATCCGCACCGAGGACTGGGAGGCGGTGGAATTCTGGATCCACGGCGGCCCCGGCGGCGGCCAGAACCTGACGGTCGCGCTCGTCTCCGGCGGCACCCCGGTCGGCGAGGGCGCGCTCGCGCCGTTCATTGCCGGCGGCGCCGTGCCGGCCGGGCAGTGGGCCAAGGCCTCGATCCCGTTCGCCAGCCTCGGCGTCACCGCGGGCACGTTCGACGGATTCTGGTTGCAGGACGGCACCGGCGGCAATCAGGCCGCTACCTATATAGATGACATCGTCCTGGTCCCGCGGCCTCCCTCTCCCCCCACGCCGGTCACCGTCGCGGTCGATCCGGACGCCGGCCGGCGGCGGATCGATCCGCGGATCTACGGCGTCAACTTCGGCTCGGCGGCCCAGATGTCGGACCTCCACTGGCCGGTGCGGCGCTGGGGCGGCAACGCCACCACCCGCTACTCGTGGCAGCACGACATCGCGAACCGGGCGAGCGACTGGTTCTTCTACAACATCGAAGAGGACAACCCGAACCCGGGCAACCTGCCGAACGGCTCGGCCGCGGACCGCTTCATCGACGAGACCCGCACCGGCGGCGGCGAGCCCCTGATCACCGTGCCCCTGATCGGCTGGACCCCGATCGACCGCCAGCGCCGCTGGGGCTTCTCGGTGGCCAAATACGGCGTCCAGCAGCAGACCGAGTGCACCCTCACCGGCACCCCCTGGTGCCAGCCGGACGCGGGCAACGGCCTCCGCCCGAACGGAGCGCCGGTCACCGGCAACGACCCGCACGACACCTCGCGGGAGATCGGTCCGGACTTCGTCACCGGCTGGATGGCCCACACCGCCGGCAAGGTGAAGTATTTCGCCCTCGACAACGAGCCGATGCTGTGGAGCTCGAGCCACCGCGACGTCCATCCGGCCCGGGTGCACGACACCGAGCTCTGGCAGCGCACCCTCCAATATGCCGCCGCCATGAAGGCCGCGGACCCGGAGGTCAGGATCTTCGGCCCGGACACCTGGGGCTGGTGCGACCTCTTCTACTCGGAGGCGGACAACTGCGCGCCAGGGAGCGATTACAACGCCCATGGCGCGTTCCTCCCCTGGTACCTCGACCAGGTCCGCCAGGTCCAGCAGGCGCAGGGCGTGCGGCTGATCGACTTCGTGGACCTCCACTACTACCCCCAGGGGACCAACGTCGCCCTGTCGAACGACGAGTCGGAAGCGACGGCGGCGCGCCGGCTGCGCTCGCTCAAAGGTCTGTACGACCCGGCCTATGTCGACGAGTCGTGGATCGGCCAGCCGGTGCGCCTCCTCCCGCGCGTCCGCGAGTGGATCGCCGGCCATCTGCCCGGCGTGGGCCTCGCGGTCACCGAGTACAACTGGGGGGACGGCGGCGTGTCGAGCGCGCTCGCCCAGGCCGAGGCGCTCGCCATCTTCGGCCGCGAAGGGGTGGACGTGGCCGCCCGCTGGGTCTCCCCGGCGGCGAACAGCCTGATCGAGGACGCCTTCCGGATGTATCTCGACTACGACGGAGCGGGCGCCCGGGTGGACGGCGACAGCGTCCAGGCGGTCAGCTCGGACGTCGATGCGGTCGGGGCGTACGCGGTCCGCGGCACCGGCGCGCGCCTCTGGCTCCTGCTCTTCAACAAGGATACGCAGGCGCGGGACACGGCCGTGGGCCTCCCGGCCGGCGTCCAGCTCGTCTCCAGCGCGACGCTCTACCGTTTCGACGGCGCCCACCGCCTCGGGCCGGCGGGGACCGTGGCGGCGACCGGCGGCCAGCTGGCCCTGACCCTGCCGGGCCGTTCGGCGACCCTGGCGCAGCTCGAGCTCGCGCCCGCGCAGCCCGCGGATTTCTACACCCTGCCGGCGCCCTGCCGGCTGATCGACACCCGGACGAGCGATCCGACGAACGGCGGGCCGAAGCTCACGGCTGGAGTGGAGCGCCTCTTCGCCGCCACCGGCCGCTGCGGGCTGCCGGCGGCGGCGCGGGCGCTCGCGGTGAACGTTACGGTGGTGGGCCCGACGGCCGGCGGGTACCTGACCGGCTACCCCGGAGGCTCGGCGCCGCCCATCACCAGCCTGGTCAACTTCCGCGCCGGCCAGGCCCGCAGCAACAACGCCGTCCTGAGCCTCGCCCGCAACGGCGCCGGGACCCTCGCCCTGCGCGCCAGCTTCGCGGACCTGGACGTCGTGGTCGACGTGACGGGGTGGTTCCAGTAACCCCCCGATCTACCTTCCCACCGGCGCCATCTGGTGGGCGAAGACCTCGACCATCGCCTTGTTGAAGGCCGGGATGTCGTCCGGCTTGCGGCTGGTGACGAGGTTCCCGTCGACGACCACCTCGCTGTCTTCCCACTGGACGCCCGCGTTTTTGAGGTCCGTCTGGATCGTGTGGTAGGAGGTCATCTTCCGGCCCCTGGCCACGCCGGCGTCGATCAGCGTCCAGGGACCGTGGCAGATGGCCGCCACCGGCTTGCCGGCGTCGAAGAACGACTTCACGAATTGCTGGACCTTCGGCAGGCGCCGCAGCTTGTCCGGATTCATCACCCCGCCGGGCAGGAGCAGCGCATCGAAATCGTCGGCCCGGGCCTCGTCGAGCGGCAGGTCGACCGGGAGCTCGTCTCCCCACTCGGTGTGGTTCCACCCCTTCACCTTCCCCTGGGCCGGCGAGACGACCACCGTCTCGGCTCCGGCTTCGTCGAGCGCCCTCTGCGGCCCGGTCAGCTCCACCTGCTCGAACCCGTCCGCCACCAGAATCGCGACTTTCTTCCCGTTGAGCTCCTTCATGAGGCACCTCCTGGATGTAGGTCCAGGGCAAGAAAGAGCAACACCGATGCCAGGAAGAGAGGTGGGGAGTTTTTACACGCGGCAGGGCAAAGCAAAAGGGCGCCCGACCAGCGGGCGCCCCGACTTGACTGCTTCTTGAACGTCTCTTGAGGGCTTACTGAGCGGGCGGCGGGGTCATGTCGGTGCCCATCGGCTCCGAGGATCCCATGTCGGAACCCATCGGCGCCATGCCCCCACCCATGTCGGAGCCCATCGGGGCCTCCGTCGTGGCGGGTTCCGACATCGCGGTGGTAGTGCTCTCTTCGACCTCGGCCTCATCCTTGTGGCAGCCGATCATCGGAACCGCCAGAGCGACCAACAGACACAGAAGCGACAGGTGAACAAACAGCTTTTTCATTGTCTTTTATCTCCCTTGTTAAAGGAACTAGATGAAGAGATCAGGGCGCCCGCTACGTCTGGTCGCCCACCTTGATCAGGTTGATCACCCGCCTGACGCCGCTGGTATCGCGTGCGTGCTGCTCGGCCTTCGTGCGGGCATCCTCCTTGGCCACCCGGCCCTGGAGCGTGACGACACCTTCGTTGGTGTCGACATCGATATTGAACGGATTAATGTCACCGTCTGCCGCCAGCTTGGCTTTCACCGCAGCTGTGATGGCAGCATCATCCACTTGTGTGCCTGCGGTCCGCGTCGAGCTGCACGCAGCCAACCCCAGAGCGATCACCAGTGCCAAACCGACGACCGTAATCCGCAGCATCGACTTGTTCATGGCATCCTCCTCGTCACTGTGAGCTTTGTTTTCGTTTGTGGGTCTGTGGCTCAGACTCATACCGTCAAGAATCCCTCTGAAGCAGAATTTGTGCCACAACCTCCTGAAAACAAGTTCTCAGCGAGTCGTCGGACGGAGGGGGAGTATACATCCTGCCGTGCGACTCCTCAAGAGGGGTCTTTCGCTTCTCCTGGATCGTCGGTTTCCGGTCCGTGGCGGGCTTCTACACGTCCCGGTAGCTGTTGAGGCGATTGTAGAGCGTCTTGAGGCTGACGCCTAGTATGTCGGCCGTTTTCCGCTTGTTGCCGCCGTGGGCGTCCAGGGTGGCCATGATGAGCCGGCGCTCGACCTCCTCGATCGAGGTGCCCACCTGGAAGCACAGGCTGCGCTGGAGCCCGGCATCGCCGCCCACCTCGCGGGGCAGAGCGCGCGGCGAGATCTCCTGGTCGGCCATGATGAAGGCGCGGTGGACCACGTTCTTGAGCTCGCGGACGTTGCCGGGCCAGCTGTGGCTGCGCAGCCGCTCCAGGGAGTCCTCGGTGAACCGCTTGCCGGTGGCCTGCCGCTCGTTGAGCTGCTCCAGGAAATAAGTGGCCAGGAGCTCGACGTCGTCGCCCCGCTCGCGCAGCGGCGGCATGTGGATGGGGAAGACCTGCAACCGGTAGAGGAGGTCCTCGCGCAGCTTCCCGTCGTTGACCGCCTTCTGCGGGTCGCGGTTGGTGGCGGCGATGACCCGCACGTCGACCTCGACCGGCTGATCGCCGCCGATGCGGTTGAGCTGGCCGGTCTCGAGCACGCGCAGGAGCTTCACCTGCAGCTCGATCGGCATCTCGGAGATCTCGTCGAGGAACAGGGTGCCCAGGTGGGAGCGCTCGAAGTACCCCTTGTGGCGGCGGGCCGCGCCGGTGAAGCTCCCCCGCTCATGGCCGAACAGCTCGCTCTCGATCAGGGTCGGCGAGATCGCGCCGCAGTTGAGCGGCATGAACGGCGCCTTGGAGCGGTGGCTCAGCATGTGGAGCGTCTGCGCCGCCAGGTCCTTGCCGGTGCCGCTCTCGCCGACCAGGAAGACCGAGGCGTCGGTCGGCGCCACCCGGTTGAGCATCTCGTACACCCCCTGCATCGGCCCCGAGGCGCCGAGCAGCAGGCCGAGCCGGTCGGACTGCCGTTCCTCCTCCTCCTGGGGGGCGGCGGCCGCCGCCGGGGCAGCCGGCTGCTGCACGCTGGCGACGTTGGCGAGGATGCTCTTCAAACGCCCGATGTCGAGCGGCTTGGTCAGATAGTCGCTGGCCCCGAGGCGGAGAGCCTGCACGGCGCTCTCCACATCGGCGTGGCCGGTCATCAGCACGACCTCGGTCGTGGTGCCGAGCTCCAGATCCTTCAGCAGGTCGATGCCACTCCCGTCCGGCAGATAGAGGTCCACCAGGGCGACGTCGGGGATCCGGTTGCTGACCTGCGCGCGGGCGTCGCGGAGGTTACAAGCGGTGTTGGTCGTGAACCCCTGTCCCTCGATCAGCTCGGCGAGCGCCGAGAGGAAGTTGGGATCGTCATCGACCGCCAGTGCATGGGGCATCAGCTACTCCTTCTCCTGTGAGACTGTGTCCTGGAGCAACCATTCTACCTCATAGGCCTGGGGTCCCTCGCCGGGATCCGGCCGCACCTCTCCTCCCTGGGAGGCGAGAATGGAGCGCGCCACCCGGAGCCGGGCTTCAGAAGGGACCGGCTCGGGACCGGCTCCCTCCACCGATCCCGCGGCGCCCGCCAGGCGGCAGCGCGCCCGGCCTTCCGCGGCCTGCAGCCCGATTTCCAGGACGCCGTCGCGCGGTACCGTGCCGAGGACGGCCAGAGCGAGATGCAGGAGCGCCTGGCGCAGCAGGTACCGGTTGCCGTGCAGCAGGACCTTCTCGGCCGGCAGGCGGGCCTCCACCCGCGCCTGCTGCTTGCGCGCCGGCCCGACCAGCAGATCGGCGAGCTCCTCCAGAGGCTCGCGCAGGTCCAGGATCTCGTCGCGGTCGCCGCGCGGCGAGATCTGGGAGATGAACGTCTCCATCCCGCGGTGCAGCCGGTGGAGCTCCTCCTTGAGCACGTTGACGTAGCGGAGCTGGCGCTCCTGTCCCCCCGGATCGGCGCCCCGCCCGGAGGCGATCGTCTCCTTGAGCACCTCGATGTTGAACACCATGGCGTTGATCGGCGCCCGCAGGTCGTGCGCCACCGCCGGGGTGATCTGGGTGAGCGAGCGCATCAGGGAGATCAGGCGCAGATCGGTCTCGGCCCTTTCCGCGGTCGCGCCCTCGGTGACCAGAAGCACGCCGCCGCCCGCCCCGTCGGCGCGGAAGTCGAGGCCGAGCCGGTTCCCGGAGGCGCTCTCCCCCTGCGCCGCCGAACGCGGCACGCTGCCGTCCCAGCACAGACCCGCCGCATCCAGGTACGGCCCCAGGTCGTCCTCGGCGCCGCCCAGGAGCTCGCGGGCCCGCGCGTCCACGAACACGGCGGCGCCGTCGCGGATCACCGCCACTCCCGGGTCCGGCGAGCCGGACGCGGGCCGCATCGCCTCGCCGGCGCCGCTCTCCGTCGTGGCGGCGGGCTCCGCGGCAGGCCCTTCCTTGACGGACACCGTCCTCATTTCACGCCTCCAGCGCTCCCCTCCGCGGGGGAACGCATCACAGATAGCTTCTCAGGTCGGACGTCCCGCCCCGGGGCTCGCGCAGCGCCGCGGCGAGAAAAGAGTCCGCCCACCAGAAGATGTCGTGCCTCTGGACCTCGTCGCGCAGGGCGGTCATCCGGGCGGTGCGCTCCGCCGGCTTCATCCGCAGGGCGCGGACCAGGGCGCGCGCCGTCGCCTCTCTATTGTACGGATTGACCAGCAGAGCGCCGCTCCCGAGCTGCGCCGCGGACCCTGCGAACTCGGAGAGGACGACGACCCCGTCCCGCTCCGTCCGGGCCGCGCAGTACTCCTTGGCGACCAGCTCCATGCCCGCCTTGAGCGGCGTCACCAGCAGCACGTCCGCGGTCCGGTACCAGGCCTGGAGCGCGGCCGGCTCGATCCCCTGGTGGATGTAGAGCACCGGCACCCAGCCCGGGACCCCGAAGCGGCCGTTGATCTCACCCACCCGCTGCTCGATCTCGGCGCGCAGCGCCGCGTGCCGGGGCAGAGTCTCCCGCGCCGGCACCACGATCTGCACGAGCGACACCTTCTCCCGCAGGTCCGGGTGCCGCGCCAGCAGCTCGGCGAAAGCGCCGAGCTTCTCCTGCAGCCCCTGGGAGCGGTCGAGGCGGTCCACCCCGAGGACGATCCGCCGGCCCGCCAGCGCCGCGGAGAGCGCCGCCGCCCGCCCGGCGACCTCGGGCCGCTCCACACCCTCCGCCAGGTCGCGGAAGTCGATCCCGACGGGGAAGACCCCCACCTCGGTCCGGCGCGGCCGTTCCCGGCTGTGGTGCCGGCCCGCCACCTCGACCGACCAGAGCCCCTCGGCGCCGCGCGCGAGCAGCGCCGCGGGAACGAGCGTCCGCACGCAGGCGAGGAAATTCGCCAGGTCGGTCGTGGTCTGGAAGCCGATCCGGCCGTAGGCGAGGAGAGCGGCGAGCAGCCGGTCCCGCCAGGGGAGCCTCAGGAAGAGATCGGGAGAGGGGAAGGGGAGATGGAGGAAGAAGGCCGTCGGCGCCGAGACGCCGTAGCGGCGCATCTCGAGGGCCACGTTGATCAGCGGATGGTCCTGCACCCACACCAGGTCCGAATCGCCGGTGACCGACACCGCCCGGGCCACCGCGCGCGCGTACCGGTGGTTCATCCGCCGGAACGCCTGCCACAGGGCGTGGTCGAAATTGCACTCCATGGGGAGCCCATGGAAAAGAGGCCACAGGACCTCGCCGCAGAACGCCGCCCCGCCCGTGCGGTCGCGCCCGGTGAGCGCCACCGGCCGCAGGGAATAGCCCCCCTCCTGGATCGCGCCGGCCAGCACGCGGCGGATGCCGGGGAGCTCCTCGACCGTCACCCCCGGCCAACCGATCCACACGCCGCGGCGGTCGCGGAGCACCGGCGACAGGGCCGAGATCAGCGCGCCCCGGGCCGGCGCGGCCCGCCAGCGCGTCCCTTCCTCGCGGGTCAGGACGATGGGGAGCCGTTCGGAGACGACGACGATCCGTCCCGGCGGGCGCGACGGCGCCTTGACGAGACGGCGAGGCTCGGCAAGATTCGCGATGCTGGAGTGACTGCTCATGAAGACCCTCGCCTGAGATTTCATCGAAGCCGATCGGCCCGGCCGCGGCATGCCGGGGCTGGTTCCGCAAAGAACGGCCTGTCCGGCCGGTGGTGCGCAGCCGGGAAAAAGCAGGACCCGTGCCATCTCCTCCGCCGCTCCGCTCGATCGGTGAAAAGCCGCTGAAAAGTCAGGGCTTGCCGTTTCCGGCACGTCCGATGCAAGAGGCCGGGAGCGAACGGGGCGGGATGGTTTTCCCCCGCGGCCCCGCTCCCGGACCTCCGGGAGGGCGGCGAGCGGGTATTTTTTACACCTGTGTCTTGCCGGTGGCTGGAAAGGTGTTGTTCATGCCGGTCAGCGAAGCAGAAAGTATCGGCTCCGGTCTCACCATCGCCATCTACGTCGATCCCGTCGAGAGCGCCCGGGCGGCGGGCCTGCGCTGGGTCTCGGACGACTCGCCGGGGATCCGGCGCCGCAAGCGGGGCAAGGGGTTCGGGTACATCCTGCCCAACGGCCAGAAGCTCACCAGCCCGCGGGATCTCGAGCGCATCCGCAAGCTGGCGATCCCGCCCGCGTGGACGGACGTCTGGATCTGTCCGGCCGCCAACGGGCACCTCCAGGCCACCGGCCGCGACGCCCGCGGCCGCAAGCAGTACCGCTATCACCCCGAGTGGCGGAGCTTCCGCGACGAGACCAAGTTCGGCCGCATGATCCATTTCGGCGAGGCCCTGCCGAGGATGCGCCGGCGGATCGAGGAGGACCTCGCCCAGCGCGGTCTCCCGCGCACCAAGGTGCTCGCCGCCGTCGTCCGGCTGCTCGAGACCACCCTCATCCGGGTCGGCAACCGCGAGTACATGAAGCAGAACAACTCCTTCGGCCTCACCACCTTGCGCGACGGCCACGTCGACATCAACGGGTCGAAGATCCGCTTCGAGTTCCGCGGCAAGAGCGGCAAGGACCATTCCGTGGAGATCCAGGACCGCCGCCTGGCGCGGGTGGTCAAGCAGTGCCGCGACCTGCCCGGGCAGACGCTCTTCCAGTACATGGACGAAAACGGCGAGCAGCAGAAGGTGCGCTCGGAGGACGTCAACGCCTACCTGCGGGAGATCTCGGGCGAGGATTTCACGGCCAAGGACTTCCGCACCTGGGGAGGGACGGTCCTGATGCTCGCGGCGCTCCTCGACGCGGGAGGGTGCGACTCCGAGGAGGAAGCCGGCAAGACCGTGGTGCAGGCGGTCAAGCAGGTCGCCGAGAGCCTGGGCAACCGCCCGGCGATCTGCCGCAAGTACTACATCCACCCCGTCGTGATCGACACCTACGTCCACGGCGAGCTGGTCGACGCCCTCTCCGGAGCGGTCGAGGAGACGGGAGGCGAGGACGAGGGGAACGGCCTGCGGAGGTTGGAGGCCGGGGTGCTGGCGCTGCTGCGGGGGTGAGGGCCCGGAAGGGCGGATGAGCACAAAAAGAGGGCACCCCTCTCGGAAGGATGCCCTACCTGGAGCTCGTGGAGCTCACCTGGCGGGGGAGCTCCGGCAAGCTCGCCGTTGTCGTCAATCCACCTGGCGCAACGCACCCCCGAGCCCCGGCTCTTCCTCTCCGGGAGCGCGCCCTCCCTGGGGAAGTGACGGGAGATCCAATCCTTCTCTCATGACACCCAGCGCTCCTCACGGTACATGAACACCAGGTTGTCTTCCTCGAAACGATCGAAAAATTCGTCCCAGGAGATGACCTCGAGCGGCTCTTCTTCCTCTCCGGGGAAGTTCGGGAAATCGATGCGAATCTCGCCGGGCTCGCTCCCGGCAACTTTGGCGGGCTTGCCGCCTCTCTCTTCCGCCCAGCGACGGATGATTGCGTGATCTGTTGTGGTCTTGCTGTCCTGCACGGTTGTCCTCCCTTCGCTAGTGCCTTCAGCCGTTCACCACCTCGCCACCGTTTGGATGCAGCACCTGTCCAGTCATATACGACGAGTCCTCACAAGCCAAGAACACATAACAGGGGGCCACTTCTTCCGGCTGGCCGGGGCGGCCGAGCGGGACGTCCCCGCCGAAGGTCCTCACCTTCTCCTCTTTGAACGAAGCAGGGATCAGCGGCGTCCAGATCGGACCCGGGGCGACTCCGTTGACTCGGATCTTGCGCCTGGCCAGATTGGTTGACAGCGAGCGCACCAGCCCGACGATGGCTGCCTTGGTCGAGGCGTAATCCATCAAATGCTCGCTGCCGCGATACGCGGTGACCGACGTCGTGTGAATGATCGCGCTCCCTGCCTTGAGATGCGGAAGCGCCGCCTTGGTGATGAAGAAGTGCGAAAAAATATTGGTGCGGAACGTCCGTTCCAGCTGCTCGGCGGAGATGTCTTCGAGGTTCTCCTGCTCGTGCTGCTCGGCCGCGTTGTTGACCACCACGTCGAGCTTGCCGAGCTCGCGCACCGTCCGCGCGACCGCCTCGCGGCAGAACGCCTCGTCGCCCAGGTCCCCGGCGATCAGCACACAGCGCCGTCCGCTCGACTCGACGCGCCGCTGCGTCTCCCGGGCATCCTCGTGCTCGTCGAGGTAGACGATCGCCACATCGGCGCCTTCGGCCGCATAGGCATAGGCCACGGCCCGCCCGATGCCGCTGTCGCCGCCGGTGATGAGAGCGACCTTGTCCTGCAGCTTGCCGCTGCCGCGGGCGGGCCCGGCTTTGGGGCGCGGCTCCATCTCCGCCTCGATGCCGGGCTGCCGGTCCTGGTGTTGCGGCGGCAGGATCTGCTGCTCCTTCTCCTTCTCGGCCATTTCGCCTCTCCTCCTCGCACGCTGTCTCGCGCCCCGCCCCCTTCCCCCCGCTGCCGGGGGGGAGGGGGCGGAGAGAGGGGGTTCAATGCCCGACCAGGGCCTCCTGGTTGACGTGGGACTCGGCGAGCTGCGTGAGCTTCTCGTCGGTCATCTCTTCTTCCTGGAGAGTCCGATTGAGCAGCGTCACGTGCTGCGACTTGCCGAGCATCTCGGCGTAGGTGCGCAGAGTGCCGTAGCCGGCGATCTCGTAATGCTCCACCCGCTGGGCGGCGGCGATCAGACCGGCGTCGATGACGCTGTCGTCGCCCTGCATCTTGATCATCTCCGAGCCTTCCTTGATCAGCCCCTTCATCCCTTCGCAGGTGTGTCCCTTGGGGCTGTCGCCCAGGTCCTGGAAGATCTGCTCCAGGCGGCGCACATGCTCCTCGGTCTGCCGCAGGTGGTTCTGGAAGCCTTGTTTCAGGTCCGTTGAGGTGGCCCGCTCGGCCATCTTGGGGAGCGCGTCGACCAG
>WNGB01001900.1_pt2 | contig 34073 bp, 26 predicted proteins | sample 5400681 | NCBI WGS metagenome assembly WNGB01 (sample SAMN13153367, study PRJNA577476) | soil metagenome | isolation source: 115 cm soil or saprolite under grassland replicate 2 | place: USA:California | collected 2016-06-15
GCGCCGGCGCTGAAGAACGTCAGCTTCACGCTCGGGCCGTGCGCGATGCTCGGCCTGCTGGGACGCACGGGCAGCGGCAAGACCACCCTGACACGTCTGCTGTTTCGCTTCTACGATCCCCAGCACGGGAGCGTCCGCCTCGACGGGTGCGATATAAGGGATGTATCGGTGCATGATCTGCGGCGGCGGATCGGTATGGTCACGCAGGAAGTCCAGCTGTTTCATGCCAGCGTGCGCGACAACCTCACGCTCTTCGATCCCGCGATTCCCGACGGGCGCATCCTGGCGGTGATCGAAGAGCTGGGGCTAGGCCCCTGGTATCGCACATTGCCCGACGGCCTCGACGCTGAGCTGGCGCCGGGCGGGGGCGGGCTGTCGGCCGGCGAGGCGCAGCTGTTGGCCTTCGCGCGGGTTTTTCTCCAGGACCCGGCCCTGGTCGTGCTCGACGAGGCCTCCTCGCGGCTCGACCCCGCCACCGAGCTCCTGATCGGCCGCGCCACTGAACAGCTGCTCCGTGGACGCACGGCGATCGTGATCGCCCACCGCCTTGCAACTGTCGAGAAGGCCGACGATATTCTGATCCTGGAGGACGGCCAGGTGCTGGAGCACAGTCGGCGCGAGGCGCTGCGGAACGACCCGCATTCCCGCTTTGCGCGCCTGCTGCGCGCTGGGCTGGAGGAGGCCCTGGCCTAACGGGTGCCGGGTGCCGGGTGGCGAGTGTCGAGATCACGTCACCCGGCACCCGGCACCCGCACCCTCGTTGGGAGGAGGTATGACAACCTTACAGATCATGTGGCGCCTGGTGCGCTTCACGCCGCGACTGTACCTCGGCAGCCTGCTGCTCCAGATCGCGCGCCTGGGTATTCTGGTCGTGCCGGGCATCATCATCCAGCGACTCTTCGACGCGCTCGCGCGTGATACGCGCTTCACCTGGGAGTTCTGGGGGCTGATCGCGCTGCTGGTCGCCGTGGCGCTCGCACGGGTGGCGGCCCTGTTGAGCGGGATCTTTGTCGAGCTGACGGGCTACTTCATCAGCACCGGGCTGCTGCGCACGAATATGTTCGCGCGGCTGTTGGCGCGGCCCGACGCGCGCGCGCTGAGCATCCCGTCCGGCGACCTGATCAACCGGCTGGACAAGGACGCCGGGCTGCTGGCTGGCTTTATCGGCGGCACCAACATGCAGATCGGCATGGCCGCCGGCGCGCTCGTCGCGCTCATCCTGATGGCGCGAATCAACCTGTTCATCACAGTCGTGACTCTGGCGCCGATCCTCGTGATCTCATTCGTCGCGCAGATGGCGACGGCGCGGCTGTACATCTACAACCGCGCCAGCCGCGCGGCGGACGGCAGGACGAGCGCCTTCCTGGGCGAGGTCTTCGGCGCGGCGCAGGCGCTCCAAGTGGCTGGCGCCGAAGATCACGCGATCGGCCACCTGAGAGGGCTGAACGACGCACGGCGACGGGCGGCGCTCAAGGACACGCTGTACAACTACGTGCTGGTTAACACCATGGTTGACAACGTCGCGCAGATCGGCACAGGCGTCGTGCTGCTGCTGATCGGCCAGTTGATGCGGGCGGGCACATTTACCATCGGCGATTTCGCGCTCTTCATCTACGTCATTCCGCGGATCAGCGATTTCACGATGTGGACGGGCCGGACCTACGCCGTCTATCGCCAGGCCGAGGTATCGCTCGGGCGGCTGCTGGCGGCCATCCCAGGCGAGCATGGCGAGACGTTGGTCCAGCCCACTCCCATCCCATTGCGAAACAGCCCGCCGGAGCAGACACGCACACCCCCCCGCGACCACGACCGGCTAGCAGCGCTGGAGGTCGTCGGGCTGACGTATCGCTACCCCGGTACGGATCGCGGCATCCAGGGCATCGACCTGCGGCTGCGGCGCGGGTCGTTTACGGTGATCACGGGGCGGATCGGATCGGGCAAGACCACGCTGCTGCGTGTGCTGCTGGGGCTGCTGCCGCGCGACTCGGGCACGATTCGCTGGAACGGCCACCTGGTCGACGATCCCGCGTCGTTCTTTGTCCCACCGCACAGCTCATACACCGCGCAGGCGCCGCGGCTGTTCAGCGAGCCGCTGCGCGAGAACCTGCTGATGGGCCTGCCGGACGACGCCGATGCGCTATTGCGCGCGCTTCATCTCGCGGTCATGGAGCAAGATCTGGCCGCGATGGAGCGCGGCCTCGAGACGATCGTCGGGCCGCGCGGCGTGCGGCTCTCGGGCGGCCAGGTGCAGCGGGCCGCCGTGGCGCGGATGCTGCTGCGGGGCGCCGAGTTGCTGGTCTTCGACGATGTGTCGAGCGCGCTGGACGTGGAGACCGAGCGAACGCTGTGGGAGCGCCTGTTTGAGGGGTTGGGGGTTGGGGGTTGGGGGTTGGGGATTGGGCGGCATCCCCCATCCCCCAACCCCCAACCCCCAACCCCCACATGCCTGGTGGTCTCGCACCGCCCGGCGGTTCTGCGGCGCGCGGACCACATCGTGGTTCTCAAAGATGGGCAGGTCGAGGCGGAGGGGACACTGGAGCAGTTGCTAGGCAGCTCAGAGGAGATGCGGCGGCTGTGGCAAGGAGGTCTGGGGAGACTGGACGCTACAACCACTTCCGCCTAGAGGCGAGCAGCAGTTCCCGTTTCCAGAAATCGTTCCAGTTTTGCGCGTGTCTCTGCGAGCGGCGTGTAGATCGCGATCCTGACATCGGGCTCGCTGAGCACCTGCAAGGTGATATGCTCGAACTCCAGATGTCCCAGCACTGGATGCTCGATTGGTTTGTGACCGTCCAGCGCGCTACGCACATCGTGATGGGGCCACCAACGACAAAATTCAGGACTGACCTGTTTCAGATCCTCAATCAGCTCCTCGAACGATCTATCGCCGGGATAGCGCGCGTTGGCGGCACGAAACTCCGCTAACGTGCTGCGCGCAATCTGTTCCCAATTGGGGCGCTCCCGCATCGTCGGGCTGGTGAAGAGTCGCCATATCAGGTTGCGCGCATATTGGGACGATGCTTCCGAAATGGCGAAGAGAGCATCGGCAGCTTTGTTCCATGCCAGATAGTCCCACCGTCGCCCCAGGGCATACGCGGGAGTTGGGTTGAGGTCATCCAGCACCTGTTGGAGTGCAGGATTGGCGCTCTCCTCCGCAGGGGAAACATGCGGAGGAAGTGGTTGTCCAGCCAGCAGAAAAAGGTGCCGACGTTCATTCAGCGTCAGCCTGAGCGCTTGAGCAAGACATTCCAGGACTTGCAGCGAGGGATGCACATCGCGTGCTTGCTCCAACCAGACGTACCAGGAGGTGCCCATATGGGCGAGTTGCGCGACCTCCTCACGGCGCAGCCCTGGCGTCCGACGGCGGAGACCAGGTGGCAATCCCACATCGGCGGGAGCAAGGCGCGCCCGTCGCGTGCGTAAAAAATCGGCGAGAGCCTGACGACGCTCACGCTCATCCATCATCTACTCCTTATCCTGGTAGTCAGAGACCTATGATCAAGAAACACTGGTTCTACGATCACCGACAAAGTATACTCAAGCGGAGCACCTGAGGCAAGCTGACACTCCATATATCGTGCAGGATTGCTCCCATCAGGAAGAGCTTCCTTCTTCCAGGTTTCTTGAAAAGAGGTCGTTGCGCATGACTCTGAAATTTGGCTTATCCCTGCCGCAAGGCTGGACGATGGATCTGGCAAGCATCAAGGATCCGGTTGAAGCCTACGAGGCGATGACTCGTGTGGCTCAGACCGCCGACGAGACGGGTTTCGCCTCTATCTGGCTGGTCGATCACTTCCATACCATTCCGCACCCATCGCAGGAAGTGACGTTCGAGTGCTGGACAACCACAGCGGCGCTGGCACGTGATACGAAGCGCGTGCGTGTCGGTCAGATGGTCACATGCAATGGGTATCGTAATCCCGCGCTGCTCGCGAAGATGGCCAGCACGGTCGATGTGCTCTCGCACGGCCGGCTCAATTTCGGTATCGGCGCTGGCTGGTACGAGCACGAATACCGCGCGTACGGCTACAACTATCCTGATGCGCCGGAACGCCTGCGGCACCTGCGCGAAGCCGTGCAGGTGATCCTAACTATGTGGACCCAGGAAGAAGCAGTCTTTGAAGGCGCCTACTACCAGGTACGCGGCGCTATCAACCAGCCCAAAGGCGTGCAAAAACCGCATATCCCCCTGCTGATTGGGGGCGGTGGTGAAAGAGTTACGCTCAAACTAGTCGCGCAATATGGCGATGCATGCAACATCAACGGCGATCTGGAGACGATCAAGCATAAGTTTGCCGTGCTCAAAGGGCACTGCGAAACCATCGGGCGTGATTACGCGAGCATCCACCGCACCGTCGCGGGCTTGTGTGCGATCGGAGAAACCGATGCGCAGGCGCGGGCAAAAATCCCCGCCGCCCTCCTGGATCGTCCCGTCGCACGAGGCGCGCTGATCGGTAGCCCGGATACTATCCGCAGACGCCTGGCCGAGTTGGAGGCAGCCGGTGTCCAGGAAGTGATACTTTCGTTCCCTGATGTCCTGCAACTGGATTCGCTGCGCTTCTTTGCGAAAGAGTTCATTACTCGTTCGTAAGCTAAGTTTCCTTTGTGTATTGGCGGAATTGACGCGCTCATATAGCGATCCTACGTGATTTGTAAAACGGAGTCGAGCCTTCAGGCGGTTCGTTGGCACTGGCTCCGGCTAAAGCCGCGACTCCAGTTCACGGCTCTGGTGGGATTGCTATAGTGGGCGTTGAGTTTGGTACGCGCGGCTTGAATCGAGAATTGCCAGTCGGACTTTAGGTCGTTTTTTTCGCACGTTGCCAACAGCGGTGGCGCGTTTGAACGTCTTGAGCGCGCGTGTGCCTTTGGCAAGCAGCGACTCAAGTTAAGGGGGAAGATCAGTTGGGCGGGCCGTACAGCGTTCTGTACGGCCCGCCCAACCGATGGCCCCGATATGCGGAGAGGGAGGAGCGGCGCTTGTTGCCTCAGGCGGCCATCGCCCCGGGCATCCCCTGCCAGCCGTGCTGCTTCAGAAACACCGCCAGGGTATCGGGGTTCGACAGGAGCTCCCAGCCGCGCAGCGGTTGCTCGAACAGGCTGGCAAAGGTGTCGGCGACGGGCTGGTGATAGGCGGCGGCGACCATGAACTCGATCACATGCGGTGGGGGCGGCTGGAGCATGGCGTTGCTCCAGGCGACGATCGGGCCGGCGTAGGCCCAGATCTGCTGATCGATGCGCCGGCAGAACGACTCGTCGAAGATCTCGCTGTCGCGGATCGCCTCGCCCACCATCCAGGCCGTCTGCGAGGCGGTGTTCGCGCCCTGGCCGGTGATTGGGTCGTTGATGATCCGGACATCGCCGAGCGCCAGCGCGTACTTGCCGTTGCCCAGCCGGGTATGGCCGCGCCGCACGGCCGGCGTCACTCCGCCCTGAAGCAGATCCAACGGCCGGGTCAGGCCAAACCGCGCCGGGTCGATCCGCTCGTAGATCGTAGGGGCATAGTCGCGCAGCAATCCTATTATCGACGTATTGAAGCGGTGGGGATCCTCCTCATAGCGCATTCGGGCCAGCGGCTCGAACGCGCCGCCGGGGACGGCCTCGAATCCCAGGCCGATCACATGCGGCTCAAACGTGAAGATCGGGAACTCGAACAACTCGCCATGCCCTGGCACAAAGGTCGCCGTGGCACTGAGCGGGGTGGCTGCGGGCGCGACCCCGCGGTAGAGACCAGTGCAGACGATTCGCTGCGGGCGGTCGAAGGGCGAATGCTCGGCGATGCGAGGGAATAGCTCGGTCAGGCCGCCGCGTCCGGTCGCCACAACCAGCAGATCGTGCTGGGCCGAGATTCGCTCCACATCGCTGGCCTGCACCTCGCCGATTATGGTGTCGCCGCCGGCGGCCATGAAATCCTCCAGCAGCCGGCCGAAGTAGATCCGCATGTCGACGGCGATGAACGGGCGCGACAACGTGCCCTGGAATGCCAGCGGCTGCTCGCCGTTGATTGCGATATTCATGTGGATGAACTCGTTGTTGCCCTGGTCCCAGTGGTTGACACCCAGCTTGCGCTCGCGCTCGCGGGTGTGCCAGGCGCGCCCCACCAGGGCCGGCAGCCGGCTGCCGAACTGCTGCTCGGGTGTCTTCTCGGTGTAGATGGTCGCCTCAATGCCATGCTGCCGCAGAAACAGGCCAAGCTGGAGACCGGCGACGCCTGCGCCGATGATGCCGATGCTAGTCATTGGTGATGCTCCTTTTCAGAAATTGAGATCGAAAGTAGATCAGGGGCAGCAGATCATCGCCGCCCACATGGACCTCGACGACGCGGCCGATCACAATGATGTGATCACCGCCAGGGTGTACCTGATAGGGGACACATTCGACGCTGGCGAGCACATCTTCAAGCTGTGGGCACCCGTTTGCCGTCAGGTAATGCGCAACCCCGTCAAACTTATTGGGAATGGGGCTGGCGAAGCGCCGGGCGAGCGACTCCTGATCCGCGGCGAGGAAATGGAGGACGAACGGTGTGTGGGCCTTCAGGGCGGCGGCTGTGCGCGCGCGGTTGTCGATGCACACGAGCACGAGTGGCGGGTCGAGCGATACTGAGGTAACCGCGGTTGCCGTCAGCCCAAGCTTGTGTCCATCCTGGTCGCACAGCGTGACGATGCTGGTCCCAGCCGCAAGCTGGCTGAGGGCGCTGCGAAATACCGCGCCGCTCACCGACGGCCTGGAAGTTCCTCGGGAGGGATGATCGGAAGATGCCTCGAGCATATGTCGATGAGCCGTGACATGCGGTGTACGTAGCTCCCGTATTGACATCGAGTAGCTCCTTCGGTGTGAAGATCGACCCGGTGCGGCCGCCGGACGCGGGTGGGGAACTGTGCGGCCGCACCTGATAGTGGCATGTGTAGCGGCATTAACATCGTTTACACAGCGCACGAAGCATAGCACGTCCGGCGCGGGCAACAGTACCGTCGCTTTACTGAATTTGTCTAGGTGAAACACCTAGGACCGAGGATTGAGGGAGGTAGGACCAGAGACGGATCGGGCGCATAGCACAGCACAGTTCGACCCGCTTCACATGGTTGTAGTCCCGGAACATGTGCATTTATTCCACGATGGCGCTGGTTTATTCGTGGGCGAACGGAGCTATTCAGCGTCTGAGGACTCCCTGTCGCCACGGTTGTGTCCGCCGATGGACTCGCATCGCAATCTCATATACGAAGTGCGGAGGTGGACAGGCTGGTATCGCCATGTACGCCTCCACTTTGGGCCGCTCGTTATGGCGCGTCGCATCCTCAATTGCCAGCGGGTGAAAGTGGAACTCGTCGTTACGGGCTATTATACGTCGAATGAAGGTACGCCGAATCACCGGCATTACTTCTGCTATACCTACGTTTCAGAGGGTAGACAACGCATGAAACGCATGCGAGGATGTCGGTTGATTGCTGCGGCCACATCATTTTGTGAACGACTGGCCGAAGAACATTCTTGAGCAGCAGATCTGCGGCGTATCGGAGCCTGACATGGACGACCATCGCGTGACAGAAGTTGATGCGGAGGACGACCCTCCGTCGCCAACGATTCCACATGCCGAGCCGGCCAGCGCGACCGGCTCACTGGAAGCCGCAGTTGAGCACGAGGCAAACCCTGTCAAACGGTTCTTCAAACTGCTGGGGCCGGGACTCATCACTGGCGCCGCGGACGACGACCCTTCCGGCATTGGCACCTACGCGACGGCTGGGGCGGCCCTTGGCTTCGCCACGCTCTGGACAGCGATTGTGACCCTGCCGCTGATGGCGGTGGTCCAATTTATCTGCGCGAAGATTGGCATGGTCAGCGGCAGAGGCTTGGCTGGCGTGCTGCGGCAATACTACCCGCGCACGGTGCTCTACCCGGCCGTCCTCGGCCTGGTGATCGCAAATACCATCAATGTGGGAACGGACATCGCCGCGATTGCCGCCGCGATCAACATGTTTCTGCCCATCCCGATTACAGCACTGGTCGTCCCGATCGCGGTGATCATCGTGGTGCTCCAAATCTGGGGCTCCTACCGCCTGATGGCTCGGATTTTCAAATGGCTCACTGTGACGTTGTTCGCGTATATTGGCGCGGCCTTCCTCGCCCAACCAGACTGGCGCGAAGTGGTGCAAGCGACCTTTCTTCCACGACTGCGTTTTGACCATCAGTATCTCACCACGCTCCTTGCGATTCTGGGGACGACCATCTCCCCGTATCTGTTCTTCTGGCAGGCTAGCGAAGAGGTCGAGGAGGAAGTCAGCATGGGCCGCACCCGCCTATCTCAGCGGAAGGGCGCCACCGACACCGAACTGAAGTACGAGCAGTTGGATACGATCACCGGCATGATCTTCTGCAATGTCGTGTTCTACTTCGTGATTCTCGCCGCCGCCGCGACACTGCATGCCACCGGTAAAACGGAGATCCAGTCGGCGACCGACGCGGCGCAGGCGCTCCGACCGCTGGCCGGTGATGCCGCGGCGATTCTGTTTGCCCTCGGCTTAATCGGCGCGGGCTTTCTGGCCGTGCCGGTGCTGAGCGGCTCGGCCGCCTATGCGGTTGCGGAGGCGTTTGGCTGGAAATACGGCCTGGACGCGAAGCCGAGCGAGGCGAAACGGTTTTACGCGGTCATTGCCGTTGCAACGCTGGTGGGCATCCTGATCGACTTCATGGGCATTAACCCAATCACGGCCCTCTTCTGGACCGCTGTCATCAATGGCCTCGTCGCTCCCCCGCTGCTGGTTGTGATCATGCTCGTGGCAAACAACACGCGCGTGATGGGCGACCGCGTGAACGGCCGAGTGACCAACATACTTGGATGGATCGCCACAATCGTCATGTGGGCGGCCGCACTTGGCATGATCCTCACCTGGGGTACGTGAGAACCGCAACGCTGGTCTGGCACCTGGTGATCAGCGGCACGATCGCACCGTCGAGCAGGTGCTGGTCGCGGTCAATATCATCTGGTCTGGGATACAACAGGTGCGCCACTCGGCGCTCGGACTGCTAGATACAGCCCTACCCAAGGAGGAACAAGCAGCAATTCAGCAGGTATTCTCCCGCTACCAGGCGCCATCCATTCAGTTCCACGCGTTGCGGTGGCGACAAGACGGTGCATGTCGGTTTATGTCCGTACATGTGCTCGTACCAGGTATGTGGACTGTCCATCAAGGACATCGCTTGCTCGAACGGCTTGAGCAGTATATCAGAAGACATAGGCCACGGCACAGTATAGCATGCGGTAGTGGGGAACGGGGAAAGATGGAGCGCAAAGTTTGAGTGCCAACCACCAGCGGTAGTGTGATGGCGCTGCATGTCAGCATCCCTACTGATTCAGTGTTTACGAGTGGATGGTCCCATCGGGGAGCATTGCGCCGGTGAGCGCGCTGCAGGTCGCCAGCTGTTTCTCGCTCACGATTGCGCCCCACAGATCCGCCTGAGCGAGATCGGCGTCGGCAAGATACGCATCCCGGAGGTCGGCCCCGCGCAAGTTGGCGCCGCGCAGGTTGGCGTGGCGCAGATCAGCCCAGATCAGGTTCGCCCCGCGAGGTTCGTCCCCGCGAGCTGCGCGTGCTGCAAGTCGGCGGTGTTCAGGTTGGTCGCCTCCAGCTTAGCCCCTTCCGCGCGGGTGCCGCGCAGGTCTGCGCCCCCGACGCTGACAAGGTTCGCGAGGCTCAGATCAGCTGTACTAGAGTCACCACCGTCGTCGAGCTGGTCGAAGCGCCGCGCCACCGCATCCAACTGACCACAACGCTCCCATTCGGGATTGTGGTCCACAATCATATCGTGTGTACAGCGGTCGATGGCGCATCAACACGCCTCCAGTTTGGTTGAGACTTCACACTCCCGCCTGGATGGCGGGGCCGCCTGATCGAACGATGTGGCGCTCGTCTGCTGCATCAGGGAGTCGCGGACGCGCTGGCGCGGCTCACGGCGGCGGCGGAGCGCGGAGCCGCGCGTACGACCTGATAGTGCGCTGGTCGCGCTGCTGCCGACGCCGTGCGCTCGCCGCCACGTCAGTTGGAGCTGCTATAATTCGATCATCGTCTATATACAGAGGAGCACGCCGATGCCTTCGATGCGCAGCGAACACGCCGATCAGTTTGTCGATCGACCAAAACTGCTGACCGCGCAGGCGGACACACTGAACGTCGCGCGGAAAATCAAAGCGCACCTTACCCCCGACCAGGCGCCGGCGCTGCGGGCCATTCTCACCGCCCAGCACCCCGCCGACCTCGCGGACGCCATGCTGTTTCTCAATGAACAAGAGGATCTGGCGGTCTTCAAGCAGCTCGACACCGTCGAAGCCGCCGAAGTCCTTGATGAGGTGGATGCCACGACCGAAGCCACTCTCGCCAAAGCCACCAGCCCGGAGCAACTGGCCGCGATGCTCCAGGCGATGCCCTTCGACGAGGGCGCCGACGTGCTCAGCGCATTGCCCAAAGACCAAGCCGAGCAGGTATTGGCGCTGACCGACTCCGCCACCGCGACTGGCATTCGCACGCTGCTGGTGTACCCAAAAGATACAGCGGGCGGGCTGATGTCGCTCGGCTTTGTGGCGGTGCCCGCAACCGCGACACAGGCGCAGGCGCTGCAGCAGTTCGGCGCGACGACCGATGCCGAGCAGATTTTCTATGTGTACGTCGTCGACGACCAGGGCGGCCTCCAGGGCGCCGTCAACCTCCGGCGCCTGATCGCGGCCGATCCCACCGCATTGATGCGCGATCTGTTGACCGACGAGGTCGTCTCGGTTCCCCCAACGTGCGACCGTGAGCAAGCCGCCAATATCTTTGCGCGCTACGATCTCACCGCCCTGCCGGTGGTGGCGGACGACCCAGGGAAACGGCTGCTTGGCGTAATCACCGCCGATGACATCATCGATGTCATCCGGCAGGAGTATTTCGATGACCTGGCGCATCTGGCTGGCTCGGATGCCCAGGAGTTGGAGAACAAGACGCCGGTGCAGGTGGCCAAGCTGCGGCTGCCCTGGATCATGGCGACGATGTTTATTGAGCTGCTGGCAGGCGTGGTGATCCATGTGTTTGACAAGACGCTGACCGCGTTCATTCTGCTGGCCAGCTTCATGCCGATCATCTCGGCGATCAGCGGGAACACGGGTTTGCAGTCGGCGGCGATCATCATTCGCGGCTTATCCACCGGCCACGTCCAATTGGCGCATTGGCGGCACGCGGTGGTGCGGCAGCTCGTCACCACAATGATCCTCGGCGGTGCGTGCGGCCTGGTCTTGGGCGTGATCGGCGCAATCTGGGCCGGCAATTGGGCGTTTGGATTGGTGATCTTCTTGGGGATGTTTGCGTCGGTGAACATTGCCGGTGCAGTCGGCACCGTGGTGCCGCTGATCTCCAAGCGTGCCGGGTTCGATCCCGCGCTAACCGCCGGCCCATTCGAGACCGCGTTTCAGGATGTCATCGGCATTAGTATCTTCTTAGGGCTCGCGACGCTGTTGCTCCGCTGGCTCACGTGATCGGGTGACCAGCGAATCGGTCAACGAGTAGGAATAACTTTGTACGTTCCTCAATTTGTGGCACCTGTGATGATTTGGAGATTCTTGGGAGCGATGGGATGTGCGATCGATGCCGCGATGGATAATCTATGCAAAACTCCAGTTTTAGAGCCACTTACGCCACCGAAAGAATAGTATGAGCCCGGTACTGATAACCACCATCAGGCCCAGCGCGAACGGGTAGCCAAAAGTCCAATGAAGTTCTGGCAAAATATCAAAATTCATTCCATATATGCCAGCAATCAGCGCATCAGACATCAGCACGATCGAGGCGATGGTGAGCACCTTGACAATCTGATTCAGCCGGTTCGACTGTACTGATAAAAAAGCATCGAGCGCACTGGAGAGTAAGTCGCGGTACGTATCTATGCTATCAGTGATACGCACGATATGGTCATAGACATCCTGGAGGTATAGGATCGAGTTGCGCTCAAATATCGGCACCTCGCGGCGGATCAGAACGTTCAGCACATCGCGCTCGGGCGCCACAATTCGGCGTACACTCAAGAGGTCGCGCTTCAGACTGAATACGTCTTGCAACGCGCTCTCCTGGAACCGTTCAAAGATTAGCTCCTCTAGGGCTTCTACCCTGTCAGCAAGCCGGTCGATCACCGGAAAATAGTCGTCGGTGATAGTATCGAGTAGAGCGTACAACAGTGCCCCGGCGTCATTCCCAAACTCCTCTTCATCCTTTTGCCAGCGCTTAATCGTTTCGTCAATCGCACTAATATCGCCTTCGTGGACACTCACGATATAGTTTGCGCCGATGAATAGGTTCATCGCCTCAGTATGCAATCGGTTCTTTTTCTCATCGTAGGTAATGGCATAGAAGACTAGAAAATAGTAGCCTTCATAGGAGTCAACTTTTGGCCGTTCGTGGTGGCGTATAGCGTCTTCGATAGCGAGCGGGTGGAACTTGAACTCGTCGCGCAACAAGGCAATATCCGCTTCCTGGGGGGCCTGCATGTCCAGCCAAATAAACTGATCCTTGACCTGGAGAATTTCGCTGATATCCTCAGGATTAACGGTGCTCTTGAACTGACCATCGGCACGACAAACGACGAGCTGGCGGGTAGCCTGTGCTGCCGCAGGCTCGAGGGAGCGCTGGAATGAACCGGGAGCAGCCGGCGGATGCGGATCTGTAGGCATTCAGTGGCTCCATGTGCAATGCTCGGCGGTAGCCATAACACCGCGCCATTATACATCGACGCCGACTGGCTGGCGCGGTTCTACACGATATCAAAGATTTAACCACGGCTTGATAATCGAGCTTGAGCCCTGAAAGCCGGCGAGCGCATCTCAATCGCCCATAATCGGCAAAGCGCGGCGACAGAATACGCCGACTAAATCTAGTTTTTAACAAAAATGTAACTTCATCTTATGCGGCGCTTAGCGTATACTGGACGCTAGTGTTGCGTCCAACCCATACGATTGCCCCCGTACACCGAATCCCCGCGGCGAAGTCATGCTATGACAGCATTGCGCGCCTCTGGCATGTGGGTATCCGGTGCCGCGCCAAACGCTAGCTGGGCAGAGCAGCGGCGTAGCTGGATCATTTGTACAAGCACGGAGGCGTGCATGCGCCGTCATAGCGCTCTAACACTATTCAGTATCATCGGCGGTTTACTCCTGGCGCTCAGCGGCCCCCGGCTCGGGCCAGCATCGGTCGCGTTTGGCTCAGGCCAGGAGACAGCCGGCTTCTCCGACTTTTCATACCAAGATACCAGCTTCGTGGATCTACCGCCGACCAATGACAAGCCGCAGAGCAAGCTGTGGTATAACGATGGACGCTGGTGGGCCGATCTGTTCAACACCAGTACCAAGACGTATCACATCTATTGGCTCGATCTTTCGTCGCAGAACTGGATGGATACCGGCACCGAGCTTGACACGCGCCCGCGAACCAGGGCCGATATACTGTGGGATAACACTGCCAAGAAGCTCTATGTCGCCTCCGGCGGCGGAGCTCTCTCCACAGGCGCCGACCTGGACGGCTGGTTCATGCGCTATAGCTATAATCCGACCAACAGAATCTATGCGCGCGACATCGGACCGGTGGTTATTCGCAGTGGCGGCGGCGAGTCGATCACGATCGACAAAGACGTAACCGGCAAGCTGTGGATCACCACCACGCAGAGCAACCAGGTATACGTCAACCGCAGCACCACGAGCGATGCCACATGGGGCACGCCATTTATCATCCCGGGCGCCCGAACACTCGATCTCGACGATATCTCGTCGATCATCGCCTATAAGGACAAGAATGGCAGCGCGATCGGCGTGCTCTGGAGCAACCACGTAGCGCCATCGTCGATGTACTTCTCATACCATATAGATGGCGACGCCGACACTGCTTGGCAGCCGATCGAGACGATCTATACCGCGACATGCGCCGCCGACGACCACATCAACCTGAAATCGCTCCAGGCCGACGCCAGCGGCACAATCTTCGCCGTTGTCAAAACCTCATTCGGCGATGGCGGCAGTTGCGGCAGCAACAGTAGCTTACCGCTGATTCGCCTGGTGGTGCGCAAGCCGAATAACACCTGGCTCCCGCCGGTCACATTCGGCACCGTCGGCGACGATCATACCCGCCCGATCTTGCTGCTGGACACGACTAACCGCATGGTCTATGTGTTCGCGACATCGCCGACGAGCTGCGGTGTGATCTACATGAAGTCCACCAGTATGGACAACCCCAGCTTCGCAGCCGGCAAAGGCACGCCGTTCATCAAAAGCTCCACCTACGATTGCATCAACAACGCGACGACAACCAAGCAGACGGTCGACGCCAGCACCGGCCTGGTGGTTCTGGCAAGTGATACGAACAAGCAGTGGTATCTGCATAACTATCGCGACCTCGGCAGCCAGATCTTCCCACGGCTGATCTTGTCCAGCAGCCCGCAGGGCGGGCAGGCAACTGTGCCTTTCAGCACCCAGCCGGTGGTGGTCGCACAAGATGCCCTAAACCACACAAATACTAGCTTCAATGGGCCGGTCACACTTACGATCAAATCGGGCACCGGCACAGCCGGCGCGCTGCTGGGGGGCACGGCGACGGTCAACGCGGTCAGCGGCGTGGCCAGCTTCAGCGGACTGGCGATCAGCAAAGCCGGAGCCGGCTACCGGCTAACGGCCAGCTCCAGCGGGCTGTCGAGCGTCGACACTGCGGTGTTTGACATCACCAAGGCCGAACAGACGATCACATTCGGCGCGCTGGCCAGCAAGCAGTATGGCGACCCACCCTTCACCGTCAGCGCCTCCGCATCATCGGGTCTATCGGTCACATTCACAGCCAGCGGGGCCTGCACGCTCGCCAGCAGGACTGTGACGATCACCGCCGCAGGGAGCTGCACCGTGACGGCCAACCAGGCTGGTGACGCGACGTTCAACCCTGCGCCGGCGCTGCCGCAGCCATTCACGATCCTCAAGGCCAACCAGACGATCAGCTTCGGCGCGCTGCCGAACAAACGCTTCGGCGACCCACCATTCAGGATTAGCGCCACCGCATCATCGGGCCTGCCGGTCACGTTCAGCGCCAGTGGTGCCTGCACGCTCACGGGTACCACCGTCACGCTCACCGGCACAAGCAGTTGCTCGATCAAAGCCAGCCAGGCCGGCAACAGCAACTACAACCCGGCGCCGGATGTCATTCAAAGCACGAATTCGAAGCGCAAAGTCTTCCTGCCGGTGGCGATACGGTAGGATCGTGCGCCTACGCGGCGGGCGGCAGCGCTCACAGAGCGAACCCAAACCAGCCCAGCACCGTGATAGCGATCAGCGTGAGCGACAGCATGCTGACCACAATCGCAATCGCCCAGGCGAGCAGGCCATACAAGCCACGATTGACAAACGAGCCCATCAGCTCGCGGTTGTTGATCAAGGAGAGGATCGCAAACAGCTCGATTGGCAGCAGTAGGCCGTTGAGCACATACACGCCCACCAGCACCTGGAATAGCGGCAGGCCGGGCAGGAGCGCCAGCACCGCGCCGAGCGTAACCAGACCAGTGAACAAGCCCATGAAGATAGGCGCTTCCTCCCAGGATCGCGAGACGCCACGCTCGAAGCCCAGCGCCTCACTCATCACATAGGTGGTCGCAAGCGGCAGCACCCCAGCAGCCAGCAGCGAGGCGCCGAGCAATCCAACACCAAACAAAATGCTCGCGTACGGGCCGGCGACCGGCTCCAGCGCCATCGCTGCATCGGCGGCTGTCTCGATAACGATTCCGCGCGGGTAGAGCGTCGCCGCCGTTGCGATAATGATGAACGCCGCGACGATGCCGGCAAACAGCGTACCAGCCCAGACATCGACACGCGTATAGCGGTATTCATCAGGCGTCACGCCCTTCTCCACCACCGAAGACTGGATGTACAACTGCATATAGGGCGAAATAGTCGTGCCTATCAGCGCGACCAGCAGCTGAAGATAGCCAAGTTCCAGGCGCGGGGTTGGCTGGATGGTCTGATAAAGCACTTCACGCCAATCGGGCTGCGCCAGAAACGCGGCGGCGATATAGGCGAAAAAGACGAGTGTTAGCGCCAGCAAAATCTTCTCGACCCGACCGTACGAGCCGCGCGTGATCAGCAGCCAGACCAGCACTGCGGCCAGCGGCACAGCGATGTAGCGACTGACACCAAATAGCTCGGCCGCCGCCGCGATGCCGACGAACTCGGATACGATGATGCCGAGATTGGCGATAAAAAGCGTCAGCAGGATCAGCGCGGTTACACGTAGCGAAAAACTTTCGCGCACCAGGTCGGAAAAGCCTTTGCCAGTAACCGCGCCCAGCCGCGCGCTCATCTCCTGCACGACGCCGACGAATATGGTGACGAGCACCATCGCCCAGAGTAGCCCGTAGCCATAGGATGCGCCGGCCGACGCATAGGTAGCGATTCCACCGGCATCATTCCCGGCGCTGGCGGCCAGCAGGCCTGGTCCAAGCGCCAGCAGGTACGGCCAGGCGCGGCGGCGCCACGAGCGGCTATGCTCGCGCGTTTGTGCGCTACCGAGGCGGCCGGTGGTTGGATCGTGGGATGTCATAGGCAATACTTTTTCATTTGGGGAGATAAGGAAGGGTACATCCCTCTAGCCAAACGCACGCACACCGCGCAGCTGCCAGATATCGGGCAGCAGCACCGCCAGCGCATCATCCACCGTCACGATCCCGATCATCTGCCCGGCGGCATCCAGCACCGGCACGGCCAGCAGATTATACTCAGCCAGCACGCGCGCGGCATCCTCGGCGCGATCGTCGGGCTGCACCGTCGGCACGTCGTCGTCCATCACATCGGCCAGCGCGGTGGCCGGATCGGCCAGGATCAAGTTACGCAGCCGCACGATCCCGCGCAACAAGATCGACTCCTGCGCTGCTGGATCGCGCGCGGCCGCGATATCAGAATCAGCCTGGTTAGCCACCACATACACCGCCAGCAGCGGATCGGGCACTTCCTCGAGCGAGCGGATCAGCGCCAGCGCATCGCCGACGGTCGCGCCTTCGCCGATACGGACGAAGTCGGTCGACATGATCCGGCCGGCGCTATCTTCATCGTAGGCCAGCAGCGCCTGAACATCAGCGGCCTCCTCGGGCTCCATGCGCGCCAGCAACTGCTCGGCCACCTCGTCATCCAGATCCTCCAGCGCATCGGCGGCGGCGGCCGGCGTCATCTCCTCCAGAATGTCGGCGGCGCGCTCCTGATCCATGCCCTCCAGCAGGTCGGCCAGACGCTCGTCGCTGACCTCCTCGAGTGTCTCAGCGGCGGTCTCGTCATCCAGCGCGGCCACGATCTCGGCGCTCTCGCGATACGAGAGCGCATCAACGATGCGGGCCAGATCGACCGGGTTCAGCTCGGAAAGCCGATCATACGAGACCTTCAGCTGCACAGGCGCGGCGCTAACCAGGTACTGCGCCGCGTTCCAATCGATGATTTGCCGGCCGATGATCCGATCGGACAGCGCGCGCGGCCCCAGCCGGCGCAGCAGCGCCTGCGGGCTGACATCGACGCCGACCAGCCGGTAGATGCCGTCGATCCCGGCCAGCTGGATATCGTTCACGCGCACGATCCGCCGCCCGGTGATGTCGATGATCTGATGATCGAGCACATCCTTGCGCAGCAGCACCTCGCCATCGCGTCGCATGAACGGCTGGAGATCGACGGTAGAGGAGCTGAGCCGGGCCACGCCATTGATCGCTTGCAAATGACCACCCGGCACAAAGAACCGCCGGCGTCCATCGCGGACGAGCAGGCCGGCGATCGGAGGGTATGGCTCGTCGCCGATCCGCACGATCAGATCTTCGAGCTTGCCGATCACTTCGCCGGTCTTGCCGTGAACCGGCAGATCGAGGATTGATGCCAGGAAAAGCATGGCCCACCTCTAGCGCCCTTTCCAGCTCGGCTTTCGCTTCTCCAAAAAGGCCCGGAAGCCCTCAAAGCCATCCTCGCTTAGCAGAATCTCATGCTGGAGCGTCGACTCACGATCGAGCGCCTCGGCGAAGGTCGATTCCTGAGCGGCGCGCACGGCCTGACGGATGCGCGTGAGCGCCAGCGGCGCCTGCCCGGCCAGCCGGCCCGCGTAGGCGGCCACCTCGGCGGCGAACTGCTCGGTCGGAAAGACATGGCTGGCCATCCCGATCGCATGCGCCTCTTCGGCCAGGACAGACGCACCGCTGTAGATCAGCTCCAGCGCGCGCCCCACCCCGACGATGCGCGGCAGACTCCAGGTTCCACCGCCATCGGGGATCAGGCCGACGCGGATGAACAGCTCGGCGAACTGCGCGCGCGCCGATGCCAGCCGGATGTCGCAGGCCAGCGCGATATCGCAGCCCAGCCCGGCCGCAACCCCATCCACTGCCGCGATCATAGGCCAGCGCGAATCGTGGATCGCGCGCAGCGCCGGGTGATAGAACTCGCTCAGAATGCGCCAGGCCGAATCAGGTGTTGCACCGGCTTGCGTGATCGCGCTCAGGTCGGCGCCGGAGCAAAACGCCCCGCCCGCGCCGGCCAGCACAATCACACGCGTCGTCTCATCCTGGCCGCAGCCCACGATCGCCTCACGCAGCGCCGTCATCGTCTCAGCATCCACCGCATTACGCAGCGCCGGGCGGTTGATTGTGATCGTGGTGACCGCGCCAGCGCGACTCAGCAGGAGTTTGTCGGTCATGGCAGAGAGTCCTTTCAATGTAATTACGTTCTCGCGCTACTTCGAACGCCGCTCGGCCTGCTCGATCGCTGCCCACGCGCGCTCGGCCACGTCGGCATCGGCGGCGGTGACGCCATTCGGGTTGTAGCGCGCCCGCTCGTAGGCGTCGGTCAGCGCGCCGACCGACTGGGCCGCGGTGGGGATCATTGCGCCGGCGGCGGGCGCATATTCGTGCGGAGTCTGCGACGCAGGGCGCGGCCGCTCGTGCGCCTCGCCGAGCAGCAGCAGCCGGATGTAGCTGCGCCGCACGCGGCTGGCTGGGTCGCCACCGCGCAAGGCCGCCAGCGCCGCGCGTAGCCCACCGGCCCGCTGCGGGCCGCGCAGGCCGGCCAGCAGCCCGCGCAGATCCTCGGCCAGGCCACCCCAGCTCCAGAGCGACTCGCGCTCTTCATCCGCGCCCGCCCGCCGCCGCGCACGGCTACGCGCCAGCAGCAGCAGGCCAAGAATGAGCAGAATCGGCAGCAGCGCGAAGAAGATGCGCAGCGCCGCCTGCAACCAGGTCGGGAAGATTCCCAAAACGTCGCCGGCTGGTGGTGGCTGATCCAGATTACTCGACTGAAGCTGCTGCGCAAGCTGGCGGAGCATCCGATCAAGATTAGGGAAATCGATCAATGCCTCAATCAGCTTGGCCATCAACCATATCAGCGGCGCGAGTATCAGCACCACCACAATCACCACCGCCTGCCAGAGCGTACGAATGACCTGTGCGACACCCGCACCAAAGAGCGAGCCGATCAGCGACCCCACCGCTAGCACCAGCGCGATAGCACCGCCGAGGATGCCCATGCCACGCCAGCCTAGACGTCGCAGGCCAACATCCTGATCCTCGGTCGCGCTTCCTAGCGCAAGTGTGAAAAGCCCCACTGCGAAAAAGGTCAGCACTTCGGTTGAAGCGCGTGCCGCCTTGAAGACATCCCTGCCGATGCTAAATGCTCCAATTCCACCAATGATCAGCACGCCAAACGCGATTGCACGGAACAGCCGGTGGATGCTCACGCGATCGTGGATGGTCAGCCGCGTGCCGCGCCAGAAGCAGTAGAGCGACAGCAGCAGGCTCAGATACGCGATCCCCGATCGGGGGTAGCTCGCCGAAACGATCGCGCCAAATGCTAGGCCCCAATCGCCGAGCAGGCCGTAATCGCCGACCACCTGCCCTTTGACGACCCACAGCGCGCACAGCAGCCCCCCGGCCGCCAACGCCAGCGTCTGCCGCTCGGGCGGAAGCCGCCGCAGCACAATCCAGTCGGCCAGCGTGCCCAGCAGCGCCACGCACACCAGCACGCCCCACGCGTCAGCGCCGGCGATCGTCAGCAGCAGCGCCGCCGGCGTAGCCTCGACCAGCGCCAGACCCAGGTAGTAGATGATCCGCTGCCAGCTCAACATAGATATTTTCCTAAAGGGAAGTTAAATGAGATTCCCATACAGCTCGGGGTGCAGCAACGGCCCCAGCGCGCGGCTGAAGCAATCGAAGAACGCGGCCTCGCGCGTGATCAGGCCGCCAGTCAGGTAGCCGACCGCGCCCAGCGCCTGTTTGATGTTCGATGTGCCGAGCAGCTCGTCCATCACCGGCCCCAGTTCGTCGCCGGCGCGCAGCCGCGCGGCCACACGCGGCGGCAACAGCAGCTGCCCGCCGCGCGCCAGCGACTCGCGCTCGGCCGTGACAATCGCAACCACGCCGAAGAGCCAGGCATCGCCCGCGCTGTCGAACTCAACTCCGCCTTCCATACCCACGCCCCAGGCGGCCCCCAGCGCCGCGCGCGCGTTCAGCGCCCGCTGGCGTGCCCCGCATACGATTTCTTCCAGGCCGATCGGCTGCTCGGCCACGCCTGAAGGCACCGCGACGCCCTGAAGCACAAAGTCAAAGCCGGCTCGCTCCAGCGCCAGGCGCGCGGAGCTGACTTTGACCGGGTTGAGCGAGCCGACGGCGACCAACAGCGGCAATTGATTCATCATATCGTTCGATTCATCTGATGCGCGGGCGCATCCCTGCGCCAGTCGGCGCGCGGCGGGGCGTGCCGCACCAGCACGCCCGGCACCACCGGCGGCTGGTCTTCGCCAAGGTACAGCCAGGCGACATCACGGCCATGCTCGCGCTGGCGCAGCAGCGCCGCGCGGGTGCCCTCGGGCGCGATCGCGCTGATCAGCAGCAGCGTGGCGCCCCACGCTAGATCGGCGGCAGCCACGCGCAGCAGCCGTGCCATCGGCGTGATCGAATAGGGCGTCAGCCGCGCCAGAGTCTCCATGATCCGCTCCAGCTGAGCCGGGCTGCGGCTGGGCGGCAGGCGCACGAAATGCTCGAACTCAAACGGCGCGCCGTTGACATACAGGCCAACAGCATAGCCATCGGCTAACCCTGCCTGCGCCACCGTCGCCGTCGCGCTGATCAGCCGCTCGACCTGCTCTTCGTCGATGCCCTGCCAGTAGCGCTCGAATGAGTCGAGATCCAGGAAGATCGCCACCTCGCGCGCTGTGGTCGACTCATAGATCCGTGTCTGGAGCGCGCCGGTGCGCGCCGTCGCAGTCCAATGAACTTGCTTGAGCGGGTCGTCGGGGTGGTAATCGCGCACCCCGATCGTGCGCAGCGGGTCGCGGATGAGCTGGCGCGCGCGCAGATCGCCCAGCGGGTGTCGCGGCGGCAGGCCCAGCTGCTCCAGCGGCAGCAAGCGTGGGAAGACGATCAGGATGGTGCGGTCGGGGATCTCCTTCACCGTTCGGTAGAACCCAAATGGGTCGCCGCCCTCGATCTGCGCCGGCCCCAGCCGATGCGCGCCACGCGCCGTGCAGCGCAGCCGGTAGCGCCAGACGATGCCCTCGTACCAGCGCAGGCTGGCGCTGCGGCTCAGCACCTGGCGCCCCTCGGTGTCGAGCAGCTTGTCGTGGCCGATCACCTGCAGCGCGGCCGGCACAAGATCGCGGATGGACAGCGCGACCAGCGGCAGCGGCTTGCGATTCGAGATCCGTATGACCAGCTCGACCTCGTCGTCGGGGAAGGCGCGCGGCTGGCTCAGCTCGCGCTGATACGTGACGCGCAAAAGCGACCAGCGATCCCACAGCCGGGTCATGCCCGCGGTCAGCAGCAGCAGGATGCAGATCAGCGCCAGCAGCCCCTGGCCGGCGAGCAAGGCCAGCGCCAGCAGGATGGATAGGCCCTGGATGGTGTTGCGACTAAACACGCGTTGCTCCTGACAAGATGACAAGATGACAAGATGACGAAAATGCACCTTGTCATCTTGTCATCTTGTCACTCCACAGGGGCCGGGACGCGCGCCAGAATAGTGCCGACCACCGTGGCCGGCGCGCGGCCGCGCAGCCGCGCCTCGGGTGTCAGGATCAGGCGATGGCCCAGGATCGGCGCAGCCAGCTCCTTAACATCGTCGGGCCTGACGAAATCGCGGCCGCGCAGCGCCGCCAGCGCCTGAGCGCCGCGGTGCAGCGCCAGCGAGCCGCGTGGTGATGCGCCGAGCTGAATATCTTCGTTTGCCCGTGTGGCCCGCACAATCTCCACGATATAGCGCCGCACGAGATCGGCCACATGAGTCGCGCGGATAGCGTGTTGCAACGCCAGAATATCGGCGGCCCCAAGCACCGGCTGAAGATTCTCCAGTGGGTCGGTGCGATCGTAGCGTAGGAGTATCTCGATCTCATCTTCAACCGCCGGGTAGCCAACCTCCAGACGCAGCATGAAGCGATCCAGCTGCGCTTCGGGCAGCGGAAACGTGCCCTCAAGCTCGACCGGATTCTGGGTCGCCAGCACAATAAACGGCCGCGGCAACCGCCGTGTCTCGCCATCGATCGTGACCTGGCGCTCCTGCATCGCCTCGAGCAGCGCGCTCTGCGTGCGCGGGGTCGCACGGTTGATCTCATCGGCAAGCAGCACATTCGTGAAGATCGCGCCGGGGCGAAACTGGAATTCGCCCAGCTTCTGATTGAAGTACGAGAGACCGGTGACATCAGTTGGCAGCAGATCGGGCGTAAACTGAATGCGACGGAACTCGCAATCGATCGAGCATGCCAGCGCGCGCGCCAGCGTCGTTTTACCAGTGCCGGGCACATCTTCCAGCAGCACGTGGCCCTCGCACAGCAGCGCCACCAGCAGCAGCTCGACGATCGGCTGCTTACCGACGATCACGCGGGCGATATTCGCGCGCGCCTGCTCCGCCGCCGCGCGAACTGTGGGCGCGCTCGCATCAACCGCCACAGCAGCTCCTTCCATCGCCCTTCTTGCGGCCATCCATGGCGTTGAAGAGCGCTATTATGTCGCATGAGGCATCGGCAGTGTAGCATAGCCGATCGGCAGTGTCAAAAATGAAGAATATAAACTGCGCGGCCGTTGTAAACCGTTTTCATGCAAGAGTTGGGCCTTGACATGCGGCAGAACGTGATATAATAACGGACAGCGGCCATCTGAGACGATCAAGGAGGAAGTATGCAGAAGACCGACTTTATCGCTCGCGTCGCGGACGAATCTGGCGTCAGCAAGAAAACCGCGCGGCAGGTGATCGAGACAGCGCTCGACGTGATCGCGGGCAGCCTAGCCCAGGATGAAAAAGTCGTCCTCTCGGGTTTTGGCACATTCGAGATGCGCCAGCGCCGCGAGCGCCGTGGCGTCAATCCGCAGACCCGCCAGACGATGACTATTCCTGCCTCAACCTCACCTGGGTTCTCCGCCAGCAACAATCTCAAAGAAGCAGTTCGCGAATCGCACGCCCGCGAGCATGGCGGCAAGAACCGCTAGCTCGGCCAAACTCATGCAAGCCGCGAAGGCGCGCGCCAAGGGCGGGCGCCTTTTGCATGGATATGCCCGCGGGTTGAAACCCGCTACTGTGATGCCAAACACGCTTCAGCGCGCTTGGCAAACTTAGACACCGAATTCATTCGGTGGCGGCGGGCGCCATAGAACACTGCTAACGAAGGCTACCTATGATTGAAGACCTGACACCCGATCGCATCCAGCGCAACCTCGATAGCATAATTGTCGGCCGCATGATCGAGCATTACGCACGGGCCGGCTCGACCAACGACCTGGCCCGCCGGCAGGCCCGCGCCGGGCGCCCGGAGGGGTTGGTTATTCTGGCCGATGAACAGACCGCCGGCCGCGGGCGGCTGGGCCGCGGCTGGGCCGCGCCATCGGGCAGCAGCCTGCTGCTGTCGCTGCTGCTGCGCCCGGCTTGGCTGGCGCCGGATGACGCATTCAGCTTGACCATGCTGGCGAGCGTGGCGCTCTGCGAGGCGGTCGAGCAGGCGGCGCCGCCGCGGGCCGCGCTCAAGTGGCCGAACGATCTGCTGCTGCCGGTTCGAACTGCGGATGGGCCGGCGCTCCGCAAGGCCGCAGGCATTCTGAGCGAGATCGAGCTAGAAGGCGACCGGATCGCCTGGGTGGTGATCGGCATCGGCGTGAACGTCAGTTGGTCGCCGTCGGGGGTCGTCGATGGGCGCGACCTGGCCGAAGTCGCAACCAGCGTCGGCGCAGCGGCTGGGCAGCCAGTCGGGCGGCTGCCGCTGCTGCGGGCGCTGCTGGAGCGCCTGGATGCGCGCTACGATGCGCTACGACGCGGCGACCACGCCGATCTGTTCGCATGCTGGCGCGATCGGCTGACGACGCTCGGGCAGCCAGCTCATATTCGCCTGCCGCACGGTGAGCTGCGCGGCGTCGCCGAGGATGTCGAGCGATCGGGGGCATTGCGCGTGCGCGACGAGCATGGCGCACTGCATACGGTGCTGGCGGGCGATGTCGGCGGCTAAGCCGGCGCGGCAGACCCCACATTTTGCGCTTTTGCTGGTTTTGCCTTACAGTAGCGCCACACCGACATCGCATGCTGGATCGAGAAGGTATGGCTGGCCGCATTCCACGCTGGGGGCAGGCGCTTCTGGCCTATATCGCGCTGACGCTGGCGCTGACGTGGCCGCTGGCGCTGCGCTGGACCATCGACCTGCCGGGTGGGCCGCACAAGGATGGCCTGGAGGATGCGTATCAGAATGTCTGGAACCTGTGGTGGATGAAAGAGGCGCTGGCGCGGCCGACCAACCCGCTGATCACCGATCGTCTTTTCTACCCCGAGCGGCCAAATCTTTACTACCATACGCTCTCTCCAATCAACACGCTGCTGGCCGCACCCATCACAGCGCTATGGGGGCCGATCGCCGGCTTCAATGCAGTCGCCCTCGCGTCGTGCGTGCTGGGCGCGCTGGGCATGTGGTGGCTGGCCTACGACCGCACGCGCTCCCACGCGGCGGCGCTGCTGGCCGGCATAGTCTACGCCTTCAGCCCCTTTCACATGGCCGCGCTGCTCACCGACGGCCAGCTCCAGATCGTCGCGCTGCATTGGCTGCCATTCTATGTGCTGTTCCTGCTGCGCGCGGCCGAGCAAGCTGGCAGGCGCAACATGCTGCTGGCCGGCCTGTTCCTGGTTCTGGCAGCGTGGACCGACTGGTACTACACGCTGTTCTTGCTGCTGTTCACCGCAGGTTATGCCGCGTGGCGGCTGCTCGCCCGCACGCCCGATTGGCCCGCGCGCCGCAGGTTAGTCGCACATCTGGCCGGGATCGGCGCGCTGTTCGCGCTGGGCGCCGCGCCGCTGCTGATACCAATGCTGATCGAGGCAACGCGGGCGACCTACATGAACATCTACCCGGCCGACGACCCCGAGCGGCTGGTAGTCGACCTGCTGGCCTTTGTGCTGCCGGCGCGCCAGCACTCGTGGTGGGGCGCCGCGCCCTGGGATTGGGGCGTGCCGATCGATGTCAATCGGCGCTTCTACCTGGGCGCGGTCGCGCTGGGGCTGGCGCTGCTTGGCGCGCTGCGCTGCTCGGCGGGGCGGCGCTGGGGCGCGATCGCGCTGGCGGCCGGCGTGCTGGCGCTCGGCCCAACGCTGCGGGTGAACGGCGACTCGACCGGCGTGCCGCTGCCCTACCGCCTGCTCGCGAACCTGCCGATCATCCGGCTCTCGCGCCAGCCCGATCGCTTCGATGTGCTCCTCACGCTGGCGCTGGCAATGATGGTGGCCTATGGCGCGCGGGCGCTGCTACAAATTGCAGATTGCAGATTGCAGATTGCAGATTGCAGTCGGTCATCTTGTCATCTTGTCACCTTGTCATCTTGTCTGCGTCCATCCGCGCTACTGACGAGCCTGCTGGCCGCGCTGCTGGCGATCGACTACCTAGTAGCACCGATCATCACGCGAAATCCCGCAATCCCACCCTTCCTGGCCGGCCTGCCCCACACCGATGACGGCGCGCTGCTGGAGTACCCTTTTCACAATCAGTCGCCCTATCGCGATGCCGAACGCATGCTGTTCCAGACGGTTCACGGCCGGCCGATCAGCGGCGGCTATCACTCGCGGCGCTACCCGCAGCCACAGCTTGGCCTGCCGGTGCTGCGCGACCTGGCGGCCGGCCGATTGGGCGGCGACATCGCGGCCGAGCCGGGCGGCTGGCCGGCAGCGCTGAGCACGCTCGGCTACCGCTACATCATTGGCTACAAGCAGCAGCCGCTGGGGCCGCGCAACCTCCTGCCGGATGAGACCGCCGCGTTTCGCGCGCTCGTAAACGCAGGGCTGGGTGTCGCGCAGCCGGATTACGAGGACGAGCAGCTGATCGCCTATCGCGTGCCCGAAGCGCCGCCGCAGCCGGTAGTCGGCTTTCGCGAAGGCTGGGGCGCACTCGAGCCAGCTGGCGGACGCCCCCAGCGCTGGCTGGCGCAGATCGGGCAGCTTAGCCTGGTTGTGCCGGCTGCCGGCCGCTACCGGCTGAGCTGGAGCGCACTGCCGGCCGGCGGCTCACGCACGCTCGAAATCCAGCTGGGCGATCGGGTGTTTGCCGTACCACTGGCGCCAGGGACGCGACACTACCAGCTGCTGCTCGACCTGCCCTCTGGTTTATCGCGGCTCGAGCTGCGCTCGCGCGAGCCGGCCACCAGCGGTGACGCGCTGGAACACAACGGCGACCTGCGCCCAATCAGCGTGCGCTTCGCAAACATCGTACTAGAGGCATTGTAGCGGTACAAAACAGATCTCAACGCAGAGGCGCAAAGACGCAAAGAAGAAGAGAAGAAAAGAACTTCAACCCTTCGCGCCTCTGCGCCTCCGCGTTAGAAGCCCTCGCTCACGGGGCGCAGCTGCCTTGACAAGCCCCATCCCCCGTGCTATTCTACCCGCTATCAACGATATCCCCTCGCTGCCAAACAACAGAGCCCGACGCAGCCAAAGGCTCGGCCCCTCGTCGCCGCGCCAGAAAATACTTCTATGGATATGAGCCCCACCCTGGCCGCAGGCGGCAATGATGCCGCAATCGAGCCGTCCCGTCCGTCCCGTCGCGCCATTACCGCGCCACAGGTTCCCTCGCTACGCCCTGATCCCGACTTCATGCACAACGCCGTCGCGAATGATCTGGTTGCACGCTTCTCGGCGTATCAGAGCGATCCCGTGCTGACCAGCAGCGCTGCCGACCTGCTGCGGCGCGCGTATGCCGTGGCGCGCGAGGCGCACGAAGGCCAGAAGCGCGCATCCGGCGAGCCATATATCGATCACCCGGTTGCGGTTGCTGGATTGCTGCTCGATCTGCGGCTGGATGTCGCCTCGATCGGCGCCGCGCTGCTGCACGACGTGGTCGAGGATACCTCGGTGACGAAAGAGCAGGTCGAGCAGGCCTTCGGCCGCGAGGTGGCGCACCTGGTGGACGGCGTGACCAAGCTCTCGGCGCTGGAGGCGCAGACCAAAGAGGAAGCGCAGGTCGGCACCTACCGCAAGATGTTCATCGCCATGGCCGATGACCCGCGGGTGGTGCTGGTCAAGCTGGCCGACCGGCTGCACAACATGCGCACGATCGGCGCGATGAAGGCGGAGAGCCAGAAGCGGATCGCGCGTGAGACGCTGGATATCTACGCGCCGCTGGCGCACCGGCTCGGCATCTGGCAGATGAAGTGGGAGCTGGAGGATAAATCCTTCGCGGTGCTGAACCCCGAGAAATATCAGGAGATCAGCCGCCAGCTGGCGCTGCGCCGCGACGCGCGCGAGCGGATCATCCAGCGCGTGATCGCGCGGCTGCACCAGGCGCTCGACAAAGAGGGCATCAAGGCCGATATCACCGGCCGCCCCAAGCATATCTACTCGATCTACCGCAAGATGGAGCGCAAAGGCGTCAGCTTCGACCAGATCTATGATCAGCTGGCCGTGCGCGTGATCGTCGATACGGTCGGCGAATGCTACCAGATCCTGGGGATCGTGCATGCGATCTGGCCACCTGTGCCAGGCGAGTTCGACGATTATATCGCCATGCCCAAAGAGAGCATGTACCGCTCGCTGCACAGCACCGTGCTGATCCCCGGCGGGCAGCCCTGCGAGATCCAGATCCGCACCCACGAGATGCACGAGGTCTCCGAGCACGGCATCGCCGCACACTGGCGCTACAAAGAAGGCTTCGGCCGCCCGGATGCCTCGTTCGAGGCCAAGCTGACCTGGCTGCGCGGCCTGATCGAGTGGCGGCGCGACCTGACCGATGCGCGCGAGTTCGTCGAGTCGCTCAAATCCGATGTGCTCGAGGATCAGGTCTACGTCTTCACGCCCAAGGGCAAGATCATCGATCTGCCGGTCGGCTCGACGCCGGTGGATTTCGCCTACCGCATTCACACCCAGGTTGGCCACAGCTGCGCCGGGGCTAAGGTCAACAACCGCCTGGTGCCGCTGGATTACCAATTGCACAGCGGCGAGATCATTCAGGTGATGAACTCGAAGAACGCGCGCGGGCCGAGCCGCGACTGGCTCAACTTCGTCAAGACCAGCGGCGCGCGCAACCACATCCGGCGCTACTTTAAGCGCCTCAACCGCGCCGAGAACGAGATCGCCGGCCGCGACCTGCTGGAGAAAGAGCTCAAGCGCCTGGGCATGACGGTGCCGTTCGAGCGGATCGCCGAGATCGCCGGCGTCAAGTCGAGCGATGATCTATTTGCCCAGATCGGCAGCGGCGACACCACTGCCCGCGCGATTGTGCAGCGCATCCTGGCCCAGCGCGCCCGCGTCGAGGATGAGGCGCTGGCCGATATCCCGCAGGTGGCACCGCAGCCCGAGCGCCACACCGACCCCAAGGGCATCTCGGTGCGCGGCGTCGATGGCGTGCTGACGCGCCTGGCGAAGTGCTGCAACCCCGTGATTGGCGAGCCGATCCTGGGCTTTGTGACGCGCGGCAAGGGCATCACCGTGCATCGCGCCGATTGCCGCCAGGTGATCAACGAGCGCGACCGCGCGCGATTGGTCGAGGTCACCTGGGGCGAGGCCAGCCCGCAGCAGGGCTACCCGGTGCATGTGCGGATCGAGGCCTGGGATCGGGTTGGGCTGTGGCGCGATATCTCGGGCGCGGTGGCCGACGCCGGCATCAATATTCAGGAAGTTCAGCAGGTGCCGACCCGCAAGCCCGACCGCGCGATCCTGATGACCAAGCTGCTCATCCAGAGCATCACCCAGCTCTCGACCATCCTCGACAAGCTCAATCGCCTGCCCGACGTGATCGAGGCGCGGCGCGAGCAGAGCGGCGGCATCGTCCCCAGCGCGTGAGGCTCTCAACGCGGAGGCGCGGAGGCGCGGAGGGTTCGAGAGCTGTTATTGTTCACCCCGTTGTTATAAGAAGCTACGCGTAATACTCATCGCGATCTTTGTGAACAGTGAGATGCTTCACTTCGTTCAGCATGACAATGTACTGCGTTGCTTTAACCATGAGCTGCACGGTCGCCGCCCATATTCAACGAACAAGCGCGAGACCGATCGGCGCTGTCCCGCGTCGATCCGGTCTCGCATCCACTATGCGCGCTCCGTTCTACGCTCCCAGCCACACCGCACGCAGGCGCGCGACCAGACTGACAAGGGTCTGGGGGAGCGAGAAAGGCGACCCGGCGCCCTTTCCTGTCTCCTGCGTATGGTTCCGCGCCAGCCGCGCCAGCCGCCACTCCTCCGCCTCCTGCCGCCGTGTCTCCACCTTGGTCTGTGCGTAGCTGTTCAGCTCATTCCAGTTGTTCATTGTGGTCTCCTTTAGTGTATCGCTTGCCTTTCCGCTGGGAGCATTACACCATAGGTCCGCTCGCACACGGTGGCGCTTTCCGGTACAATAAGCGCCACCGATGTGACACACCGGACCAGCGCACAACTGCCACCGGATCGCACCGTTCCGCGCTGCGAAGGAGCCTGCGATGGGCGAGATCTTCTCGTTTGGGGTGTGGGTGCGCCGGCGGCGCAAGGCGCTCGACTTGACCCAGGACGTGTTGGCGCGCCGCGTCGGCTGCGCGCTCTCGATGATCCGCAAGATCGAGGCAGATGAGCGCAAGCCCTCGCGACAGATCGCCGCACTGCTGGCCAGTGCCCTGGCGGTGCCCGCAGCCGAACGTGAGCAGTTCCTACAAGCCGCCCGCGCTGAGCTGGCGGTTGACCAGCTTGCAGCGCCGCCGGCAACGGCGGCGCCGGAACCGCCACTCGGCACGCTTCCGACCGGCACCGTCACCTTCCTGTTCACCGACATCGAAGGCAGCACGACGCTGTGGGAGCAGCACCCCACCGCGATGCAGCCGGCGCTCGCCCGCCACGATGGCATTCTGCGCGACGCGATCGCGGCCCACGGCGGGCATGTGTTCAACACGGCCGGCGATGCCTTCCACGCGGCGTTCCCGGTCGCCGCCGACGCGCTCGATGCCGTGCTGGCGGCGCAGCGCGCATTGGCAGATGAGGCGTGGGGGTCGATTGGGCCGATTCGGGTGCGCGCCGCGCTGCACGTCGGCGCGGCCCAGCAGCGCGACGGCGACTACTACGGGCCGTCGCTCAACCGCGTGGCCCGGCTGTGCGCGGCTGGGCACGGCGGCCAGATATTGCTCTCCAACGCTGCGCAGGAGCTAGCGCGCGATGCGCTACCCAAGGGCGCCGGGTTGCGCGATCTCGGCGAGCACCGGCTCAAAGATCTCGCCCGACCGGAGCGCATCTTCCAGATCGTCGTAGCGGATTTGCCCGCCGACTTCCCGCCGCTGCGCACGCTGGACCGCTATCGCCATAATCTGCCGGCTCAGCCGACCGCGCTGATCAGTCGCGAGGCCGAGGTCGCTGCCGTGTGCGTGCTGCTGCGCAAGCCGGAGGTGCGGCTGCTCACGCTGACCGGGCCGGGTGGCACCGGCAAGACCCGCCTGGGACTCCAGATCGCGGCCGAACTGCTCGACGATTTCCGGGATGGGGTGTTCTTCGTTCCGCTCGCGCCGATCACTGACCCCACCCTGGTCATCTCGGCCATCGCCGCGACGCTGGGTGTCAAGGAGGCTGGTGGTCAGCCACTCCTTGAGATGCTCACGACCGCGCTGCGCGACAAACCGCTGCTGCTGCTGCTCGACAACTTCGAGCAGGTGCTGGCTGCGGCGGCGCGCATCGCCGAGTTGCTGGCCGCCGCACCGCACCTGAAGGTGCTGGTCACGAGCCGTGAGATGCTCCACATCTATGGCGAGCGCGAGTACCCTGTCCCGACGTTGAGCCTGCCGGACATGCGGCGTCTGCCGCCGATCGCGCGGCTGACCCAGTACGCGGCGGTGCGACTGTTCATCGAGCGCGCCCAGGCGGTACGGCCCGACTTTGCCGTCACCACCGCCAACGCCCCCGCCGTCGCGGAGATCTGCACGCGGCTGGACGGCCTGCCGCTGGCGATCGAGCTGGCGGCGGCGCGGATCAAACTGTTCCCGCCACAATCGTTACTCGCTCGATTGGACAATCGCCTCAAGCTCCTGACCGGAGGTGCGCGCGACCTGCCAGCGCGCCAGCAGACGATTCGCAACGCGATCGATTGGAGCTACCATCTGCTCGATGCGGGCGAAAAGAAGCTATTCACTCGGCTGGGCGTGTTCGTCGGCGGCTGCACGCTGGAGGCGGCCGAGGCGGTGTGCAATGTGGATGGAGATCTACCGATGGATGTCGTGGACGGCATTGCGGCGCTCGTGGATCAGAGCCTGGCGCGGCAAAACGAGGAACCGAACGGCGAGCCGCGTTTCGTGATGCTCGAGACCATCCGCGCGTACGCGCTGGAGCGGCTTGCCGACGGCGGGGAGCTAGACACCGTACGGCGGCAGCATCTGGACTACTATCTGGCGCTGGCGGAGCAAGCAGGGCTGGAATTGGATGGGGCACAGCAGCGCGTCTGGCTGGCACGGCTGCGCCAGGACTACGACAACCTCCGGGCCGCCTTGGGTTGGATCATCGAGCAAGATGCGGCCGAACTGGGCCTCCGCCTGGCACGCGCGCTGGAGGAATTCTGGTTCTTAGCCGGTTATATTAGCGAAGGGGTTCGGTGGGCGACAGCGCTCGTTGCGCAGGCTCGCGCGGCTTGGCCAGCCGAGCTTCGCGCTCAAGCGCTGGGGATTGCAGGATTCATGGCCTGGCAACAAGGGGATTACGCCGCTGCCCGTGGCCCGCTGGAGGAGAGCGCGGCGATCTATCGTCGCTTGGGCGACAAGCGGAACCTCGCCGGTACACTGAATCTGCTCGGGCGGACGTTGCTGTTCCAGGGCGAGCATGCGTGGGGGCGCGCCATCCTGGAGGAGAACACCGCGTTGTCTCAGGAAATAAGCGACGTCAGTGCGCTTGCCGGCTCACTCCAAGGGCGTGCGTACGTGGCGATGGACCAGGCCGACTATCGAGCGGCGCGTTTGTTTCTGGAGCAATGCCTATCCATTAGTCAGACGAGTGGAGATCAATGGGGTATTGCGCAGGCCCTGAATGATCTTGGCGATGTTGCCCGGTGTGAGGAGGACTACGCACAGGCCACGACCCTGTACCAGCAGAGTCTCACCCTCTTTCACGCCCAGGGGATTCATGTCGAGATCGCCGCCGTCCTGCATAACCTGGGGTATGTCGCGCTAGCACAGGGGGATCAGCAGCGCGCACGCGCACACTTTGCGGAGAGTCTGGCGCTCCATCGCGAACAGGGCAATCGGCCGGGAATGCTTGAGTGCCTTGCCGGCTTTGGCGCTCTGGTGGCAGCCCAGGGGCAGCCCCGGCGAGCGACGATCCTCTTCGGCGCGATCGCGGCCCTCCGGGCGGCGCTGCGCGCGCCGATGTGGCCAGCGGAACGGGTCGAATATGAACGCCATCTGGCGGGCGTGCGCGGGGCGCTCGACGACGGCGCATGGCAGGCAGCGCGGGCGGAGGGCGGCGACATGACATTGGAGGAGGCCATTGCGTATGGGCTTGGTGAAGACGATTGAGGCACGGCTCGCGTCCTGGAAGTGTCGCGTGCCAACCAAACATGTATCAGCAATTCAACATTGTTTTAAGCCGTCCTCATCGCGATGTCGTGAGCCGATCGCCAGAACAGCACGAGTTTAACGTACAACCGTAACGTTGGCAGATCGAACGGAGCTGTGGTTGGCTGGATTGGAGTCATATTCTGAGCAAAGAATATGAACGAACAACATCAATCGCACGAAAATCTATCGCGTCGTCGCAAAACATGCCCATAGAATCGAGCGAAAGTAACATCTATCTCGCCTCTATTCGACTCTTATTGCGAAGGTTAACATTCTCTATGTGCTGCTATGCTGCATCCTGCTGTGGTATACTATACTATCAACCCATTCAGCAGCACCCGAGAAACGATATGAAGGGCGGCCGTTATGGTACAAATGACTGAACATTTCTACATTGTTACCGATGACCGGATCTTAAGCGGCGAGCCGATCATTAAAGGCACACGCACGCCTGTTCGTGCCATCGTCGAATTATGGCGCCTTGGGATTTCGCCCGAAGAAATGCCCCAGCGACTACCACATCTCACTTTAGCACAAGTGTTCGATGCCTTGAGCTATTACAGCGATCATCAAACCGAAATTCATGCCCATATCGAGCGCAATCGTATTCCTGATGCATTGATTGATCCCTTGGTGAAAGACCTGTGAATCAGCTCTTCATCGAACTTGACCTGGATGAAGATGTTGATGTGCTGATTGCCGACTTGCTCCACGTCCGTGGATTTGTAGCTCTGACCGCACGCGACGCGGGGCAATTACATAAAAGCGATGCCGAGCAATTGGCGTATGCAGTCAGTCAGCACAAAGTCTTACTGCCACATAATCGTGCTGATTTTGAAGCGTTGGCGCAAACCTACTTTGCAGCGGGACAGTCACATTCCGGCATTATTATCGCGGTGCGGCGTCTTCCGCACGCGATTGTGCATCGGCTCCTGCAAATGCTCAATCACGTTACCGCTGACGAAATGAACGACCAGGTGCGCTATATCTAAATCCTGAGGAGTAGCTCCATATTGTAGTGCCAAATCCGTCGCTGGGGATCAAGCATCTGAGCGCAATGCTGGTCAAGCAACCGCATTCCAGTGCCT
>WNGB01004204.1_pt1 | contig 34037 bp, 17 predicted proteins | sample 5400681 | NCBI WGS metagenome assembly WNGB01 (sample SAMN13153367, study PRJNA577476) | soil metagenome | isolation source: 115 cm soil or saprolite under grassland replicate 2 | place: USA:California | collected 2016-06-15
GTAATCAGCGAAGCTTGAAAGCCTTTGAACCTCACGCAGTCATGCACACTTCACTTGCTGTCGGTAGTTTTGAGTAGTTGCGCGTAGTCCGCACAGAACGCGCACAGAAAAAATAGACGAAGATCTTCTTTAATGCGGAAACCTGTAGAAAGAAAACGCCACAAGCGTCCCGCAACGGAGTGCAATTGTTCGCTCTAATACTGTTTCAACCCTTAGGGTGTTGGGCTGGGCGTCGGCTGCGGTGTTGGCGTTGGTTGACCCTGCGCGATCGGAACAGCCGACATCGCCGCAAGTCGCCACTCACCCTTCTGCTTAACAAACACGCGCATATAGGTATACTGCCCGCTTATGTCTCTGCCGCTGGCGAGCTTCCCCTTCAGGTTTCCCCTGCCGGTCAGTACGGCCGTATCGCCATCGACGCGCACCACCACGTTCTCCGTTTGGATCGACTCAATGTTTGGCCCGCCCTCCATAGCCTCTGCCCTCTCCTCAACGCCACCTCCAGGGTTCACGAAAACAAAGCGGGTCAGTGCCGTTCGTTCAAACAGCGTCCTGTCCTTGCGCACGGCCGCGTCCATCAGCTCGCGATCCAGCCGGATGAGCGCCTGCTCAACTGCGCCGGTCTGCTGGCCCGCGGGGGCAGGTGGTTTTGTTTTCGGTTCAGTCTGGCCATTGGAGAGTAAGGGAATCGCGGCTGCGAGGACGGCTAACAAGAGAATGCTTCTCATACGTCACCTCCTTCAGTGTGTTGATTTGTCGGGATTGGAAATTAACGGGGGATTTCGTAGGCAGCAGATCTTTATACCATCACGAAAAATGAGTCAATACTTGAGACGCATGGTTGAGGTGGTTAGCAAATCATTGTTCGAGCTTATTCAGCGCGCCAGTTCTCCATACGCACCAAAATAAAAGGCAGCCATTTCTGACTGCCCGTAAGTTATTGATTCTATGGTGAGCCGTGGAGGGCTCGAACCTCCGACCCGCTGATTAAGAGTCCACAACGGCCCATTCCGCTCAGTCTCTTTCAACACTCGACAGTGCTTTTCTCTCAGCAGTTCCCGCCAAATCCATGTCCGCTGTATACTCCGCTGTACTCTTGTGTCCGGCTGAGTTGGCACACTCGGAATCTCTTTCACGTGCGCGTTCGTTTAGAGGCCGGAAGACTGTCAGCGGGTTGTCGATTTACTTGATAAACTCTTTACGAGGTACGAACCCTACACAGGTAAAAACAGTGACTTCAACGTCTGCGCATGAGCGCTTGCAGCGGACTCGCTTGAGCGCTGGTTTAGTAGTAGTTTGAAATGGAGCTTGAGTGTAATCGCTCGCCGCTGAAACGCAACGTTCGACCGCTTCCCTTGTGGCTAATTTAATGGAAAGTTTCTCTACTAGAGAACGACGTGAGCAGGCTATTAAAGCAGCCACCAAAATTGCTGCCACTTATAACATCAAATCGAATGAACCCATCTTACTGAAAGACTCTAACAACACGGTCATCCATCTCGCTCCGTCTCCAGTTGTCGCTAAGGTTGCAACATCTACAATCAGGAAACAGACGATCTCCAATAAATTAACGACGCGAGGAAAACCGGAGGCGGCAGGTTTCAGGCGACGGTGCGGTCTAACAAGCGCTAACTCAAAAAGGAAGTAATTTTTTATGAATACAATCGGAAGTCTTTTACCTGCAAAATTCGTCGCTTTCTTATTGCTTTTGGCATTTACCGTTTCGACGCTGGCGCAAACCGTGCCGCCGAAAGCCGAAATACGCGAAGTCAAAGATACCTATTTCGGACAGACAATCAGCGATTCGTATCGCTGGCTGGAAAATTTGAAATCTGATGAAACGCAAAAATGGATAAAAGGGCAAGCCGATTATTCGCGCGCTTATCTCGACCGTTTGCCGGTGCGGGGTGATCTTTTGAAACGTCTAAATGAATTAAGCGATGTCGGAACTCGCGTGAGTGGGATTAAACGACGCGGCAATTTGTACTTTTACAACCGCCGTGCGCCGAACGAAAACGATTTCAGAGTTTATATCCGCGAGGGTTTGAACGGCGCGGAACGTCTATTGGTTGACCCCGACAAAATAGCGAACGACGGCAAACGCCGTTCAATCAACGGCTTTAGCCTTTCGCAAGACGGCAAGTATTTATCATATGTTTCGTCCGTCGGCGGAAGCGAAAACGGCGAACTGCGCGTCGTCGAAACGGCAACCGGAAAAGATACGGGGGAACTCATTGACCGCGCCAGATTTGGTGCAGGATCTTGGCTTGCCGACGGAAAATCTTTCGCTTATAACCGTTTGCAAAAACTCGCGTCAGATGCGCCGCCGACCGATTTGTATCAAAAAAGCCGCGTTTATTTGCACGTTTTAGGCACAAACGCAGACGCAGACAAGGCCGTTTTTGGTTACGAAGTTAATCCGAACATCAAACTCGAAACCAGGCCGCTTCCCTTTGTTGTCGTTCCGCTTGCCTCGAAATACGCTTTTGCAATTGTCAATTCCGGTGTTTCGCCAAACAGCGAATTGTTTGTGGCGCCGCTCGATGAGCTCAATAAAAATCGGGATACTCCGATTCAATGGCGCAAACTTGCGAGTCTCGATGATGAGATTTCAAGTTTTGACATTAACGGCAGCGACGTTTATTTGCTGACCTACAAAAACACGCCGCGTTACAAAGTCACTCATATCGACCTCAAAAATCCCGATGTCAGCCAAGCCGACTCTGTTTTCCCGGCGAGCGAAGCGGTCGTCGAAAATGTCGCGGCAGCGCGTGACGCGCTTTATGTGCAAACGCTTGACGGCGGAACTCGCAAAATCTACCGCGTTGATTACAAAACGAAAAAAGCCGAATCAATCAAGTTACCGTATCAAGGTTCGGCTTCAATCGTCGGCAGTTACCCCGATATGGACGGCATTTATTTCAATTTGGATTCGTGGACGAAATCGCCGACGAATTTTCTTTACAACCCGAAAACCGCCAGCGCAGCTGACACAAAACTCATTCCGCCGATTCAGATTGATATGAGCAACTTCGAGTTTGTCAACGCGAAAGCTAAATCCTACGACGAGACAATGATTCCGCTCGTGATTATCTACAAAAAGGGAATCAAGCGCGACGGCACGAATCCGGTTTTGATGCGCGGTTATGGTGCTTATGGAATCGAAACCACCTCGCCGGCTTTCGCTTCCGGCTCCCTGCCATGGCTCGAACGCGGGGGCCTCATCGCTATCACCGGCGTTCGCGGCGGTGGCGAGTACGGCGAAGAATGGCATTTGGCAGGCAAAGGCGCGACCAAACCTAACACCTGGAAAGACTTTATCGCCTGCGCCGAATATCTTATCGCCGAAAAATATACTTCGCCCGCACATTTAGGCATTGCGGGCGGCAGCGCGGGCGGAATTTTAATCAGTAACGCGATTACCGAGCGACCGGATTTATTCGGCGCGGCAGTCAGCCTGGTTGGTTTGAACAATGCTTTGCTTGCCGAAACAACCCCGAACGGCGTTCCTAACATTCCCGAATTCGGGAGTTTCAAAAACGAAGAAGGCTTTAAGAATTTGCTGGCGATGGACGGTTATTACAAAGTCAAAGACGGCGTGAAATATCCGGCGGTCATGCTCACGCACGGTATCAATGACCCGCGTGTTGAGCCCTGGATGTCGGCGAAAATGGGCGCGCGTTTGCAAGCGGCAACGGCGAGCGGCAAACCCGTGTTGTTGCGGATTGACTACGACGCGGGACACGGCATCGGTTCAACCAAACGGCAGAACAATGAGCTGTTTGCTGATATTTACGCTTTTTTATTTCAGCAGCTTGGCGCGAGATAGATACGCAGCCTTACTCAAGACGGAGCCATCGGCATCAACGAATACTAGCTGATCTGCGGGCGCCCGCGAACCGAGAGCGGTTAAACTCCGGGGTGTGTGATCGCAAAAGGAGGCATCCGCGATGACATTATATCGGGGTAGACATTCACGCGCGCCAACAAACGGTGAGTTACCTGGACACGGCAGATGGGGCCATCGGGCAACAGGAACTGCACCATGAGCGTGACGACATAAGAGCTTTCTACAGTCAGTTCCGCGCTGAAGTGATTGTCGAGAATCCCGTCAATGCAGCACGAGGCTGCTAATGACTTCGAAAAGGCGCTGTCCGGATAGTTTGGCACACTACTGGCACACCAAACCCAAATCAAAAGCGGGCGGCCCTTCAACAGGCTGCCCGCAAGTGTTTGATAGTTAAGTATTAGATCTGGTGAGCCGTGGAGGGCTCGAACCTCCGACCCGCTGATTAAGAGTGCGTTCACGGGCACTCCAGCAGGTTATGGCTCTTACGATTTACCAACATTTGTTACAGGTTGCAGCCGCCAACGAGTCCATCTCTCACTACCTATTCACTCCAGTTTGTCTATGTTCTTGTCACAAGTTTGTCTCAAGTAGTTCGAATGTGACGACTGCATTACGCTCATGATCCATCTCAAAAGACGCATGCATAATTCATGCCCTTCTTCGATTCTTCTACTTCACTTCAAACGACTTCAAACCTATTATCTGAAAGAAGGAGCGGTCACTCCTACGTAGAAAGGTCAAACACATTGACCCGTGCGCAGCCGTTCGTGCTCAAGCTGAAGGTGTAGCCAGTCGATGTTCCAACGTTATGGCCAGGAGGGCGCAAAGGCGTTGCGTACCAGAAGGCGCTCGTCTCGGCCGTTGAGCCGCACGATCCACAGATCTGTATCTCGATCCTCCTCCAGCGATTTCGATCGTTCAAAAACAATCCACTGTCCATCGGGTGAGATGCTGAAGCTGCCCGCGAATTCGTTTTCGAGGTGAGTGACCTGCATCACTTTCCGAGTGGCGAAATCGTACCGGAAGATGTTGGCGGAGTCTCTCATCAAAGTCTGGTTTGCAAACAGAAAGCCTGAGCCATCAGGGAGCCAGCGCAGGTCAAAAAGCAACTGGTATTCGATATCCGAGTACGTCGTCAGCTTCGGGCCGGAATGTTTGCCGCCTTCCGCAATCCGGAAGACGCTCGAATCGCCCGATGCGTTCTCAGTGTAGATAAGTTGATTCGCCGTGGCCGGGGTCGGCCCCCAGTCCCACACGCACGTGCCGAGCGGATTTTTGTCACCGAAGAGCGGACTGAAGACGTATTCGCCGGGCGTAGGGTTGAGTGGCACGCTGTTTAGCGTGCAGAGGCCCGATCGGTAACTTACGCGTGAGCCGTCCGAGCGCCACACGGGGCGGAACGCGCCAAGCAACTCGATCCCATCGCCCGAAATACTGAAGACGGGTGCCTTCACCGTCCGGCCCGCCTGCACGTCCAAGCCTGTAGTGAACCAGCGATACTTGCCCCACATTGCCACCACTGCCTGCGCCCTATTGCCGAAGTCAGCCACCTTGTTAAAAAGGAGTGTCCTGGTGGCCCCGGGTGGCAATGTGATCTGCTGCGGCTCGTCGGCGCCCGCGACGTAGACGATGAAAATCCCTGCGCTCGCCTGCGACTGCTTGTAAATGGGCTGGTCATTGCGCAGCGTAACGCTGACCGACCCCTTCGGGTAGCGCACAAACTCGCTTCGGTCAGGCGGGTTCGTCAGCTTGCGAAAGCCCGTGCCGTCAGGGTGGATAGCGTAGAGGTCTGAATCATAAAGGGAGTACACAGCCGCGTGGCCGCTGGAGAAGGCGAGTTCTTTGCCGTCCGGTCGCCACGCAACGCCGTGAATGCCGAGTTCCTTTCTCGCGTCCGGATGCGTCCACAGCCGCCGATCATTTGTGCCATCAGCTTCGATTAAGCGAATCTCAGTACTGCCGCGGACGTACGCGATGGTGCCGCCTGCGGGCGCCACGCCCGGCTTCTGCTGACGTTCGGTGTTCGAAGGCGTTACGGGTTGAGTGACGAGCGGAGCGGAAGGCTGAGTTTGCTGCTGCCCTACTCCTTTACCTCCTGTGATCTTTTGTTTAGTAGTGTGTGAAACAGATGGTTGGTCAACCCGTGCCTCGGAATTCCGTTCGGTGGGAACACGAGCCGAAGCTGGACCACCACTCTGCCCGAACGTAAAGTTGTCGAGGATCAGTCCGGTCTGACCCCGCGGGATGCTGAACCGGAGCGAGCTGAACGGCGTGTCAGAAGTGAAGCCGACGAACGCGCCCGCGGGTCGCTGTGGCGTCGTGACCGTCACGGATTGGGTCTTCGCATCAGTCGTCGTGGCGACGACTTCGACAGAGGAGACGTAGGGCTGTGCGGTCCAGATGTCTGTGGCGACAGCTGTTATCCCATTGGGAAACATTATCTCTAGATAAGCATTGCCGGGCTGATTCGGCGGAGCCCAAGTGAGCTTTGCGCCCGTAGTCGTTTCATAGATCGGACCAGCGTAATACCAGGCACCCACGAGGCTGATGAAACCGGGACCAAACTTGCCGCCGCCTGAGAGATGAAAGTCCAGGCCGCGCGTCGTAAAGCTCTTTGGTGCTTTGTAATTCGTAAAGCCGGAACGCGGCGCCAGATCTTCGAAGTCGATAACCGTGAGATTGCTGCTAACCGCGACGAACCTCCCGCGATCGGTAAAGGATATGACGCCGGTTTGCGCGCTGACGAGCGATCCGAAGGAGAGCGCGATCACAGACAGTGACAAAGCAACTGATCTACATAACCCTGCTTGCATTTGTTTTGCTTTCCTTCGTTTATGAAATTGAATCACTGTGAATACGAAGCGCCAGTAGTACATGACTTCTGACGTAAGTCGCGTATTTCACCTAGTGCGTTGTGCAGTGAGAGAGATTCCACGAGACGGTGATTGTCATCGGACCTTCGTCGCGGTCTATGGTGATTGTCTTACTGCCGGTCAATACTCGCGGGTTATTGGGGTCGACGCCCCCTTCGATTTCTAGAGGAAGAGGCGTGACAAGATGACTCATCAGGCTTTTACTTCCGCCCGACTTGTCCATGAAGGGGTTGTGACAGTCACCTTCGAGATGCCAGCTGGAAACGAACCAGCCCTCAACTGATACCGTCGGCATATGGTAGTACACCCTGTACCGCATGTCGGGCGTAATTCGTACGCTAACTGAGCCAGCAGTGCTCTGCGAATCTCCAACAAGGTCGATTGACCGCTGATTGGGTCGGTAGCAACCTACCCCTCCTCCACTGGAATATTTCTCGTTATAACTGGCTTTTGCCTTAATGTCGGCATTATTGACATTGACGACTCCGGATTGGCTGATCCTCTCGCCACCGATGAGCGTAGCCGAGTAGGATTCCTTTCGGGTCGTCTCGTCGTGACCCTTGGGCCCATGGTTCTCGCGCGAGAAGTTCCACTCGTGCCTGTAAGTAATCGTGCCCTCCCACGCGTCACTTTCACACGTTTGCCAGTCCTTAACTGGAACTTCAATTGTGGCTGTCGAGGCCCAGTCGGTTCTGTAAAGCAACTCGAGAGGCAAGGTAAACATTCCTCCGGCCGAGCCACCGAATCCTTCGCCCTTGGTCAGGCTGATTATCCCGCCGAATACATGACCGGCGATATCACTCGCGTCTCCTTTGATATCGCCACCCTTTAATTTAACGGTTGTCTGCACTGTGGCGTGCTTCATGACAGGAAGGTGAGGTGCAGGAATGTACTCTCTGCGCGAAGCGCCTTCGAGAAAGATGTGGGCGTTGCCACTCTCATCAGTCTTGGTCCTCGTTAAGATTCCGACCCGTGTGCCATCACCTGCGCCCTCAGCTCCGGCATAAGTTCCAGCGTCCTGGATACGCGGGCCAGTTCCGACGAACCAGACGATCTGCTGGCCCCTGTCGCCGCCGCTGTAGAAATCCGCCGCACCACCTTCGACGAGGTGCCAGTTAACATCCACGTTTCCGAGTGGTCCATCATTCATGAGATTGAAATCCATTCCCGTGCCGGCGTTCAGTAACCAGCGAAAGCAGTTGACCTGCTGCCACTTGCCTACGTTCATTTTTACTTTTGCGTTGAGCCGCCGCCTCTGCCCGGCCGTCACGTCGGTGTTGCGGATAAGTGGAGGATTTTCGACAGTGATCTCGGTTTCGAGTGCTGCATAGGTCGCGATGAATTTGGCATAGGCAAGCAAAATGTTGGCGATGTTAACGAACTTTTTGTAATTGCCGAACAATTCGCCAGCGCTCCCCTGGATCTTGTCCTTTGCAAAAGACATCAGCTCGTCGAAAGCCGTCGTCAGCATCGTCGCCTTTAGATCGGCGACTGTAGATTCCATATCGGAAAGCGTGCACGGCTGCGTTGGAGACGCAGCTGCGTGCGCCGCATTCATTTGACGACGACCATCATAATTCGCGGCTGTGACTGTCTTTCGATCATCGCGTCCGCCTGATCGTCGGAATCCTTGTTCGCCGCGTTGGCCCAGCGTGTAAACATCACCTGCCAACCGACGCATTATCAGTGCCGCCTGAATCGCATCGATGTGTATGCCTTTCACATTTGCAACGCCGAGCAGGTCATAAGGCTCTTCGGATTGACGCCCTAGCTCAAGAATGAATCGTCCCCAGAAGCGCAACTCCGGCTGTTCGCTAACCGCCTGTTTACGAACGCCGTCCAGCAGAAATTTCTCGAGCGGTGCTTGCTTTAACGCGGGGATGGACTTTAGTCCGTTACTCAAATACGAAAGTTCAACGGTTCTGCGCTCGCCGTACATCTTCGCCATTGACGCGATTTCCCATGCCTCAAAAACAAGTCCCTGTCCGGGCTGTATCGTCTGTGTAACACTGCCGTCACTATCACGTATGCCAAAGCCCGCCATCATGATTGCTGTCAGCAATGCGGGCACAGATTGATCGTCGCCCGCCGCAACTTGCTTCGCTAACGCCGCGGCTACCTCATCAGGTTTCCCCACAGGCTTTCGCAAGGGCTCCGGCAGCTGGCCACTAAAAAAAGACGACGCCATTTTGTCGTTCCTCAGCGAAGTCAAAACGACGGTTTTTCCGCTCGTTCGCCCACTGGGTTGAACGTCGCTTGTTTGAGGCGTCGGTCGCGCGCTACTTGGTGATTGCTGTCGAGCGCCGCCGGCCCGGCGAGTCTGGCTACCAACAGGCAGCTGAGACGCTATCAGCGCGGTCAGACTGATAACTGCCAAGCTCAGCGTTCTCAAACGTTCTGATCGTCCATTTCTGCGCACCGCTACCCCCCAGATCTTCAGTCTTTGTTGACACAGTGCATTGCACGAAAAGTACCCCCCTGTTGCGTACGGCTTTGCCGCCTCAGATCAGGCATCAAAGCCGAATCGGCCCCGAGCGCGTCACTTTCTGTGCAAAGCTTTCATACAGGCACCCGCAGCTGCCGCGGTTTGTTGTAGTGCTACTTCTTTGCGACAACGGAGACGATCGCTTCAGCTGCTTTCTCAATCAGCGGAGTGATTATGTCCTCGCCATCCTGGCTCGCTTTGGCTTTAACTGTATTCGCCACTCCCTGCCGTGCGGCATCGGTAGCTTCCAACTTGTATTCAAGAGCAAGTTCGTCCCTGGCTTTGATAGAGCCGGCAATCGTCGCCGCTGTGTAGACGCCAGTTATAGTGGCCGAGCGTGCAGCCGCTGTGCCGGCCGTATGGCCTCCGGGTATGTATACTGCTGCGGAGCCGGCAATATTTCCCAAACCACGGGCAAACATGCCTCCGCCTCCGCCACCTTTCTTCACCGTCATCGAGCTGTAAAGCACGTAGTCACATTGGCTCTGCCGCGCTTCGTCCATTGCCAAAGAAGGTAAGCGCGCTGCGAGCGTGACAACTTCAACCTTGGGGCCATTCAGGTAATTCGCAAAACCATTGCGCAATGCTTCCGCGGCCTGTGCGGCATCGCCCGCAGTCATTTGGACCTTTGGCATGATTAAGCCGATCCGAATCACACCTGGTTTCTTGGGAGTTGCACTGCTCGTGATGCTCGCTGAATTACTTGCAGTTGATGAAATATTTCCCGTGGAGCTTGCAGCGGCGTTGTTGTCTGGTTGGCGGTTGGGTGCCGAGGAGGTCGTCGCGTTGATTCCATATAATTCCTGCATGTCTTTAGCGAGCGTGTAACCTTCGGGTGCCTCGAACAAAGCTGCGTTGAGTGGTTCTCTTGAGAGTTCGAGTACTTCTTGAGTCATCGTACTCGTTCGGCCATCGGGTTCGTAGATAGTCGTGGTCACGAGCAGAGGAAACCCAAGCTTGGCTGTACCCACCGTTTTTGTACGAATCTCGTCTTGACATCCCAGTTGCGGTCGAACCGGCGAAGGCTGATATTTCTGGGTTTGACCAGGACACTCGAACGCGTACTGAAAGTCTATATACCACCCGTCAGTTTCGACTTTCAGATCCTTATCGCATGCCTCGGGGCTGGCTTTTTTCACAATTGATGTTTTTATATGACGAGCGGTGAATCCGAACATCTCTTTGCGCTCGCCAGTGTCGATGATTGTATTAGTTACGTTAACAACGCCTCCGCGCAGCTGGCTCGCCGGCTGTCCGTCGGACAAACGGCCTGAATTGACGCCACCTCCGTCTCCAGCGACTGATCCCGTTGAAGCGTTCGGGGCGTCGCTCGGCATTACCAGATAAGTTCTTGTCTTTTCGTTAACCATCAGCGTGCGTTTAAGGTCACACTGAACAATCGTTGTCATTCCCATGGTGCTGCCGCTCATCTCGCTGCGCATCCGTGGGCCTTTTATGTACATGACCGTCTCCACCCCGTTTTCGTTACCGCCTGACGTCATCCTCTGCCGAAGCTTGAGATCCGCGGTAGCTGTTGTCTTTTTTGACGTTTGCGTGTTGGTAATGGGCGCAGCTGCGGTATAAAGGAGTATCGCTATACCTATAGTTATCGGTTTCAAAAATACTCTAATCATCATTTGTTCCTCCCGATGATTGGCTGTGGTGATGCTCGCGGGAGCGTGTGGTGCCATCTCTGCTTGAATCGATGTGATACGTTACAAGAGGCGAAATGTATTTTTGGCCTCTATTTACTAACGCAGAAATTCTGAACGGACTGGCTCAAAATAAATTGCTAAATTTCGTGGTTGGCGTTTCCAGCGAATCAACGAATGCTCACAGCAAAGTAGAGCACCACCACAGATCGGTCAGTTGGACTTCGTAGGTCGCCGGGCGCTAGAATTTACGCACGAACAATCACCATGGTGTTTCCTCAACAAGGTGTCACAGATCTACTAGTTGCTTGGGGCGAAGGTGACAAGGCAGCGCTCGATGAGCTGATGCCACTGGTTTACGACGAGTTGCGCCGCTTGGCGCAGAGCTACTTGAGCCGCGAGCGAGCCGGTCACACTCTGCAAACTACCGCGCTGGTTCATGAGGCCTACCTTCGTCTTGTTGATCAGAGATCAGTCAACTGGCAAAACCGCGCGCAGTTTTTTGGCATTGCCGCGCAGATGATGCGAAGAATTCTCATCAATCACGCTAAGGATCGGCACGCTAAAAAACGCCAGGGTTATGCGGCAAGAGTCTCTCTGGATGACGCGGTCAGCTTTTTTGAACAACGAGAACTCGATCTCATGGCGCTCGATGAGGCATTAAACGGCCTGGCACTTCTTGATCCTCAACAAGCTCATATCGTCGAGTTACGGTTCTTTGGTGGTCTCACAATCGAGGAGGTTGCGGAAGTGATTGGTATGTCACCAGCCACGGTCAAGCGCGAGTGGGATTCGGCGAAACTGTGGCTGCGCAGGCAACTTAGCAGCGGGAGGTAAATCCACATTACACCGGAACGATGGCAACAGGTGAAGAGTTTGCTGCATGAAGCTCTGGAGTACGAGCCTCAGCTACAGCAGACCTTTCTCGCTTCGGCATGCGCGGGTGATAACGATCTGCGGAACGAGATCCAGTCGTTGCTCACTTATCACGTCGATGTTAATGATGACATGATTGAGAAGTGCGCGGCCGACGCCGCTCGTCTGCGAGTGGATCCGGATGCTTGTGGAGCGATGAAGATCGGGAGTCGCATCGGCGCTTACAGAATCGTGCGCGAGATTGGCCACGGAGGAATGGGCGCCGTTTATCTTGCCCTGCGTGACGACGAACATTATCGCCAGCAAGTCGCAATTAAAGTTATCAAACCTGGCCTGGGCGGCGATGCAATCCGCCGACGCTTCCGAAATGAGATGCAGATTCTCGCCGATCTGAATCATCCCAACATCGCCCGACTGCTTGATGGTGGGGAAACCTCTGACGGTCTGCCATATTTCGTGATGGAGTATGTTGAAGGAAGCCCGATCAATCTCTATTGTGACAAGCACAAACTCTCAACTGTCCAACGGCTGAAGCTCTTTTGTACCGTGTGTGCCGCAGTACAATATGCCCATCAACACCTGGTAATCCATCGCGACATAAAGCCGGGTAACATTCTCGTCCCTGGCGACGGCTTGCCAAAATTGGTCGATTTCGGCATCGCCAAACTTTTAGATCGCGACGGGTCAGCCTCTTCGGCAGACGCGACAGCGACTGCGATGCGATTCATGACCCCGGAATACTCCAGCCCTGAACAGATACGTGGAGTCTCGGTTACTACTGCAAGCGATGTCTACTCGCTCGGCGTGGTCCTCTATGAACTATTAAGTGGCTGCCTCCCTTATCGTCTCAAGAGTCGATTGCCGCATGAGGTTGCTCGGGCCATATGCGATCAAGACGCCGAACGACCGAGCGCTGCCATTACCAGACGTGACGAGGTGAAGAATCCAGATGGGTCTGCTTGTCTAACGCAAACGCGTCAAGAGGGAAATGCCATACGGGCCAAGCGAATCCAAAAGCTGCGAAAACGCTTGCACGGAGATCTCGACAATATTGTACTGATGTCGATGCGCAAGGAACCCCATCGCCGCTACGCCTCCGTGGAGCAGTTTGCGGAAGATATTCGTCGGCATTTGGACGGATTACCAGTCAGAGCGCGGACTGATACCTTCAGTTATCGCACCGGGAAATTTATTCGACGACGGAAGATGGCCGTGGCCGCGGCAGCTCTTGTTGCGATCACACTACTCTCCGGGATCATTGCGACTGCCTGGGAAGCTCGCGTTGCCAGGGCAGAGCGGGCGCGGGCTGAAAGGCGCTTCAATGAAGTACGACAATTGGCGAATTCATTCGTCTTTGAAGTCCACGACGCCATTGTAAACCTGCCTGGATCAACTACCGCGCGCTCTCTGATCGTGCAGCGAGGTTTAACTTATCTCGATAGCCTTGCACAAGATGCTGGCGGCGACCGCGGGCTGCAGCGCGAGTTGGCGACAGCTTACGAAAAATTGGGAGTGGTTCAATATACGCCTTCAGTCGCGCATCTTGGCGATTTGGCCGGTGCACTACAGAGTCATCGTAAGGCAGCCACTCTTCGCGAAGCACTCGTCGCGGCTGACCCCGCGAATCTGGATTATCTGCGCGACTTGTTAGACAGCTATTGGTTTATAGCTACCTTGCTGGGCGCGCAAGGTGACTTGCCCCGCGAATTGGAGATGCTGCGTCAAGAATTACCCGCGCGTCAGCAATTGGCCGCAGCGGAGAAGACCGACTTTGTCGATCGATACAATCTTGCTGGTACCTATGCGTATATCGGCAACTTGTTGATGCAGATGGGAGACGTAAGAGGTGCACTGGATAATCAGCAAAAGGCACTGCGAATACGTGAGGATCTGTCTGCTTCGGATCCCATCGGCGCCCGCTCGAGACGCGCTCTTACGATTTCTTACGAATATCTGGGCTTCACTACTGACCAGGCAGGAGACACAAGGGCCGCGCTCGAACTACAACGACGCGGATTGGAGATGCGAGAATCCCTTGTCGCGAATGATCCGCTTAACACCGATCTGCGCCTCATGTTGATCGAGAGTTACCGCTACGTCGGTGACATGCTCTTTAAGCTGGGAGACCGGGAGCAGGCGCTCGTGCATTACCGCAAACAATTAGCTCTCAATGAGGAGATGGTTGCGGCTGATCCTGCCAACGCTCAGTTTCGCAGTAATAAAGCGGTGGCACTCATCAAGGTCGGAGATATTGAGGCGCAGTCCGGGAGAATAGCCAAAGCTTTGTCGAATTACGACGAGGCGCTCCGAATTCGTGAGCAATTGAGTTCAGCAGCCCAATTGGACACATCAATTCGTCGAGACTTGGCCGAGATTTGGATCAAACTAGGAGACGCTCTGGCATTGAGTGGCGCGAGAGTGGAGGCTCTGGAGAACTATCGCAAAAGCCTGGAAACTCTTGAGGCGCTGTCGTCATCTATCCCTGCTCATGCTGGGATTCGCGGAATGTTAGCGGAAGCATACTCGAGAGTCGGGCGAGTCAATCTCGCTATAGCATTGGATACTGTATTGACAAGATCGAAACGAGTCGAACACTTGCGCGCGGCGCGGTCAGCATATAAGCGAGGCCTGGATATCACCATCGAGATGCGCAATCGCAGTCTTGTAAGTCCTAACGCGATCGATGTGTTCGGTGGCTCACCTGAAAACGTTGCAGCCGAGATTGCTAAATGCGAAGCGGCTTTGGAAACGAAAGGCATTCACTGACTAAGCCGGCAGGCGCGTGATGTCAAAGAGTTGATAGGTCACTTCTCGATTGTGACAGTCATGCGTTACATCCCTGTCACCCACAAACGAAAGCTTAGGGCGATCACTATCTTGTCCGATTATCGAGAGCAGAGGCAGAAACGACCTCACAAGTTTCTCACAAACGAAAAGCGGCAGGTCAAATGATTCATCGGAACCTGCCGCAAGTTACCGGAAAATAATGGTGAGCCGTGGAGGGCTCGAACCTCCGACCCGCTGATTAAGAGTGCGGTCACAGGCACTCCAGCAGGTTATGGCTCTTACGGTCAATTAACATTTGTTACGGGTTGCAGCCGCCAGCGAGTCTATCTCTTACCGCCTGTTATTTCCAGTTTGTCTGTGTTCTGGTCACAAGTTTCTCTCAAGCTGCGCGCCTCTGAACGGACAACAGATTTTAAGTCCGCTTCGGGTTACTTACCTCATTCTACTACGCGTTACCAAGCGGTGTTTACCGACGTTTCAGCCGTCAAAGCGTGCTGTTCGACATAGGTTGTAGCTGCCAGCTTGAGGTTATGAATCACCAGCTCGGCATAAACTCACATCGTTGCCTTTCTAAAGTTGCAAGCCAACTAACCTTCTTAAAGGCCTAAGCCCATATCTTCGATTAGTCTTGCACTGCTTCGAGTCCACGATCCGCCCGCAGCATATTCAGGTCGCACATTGACGACGCCGTACTTTCGATCTTTGCCTTCACGCACCGCCACCCCCATCCCCAAGAAATTGCTCTGTAACACGCCAAAAACGCCAAGAATCTTAAGGCAGAAATGGTGTCACTATTTCATTTCTTGTGGTAGTCTCAATGGACATAATCTTTTCCCTAAAAAACTGGCTTAAGCGCCGAGGCTTTTTCAACTTTCCTCAGGCTTAGGATGTGAAGTCGAGGCAGTGAAGCCGAGGTAGTGTTGACATACCCGGGTGGCAGTTAACCGCGGGCAGTCCTGACAGCATTGACACGGTCGAAAGCATTCGCGCCCGATCTCAGTATCGGCTTGGCGAGTCTGTAAGCATAGATACCTCGGGTTTGGGATGCGACCCTGGGGACACCACTGACGATTCTTAAGAAGAGAACAAAGCTGTGTCATCGCCGCTCAAACCAACCGTTGCTCATACAATCGAAGAAGCAATCCATTCAACGGCGGAGCCGAAATCGCTGGCCGATGTCGGAGGGCCGCAGTCTGCCGGCGCGAGTGTAACGGGCGCGGTAATTGCGGGGTTTGAGGAGGGAATTGTCCGGCGCATCGGAAAGTACCGCTGGATGATCTGCGCGCTCCTGTTCTTTGCGACGACGATCAACTACATCGACCGCCAGGTTCTGGGCATACTCGCCACCGACAAGGGTTTCCAGGCCACCATCGGCTGGAACGAAGCCCAGTATGGCTACGTTAACACGGTGTTCCAGTTAGCTTATGCCATTGGGCTTTTGGTTGTCGGCAGCCTGATGGATAGGTTTGGGACGCGTAAGGGTTTCTCTTTCGCGGTCACCTTTTGGTCTGTCGCGGCGATGTGTCATGCGCTGGCGCATTCTGCGCTGGGTTTCGGAGCGGCGCGTTTTGCCTTGGGCCTGGGCGAAGCCGGGAACTTTCCAGCGGCGATAAAGACGGTCGCCGAATGGTTCCCGAAAAAGGAGCGTGCCCTGGCCACTGGTATCTTTAACAGTGGTTCGAATGTTGGCGCTATCGTAGCGCCGCTGGCGGTCCCATTCATAGCTATCAATTACGGCTGGCAAATGGCCTTTATTATTACCGGCACGCTGGGGTTTATCTGGCTGGCTTTCTGGCTGATTGTCTACCGTCGTCCAGAGGAGCACCCGAAACTGTCGCCCGCCGAGTTCGCCCACATCCAATCAGATCCAGTGGAGCCGACCACGAAAATACCCTGGACACGATTGTTCCAACATCGCCAGACCTGGGCTTTCGCCATCGGCAAGTTCATGACAGACCCAATCTGGTGGGTCTATCTTTTTTGGTTGCCGAAATTCCTCCATACAAACTACGGCCTGAACATTACCCAAATTGGGTTACCGCTAGTAGTGATTTATGTCTCGGCAGACGTTGGCTCGATTGGTGGTGGCTGGCTCTCATCGACTCTGATCAAGCGCGGCTGGTCGGTTAACAAGTCACGCAAGACGGCGATGCTAATCTGCGCTGTGTCGGTCATCCCGATCATATTCGCCGCGAACGCCTCGAGTCTGTGGGCTGCTGTCGGCCTTGTTTCACTAGCGGCCGCGGCGCATCAGGGTTGGAGCGCGAACATCTTTACGATGACGTCGGACATGTTCCCGCGCCGCGCGGTTGGTTCGGTTGTCGGCATCGGCGGCATGGCTGGTTCGATTGGCGGGATGCTAATCGCAACCACCGTCGGACTGATCTTGCAATACGTGCATTCGTATCTGCCGATCTTCATCATCGCCGGCACCACGTACCTCGTTGCGCTCCTGGTCATACATTTGCTAGCCCCGCGACTCGAGCCGGCGACCATTTTCTAATTAGGTGTCAGCAACAGATCTAATCCCAGCAAGCGCAGAAACGTGAGAGAGCTTCAAAACGCTTTGGTTCTAGTTCTTTCGGTAATGAGGGGAATATGAGCAACGCGCTAAGGTTGGAGAAATATTCTTTCGGTGTAGGGGACCGCTTCGCGCATCAGGCGAAGCCGCAGCTACGGGCATGCATGCAGGCCGCCGCGCGCGGGGTTGAGGTGACTCCCGTCTGGAACAAGTCCCACCGTGAACACGTGATCGTCGGCTCGACGCCTCCAAGCGCTCGAAGCGCGGCTGAGGAGGCCGTCCGTGAGTTGGGTTGGACCAAACCGTTTCACGTTGATGCTGATCACATCCGCCTCGAGACCGTGGATCCATTTATCGATCACAGCGATTTCTATACCCTCGACGTGGCTGACGCCATTGGCCAGCCCGCAGCTACTGATGACTTGCAGGCTTTTGTTGAGCGTCATCCTGAACTAGTGGGAAGGCTGCAGATTCCAGGCATTGAAGAACCTTTCGAGACCTCACGCGCAGACATTGAGAGAATCGCCGGGAAGTACCTCAACGCCGTACAAGAGGCGGGACAACTCTACCGCCACATCGGGTCAGCGAAGGGCCGGGACAAGTTCATTACAGAGGTCTCGATGGACGAGACGGACAGTCCGCAGACACCGGCCGAGTTGCTGGTGATCCTGGGCGCCATCGCAGACGAAAAGATCCCGGCACAGACCATCGCACCAAAGTTCACCGGCCGCTTCAACAAGGGAGTCGATTACGTAGGAGATGTGGTTCAGTTTGAGAAGGAGTTTAATGAAGATCTGGCGGTAATCGCCTATGCCGTACGCCAGTATGACCTTCCTGAGAACCTTAAGCTGAGCGTTCACTCCGGCAGCGACAAATTTTCCATCTACGAGCCGATCCGCAAAGCACTGGCGCGCAGCGGAGCCGGTATTCACGTCAAGACGGCCGGCACAAACTGGCTGGAGGAGTTGATCGGTCTGGCTGAAAGCGGCGGCGAAGGGCTGGAGTTGGCCAAAGAAATTTACGGGAAAGCTTTGGATGACATTGATGCGCTTTGCGCGCCTTATGCGACGGTGATTGATATAGACCGCCGCCTATTGCCTGCCAAAGAAGAGGTGCGCGAATGGACCTCGGAGCAGTTTATTTCTGCTCTCAGGCACAATCCCAGTTGCGAGCAGTACAACCCGCATCTCAGGCAACTATTGCATGTCGGGTACAAAGTGGCGGCCAAAATGGGCAGCCGTTATCTTGATATGCTCGAAGCGTGCGAGGCAACCGTCGGCAAGAATGTGACGGAGAACCTATACGAGCGTCATCTGAAACCGTTGTTTCTCGGAAGCTGAGTTTGCCGTCGAAAACCATATCAGGGCAGAACATGGATCTAGCGGAGTTGACTAAAGTCTACGACTTCACTGGGCGCTCGGTGTTCATCACCGGTGGCACGGGCGTTCTTGGTAGGGTTTTGGTGAAGGCTCTGGCAGGCTGCAGTGCCAAGGTCGCTGTCTTAGCCCGCAACCGTGAGAAGGCCGCAGCCTTACTCCGGGACATTTCAGGTCCGGGCCAGGCCACAATCTTCGAAGGTGACGCGCTCAAGCTGGACGATCTGCAACAAGCGGCGGAAGCTGTCGTCAAGGAGTTTGGACGGATAGATTGTCTCATCAATAGCGCAGGAGGAAATCATCCACAAGCATTTCTTTCAACTCTGTGGTCACTCGCGACGACAACCATCGTCTGCGGACGCATGCGCTGTTCGCCGGGGATGTTCGTGAAGCCTTCCGACGGGCTGCCGACGTCAGCCGCCAGGTTCACATCAAGTACACGGGCCGCAAATACAAGCGAGTCGTCGCCCTGCTCGATGAGCATTACGACGAGTTGTGGGTCGGCGGCAAGGCCAGTTACAAGCTCGGAGGAATTATCGAAGAAGGTGGCGAGTTGATCATCTATGCACCCCATCTCCACGCGATCTCGGAGACACACGGCCTGCTGATTGAGAAATATGGTTATGCAGCGCTTGATCGAGTACGCGAAATGGTTGCGTTGTCTACCGAGTTACAAGCGAACCTGGCTGTTGCCGCACACCTGGCGCACGTCTACTATGCAGGACAGCGTGATGGCACGGGGCGCGTCATTCCGCGCTTCGCTATCACAATGGCGTCGGCGCTTGATGAGGCCACCTGCCGGCGCGTGAACCTGGGTTTCATGGATCATCGCTTGTTTCGGCGGGAGGATTATAAGTGCGATCCAGACACTCTGGTCGTTGAACGCGCCGGTCGAGACTTGTATCTGGTCGAGCCGCATGAGCAGTAGGCACGGTATAGAGTTAGACCGTAAATTGTGATTCGATCTACACAGAGATTGCGAATCAAATTGCTTAAGAAAAAAAAAGAACCAAAGAGTAAGGAGGCGCAAAAAGTCTTCGACTCACTATCCGCCCCGCGCGGCGCTATGAATATCAAAGAAGTGGCCCTTGAAGCAGGAGTTTCTTCGGCAACCGTTTCTCATGTGATCAACAACACGAAGTTTGTCACCGGCGCCACGCGCCAGAAGGTACTGCGCGCCATCAAGCGGTTTAACTACTATCCGAACGCGCATGCTCGAGCCCTTGCTTCGGGCCGTAGTAACATCATCGGCCTTTTAGTGTCGGACATCTCCAATCCGTTCTTCCCTGAGCTGGTCAAGAGTGTAGAAGCGGCGGCCTTTGAACACGGCTATAATGTCATTCTCGTCAATACGAACTACGACGCCCGGCGGGCTGCGGATTATGTTCGTCGTTTAATTGAACTCAAAGTGGCGGGCGTCGCACTGATGACTTCAGAGCTTGATCCAGAGTTAATTAATGAGTTGGAGCGCCGACAGGTCCGCGTAGTCTTTCACAATCTCGGAACTGCTGGGGAGCATATGAGCAACATCCTCGTGGATTACGCCACAGGAATCGAAGAGGCGGTGCGCCATCTCGTCTCTCTTGGCCATCGAAAGATCGCGCACATCGCCGGCCCAAATCGCTTTCGTTCCGCTGTGATCCGGCGTAAAGCTTTTCTTGACTCGATGAAACGCCATTTTCCCCGTGCGCGGGAACCGGCAATCTACGATGGAGACTTCAAATTCGAAGGGGGGCAGCGCGCCGCCAGCGAGATATTAGCGGCAGAAGATCTTCCAACCGCGCTGGTCGTAGCCAACGACATGATGGCTCTCGGCGCGATGCAGCAACTTAGGGCGGCAGGCTTGAATATTCCGCAAGACATTTCCATCGTCGGCTTTGATGACATTGCCTTCGCGGCGCTCTCTGATCCACCGCTGACTACTGTCTGTTCACCTCGAGTGGAAATTGGCCGGAAAGCTATCGAGGCACTGATGGCGATTATCCGCCACCCCAGTCAAAAAGGTCTTGAGACTCGAGTCACGACTTATCTCGTTACGCGCGGATCAACTGGGCCCGCGCGCAGGGCCAAACGCTCTGCGGACTGAAGATGATCATGCGTGGAAGAGCCAAGTGCCGACTCTGTCAATTGTCTTTGCTGCTGTTTTTTGGGCTGTCGGCACCGCTGGTTAACGGAGCTCCCGAAACGCCGCTGGTTCTTTGGCCCGGAGGCGCACCTGGGGCTGTTGGAAATGAACCGCGCGACATTCCAACGCTGACGCCTTACTTGCCAGCGAAGGAGAAAGCAACTGGCGCAGCCATCATTGTTTGTCCTGGCGGCGGATACCAGCATCTGGCTGATCACGAGGGCCGTCCCGTCGCCGAATGGCTCAACTCAATTGGCATTACTGCCTTCGTGCTGAAATACCGGCTCGGTCCGCGCTATCAACATCCTGCCCCCTTGCAAGATGCCGCCCGCGCCATTCGCACCGTACGTTCACGGGCAGCCGAATGGAACGTGGATCCTGGACGCATCGGCATCCTGGGATTCTCAGCGGGAGGACATCTCGCTTCGACGGCCGGCACCCATTTTGATTCTGGCAAACGCGACGCAGCGGATCCGATCGAGCGAGTAAGCTCCCGGCCCAATCTAATGATCCTGATTTATCCCGTGATCACGATGAAACAACAGACGCATGCTGGATCGAAAAACAATTTGCTTGGACCTAATCCGCCTCCTGATCTCGTCGCACTTCTTTCCAACGAAGAGCAGGTAACAAAAGAAACACCGCCAGCCTTTCTGGTTCACACCACGACTGACACTGCTGTCCCCGTCGAGAACAGCTTGATGTTCGTCATGGCGCTTCGCAAGGCTGGCGTGCCATTTGAGTTTCATCTATACGAACGCGGCCCTCACGGTTTCGGACTCGGTAACAAAGATCCGATCCTTGCCACCTGGCCTGGCCGGTGCGCCGACTGGCTTCGCGTCCACGGCTTCGCAACGCCACGCGTAACTGGTGGCGATTAATGGTAAGCGCAGAGCTCCTGTGAAAAAACGCGCCAGACAGAAACTTGATCGTCGTGCCTTCCTGAAGACCAGCAGCGCCGGTCTCGTCGGCCTCAGTCTCTACTCGGATCTTCATTCATCGGCTGACGCCGAAGCAGTTTCTAGTCGTTCACTGCAAAGAAGAATTTTCCCGCTCAATCACGGGTGGCTCTACAGCGACAAAGTCGCTACGAACTCCACTCGTCCGGCGTTTGATGATCGCCACTTTGAGCGAGTCACGATTCCGCACGCCAATCGACGGTTGCCGTGGCACGGTTTTGACGATAAGGATTTTCAATTCGTCTCCGTCTACCGGCGCCACTTCAAACTGCCGGGCGAGCTGCGCGGGCAGCGTGTGTTTGTTGATTTCGCCGGCGTGATGACGGCGACAACTGTCACTTTTAACGGCCAGCGACTCGGTGAATATCGTGGTGGCTACACACCCTTCTCGTTTGAGTTGACGCCGCATGTCAACTGGAATGGCGACAACGTGCTCGCGGTTGAAGTGGATTCAACCGAGCGCGCTGACATCCCTCCTTTTGGCGGCGAGATTGACTATCTGACTTTTGGCGGCATTTACCGCGACGTAGCGCTGCGCGTCGTCTCCGGCACGTTCGTTGAAAATGTTTTCGTTAAGCCAGTGGATGTGCTGCACGACGACCGACGCGTTGACGTTCGTTGTTTCCCGAACAGTGCAGGGGCCTCACCGCTGAGATTAGTGGTCGAGTTGCGCGATAAAGATCGAGTCGTTGCTACGCAGAGCTGCGACCTCCCCGCCGCGGGCGCGTCGCAATGTGATTTGACCTTGAGCAACCTTGGTGCGATCGAGTTGTGGAGCCTGGAACATCCAAAGCTCTACGAGGTGCAAGCGCGGCTGTACAGTGGTGCGGACTTAATTGATCGGTATGACACGCGCATCGGTTTTCGTGAGGCGCGATTTACGCCGGAAGGCTTTTATCTCAACGGAAAGCACCTCAAGCTCCGAGGTCTCAATCGCCACCAGACATTTCCTTTCGTGGGCCAGGCCATGCCCGCGCGGGTGCAACGTCGAGACGCGTGGATTCTCAAGAAGGAACTCAAGTGCAATCTCGTGCGCACGTCTCACTATCCGCAGTCGCCACATTTTCTCGACGCCTGCGACGAGCTCGGGCTATTGGTTTTTGAAGAAATTCCCGGCTGGCAACACATTGGCGACCAGGCCTGGAAAGACCTTTCCGTTGGCTATGTTGAGACCATGATTCGCCGCGACTGGAATCATCCGGCGATCATCCTCTGGGGCGTTCGCATCAACGAGTCGCGTGACGATCACGATTTTTACACGCGCACTAATCAGTTGGCACACTCGCTCGACAATTCTCGGCAGACGGGCGGCGTACGCTACAATTACCAATCGGAGTTGCTCGAGGATGTCTTCACCATGAACGACTTCGGTTTTCCGCTCAAGCCTCCAAACCATCCGCTCTACCTGAATACGGAATTTGTCGGACACACCTACCCGACCAAACAGAACGACAACGTCGAGCGGATCATCGAACACACAATGCGTCACGCGCGCGTCCATAATCAGCTTGGATCGGACAACAAGTATGCCGGTGGTCTGGGTTGGTGCGCGTTCGATTACAATACTCACGCCAACTTTTGCTCAGGCGACCGCGTTTGCTATCACGGCGTCAGCGATATTTTTCGTATTCCTAAACCCGCTGCGGGACTCTACACGTCGCAATGTGATCCGAAGGAAGAAATTGTGCTTGAACCCGCCTTTCACTGGGCCCGTGGCGATCGCAACGAGAGCTTTACGGTCGCGATGGTTTGCTCCAATTGCGAGCACGTGAAGATCTTTATTTCTAACCGGCTCGTGGCCGAGGTCGATCCCGACAAAGAAAATTACGGCAATCTGTCGCACCCGCCATTCGTCGCTAACATACGCAGCGGAATCAGCAAAGGTTGGGGTGACCTGCGCATCGAGGGTTACATCGGTGGCCAAAAGGTCATCACCAAAACGCTTTCAGGCAATGGAGCAGATCGGCAGTTTCACCTCGAAGCAGACGATGGAGAATTGGTCGGTGATGGGATCGATACAACGCGGGTTGTTATGCGTGTCACGGATGAGTATGGATCAGCCCGTCCGTTCGCCAACGGCGCAGTCGCGCTGTCGATTGAGGGGCCAGGCGAAATCATCGGTGAAAACCCATTCTCACTTGCGGGAGGTGTCGGTGCGGTTTGGATCAAAACGAAGGAAACAGCTGGCATGATTCACCTGACCGCGAAGCATCCAACTCTTGGCGCAAGAGTCGTTGAGATTCCGGTACGACGGCCCGAAGGAATTGTGGCGATCTGACGACCGGAAAAGTTTCAGTGCTTCATCACTTCAACCGCAAACACGTGTGTGGGTCCGAACATGTTGGAGCGGAAGACAATCCACTTCATGTCCGGTGTGAAGGTTACATTCGGCTCAAGGCTGTAGTCGTGTTTCGCCAGGTTGACGAGTTTTTCCGCCTTGAAGAACCCCGGTGTAATCAGCTCTTTTGAGTTTGGTAGTTGATTATCGGTGCGGTCAGGCACCATCTCAGGCCGGAACAAGTATATCCACTGCCCATTTTCCGGCGCGGCGACGCTGTTAGGACCGCCACCATCACCGGCAAATAGTTTTCCATCGGGGGCCACGTTGAAGTGCACCGACCACTCGCTGCGTTGCAAGTGATACCAGGTTCTCTTGCCGGTTGCGACCTCATAGCCACCAACCCAGAAGACCTCGCTGCGCGGTGTCTGCAAGTCGTACCAGATCATCTTGCCGTCGCCACTGAAGAACTCGTGCCCCTCAATCTCCATATTGATCGTGCGTTTGTGTATCTGGGTTAGACCGCCGCCATCCGTCCGAATAATCCAGGTGCGATCCACCTTGTGCCAGGGCCCCTCGTGGCAGAACATCAGCAGGGTTGGATCTGCAGGCGAAAACTGGAGGTGGTTGAGCCAGTCAGTGCTGCGATGAATTGTCTTCACCTCACCGGTCTTAATGTTCAAGGTGAACAACTGCATCGGAATGCGCGCGGCCAGGCGTCGCTCCATCATTTGCCCTTTACCAGGATAGCTGTCCCGGCCGGGCTGGGGTCTTAACTCCGTGTTCGCGGAAGGCGGCGTGTCGGGGATTGGTGCGCTGGGCGTGAACGGGGAGTTGCCTTCGGTGATAGTCCCCGCGAGCAACGTCTCGTCAGAGTTTACTGTGGCGACTGAGCCGCGCGAAGGAATTTTGGCGATCTCTCTAGTGGTTTTGGTGTTGAGATCGACAGCGTAAACGGTGCCACTCTTAGCATAGTAGGCTTGTCCCGTTTTTCGGCCGATCATAATCAAGTTGACGCGACCCTCCACTACTTTCTCAACGGCGCGTGTTTTGAGATTGACAGTCGCAAGACCAGTGGGCGTCGTAATGATTAGCTTTTCACCATCCGGTGTGTAGCCGTTCTGGTGGAAGTAGAGACTCTGGCTGCCCGGCTCATCAGACAAACGTATGACACGATGGCCGGTGTCGGGATTAATCCATTCACGTGGTGGTTCTTTTTGTTGTTGCGCTTGTGCGCTAATGAGAAAGAAAATTATTGCGTAGAGTCTGTAAAACTTCATAATCACCTCGCTCTATCTTTGCTAGTCAAATTTTTCTGATGATGTTCGGTTGGTCTCGTGCGAGCTTGCGCAACCTGGGCGTCTCACAAACTACAGCGCTAACGAAAGGGCGGCCGCCCTTGCTGAGCCGGCCGCCCTTTGCAGATTGCGATCCTCATCGCTTAGAAGAAGATCCTGATCCCGAACTGGACGTAACGTGGATTGGTCGCCGAACTGTTGCCAGTCAGTGTCCCGAAGTTCGTATCGTACGTCTGCCGGATACGGTAGAGCTTGTACGCGTCCAGCGTCCTGATGTCGAACGCGAGCGGGTTTGTGGTGGCGAAGCCCGGTGGCAACTGCACGTGGAAGAAATCCAACGGCAGCCCGCCAGTCATCGGGCCGTTAAGCCCGGACTGCCGGGTGGCATTCACGTTCGCACGAATCTGCGCGAGGATGGCCGCCCCCGCGGCAGTCGTGGACAACGGTTGGTTATTGAACGTGGCCCAGGTGTTGTACTCCGCCGCTGTGATCGGCTGGGCCACAGCAGGCGTGCCCGCGCTCTCGCTCGTTAATTCGGTTGGGAAAGTGCCCAGGCCGAAAGGCGTATTACCCGTGTTGTTGTAGCGGAAGTTGGGGTGGTTGAACGCATTGATCAAGTCCACCCTGAAGTTGATGCGTCGATGACCATCCTTGTCGCCGAAGAACGGCCACGGGAAATCCTTTGAGAGGGAAAAGTCGAAGAACTCCTGCCGGGGCGGGCGAATATCCAGCGAGCGCGGGGCATTACCCAATTGGCCCTTGATCGGCCGCATAAACGCCGCCGGGTTGATGTAGGGTTCGCAACCCGTGGGCGGGGCCGAACTCCCGGTCGGGCAATTGCGCTTCCACAAAGGATTCCTGAGTGGCACGCCGGGCACGATGTCCGGTCGCACGACGCGATTGAACAGGGTTCCGCCCAGTTTGTTGGGGTCGGTGATAAACGGCAAGAAGGGCGTGCCGCCCGGCATACGCAACACGGTGGAGAGACTCCATCTGCCGAGGAGCGTGTCAACCACCTTCGGCGCGTTCGATAGGAACGTGCGTCTGCGCCCGATGGGCACATCCCAGACGGACGTCGCGCTGAAGTTGTTCTTGATGTCGTAGGTCGAGATGGCGCGGTCTCCTGCGAGCGATCCGCCGAGAGAAACTTGCCCGCGGGCCTGACCGGTGGAGAGCGTACGTGTGTCAGGACTGGCGTCCGACGCCGTGTCAATGCCTTTACCGTAGGTGTAGTTCGCCGTGAAGGTCAAGCCCCGACTGACTCGGCGGCGCACATCTATGTACCCTGCATGCCGAATGCTGCTGGCCGAAGGATCGAAGTACTTGTTGAGCGGGTCGAAGCCGAGGTACGTGGAGAACACGCTGGCGCGACTGATGGTAATCACAGAACCTTGCAGGTTCGTGCGCGCCAGCGGGTCGGCGAGCGTGCCCGTTACGTCAATCCCCTGGGACTCCAACTGGTCAATCAGGTTGACGTTCCGCGTATTAATGTTCACTTGCGGCAGGTATAGGTGCCGGCCTTGGTTGCCGACGTAAGCCACTTCGACGACAGTGTTCTTGAAGGGTTCAAACTGCACCGACAGATTCCAATTCGCCGAATACGGCACCTTGCCTGAGCCTCCGGAAAATCCCTCACCGGCGAAGGCCGTGACGCCGAGGCTCTTAGAAAAGACTAACCCGTTGGCATCGATGCCCAGCAGCGCATTGAGTGAACCGACAGTGCCCTGCAACGGCGGATTACCTGTCAATCGAAGGGGCAGGTTTATATTCGCCCCGCCGCTTGAGGCGCAGGGAACGGGCAGAGTAGGACAAGCGGTCGTGGGCGTAGTGCCTGTAGTCAGGATGGTGCTGGCAGTTACGAACCCACCAAAGTCAGGGTTCGGCGAGCGGTTATTACCAGTAAGCGGCGCGTGCGAGATGCCGTAGCCGCCGCGCACGACCAGCGATCTTTTCTCCAAGTCCAAGCCGAAGACTTTCATCTTCGGACTCCAAGCGAAGCCGAAGCGCGGCTCGAAGCCCTTGTAATCAACCGGCGTGATGTACTTGGAGCGCCCACCCTGCCCGGAGAAAGCAAACGGCGGGATATTTACTGTCGTCGGCACATAATCGGGGATCGCCGAGGCTGTCGGCACGCCCAGAGCTGTTGCCAAGGCACGGCGTTGCGCGTCTGTCAGTGTCGTGATCTGCGCCAGATCGGGGCGGAACACCCCTTGTTGATTGTGCTTCTCGTAGCGAGGGTACTGGAGCGAGTAGCGGAAGCCGAGGTTGATGGTCAAGTTCGGGCGCACCTTCCAGTCGTTTTGCACGAATACAGCCCCGCTCTTCCAGCGATAGTCGTAGTCCAACAGGATCGGGCGCACGTCCACCGCGTTCGGCACCCCAATGAGTAAGCTGGCAATTTCGTTTCCGCCGTTGGTGATGGTGGTCGAGCGGTTGTTGCTGGTATTCACGACGCGGAATTGCCACCGCCCCCCAGCGGCCGAGAAGAAGGGCGTGACGGTCAGTCGGGCATCGTTGAGATCAGCGCCAAACTTCCAGGTCTTGTTCCCGCGCGTCCAGTAGACGATGTCGCTGATGTTGTAGCGCTGCTCGACGTTGAAGTTATTGGTTGAGCCGCCCGCGCCGACGTCGGCATTCACATACGTGCTGGTGTCTTGCGTGAGGAAGAACAGCGGAATGCCGCCCATGGTCAGGTGCGGCAGTCCTAGTTCTCCGGCCAAACTGCGCCCGCTCTTGATCGCGAACTCCGGCGAAAAGTCTTCGCTGAAGTTGCCGCGCGTATAGTTGAGCCGCAGGTCGTTGACCAGCGTTGGCGAGATGATATTGTTAAAAGCTAACAGGAACTGCCGGGCATCGCTGAAGACGCCGGTGTTGCCATTCACGTCGCCGCCCGCGCCTCTGACGGCGATAGCGGGCGTGAGCGTGTAGCGGAAGTTGGCTTTCGCCGTGTCCGTAAAGTTGTGATCAAGACGCAGGGTGTAGCGCGTCTCGTTCTGCGTGACGGAACGTTGCAGGAAATAGTTCCGGACGTTGGCCCCATCCAGAAAGTAACCGCCCCCCTCCGGCTCGAGCGCCAGTATCTTCTGCCCAATCGGGTCGAGGAACGCCGGCGGAATAATATTCAAGTTCGGGTTGGGCGTGGCATTGATGGTGGAGTTACATTGGGGTGCCTGGATCGTGGACGTGACCCCATTGATCAAGACCTGCTGGTTCACCAGTATTCTGCGGGGATCACCGAACTGGCAAAACTGGTTGCCTGAGGCCAAGGCAATCGGCACTAACTGCCCGCTCACCAGCACGAACTGCTGGTAGATGTTCGCACTGCCCACGGAGGTCTGGTTAAACTGGGCGGCGATAGCCGCCGGTAGTAAGCCGCCAGCCGTCCGCACCAGGTTGTTGAAGTTGCCGGCGCGTTCGGCGGCGCTCGGGACGAGCGCCGAGGCCGTCACGAAATCCGTCCGCCAGCGCGGCTCATAAGCAAAGAAGAAAAAGGATTTATTCTTCCCGTTGTAGAGTGCCTTACCACCCTCGCCAAACTTCGGCAGGAAGATGGGCCCGCCGACTGTGACTGAAACCTGATTAGAGCGGAGGTTATTTTTCGGGCGCGGGGCCGTGCCGATGGTGAATGGCGTCGCGTTGAATTTCGGGTTGCGGGTGTACCAGAGGGCCACACCGTTGAAATTGTTCGTGCCCGACTTGGTCGTGGCGTTGATGGTGCCGCCGCCGGTATTCCCGTACTCAGCCGAGAACGCCGACGTCTGGACCGTAAACTCCTGTACCGTCTCCGGCGTGAAGCTCACCACCGCGCGCGCTATGCCGACACCCGTGTTGTTGACGCCATCGGCCAAGATGGATGTACTACCAGAACGACCGCCATTCACGTTGAGGTTAAAACCGGGAACCGGTTGATCTGCGCCTACGCCGGGGTCTTCGCTGCCGGCGTCGCCCGATACATTAGGTGCCGTCAACGCGAGGTCGAGCACACTCCGATTGTTTAGCGGCACATCCCGAAGTTGGCGCTCCGTAATGGTCTGAGTCGCCGTGCCCGATTCAGTATTGATCAGCGGTGCATCGGCCGTGATTGTGACCTGTTCCGAAACTGCGCCGGCTTCAAGTACCACGTTGACAGTGGCGGTGGTCGCCGTATCAACCTTCACACTCTCGACTACAGCCTTCTTGAAATTCGGCACTTCCACGGTGATGCTGTAAGTAACTGGATCGAGCGACGAGATCGAGAAACCGCCGGTGTCCGTAGTAGTGACCTTCGAAGACTGGCCGGTGCCGGAATTCGTAATTGTCACTGTCGCACCCGGCACGGCCGCGCCATTCGAATCGAGAACCGCTCCGCTGATAGCACCTTTGTTGGACTGCCCAAAAACGGCAACGGTGCACAGTAAAGTGACTGCAAGGATTTGCATCGCGCGCATGAGTCTGCCCTCTCTCTCTTTGTGGTTTCTGAATCTCAACAGGTGAATAAGCAACGCACTTCTTAATGATGTCGGAACGCCGGCTACTGAGAGACGTGTCCCCGCAGACGAACTTTGCAACCCGTCGCCTTGTCTGCGGAGCACAAAACTGCTGATTCGCCCTTCGCTAACACCCTCGTGGCGGAAAGGCAGATGGCACTGCTAACCAATTAGCAAGTTCTTGCTACTCTCAATTCCGGGGGAATTCATTACGTCGGGAAAAGCGTTTAACTACGGCAAATTAGCACTGAAGTTCACATTTGTCCATCAGAAAACTCAATGATAATTTTTAGTTTTTCAACGTTGAATTCGTGCTGATCTGCACGCTCATCTCCGGCGGGCGGCAGGCATGAGTCGCCACCGCGACATCTTTTGATGGCTAAAATTCAACGGGGACTAAATCACTTCGACAGGGCCGTTGTCTGTGCGTTAGCACACATTGCCCGATATCTCGGCCTGGCTCTGGTTGGATCGTCCGCTCGGTGTTCTGCGCAGGCCTCATGTTAGGCAACCGGTTCGATGTTGCAAGCTTCATGGTTTCCGACTGGAATCGCTCCTCGCGATCAGGCGAATGGGTCCCAACAGTCCAGCGGTGACCGGTTGCACTTTATCCATGTCCTGTGCTTGAAAGCGCTCGCCATAACGCAGATTGAGAAGCCGGTAATCCGGCAGGCGCCGCCCAGCCATGTAGTTAAGGGCGAGATTGGCCACCACAATCCGGATTCTGTTCTCGCCGGGTCGTAGCAGGTCCGACACATCGAGAGAATATGGCGGACACCATATGGCGCCGGCGCGGCGATCGTTTATGCAAACAACGGCCGCCTCACGCACCGGAGCGTCGAACCAGGTCTGCATGCCGGCTTTAATTGGTTGCACCGGGGCGGGCTGCCCCGTTCCTAAATCAAGTCGCAGCGATAGCCCTGGTTGCAGCATGCTCTTCGGCACTGAGAGCTGTTTCTCGTACGTGGCCTGGCCTGAGAAATAGCGCGTCTCTTCGTTCTCGGTCCACGAACGCAGCCGATCCATCAATACCGATTTATCACCCTGTCCAAACGAAACTCGCCAGCCGCTGCTCAGATCGAGTGGTGGCGGCAAAGCAGCAGACGTGTTTGGCATCGGAGGTGAGGAGATCATGCGTTTCGAAAAGATCAGTACGCGCGACTCGTAGGGTTCGAGATCGAGAGAGAGCGTGGTGCCGCCTTCGGGCCGGGCCGCGACGTCGGCAGCCGCTACGCGACCGGTGAATGGGTCCCACGTTTCGGGTTGCAGGCCATGAACGCGAAACGTGGCCTTCACACTGTGCGGCACGTTTGAGGTGTTGGCGAGAAAGTAGATTTCAGCATCGTTGCTCCTACGGTGTATGAAACCTATCTCAGGAACAGCGGGGGACAGCATCACGTCAGGGCGAAGCAAACTTGCGAGCTTGTTGCCTAGCTGACCATTTTCATCCTCAACCAGGTATCCCAGGGGAGTCTTACCGCTAAACAGCCGCTGAGAAATTTCGCGCAGTTGACTCTGGTCGGCCTCTGTCGCCTGTAACCCAGGCACGAGGCTGGGCACTCGCCGCGAGGCAATCACGATCCCGCCATTGCGCGCAAACTCTTCCAAAGTCTTCAACGTGTCGAGCGGAATGCGTTCTACGCCCGGGAGGATCACCACGCGATACTTGTTCGGTCCCAATGTCAATCCATCTTTATCGGCTCTCATTTGTCTGAGCACGTTATCGTCGAAGAAATCGAAGTTGTATCCAGCTTCGAGTATGCGCGGGATGATGTCATCGCCGACAAGTTCGCGCAGCTTATCGATCATGTGCACATGGCCGGCGGAGAAGTGTGCGTAAGCATCGCTGTTTGGCAGATAGAGCGCCACGTCGTTCGCCGGCTGACCCTGACGCAGAAGAAAGCTCAGGCGTTGCAAGTAGAGAGATATATCGGGCATGGCAATCCACCAGGGATTTTTTTCATCAAACACCGCTGCGGCGTAGAACCGCCAACCCGGGTATTCGATGCTCTCCGGAGTGTATGGCCAGCCGTGACCAATCAGTTGATTAATGCCTTCCAGAAAATGCAGATCGGCTTCAGCCTTCATGTCGAGCGGTGTGGCCCGAAAGACCGGCGAGTGCAGCCACGTCCACGTTTCGGAAGAGGTCACAGGTTGGCCGTACAGATGGCTTGCCGAAGAAGCCCAACGCGACGCACGCAGAACTTTCCACTGCGGGCCTTCGCCCTCGGGTAAGTCCACATAGGCGTTGCTGGAGAGCGCGGCCGCCGGAATCCCGTAATTCTGCATGCGTAAAAGCGTGTGATTCCGTTTCGACCAATCACGGAGAGGTGCGAGGAAACGCTCGTTCAGCAATTCCGTGATGGTTTGGCCCCAGTCGTGACGGATCGCCCCGGTCTTCGGCCCAATATTGGCGACGAGGGCCGGGAGGTAAGGCTTCAGATCATAACCACGACGAGCTTTGAATTCTTCCAGGAAATTCGTGGTCCAGTCTTGATTGTAAACCTCGAGGCTGTCGCAAAAGATCGCGTAGGGAGGATTGGAAGGGAAGGCCTGCAAGAGCCGGTCGCCGACCTGGCTCAAATAATGATCGGCGGCCGCCCGGTCGAGATGATCCAGCACAAAGCCCTCGCCGCCGATCGCTGGGCGTTTCACCATCATGCCGGTGCGACTCGAGACGAAGAAGAGCACGTCTCGTGGTCCATCAAGACCGGCTGGCAGTTGGACCACGCCGCCTCTGATGTCCGTGAGTTCCTGAATGCTCTCAGGGTCTATTGAATCGCCGCGTGGGCTTACCAGAAACGCAGCAATAAACTTTTCTCCGGCGGAGATGTTCGGAAGCGGCACACGACGAGAACCGCTGTCCAACTTTACCCGCTCGGTACGCAACATCCCCGATGCCTGATTTACTGAAATCTGCGGGCCGCCGAAGGGCCAACCGCTACCGAGCGTCAAGTCCATTCGCAGGCCCAGTTCGCGCGCTTTGGCCGAAACGAAGCGCAACGCTTCCAGGTATTCATCGGAGAGGAAAGGGAAATTCCTGATCCCCTTTGCGGGATCGTCGAGCGTCAACGGGTAAACTGGCTGCACTTCAAAACCACCGATTCCTCCCTCCTTCATTACTCGCATCTCACGCTCGAGTTCTGGCTTGGTAACTGCTGGTCCAAACCACCACCAGCGCATCATGATCTTCGAGTTTTCCGGTGGACGCTCAAAGCCGCGCTGAAGGCCGTCGATGCCCTGCGCTCGCGCTGGCGCGAAGGCAGCAAGACCAAGAATGAAGATCAGCGAGGCGGTGAGCCTGCGATAGATTCGCATAAGTTTTCCACTCGTCGTCGTGTTCATTCGACGAATACGGCCAATGCCAAAACCCAGGGCTTACGGTCAATCAAGGTGAAAGACTTGCACAACGAAACTAGGTGCATCTGGGTTGGTCAGTATCAGTCAAGATCAGGCTAGTGCCAGCTGCAAGCGAGTCACCGAAGCCGGCGCGAAGCGGTAGACCAACTTGCCGCCGGCGCCGACCGTGATTTGCTCATCCCTTGGTTGCACACTCTTTGGATTCGCAAAGCTATTGTGAGCGTGGATGTCCGCCGCTGTTAGAACGCGTGCCTGACCTATAGTGATTCGCGCCCCAACGACATTTATCTCAGTCTCTCTCGTCGCCTTGATGTCTGGGTTGACAGCCGTGAGTGTCAACTGCTTACCGTTGACCGAAGCCGAACCCGCCAAGCCCCAAAACTCTGTACGCTCGCGATTGTTGTTGACGGTGCGCATGTATGAGACATGCGGCGCGACAAACTCAGTGCGCACGGATTGGGCGCCGGAATGTGCAGCGTACATCTCAAAGACGTCGAAGTTGGGAGTGGCAACGAAGTTGTCTTCATTGTCTGCGTGCCGCTGAAAAGTATCCAGATTCACGGCCGAGATCAGCGCGTCCCGCAAAGTGCCGGGATAGCCGTAGAGGTAACCCGCCGGTAGACTCGGATCCTGCAGATGCCACGCTCCCCACTCGTCCACCGCCAGCTTGATCTTGTGCTGCGGGTCGCTCTCGCTCATTACGTTCCAGTGCTGTGTCACCAACGACTCAATCCGATCGGAACGATGGATCAACTCGTACCACTCGTCATCGGTGTATTCAAGCGCGTTGCCCTTTCCGGTCGTGCCGCAGTAGTAATGCAAGCCCATCGTGTGGACCTTGTTAACCTGGCCGGATCCTTTCTCTACCAGCTTCGAGAGAAAGCGGCGGGTCCAGCCCACGTCGCCAGAGTTCGGCCCGGTCGCGATGAAATTGAGTTTGGTTCCATAGGTTGGCGCCCAGGCGGTGAAGCGCCGAAATTCCTCGGCATACTCTTCCGGCAGCATGTCTCCCCCGCAGCCCCAAGATTCGTTGCCGATGCCCCAATAACTGACGTTGAACGGCTCGCGTTTGCCCGAAGCCGCGCGCAGGTCGGAGAGCGTCGTCAGCCCGGCCGGCGCGTTACAGTACTC
>WNGB01001905.1_pt1 | contig 34032 bp, 28 predicted proteins | sample 5400681 | NCBI WGS metagenome assembly WNGB01 (sample SAMN13153367, study PRJNA577476) | soil metagenome | isolation source: 115 cm soil or saprolite under grassland replicate 2 | place: USA:California | collected 2016-06-15
TTCGAGCGGCGCGGCGCAGCGGCGATCCAGCTGGAAGACCAGGAGATGCCGAAGAAGTGCGGCCACGAGCCGGGCCGGCGCCTCGTGCCCGTGCCGGAGATGGTGGCCAAGATCGAGGCCGCCCGCTTCGCCCGCGCCTCCGCGGACTTCCTCATCGTGGCCCGCACCGACGCCCGGACGACGCACGGCATCGAAGAGGCCATCGCGCGCGGCCGGCGATACGCCGAGGCCGGGGCCGACGTGATCTTCGTCGAGTCGCCCGAGACGGCCGACGAGATGCGCGCCGTGTGTCGCGCCATCCCGGCGCCCTGCCTTGCCAACATGGTGGAGGGGGGCCGGACGCCTCTCCTGCCGCAGCAGGACCTGGCCGCGCTCGGCTACCGGATCGTCATCTACCCGAATGCGCTGACGCGCCTGTTCGCGCGGGCCGGGCTCGAGCTCCTCGGCGAGCTCACGCGCACCGGTACCACGGCCGGCATGCTGCCGAGCATGCTCACCCACGGGGAGCTGTGGGAGCTGTTCGGGCGGGAGAGGTGGAGCGCCCTCGAGCGCCGCTTCGTCCGCGACGTCAAGCCCGGGGAGGAGGCCTAGGTCATGTTCGCGCCGCCGCGGGTCATCGAGAGCCGAGTGTTCGCACGGATCCCGGAGGCCAAGCTCCTGGAGGGTCCGTCCTTCGACCGGGCGGGGAACCTCTACGTCGTCGACATCCCCGCCGGCCGGATCTTCCGCGTCGCGCCGGACGGCCGACCCGAAAAGGTCGCCGAGTACGACGGCGAGCCCAACGGGCTCAAGATCCACCGGGACGGCCGCATCTTCATCGCCGACCACAAGCAGGGTCTCCTTCAGCTCGACCCCGCGACGGGGCGCGTCTCCGTCGCGCTCGACCGGCCGTACGCCGAGCGCTTCCGGGGGCTCAACGACCTCCTCTTCGCGCGAAACGGCGATCTCTACTTCACGGACCAGGGCGAGAGCGATCTCCGGGAGCTCTCGGGCCGCCTCTACCGCCTCCGCGCGGACGGGCGGCTCGATTGTCTCCTCGACAGCGTGCCGAGCCCGAACGGTCTCGTCCTCACGCCGGACGAGAGCATCCTCTACCTCGCGGTGACGCGCGGCAACGCGATCTGGCGCGTGCCGCTGGGCGCCATCGGAGGCCTCGGCGTGGGACGACTCGGCCTCGGCCGCGTGGGCATCTGGGTACAGATGTCGGGCGGGATCGGCCCGGACGGCATGGCGATGGACGTCGAGGGCCGGGTGGCGGTCGCGCACCCCGGCCTCGGCGCGGTGTGGGTCTTCAGCCGGACGGGCGAGCCCGTCTCCCGCATCCGCGCGTGCGAAGGCCTGCGCGTCACCAACGTCGCCTACGGCGGCCCGGAGCGGAAGACCCTCTTCATGACCGAGGCCGACTCAGGCGCCGTGCTTGCGGCCGATCTCGACGTGCCCGGCTGTCCGATGTACTCCCACCTCGACTGAGGCATCACGGGCGCCACCCTTATCTACTCAGCCCTCGCCTCAGGGCTTCGCCCTTCAGCTCGAACTGCGGCCCTCTCCCTCCCGGGAGGGAGAGGGGATCCGCTTCTCCCTCTCCCCCGTCGAGGGGGAGAGGGTAGGGTGAGGGGGTTCATCAAGGGAGGGGGATCCTCACCGCATCTCCGGGATCACCCAGAGGGGCCTGTCGCCCCGCTCCACCCGCTGCACGTTGTCGAAGGCGTTCCGGAAGGCCTTGGTCCAGTTCTCCCAGGTCGGCCCCGCCGAGTGCGGCGTGAAGGTGACGTTCTCGAGGCCGAAGAGCGGGTGGTTGATGAGCGGCGGCTCCTCGACCATGACGTCGAGCCCCGCGGCGGCGATCTGCTTCGAGAGCAGCGCGTGGCGCAGGGCCTCCTCGTCCACGACGGGGCCGCGGCAGGTGTTGATGAAGATGGCGTCCTTCTGCATCATCGCGAACTCGCGCGGGCCCATCATCTTGCGTGTCGCGTCGTTGAGCGGGACGTGCAGGCTGAACACGTCGGAGGTCCTGAGCAGCTCGGGGAAGAGCGCGAACTTCACGCCGAGGGCGTCCTCCTGATCCTCGCTGAGCCGGACGATGTCGTAGTACTGGATGTCCATGTCGAAGCCGGCCGCGCGGCGCGCCACCTTCTTGCCGATCGTGCCGAGGCCCACGATGCCGAGCGTCTTGCCCGCCAGCTCGTACGTCCGCGTGGTGGCGAAGTCGCCGACCCGCCACTTGCCGTGCGTCACGTTGATGTGGTGCCAGGCCATCTTCTTGTACACCGCCAGGATGAGCATGAGGGTGTGCTCGGCGACGGCCACGGAGTTGGAGCCGCCGTTGTTGGCGATGGGCACGCCGGCCTTTTTCGCTGCCGCCAGGTCGAGGCGGTCGTAGCCCGCGCTGATCAGCTGGATCAGCTTGAGCCCGGGCGCGGCCTTGAAGAAATCGGCGCCCATGCCGGGGCGCGGGAAGCCGATGTAGTACTCGGATCCGGCCACCATCTTCAGGAAGTTCGGGTCGTCGTGTTCCGTGACGACCATCTCGAAGCCCGTGGGCACCATCGAGCGGGCGGTCTCCATGATGGGGTCGGGCATCTTGGGGGCGAAGACGATCTTGATGGCCACGAGGGTCTCCTTTGATCCGGGTTCCAGGCTAGGGCTTGGGTGGGAGCAGCATGTAGGTGGCGCGGCCGACGGCGACGAGCTTGCCCGCGCCGTCGGTGATGCGGGCCTCGCCGAAGGCGATGGTGCGGCCGCGGCGCAGGAGCCGTCCCTCGGCGACGATGTCGCCGTCGCCTGCCGCGGCGAGAAAGCTGACGTTGAGGTCGAGCGTGGTCTGTCCGACGCCGCCGGCGGCATTCTCGTGGGTCGTGCCGAGGGCGCCGCCCACGGCCATGTCCACGAGCGCGCCGAGCACGCCCCCATGCACCGGCGCGCCGGCAGAGTTTCTGAGCCCGTCCGTGACGGGCACGCGGAGGCGCACCCAGCCCTCGCCGGCGTCCTCGACCTGGACGCCCAGATGGCACCAGAAGAGGTTGGCCTGGGCGCGCTCGCGGGCGAGGGTCAGGAGGTCGGAGGGCATGGAGGCCTACTTATACCCAAAACTCGCGCGGGACTCAAACGCCCGCCGCGATGGTGATAGACTCCTGACCTGGCCCGAGCGCCGCTGGGGCTCATCCATCACCGAGGGGGAGATATGGCGACCAGGATCGGCATCATCGGGGCGGGAGCCATCGGCTCGATCGTTGGCGGCATGCTGACGAAGGCCGGCCACGACGTCACGCTCATGGAGCAGTGGCCGGACCACGTCGAGGCGATGAAAAAGATGGGCCTCCGGCTCTCGGGCACCTGCGGTGAGCACGTGATTCCCGTCAAGGCGCTCCACATCCACGAGATCCAGGGCCTTCGAGAGCCCTTCGACTATGTCTTCATCTCGGTCAAGAGCTACGACACCGAGTGGGCGACCGCGATGGCGGTAGGCAATCTCCGCCAGCCGGACGGCGTCGTCGTGGACTTCCAGAACGGGATCAACGACGAGCGCGTGGCGGCGGTGGCGGGCAGGGAGCGGACGCTCGGCTGCGTCATCACCATCAGCGCGGGCATGTACGAGCCCGGTCACGCGATCCGCACGGACACGGGCACCGTCGGCTTCAAGATCGGCGAGCACGACGGCAAGGAGACGGCGCGGGCCCGGGAGCTGGCCCGCATTCTGAACGACGTCGCCCCCAGCAAGGTCACGACCAACCTGTGGGGCGAGCGCTGGTCCAAGCTCGCCGTCAACTGCATGGTCAACCCCATCTCCGGGCTCTCCGGCTTCGACTCGGCCGAGGCCCGGACCAACCACGTGCCGCGGCGCATCGCCGTCTTCACCGCGGCAGAAGTGATCCAGGTCGGCCGGGCGCGGGGCCACGAGGTCGAGCCGATCTACAGCATCGAGGCCCAGCGCTTCGTGGACGCCGCCGCCGGCAAGGGCCTGGCGGAAGTCGAGGCCGACATGGCCCGCGACGCCAAGAGCCGGGTCGGCGGCCGCCCCTCCATGCTCCAGGACGTGATCAAGGGGCGCCGCACCGAGATCAACTACCTGAACGGCTACGTCTCGGAGGAGGGCAGGCAGGTCGGCATCAAGACGCCGCTCAACGACAAGATCGTCGAGCTGGTCAACGCCCCCGGCGTCGGCCTCCTCAAGCCCGATCCGAAGAACCTCGACCCGCTCTGGGCCCTCGTGCCGCAGTAGTGAGCATGCCTGCGGAACGACCGCGCAGCGTGGCTGTCGTTGCTGTGCATGGCGTCGCCGATCAGAAGCCGAACGAGACCGCGCGTGCCATCGCCGATCTCCTTGCTCGCGTGGACGGTGAGGGCGGCAGCTACAGGACATTCGAAGAAACTGACATTCGCCTGCCGGTCCACGAAGTGAAGATCACATCCCTCGCCACGCACGCGCCCGATCCGTCGGCGGCCTCCGACTCTCGCGTTGTTCCGCAGGCGCGGCCCTCGCTGTTCGCTCTTCGCCAGTCGCTGCCGATCGAGAGGGAGGCGGAGGGCGCGCACGTGGCCGCGGAAGGCGTCGAGCGGTTGGCTCACACGTTCATGGCGCGACAGCTCGCCGCCTACCGACCGGACACCAAGGACGCGGTGTTCGAGACGCTCAGGCTGGACAGCGTGAGGAACAGTCGTCCGCGTCGCGTCCACGTCTTCGAAGCGTATTGGGCGGATCTGTCGCGTCTTGAGTCTGGAATCCTGAGCGCCGTGCTCGAGCTGTACCAGCTCATGTTTTACGTCTGCAGTCTCGGCCGTAAGACGATCCAGTTCGCCAGGACCGCGAACCCGTCGCGGTGGTGGGGAGCATTCGCGTGGGCTCACGCCATCGTGGAGTGGCCGCTCACGCTCGGCGTCCCGATCCTGAATCTCATGGCGCTCGCCCTGGCGGCCGTGCTCTTCACGATCAAGATCCCCGACGATGGATGGTCTGTGCGGCTGAGCGGGATCGCGGGGATGGCGATCGCTGCAGCGCTCGGCGGCGGGTTGCTGACGTACGTGGGACGGATGAGATTTCGAGGGTCGGTGTGGCCGGTGGCGGGGATCGTATGCGTAGTCCTGGCTGCCGGTGGCGCCGCCCTCGGATATCTCGTGTTCGGCGGCGCCCGCTCCTATCGTCCGCTCGGCTTCATCGGGTTCGTGCTGTCGTCGGTTCCGTTTCTGTGGCTCATGGCGGCATATCAGCGCCGTCGCCGTGGCGCGTTCCTGCTCGGGTGCATTGCCGTCTTCGCTGTCGGCGCCATGCTCGGATACGAGCTTTGGACCATACCCGGCTCCGGCCCCGAGCTTCACCGTCTCGTCGGCGCGGACCTGCGCACCATGGAGCGCGTGTTGCTGGCGCTTCAGGTGTGCTGGTTGATTCTGATGAGCGGGATCGTGTTGACAGCCATCACCGGTGCCTTGGCGGTGCGGTTCGGAACGAGCCCAGGGCGCCGACAGGCTAGTGCGCGCGCCGCGTGGACCGTGAATCTATCGACAACTGGTCCGGCGCTGATCGTCATCATCCTCAATCTCGCGTTCTGGAGCGCGATCCACGGCGCAGGAACTCGTATCGTCACCGAGTTGAAGCGTCCTGAGGCGTCAGCGACTTCGGGCGGTGCTGTTCGCACCCAGCCAGCGACGTGCCGTGACGGGTCCACGATTTGCTACGAGCCAGTGCTGCTCGACGGCCACGGCGGCCCGGTGATGGCCGGTGAGGCGATCGGCCAGTTGCTGGACCGAAGCGTGCAGCCGCTGCTTCTGATCTTCCCTGTTGCCGCGATCGTGCTGCTGGTGTCGGCCTGGTCGCTGTTACCCGCGATCGCCGGAGAATTTCCACGGCTGGTCGCGTCCGGCATCGGCGCGTCCGCATGGCTCGGCGACGCGTTGTCGGCCGGATTTCGCGCGATGCGGGTGTCGGGTTACCTGTTGCTGGCGCTCTTCTTCATCCTGGCCGTTGCCGGCACGGTGGCGCTCGTGCGTCATGCGCCGCCGGACCTACCGCTTCAGATGTCCACGACCGTGGCGGGATTGCTGGGCGCCGCCGTGACCCTCGCGGTCACGGCGTCGAAAGGACCGTTTCGCTTTCTCGCGCTCGGGTTCCGGAGCGCGCTGGACGTCGCGCTCGACGTGACGAACTGGCTTCGCACGCATCCATTGGACCGAAACCCTCGCGCCCGTATTTGCGCGCGCTTCACGTCACTGCTGCGCCACATCTGTCAATGGGTCGATCCCGTCGACGGAAGCGGCTACGACGCGCTGGTGATCATCGCGCACAGCCAGGGCACCGTGATCACGACAGATCTGCTGCGATTCCTGCGGGGAGAGCGCGACCCGGCACTCGAACGGTTCTACGACGGCAGCGTGCCCGTGTACCTCTTCACGATGGGATGCCCGCTACGGCAGCTCTACGGGCTGAGGTTTCCCGACCTGTACGGCTGGGCCTGGCACGTGAGCGGCGCGTGGCCGGGGCAGCACCCGGAACCTGCCGCGCTCGGCGTTCAGACCTGGACGAACGCGTATCGCAGTGGCGACTACGTCGGACGCTACCTGTGGTTTCCCGACACCGGCGACGAGCGTTGGGGTCCGGTACAGGAAAGTCAGCGCGACCGCTCCGAGGTATGCATCGGTGCAGGCGCGCACACGCACTACTGGGACGAGACGGCTCCCGCGATTCGCCGCATGCTCGATCAGATCGTCGCGAACGCCTGACGGCGCACGTCACTGGCCGCTCGCCTCCGTGCAGGGCCGGGTGGCCCTGTAAGGCTGGAGGACGGTTGACGGGAACCGCGGCCGCCCCACTTCCGTTCAGACATGTCGGATAGCTTGACCCGCCCGCGCACGCGCGCGGCGACTGATCTACAATGCTCGCAAGCTACTCCAGGAGGGACGCCATGGCGCTCGACAAGTCGCAAGTGGTGCAGATGCTGCGGGCGATGATCCTGATTCGGGAGTTTGACGAGCGCGCGATCCAGCTGCGGGTGGCCGGCAGGATCTACGGCGCGGTGCATCCCTATGTGGGCCAGGAAGCGGTGGCGGTCGGGGTGTGCTCGGGCCTGACGGTGAGCGATCGCGTGACCAGCACGCACCGCGGCCACGGGCATTGCATCGCGAAAGGGGCCGACATCCGGCGCATGATGGCCGAGTTGTTCGGCCGGGTGGACGGCTATTGCAAGGGCAAGGGTGGCTCCATGCACATCGCCGACTTCAAGGTGGGGATGCTGGGCGCCAATGGCATCGTCGGCGGCGGCCTGCCCATCGCCTGCGGGGCGGCGCTGGCCGCCCAGCTCGAGGGCAAGGGCGACGTGACCGTGTGCTTCTTCGGCGACGGCGCGGCCGCCGAGGGCGAGTTCCACGAGGCGCTCAACATCGCCTCGGTGTGGAAGCTGCCCATCGTCTTCGTCTGCGAGAACAACCAGTACGCCGCGAACAACGCGGTGGGCGTGCAGCATCCCGGCGTCGATATTGCCGCCCACGCCGGCGCCTACCACATGCCCGGCATCATCGCCGATGGCAACGACGTGCTCGAGGTCTTTTCTCTGACCGGCGAGGCCGTGGCCCGCGCCCGGCGTGGGGGCGGGCCGAGCCTCCTCGAGTGCAAGACCTATCGCTGGCACTTTCACGCCATGCGGAACACGCCGCCCCCAGAGACCCGCTCGCCCGACGAGATTCTCTCCTGGAAGGCTCGCGACCCCATCGCCCACCTCGAGCAGCACGGCCTCGAGCGCGGCCTCCTCTCGGCCGCCGAGATCGCGGCGATCCGCGAGCGCGTGCAGCGCGATCTCGACGAGGCGGTGGCCTTCGCCGAGCAGAGCCCTTTTCCCGATCCGAAGGATCTGCTCGTCGACATGTTCGCCGAGTGAGCCCGAGAGGAGCGTGGCATGCGCGAGATCAGCTTTCAGAAGGCGCTCGAGGAGGCCGTGGCCGAGGAAATGCGGCGCGATCCGCGGGTCATCCTCCTGGCCACCGATTTCACGGGCGACCCCATCAAGGAGTTCGGCCCGGAGCGTGTACGCTTCTCGCCGATCTCCGAAGCGGTGCTGACCGGCATGGGCCTGGGAGCGGCGGGCTCGGGCTTCCGCCCCATCGTGAACTGGCGAATGGTGACGTTTTCCTTCGTGGCGATGGACCAGATCGTCAACCAGGCGAGCAAGATCCGCTATATGTTCGGCGGCCAGGCCGACTTCCCGGTGACTTACCGCTGCACCACCGGCGGCGGCATTGGCCTCGCCGCCCAGCATTCGCAGAGCCCGTACTCGATGTGGATGCATCTGGCGGGTCTCAAGATCATCCTCCCGTCGACGCCGGCCGACGCGAAGGGCCTGCTCAAGAGCGCCATCCGCGACAACAATCCCGTGGTCTCCTTCGAGTGCAGCCGGCTCGCCACGACAACCGGCCCCGTGCCCGACGGCGACCATCTCGTGCCGATCGGCGTCGCGGAGGTGAAGCGCGCGGGTGCGGACGTGACCATCGTCGGGCTCGCCTACTACGTGCCCGAGGCGCTGGCGGTGGCCGAGGAGCTGGCGCGCGAGGGCATCTCCATCGAGGTGGTCGATCCGCGCACGCTGGTGCCCCTGGACGTGGAGACGGTGCGCGCCTCGGTGCGAAAGACCGGCCGCGTGGTCATCGTGGATGAAGCGCCCGCGACGTGCTCCGCGGCCTCGGAGATCGCCGCCCTGATTGCCGAGGATCCCGAGACGTTTCGCGCGCTCAAGGCCCCCGTGCGCCGCGTCTGTGCCGTCGCAGTGCCCGTGCCCTACAGCCCGCCGCTGGAGCAGGCGGCGCTGCCGAGCCGCAATGACATCACGGCCGCGGTCTACGAAGTGCTCAAGGAATCCCCGCGTCCGTTCTAGCGCCCTGATCCAAAGTTTGGACCAGCGTGCTGCTGTGAGATCTGCCCTTCATCCTGACTGTCGTCTTGCAAGACTTGACCCCTCAGTCCTCAGTCGAGGAGCGCCACCACTCGGGCCGGCGCCGACTCCGTCTTCCACTTGGCGGGGAGCGCGATGATCTTCACCCTGGAGGGAATCTGGTCGAGGTTCGTCAGGTTCTCGATCTGGCATACGACGCGAGGCAGGATCGTGCGATGCACGCGCATCCCGCTCCCGAGGATCTCGTCGGCCTTCTGGTAGTCACTGCCCTTCTCTTCCTGCGCGAAGTCGAACCCGAGCACGCTGGGTGCCTTGGCCACCAGCCACTCCGCCGCGTCCTTCGTCAAGCACGGCGAGTCGTTCCACCAGCTCGGATCGGTGGTGTTGTGCCCCTTGGGCCAGTCGGTCCGCAGCAGGAGCATCGTCGCGGGGGGGATCGTGATGCCCTGTGCGGCGAGCTCACGCTCCGCGCGATCGAGATCCTCGGGGCCGATGCGCGCGTTGGCCGTCCCCTTGAAGGTCAGGTCGAGCACGATCGCCTCGCCGAGCAGTGGCTCCAGCGGGATCTGCTCGACGCCCGGCTTCTCGCGGACGAAGTGGTGCGGCGAGTCGATGTGGGTGCCGGCATGCACCGTCATCTCGACGAGATTGGAGACGAAGCCCTTCTCCTCCCAGCGGACGATCGGCGTCACCTTGAAGTACACGTCCTCGGGGGAGAACGGATTGGTCGCGCATTCCTCCACGGTCATCGAGAGATCGACGATCTTCATGGTGCGGTCACCGCCTCTCTCCCCGGCAGGGGCATTGCTTTCGGAGCACGTGTCTCGCTCCGGAGACGCATCGTAGCCGATTTCATCGACGGACAGGGGAAGAATAGCGCAGCGGCGGACCTCCGGCGCCGCGGTCCAGGCTCGCTGCTAGCAATCTCAGCGCGTTTTCGATAGGGGGCGCTCGATGCTGATCTATGTTCCTTCCGCGCCGCTCGACGTCAGCCCGAGTCGCGCTCCGGCGCCGTCACCGTCGTCCCGCCGTCGACGACGAGGACGTGACCAGTGATGTAGCGCGCCTGCTCCGAGAGCAGGAAGCGCACGGCGTGACCGATGTCCCATCCGGTCCCTTCGATCCCGAGCAGGGACGCCTGCTTCCGGCGCTCGCGCGCGGCGGCGCTCATCCCCCGCCCGTAGACCATCGGCGTGTACACGGGCCCGGGCGCGACGCAGTTGACGCGGATGCCTTCGCGACCGTGATCGACTGCCATCGCCTTCGTCAGCCCGATCACCGCGCTCTTCGAGACCGAGTACGCGGTGAGCCCGCGCGGCCGCAGCGCCGAGATCGACGACACGTTCACGATGGCGCCGCCGCCGGCCTTCCGCATCTCGGGGATGGCGTGCTTGGCGGCGAGGAACATGCTGTCGACGTTCACCTGCATGACGCGGTGCCAGCTCTCCTCGCTCTCGTCCACCACGCTGCCGCGGCTGCCGATGCCGACGTTGTTGTCGAGCAGATCAAGCCGTCCGAATCGGTCGACGGCCGCCTTCACCATTGCCGCGCAGTCCGCGGTCCGCGTGACGTCGGCTTCGAGCGCCATCGCCTCTCCGCCCGCCTCGCCGATCATCGCCACCGTGCGCTTGGCCAGCCCGCCGTCGCGGTCGACCACGACGACGCGCGCGCCCGCCTTGGCGAGCAGGATGGCCGCGGCCCGGCCATTGCCGATGCCGTCGCCGGCCGCGCCTCCGCCGGTGACGAGCGCCACCTTGCCCGTGAAGCCCCAGCCATCCGGTATGTCGATCGCCACGATTGCTCCTCCTCAGCGTGCACTCGCTCGGTGACCTCGATGTGATCTATATTTACCGCATGAACGTCTCGCGCGCTCGACTGGCGATCGCCCTGGTCCTCGGCCTGCTCGCCGCCCCGCTCACCGTCTCGGCCCAGCCTAAGGTCTGGCGAATCGGCTACCTGACGAGCGGTTTCAGGGAGGGGCCGGGGTCCAATCCGAGCCTCGATCCTTTCTCACAGAGCCTGCGCGAGCTCGGTTACGTCGAGGGACGGAACGTCACGCTGGAGATCCGGTATGCGGAGGGCCGAACGGAGCGGTTTGCCGCGCTCGCCGCGGAGCTCGTCAGCCTCAAGGTGGACGTGCTGGTCGCCGCGAGTACGCCCGCGGCCGTCGCTGCCAAGCAGGCCACCAGCACCATCCCGATCGTCATGCTCGCCGTCGGCGAACCGGTCCAGGTGAAGCTGGTCGACAGCCTCGCCCGTCCGGGCGGAAATGTCACCGGGTTGTCCCTCATCGCGCCGGAGCTCGCGGCCAAACGCCTCGATCTGCTCAAGCAGGCCCTGCCAAAGCTCTCGCGCGTGACAGTGCTGTGGAACTCGGCCAACGAGGGCATGAGGTCGAGATTTCAGGAAGCGCAGGCCGCGGCGCAGTCGCTCGGAGTAGCTTTTCGGTCCGTGACGGTGCAGAGCCCAGACGATTTCGAGTCTGTGTTCACGGCGATGACGAGAGACCGCCCTGAATCGCTGCTCGTCCTCGCCGACACCGTGACGGTGGCCAACCGGCAACGCACGATCGACTTTGCGGCAAGAAACCGGGTGCCGGCGATCTACGAGGCGAGGGTGTTCGTGGACACCGGAGGCCTCATGTCGTACGGGGTGGACTTTTCCGACCACTATCGGCGCGCCGCCATGTACGTCGACAAGGTTCTCAAGGGGGTCAAACCCGCCGATCTGCCCGTCGAGCAGCCCACCAAGTTCGAGCTGGTGATCAACATGCGGACTGCCAAGGCCCTCGGCCTGGCGATCCCTCCCTCGCTGCTGCTGCGGGCGAATCAGCTCGTCGAATGAGGGGTCCGCCGGCGTTCATCCAGCCGATGCGCGAGCCGAAAGAATCCTGAAAAAGAGGGAAGTCACCATGTTGTGGTCAGTCATCGCAGTGGTGGTCGTCGTCGGCACGTTGGCCGTTCCAGTCCTGAGCCGGGCGGACGATCCAGCGCGTCCCGGGATGTGCGAAGCACACCAACGGGTCACCAACGGACCGGCTGTCCTCTGGCCCAGCCGTGGCACGGGGCCACACAAGATGAGCGGTGGCACCGGTGCCTCCAGAGGGAATCCAGGGACCTCGACGGCCGGCGGCGTCACTGTGTTTACGTGCTCAAGGACGAGATTCACCACAGCTCGGGTCCCATAGGCTTCGCCCACCCGATCCAGGACTGCGCGGGCGGAAAACTTGAGCTGCCTTTGGAGGTGCTTCAGGAACTCAGTCAGGGCCAGTGAGTGCTCCGCTCAACGAAGAGGCGGTCACCGAGAGGTGCTCGCCAGTCGCTGCCACCTTGCATGGCGGGGCAATGGCGTCCTCGAGCGCCTTGCGCTTATAGCACGATTCTTCATTCTTAGCCGGGCGCCACGCGGGGACATCATCCGAGCATCCACTGGCGCGCTCGAGCGGAGCGATCATGCCGCGTGCGTTCTCGAGGTGTTCCGGCCACGTGTCGCGGGCCCTTGAAAGGACGCGGTCGGGCATGTCATGAGACCGGACAGCGAAGGAAACGTCGAAGCCTAACTGGGTACAACTTTGCCCAACCAGGCTAAATCGACTGCGGACCAGGTCGGCAATGGCCGCGTAACTACCTGGGACCATTGGGCGGCATGGCTGGTACGTTTCCTGCTTCGAGACAGCCCAGAGATAGCAGACCGACCAGCGAGTACTGCACGTACATCGTGCGACCCGCTGAGAGAGCTGAAAAATCAAAGGAGAGTCCATAGTGATGAGGAGATCGGGAGTCCTGAGAAGCTACATGGTATCGCTGCTCGCCCTGGGCGGGCTCTGGCTCATCCTGGGCACCCCAAGCGCGCACGCGATCGTGTTCAGCCTCAACCAAGATGGCTGTACCGGGGGTTGTGGGAGTGGCTCAACCGTCTTTGGCACTGTCGATGTCGTTCAGGGAGTCGACGCGAACCACGTCAATGTCACCGTTACCCTGAACTCGCCGAGCCAGTTCGTCAACACCGGCGCAGGCGAAGCGCTCGAATTCAATCTCAGCGGCGACCCGGCCATCACCATCACCGGGTTGACGAGCGGGTTCTCGGTGGGCCCCGCTCCCGCCAGCGCGAGCACGTTCGGATCATTTGACTATTCCATCGACTGCTCTGGCTGCGGCCACGGTAGAAGCAGCCCACTCCCCGGACCGATCGATTTCACCGTCGAGAAGACCGCCTCCGGCGCTTTGGCGCCCACAGATTTCATCGCGAACGCCGGGGGGTTCTTCTTCGCGTCGGATATCATAGGACCGAGCGGCCTCACCGGCAATGTGGCCGCCATAGGCTCCGCGGTGGTTGGCCCCGCGGCGGTTCCCGAAGCAGGGTCCTTGCTGCTGCTGGGATCGGGCCTGCTAGGGCTCGGCGCCTGGGGGCGCACGCGGTCGAGGAAGCACGTGTAGGTCGGGTAAGCTTCACCCGGCAAGCCATACCGAAGGGGCGGCGGGAATCCTCGCCGCCCTTTCGGTTTCTCCGAGCCCGGAGTGCTGCACGACCCTGCCTGTTCGAACCTCAGAGAATCGACCGGCGCCCGCTCGCCGCTTCGAGGCTAGGGTTTGACTTGTCCAGCGCGCTCTGACAGGATCGGCGCGCGATGCCACCGTTCGTCCGCGCGGTGACACGGACTCGAGGGCCGTCAGGAGAGCAGGCTTGATGCTACCTATGCGCAGTCGAGGAGTTGGCCTGTGGCTGGGGAGCTCAGCGAAATCGGCGCGAGGACATACCCTGGCCGGCGAGGAGGTGTCCCATGGTCAGCGACGAGTTCCTTGCCAGCGAGATTCTCGGTCACGGAGCCTATCTTTGTTTGCGGACATCGGAGGGCGGTGACCTGCGAAAGGCGGAAGCGGCCCCCATCGGCCCGCTGGCCGAGCGGCTGGGGCTGCGCAACGAGTTCGAGCCAGGCGAGACGCCGCCGGTGGAGTCCGTCGCCTTTCTGCGCCGGCAGGGCGCCATGCCGGCCGACATCGTCGACGCGGAGCTTCTTCACGCGGACCGGGTCGTCCACGTCGCCGCCAAGCAGCCCGAGACCATCGCGGACTTCTGCGCCGAGACCATTCGCCTTCTTTCCCCGGCGGTACGGATCCATGTTCTGAGTGGCGTCAGGAAGCCGCTCAACTACACGGGCGCTGCCATGAACAACTGGGCGTACGAGCGCAGGGTATTGCAGCAGCCGGGCCCGGCCATGCCGAACGCGTTTCTCGTTCCACTCAGCAAGACGGCGGAGTGGTGGGGCAAGGATTGGATGGAGCGCCATACCTATTTCTTGCCGCGCTATGACGACGAGGGACACATGCGCAACGAAGGACATGCGCTGGCGGCGGAGGCTGGCATCTCATGCCTTCTCCGGCGCACGTATCGAAGCCCGCAGCACCCCGCTCCCGAGGGAGAGTACGACTTCCTCAACTACTTCGAGTGTGCGGACCGCGATATCCCGACCTACCACCAGGTGTGCGCCGCGCTGCGGGACGTCAGCCGTAATCCCGAGTGGCGATTCGTTCGCGAGGGCCCGACCTGGCAGGGGCGCCGGGTGGCGTCCTGGAGGGAGCTCTTCACATGATGGTGATCGATCAGTGGCCCCAGGCGCTCGACGACCCGCGCGAGCGCGTGACGCCGACCGAGATCAGGAGGCCAGTCCATGCTGTTCATGGTGATCGAGCGGTTCAAGAACCGTGACGCGAAGGCGGTCTATCGGCGCTTTCGCGAACAGGGTCGCGGCACGCCGGACGGGCTTAAATACGTCGGAAGCTGGATCGAAGCCACCTTCGATCGTTGTTTTCAGCTCATGGAATGCGACGACGCACGCGTGTTGCAGCAGTGGGTCACGTTCTGGAGCGATCTGATCGAGTTCGAGATCGTCCCAGTGGTGCCGTCGAAGGAGACGCGCGAGACCATCGAGCCGCTTCTCTGACATGAAGCCGCTCCGGTTCGGGGATGTTCGGGCCGATGCCGGCGCTGCTCAGCGCGGCCGCGGCGACAAGGATTCTGCGGGTCAGCTATCGCGGCTGTCCAGGTGACGGCGCTGCTGGAGCGCTTTCAGACGCGGCAGGCAGGTTCGGCACGTCAGAGCGTGACCTGTACGTCGGCTGAGGACCGCCGGTCACGGGGATTTGATGGCCCATTGCATACATGCACTGCAGGTAGGCCATGTCATAAGGCCATCCGCTCGCCGCCCGCGACTGCTGGGCTGCCCAGCCGCGGCAGGCGCCATCGTCGGCGTGGAATTGGTCGAGCGTCTTGTCCTTGCCGGGAAGTGTCCTGACATGCGGTCCGGACGCGCACGCAGTGAGGAAGGCGGCGGCGAGGACAAGAGCAGAAACCTCGAAGACCGCCGTGCGCCGCCAGATGTCGACCATATCAGCGTGATCTCCGCTCACCCGCGCTCTCCTGTCACGTAGACTTTCTCGATGTCCGAGGCTAGCACGCCGCCGTAGCGGAACCGGCGCCATAGTCGGTACCCAAGAAGCGTGGCGGCAGCCAACACGGCAAAGCCGAGAAAGAGCCAGCGGCGGCGGTCGGTGGTGAAGAACACCACCGCGCGCTCACCGATCAAAGAGCCGACGAGAACGCACAAGGTCGTGTAGACAACGGTGCCGATGATGTCGAACGCGAGATAGCGTCGGTAGGTGACGCGCCCACATCCCGCGCATGCGGAGGCAAAGAGTCGAACGCTTGCGGAGAAGCGACTCAGGAGAAGCGCGGCAGGCCCGAAGCGTCGGAAGGATTCCAGCGTCCTTTCGATGCAGCGAGCGGATCCGAGTGTGACCTTGCAATAGAGAGCGAGCATCCGAGTGCCGGCCAGCCGACCAGCGACGTACGGCACATGATCACCCAGGACTGCGCCGATGGTCGCCACGATGGCCAGCCGCACGAGGTCCCTCTCGGTGGCAAGAAATGCTGGGGTCAGGATCAAGATCACGCGACTTGGGAACGGAATGCCGGCAGCTTCGATCAGTGACGACCAGAAGACGACGCTAAAAGGGTGATTCGCGAGGAAAGCGAGATGCGCCTGGAGAAGGTCCATTGGCTTTGCGTGGCGGCTGTAATGGGCAAGCATAGCACCCGCGGATGGGTTCAGCTCGACCCCCAACGCATCGGGGTCTGCTCGTCGATTCGCTCGAACGATCGGGACGTGGGATCTAGCCTGAACTACTCATGAAGAAGAGTCTCTCGTCGTACGGCTCCCTCACCCTGCCCTCTCCCCCACCGCGGGGGAGAGGGAGGAGAACACTCTCGCCACGCTGGTCTCTTCATTCTGTCCCTCTCCCCCAGTGGGGGAGAGGGTAGGGTGAGGGGGTCAGGAGTTCGCGCATAGTCCGGGCTAGAGAGGGGCGCCGGCTGCTGCGAGTGGCGGGCGGCGGCTCGCGAGGCCCGCTGCCTTTTCCCAGGCATCGGCCGCGCGGAGGACGGCGCATTCCGCGAACGGGCGGCCGATGAGCTGGAGCCCGATGGGAAGGCCGCCCGACGTGAAGCCGCAGGGCACCGAGATGGCCGGCACACCCGCCAGGCTCGCCGGCGTGGTGTAGGAGCGGCGGCCGAAGAAGCGCGCCCCGGCCTCTTCCTTGCTCGTGACGGGCGCCGTGTGGCTGGCGATGGCGGGCGCCGGATGGGGCGAGGTGGGCGCGAGGAGGAGGTCGAACTTCCCGAGGGCCTCCAGCACCTGCTCGCGGATGAGCGCGCGGGCACGAGCGGCCCGGTGGACGGCCACGGCCGGGATGAGCCCCGCAGTGACGAGCCGCCTCCGCGTTCCCTGGTCGTATTCCTCCGCGCGCTCGGAGAGCCAGCCCTTGTGTCGGCCCGCCGCCTCCGAGTCGCAGAGCGCCATGAAGACGGCGCCCGCCAGGGGAACGAGCGGCAGCGAGACGTCCTCCACCGCCGCGCCGAGGTCCGCGAGCCCCCTCGAGGCTTCCCTCACGGCGGCGCGCACTTCCGGCTGCGTGTCCGCGCCGTCCACGAGCTCGGCGATGACGCCGATCCTGAGCCCCGTTGCTCCACCGGTGAGCGCACCGCAGTAGTCGGCGACCGCGGCCCGGCTCGTGAGCGGATCCTTCGCGTCGTAGCCCGCGATCAGGCCGAGCACGAGCGCCGCGTCCTCCACGGTCCGCGTCAACGGTCCCACCTGGTCCATGGACCAGGCGGCGGGAAAGCAGCCGTGGCGCGAGACGCGCCCCCACGTGGGTCTCAGGCCCACGGCGCCACAGTACGAAGCGGGGCTGCGCACCGAGCCGCCCGTGTCCTCGCCGAGCGTGATCGAGCACAAAGCGGCGGCGGCGGCGATACCCGAGCCCGAGGACGAGCCACCCGGATCGTGCTCGGGGTTCCACGGGTTGCGAGGCTGGCCGTACGGGAAGCGGATCGTGCCGCCGAGGGCGAACTCTGTCAGGTTGAGCTTGCCGAGGAGAATCGCGCCCGCGGCCTTGAGCCTCGCCACGACGGTCGAGTCCGCGGCGGGGATGTTCGTCCGCAGGAGCGCCGAGCCCGCGGTGGTCAGGACACCCGCCGTGTCGAGCTGGTCCTTCACCGCAAACGGAATGCCGTGGAGCGGCCCGCGCCAGTTCCCCCTCGCCGCCTCGGCTTCCGCGCGCGCGGCCGCCGCGAGCGCGCTCTCGCGGCAGACGGTGATGAAGGCGCGCAGGCGCCCGTCGAGGCGCTCGATCCGCTCGAGATAGGCCGTGACCAGCTCGACGGGGGACACGCGCTTCTCGCGGACGAGCGCGGCCTGGCGAGCCGCTCCGGTGAAGGCGAGGTCGTCGTCGACGGCGCTCATGCGGATCCCTCGGGGCGCGTCGGCCACGGCTCGACCTGCTCCAGCGGCAGCGCGTCGAGTGCCGCCAGCGCGTCGAGGAAGGCGTTGAGGCGGTGAGCGATCTCCGCAGCGTCGTCGCGGGTCACGGGGAGCGACAGGGAAGCCGCGAGACGTCGGACATCCTCGAGCGTGAGGTCGGCCATGGAACGGAGTTATAGCATCATTTGACGGTCCCGGCGGCTTGCGCTAGGCTCGGCGCGTGCTCGATCTCGTGATCCGTGGCGGGAAGGTCGTGACGCCTCAGGGCGCCGGGATGTTGGACGTCGGCGTGCAAGGAGAGCGCATCGCCGTGCTGGGTGCGCCCGGCGCCCTGCCCGCGGAATCGGCGCGGATCGTCGACGCCGTGGGCAAGATCGTCGTCCCGGGCGGCGTCGAGCCTCACGCGCACCTGGCGCATCCCATCATGTCGCATCCCGAGGAGCCAAGCATCACCCTGGGCCCCGAGGACGACACCAAGGGCATGGCCTGCGGCGGCACGACCACCCACGTGGACTTCTGCTACGTGCGGCCCGGCGGCGAGATCATGCCGGTGCTCGAGCAGCGCGCGGCGCGATGGAAGGGGCAGTCCTACGTGGACTACGCCTTCCACATCACGCTGGCCGGCGCGCTGCCGCTCCGGGTCTTCGAGCAGATCCCGGAGGCGATACAGCAGGGGCATCCGTCCTTCAAGGTCTTCACGACCAGCATCCTGCCGCCGCATCCCAAGCGGCCCACGAACCGCATCGACTTCGGCCGCATCGGCTTCGCCATGGAGAAGGTCGCCAAGCACGGCGGGCTCATGGTCGTCCACGGCGAGGACGAGGACCTCGTCCAGTTCAACTACGAGCGCTTCCGGGAAGAGGGGCGCATGGACGGGACGAACATGCACCTGGTGCACAGCAAGCTCTCCGAGCTGCTGGCCTTCAGGCGCACGATCGCCCTCGCGCGCGCCACCGGCGCCGGTGTCTACTTCGTCCACACCTCGGCCACCGAGGGCGTGGACGCCGTGGCCGAGGCGCGCGCCGCCGGACTGCCCGTCTACGGCGAGACACTGCATCAATACGCCTGCTTCAACGCCGAGTACTACAAGACGCCGCGCGGCTTCTGCTCGCACACGTACCCCTCGCTCAAGCTCCCCGAAGACCAGCGGGCGCTCTGGGACGGGCTTCTCCACGGCGGGCTCTCCACGCTCGCCACCGACGAGTACCCGACGAGCCTCGAGCTCAAGCTCAAGGGGTGGACCATCGAGAACGTCACGGGCGGCAACGTCGGCGCCGAGGCGCGCATGGGCATCGGCTTCACGGAAGGCGTCGGCAAGCGCGGCATGTCGCTCGAGCGCTTCGCCGACATCACCGCCACCAATGCCGCCAGGATTCTCGGGCTCTACCCCAAGAAGGGCGTGATCGCCCCGGGCAGCGACGCCGATTTCGCGATCATCGACCCGAGCATCCGGAAGACGCTCACGAAGGACGATTTCCACGTCACCGACTACAGCCCCTGGGAAGGCTGGGAGGTCACGGGCTGGCCCGTCATCACCATTCTCCGCGGGCGCGTCATCGCCGATCACGGCAAGCTGCTCGGCAGCCCCGCCGATGGCCAGTTCCTCACGCGCAAGATCGACCCGCGGGTCCTGAGCCGCCCCGCCTGCTAGGCCCGGGCCGCAACCCGACGGCCCGCCGGCGGGCACCGTCCCCAAGGAGACTCCGATGAACGAGTGCCGCATCCTCTCGCCCCTCGGCATGCTGGGCTACGGGTTTCCCCCGGAGTCCTTCGAGGCGGGCCTCGCGCGGCGGCCGCACGTCATCGGCGCCGATGCCGGCTCGACCGACGGCGGACCGCACAAGCTCGGCGCCGGCGTCGGCATCGTCAGCCGCGCGGCGACGAAGAAGGACCTGGGGGCGATGGTCCGCGGCGGCCTGGAGGTCGGCGCGCCGGTCATCGTGGGCTCGGCGGGCGGCTCGGGCGCGCGCGTGCACCTGCAGTGGACGCGCGACATTCTCGAGGAGATCCTGCGCGAGCAGGGGCTCCACGCGCGCGTGGCGTACATCCAGGCCGAGCTCGACAAGGAGTTCCTCAAGGGCGAGCTGCACGCCGGGCGGATCAAGCCGCTGCCCCACGTGCCGTCGCTCACCGACAAGGGCATCGACAGCGCCACGCGCATCGTCGCCCAGATGGGGGTCGAGCCCATCATCCGCGCCCTCGAGGCGGGCGCGCAGATCGTCATCGCGGGGCGCGCGTACGACCCCGCCTGCTTTGCGGCGTACCCGATCTGGAAGGGGTTCCCCGCGGGCCCCGCCTGGCACCTCGGCAAGATCCTGGAATGCGGGGCGCTCTGCGCCACGCCGGGCTCGCCGGGCGATGCCATGATCGGCGTCCTCCGCCACGACGGCTTCGTGGTCGAGCCGCTGAGCCCGGCGCGCCGCTGCACGGAAACGTCCGTCGCCGCCCACACGCTCTACGAGAAGTCGCACCCGTACCTGCTTCCCGGGCCCGGCGGCACCACCGATCTCTCGCGCTGCACGTTCGCGCAGGCGGGGGAGCGGGCGGTCGAGGTGCGCGGCAGCGCCTTCCACGCCTCGAATCCCTACACGGTCAAGCTCGAAGGGGCTGAGCTGGTCGCCTACCGGACCGTGGTGATGGCCGGCATCCGCGACCCGCTGATGATCCGCGAGCTCGAGGCGAGCGAGCGGGCGACGGTCGACATCACGCGGCGCTACTTCGATCGCATCGCGCCGTCCGACTACCAGGTCCTCTTCCACCACTACGGCTGGGACGGCGTGATGGGGGCGATGGAGCCGCTGCGCGCCGCCGCGCAGCCTCACGAGATCGGCCTGGTGATCGAGGTGGTGGCGCCGACCCAGGAGATGGCCGACACGATCTGCGCGTTCGTCCGGGCGACGCTCATCCACTACCCGTACCCCGGGCGGAAGGCGACGGCCGGGAACCTGGCCTTCCCCTTCGCGCCGAGCGACACGCCGCTCGGGCCCGTCTACCGGTTCAACGTCTACCACACGCTCGACGTGGACGACCCGTGCGCGCTCTTCCCCATGGAGCTCGTCGAGTACTGAGATGGCGACGCGCCCCCTCGCCGAGCTTGCCAGCGTCATCCGCTCGAAGAACGCCGGGCCATTCGAGGTGACGCTCGACCTGATCTTCCCGGACCGGGAGACCTACGAGCGCGTGAAGGCGACGGGCTACTTCACCCGCGAGCGCGTGGCCGGGCTCTACCGCGTGGCGCCGGACCAGATCTCGGAACTGGTATTCTTCGATCCCGCCCTCGCCGTCAAGATCACCATGGCGCGCCAGAACCCGCAGGGCAGCGTCGGCGAGCGGGACACCTACGGCGCCCAGCAGCATGCGCCGCTGCTCGGCGTCGAGCTGCCCTGGAACGGAGGGTAGCCCCCATGGCCGGCAAGCTCTTCGAGGAGCTCGCGGTGGGCCAGGTGTTCCAGCACCAGCCCGGCCGCACCGTCACCGAGGCCGACAACGTCTTCTTCTCATGCCTGACGATGAACCCGCAGCCGCTGCACGTGGACTTTCACGCCGCGGCGAAGGCCGAGTTCGGCAAGCCGCTGGTCAACAGCCTCTTCACCCTCGGTGTCGCCGTCGGCCTCTCGGTCGGCGACACGACGCTCGGGACCACCGTGGGCAACCTGGGCTTCGAGAAGGTCGAGTTCCCCAAGCCCGTCTTCCACGGCGACACGATCTACTCGGAGACCGAGGTGGTCGAGAAGCGCGAGTCGAAGTCGCGTCCCGAGTGGGGGATCGTCACCTTCGAGCACCGCGCCAAGAACCAGCACGGCGACCTCGTCATGCGCTGCCGGCGGGCGGCCATGCTGCGCAGGAAGAAAGCCTGAGCGTGCGCCGCTCGCTGCACTTCGTCCCCGGCGGCCAGGAGAGGATGATCGCCAAGGCGCTGACCCTGCCGGCGGACGGGCTCATCCTGGACCTTGAGGACGCCGTGCCCCCGGAGCGGAAGCCCGCGACGCGGCCGATCGTCCGCCGCTGGCTCGAGACGCTCGACTTTGGGAGGCGCGAGCGCTGGATCCGCATGAACCCGATCTTCACCGAGCACGCGGTGCCGGATCTCGAGGAAACCATCGTCGCCAGGCCCGACGGCTACCTCGTGCCCAAGCCGCGGACGGCCGCGGACGTGCGCCAGGTGGCGGCCGTGCTCGAGCGGCTCGAGGAGAAGCACGCGCTGCCCTTCGGCTCGACCAGGTTGATCCTGATCGCCACCGAGACGCCCGCGGGGCTGCTCAACATCGGCGAGGTCGCCGCGGCGAGCCCGCGCATCGCCGCCATCTCGTGGGGCATCGAGGACCTCTCGGCGGCCATGGGGCTGCCGCGCGTGCGTGACGCGGCCGGCCGCTACCTCGACATCCCGCGCCACGCGCGCGTCATGTGCGCCGTCGCGGCCTCCGCGGCGGGTGTCGAGGCCCTCGACACCGTGTACACGGACATCCCGGACCTCGACGGCCTGCGCCGCGAGTGCAGGGAGGGCGTGGCCATGGGCTTCAGCGGGAAGATGTCCATACACCCGAGCCAGATCGAGGTCATCAACCAGGAGTTCACGCCCTCCAAGGCGGACGCCGAGGAGGCCCTGGCGCTCATCGAGGCCTTCGAGGAGCAGGCTCGGAAGGGCGCTGGCGCCTTCGCCTGGAAGGGGCAGATGATGGACATGCCGCATCTCACGCGCGCCAAGAAGATCGCGGAGCGCGCACGCCGGGCGGGCGTCATCTGACGGCAGGAGCCGACCTGCGCCGCGCCGGGCTCTGGCTGGCGGCGCTGCTGCTCGCGAGTGCCGTGGTCTTCGCTCTGCCGCTCGGCCGGCGCCCGCTCGACAACCAGGACGAGGCGCGCTACAGCCTGCTGGCGCGCGAGGCCGTCGAGCGCGGGCACTGGATCCTGCCGCGGGTCCGCGACGAGGTGTACCTCAACAAGCCGCCGCTCTACTTCTGGACCGTCGCCGCCTTCGCGCTCCCCTGGGGCGTGGTCACGGACGCCAATGCGCCGCTCGCCTCGGTCGCGTCCGCCCTGGCCGGGCTCCTGGCCGTCTTCGCCGTGGCGTGCCTGCTCTGGGGAGCCCGGGCCGGCCTCGCCGCCGCGATGGTTCTGGCCACCAGCCCCTTCTACTTCTTCATGGCCCACCAGGTCCTGACAGACATGATGCTCACGGCCTGGATGACCTGGGCGCTCTACTTCTATCTCGCTGCCGGCCGAGCGCACGCGCCGCGCTGGCCGCTCGCCGGCTTCTACCTGTGCGCCGCTGGCGGGCTCGCGAGCAAGGGCCCGGCCGCTCTCATGGTGCTTGCGGCCGCTGCCGCGGCGAGCCTGGCGGCCGACGGCTGGGGCGGGCTCAGACGGCTCAGGCTCCCGCTCGGCCTGGGACTCATCGCGCTCACGGCGCTGCCCTGGCTCTTGCCGTATCTGTTCCAGCGCGAGCGGAGCTACGGGCGGGCGGTGGTGATGACGGACTATCTCGGCTGGTACTTCAAGAGCGCCGTGGGCTCGAGGGTCCAGGCGGTGGCGGCGCATCTCGCCCGTCTCCTGCCATGGGGCGTCTTCGTCTTCCCCGCCGCGTGGTGGTGGACGCGCGAGCGCAGCGGGGATCGGAAGCGCCTCCTCGTCTGGGCGGCGACGCTGATCGTCCTGCTGAGCCTCTCGGGGGAGCAGCGCGCGCGCTACTTCCTGCCGCTGTGGCCGATCTTCGCCCTCCTGGTGGCGGAACTCTTCGTGCGGGGCGCCGAGCAGGTCCGGGGGCTGGTGACGGGGGCCACAGGGCTCTACCTCATATTAATGATAGGGGTGGGGGCCTTCCTCCTGCGGAGCCACGCCTCGGGCCCCGATGCCGTCTTCCTGCCCGCGGCGCCGTGGGAGCGCTGGCTCGTGGCCGCGTCCCTGGTCGCCGGGGCGGCGCTCGGTCTCTGGCGGCTCGTCCGCGGCGGCGATGGGCTCGCGGCGACCGCCTGGATCGCCGCCGGGCTCGGGGTCGCGCTCGCCGTCACGGCCCTCGGCTATCCGGAGCGTTTCGCCCGGGCCAATGATTATCGCGGCATGGCTCAGCGCTTCGTCGCGCGGCTCGAGCCCGGCGCCCCCCTCCTCGCCTATCCGGACGCCAACCTCGTCTGGGACTTCTACATGCGCCATCCGGTCCGCGAGGTGAGACGTGACGCCGACGTGCGAGCGCTCCTGGCCTCCCCACCCGCGGCGCGGCTCATGCTGCGCGCGGAGGAGTGGGCACGGCTTGGCCCCGCGGCGAATCCGGGCTGGCGCGTTCTGGACGAGGGCACCGCCGGCCGCCGCAGGTTCGTGTTGCTGGGCGGCTGAAGCGCCGCGCGAGGCTTCGGGCCCGCGTGGGCTCCCTACTCGAACATCAGCACCGTGCGCGCGACCTCGCCCGCCTTCATGGCGCGAAAGGCCTCGTTGACATCTTCGAGCCGGCCGCGGCGGGTGATCATCTCGTCCAGCTTGAGCCGACCCTGCCGGTACAGCTCGATGTAGCGCGGCATGTCCACCTTGAAGCGGTTCGAGCCCATGCTGCAGCCCTGGATCTTCTTCTCGCGGAGGAACATGGGGCCGTCGAGCTCGATCTTCTGCCCCACCGGGATCATGCCCACGACGGTGGCGGTGCCTCCCGGGCGGATACAGTCGAAGCACTGCTCGGCGGCGATCTTGAGGCCGATGCACTCGAACGAGTAGTCCACCCCGCCGCTCGTCATGTCGCGGATGGCCTTGACGGGATCGCCGGAGGCGGCGTTGACGCCGTGGGTGGCGCCCAGCTCGCGCGCGGTGGCGAGCTTCGACTCGACCGTGTCGACGGCGATGATCATGCGCGCACCGGCAATGCGCGCGCCCTGGATCGCCGCCAGGCCCACGCCGCCCGCGCCGAAGACGGCAACGGTGCAGCCGGCTTCGATCCGGGCCGTGTTCAGCACGGCACCCACGCCCGTGGTGACGCCGCAGCCGATCAGGGCAGCGCGGTCCAGCGGCATGGCGTCGTCGATCTTCACGAGCGCGTTCTCGTGCACCAGCATCTTCTCCGCGTAGGCGGAGAGGTTGGCGAACTGGTTGACGGGCTGGCCCTTCCACGAGAGCTTGGGCGGATCCGTCTTGGCGCGGACGGGCCTTGTCTGACAGAGGTGCGTCCTGCCGGTGAGGCAGTAGTCGCAATGACCGCAGAAGACGGAGAGGCAGGCGATGACGTGATCGCCTGGCTTGAACTCGCCGACCTGGAGGCCGACCTCCTCGACGATCCCGGCGGCCTCGTGGCCGAGAATGGCGGGCGTGGGGAAGGGGTAGTAGCCGTCGACGAAGTGGAGGTCACTGTGGCAGACCCCGGAGCCGACGGTGCGCACGAGCACCTCGCGGCCGATGGGCTTGTCGATGTCCACTTCCTCGATCGTCAAGGGCTGATGCGGGCCATGGAACACGGCAGCTTTCATCTCGACCTCCTCGTGGACTTGCCTGGCTGGGAGCTTCCTGGGGCTCAGGCCGCGGCATCGACGGACCATCGAGCCGACCCCGGATGCGGACGGCGCGCAGAGACAGAGATAGCGCGGCTTCGGCGCTCGTGTCAAGGCCGATCGCCGCCGCACCCCGACGACGAGCGCTTCGTCAGGCCGCGCTGGACTCGGGAGTGGGGCGGGTGGCGAGGTCGTCGAGGTGGGCGATACAGTTCAGCAGCCGCACGCGCCACGGGGCCGGATGGTCGATGATCGTGAGCGCCGTGTTCTCCCAGCGCACCGGCACCTCCTGCCCCTCGGGCAGGATCAGGTGCCGCGCGGCCATCCTGCGACAGACGAGCCCGTGCGTGACGACCGCCAGGTGGCCGTCGCCCGCGCTGGCTTGCGCCTGCACGAGGGCCCACGCGCGATCGACGCGCGCGTCGAAGGCCTCCCAGGTCTCGCCGTTAGGCGGCGCGTAGTCCGGCGCGAACATGTCGAAGCCGAGCTCCGCGTAGGGCGTGCCCCGGATATCGCCGAAGTTGCGCTCCTGGAGCAGCGGGTCGTAGCGGATGGGAGCTCCCGTGACGCGCTGGAGGTGTTCGGCCGTCGCCACGGCGCGCGAGAGGTCGCTCGAGAGGATGCCGGTGATGCGCTCGTGCGCGAGACGGCGGGCCAGGCGCTCCGCCTGGGCGACGCCGCGGGGCGAGAGCGAATTGTCGGGGAGCTGGACGGTGCGCGAGGCGTTACCGAGCGTCTCGCCGTGGCGGATCAGGAAGATCGCCATCGCATCCTGCATCCCTCTCCCCGGCTCGGGGGAGAGGGCAGGGCGAGGAGGGCGCATCTCCTCAGCGTCTCGCCGTGGCGGATCAGGAAGATCGCCATCGCATCCTGCATCCCTCTCCCCGGCTCGGGGGAGAGGGCAGGGTGAGGGGGGCGCATGACGGCAACGCGCTCATCACAGATCCGGCCTAGATCACGCGCCCGCGGCGCAACGCGGCGAGGTCGGCCGATGCATAGCCCAGCCCGCCCAGGATCTCGTCGGTGTGCTGGCCGAGCTTGGGCGCCGTGGCGCGCACGGCGACGTCGCTCGCCGACATCCGCACGGGGATGCGGATGTGGGGCACGCGGCCGAGCTCGGCGTCCTCGGCGTAGACCACGAGCTCTCGGTGCTGCACTTGCGGATCCGCGAAGAGCTGCTCATAGGTGTACACGGGCCCGCAGGGCACGCCCGCGTCGTCCAGCGCCTTGATCCAGTGCGCGGAGGGCGCCGTCGCCAGCACGGCTGCCATCTCCGCCTCGAGCGCGGCGCGGTTGCGCATGCGGTCGGCCCCGCGGCGGAAGCGCGGATCGTCGATCCATTCCGGGCGCCCGAGGGCCCGGGCTGCCCGCTCCCAGATGCTCTGCCCGGCCGCCCCGATCATCATGTAGCCGTCCTTCGTCTCGAAGCGCTGGTACGGCGCGTTCTGGCGGTGGCGCGAGCCCTGTCGCGTGGGCTCCGTATGGTCGGCGAGCCAGCCCGCACTCGTCCACGAGGAAAAGCCCACGGCCGTCTCGAGGAGCGAGCACTCGATGAGCTGGCCCTGCCCCGTGCGCTGCCGCTCGTAGAGCGCGGCCAGGATGCCCTGCACGCCCCACATCCCCGTGCCGAGGTCGCAGATGGGCAGGCCGACCGAGGTGGGCGGGCCATCCGGCTCTCCGGTGACGTGCATGATCCCGCCCATGCCTTGGGCGATCAGGTCGAAGCCGCCCCTCTCTCGATAGGGCCCGTCCGAGCCGAAGCCTGAGAGCTGTGCGTAGATGAGGCGCGGGTTCTCCCGCCTCAGCGCCTCGTAGCCGAGCCCTGCGCGGTCCATGACGGTCGGACGATAGTTCTCGACGAGCACGTCCATGCCGGCGACCAGCTTGAGGAAGAGCTCGCGGCCGCGGGGGGCCTTGTAGTCGAGCGTCAGGCTCTTCTTGTTGCGGTTGATGTAGCGAAAGTAGGGATTGCGCTCGCTGCTGTCACCCATGGCGCGCGAGGAGTCACCCGCGCCCGGCCGCTCGACCTTGATCACCTCCGCGCCCATGTCGGCCAGGATCATCGTGCAGAAGGGTCCCGCCATGTGCTCCGTCAGGTCCAGGACCTTCAGCCCGTCCAGCGGGCCCCGCGCGTTCTTTCCCGCCATGCCGCCTCCGTCGAGATGACACGTCCACGAATCGCCCTGCAGCCTGCGGGGAATCATAGCATCCCGGGCCCGGGACGGGTGCTGGCGTGGCGGGTGACCGCACCGGCCGGTACAGGCGCTTTGATGCGCGATGGTGCTCGAGGTCGAAACACGGGTTCGAATCCCGTTGGGGCCACCATAGGTAGTGGGCCATGTGCTGGCCGCCAGCAGCCCGCCGAACGTGCCGTCGCCGGTGAACGCGTAGCCGCGCACGCCGGCGACGAGCACGGGCGTGCAGTCGAAGCGATCAAGCAGAAGTGTCTGGAGCGCCTCGCGTGCATGCACACTCTGACGGCGGAGCACGCCCCGCATATCGTCCGCGCGGGTGCGCAGCTCGCGGGCCACGTGGTCGCGATCTATCGAGACAACCGCGGTCGGTTGCGGCAGCCTGGCGAGCTGCTCTTCTAGGCTTTTTCTTCGGGACTCTTCGGCGCGGAGCGTGCTGAGCAGGGCCTCAGGGGAAGCGTCCCCTGGACTTCCGTGCGCGATGGCATCGGCCAGCCGCTGCTCCCGACGCCGCGCTTCGGCGATGTCGCTCTCCAGCATCGGCCGCCGGTCTGCTGTCTCCGCTGCGCTCTCCGTCAGCCGCGCAAAGGCCTGCGCCACGGCCGCCTCCACCAGCTCGGCATCGAGGGCATGGACCATGGCGGCCAGTACGGCCTCATCCAAGATCGCTTGTGGGAGATGAAGATTGTTCGAGCAGATGGCCGGGCCCCGCTTCGAGTTGTGGGCGCACCCGTAGAAGTGGCCCCGACGGCGCCCGTGGTGGCGGCTCATGGCGATGATCGGCCCGCCACACGAGGTACAGCGGGCGAGCCCACTCAGCAGGTACGGCGACGGTGGCGTCAGCTGCGGAAGGGGCTCCGCTTCGTTCAAGGCCCGGATCTGGGGAACGAAGACGCTCGCCCGCCGGTCGAGCGCCGCATGCGCGGCTTCCCAGAGCTCGTCCGATATGATCCGGCAATCAGGCAGGTCAACCTCGACCAGGTCTGCGGGTGGCCGCGTCTCCTGCGTCTTGGTCCCCCGCCGGTGGGACTTCCTGGTGCGATTCCAGAGGACCCGACCGCGGTAGAGCTCGTTGTAGAGCATCTCGCGGATGGCGGTCGGAGCCCAGCCGTGCTCACCGCCGCGGGGAGGGGAGACCCCTTCCTCGTTGAGCTGCTTGGCGATGCGCGTGATGCCCCAGCCTGCGGCTGACCACTCGAACATGCGGCGGACCACGGCGCCCTGCGCCGGATTGATCACCCGCCGTGCTGGGGACCGGTGTGTCCCGCTGTCCGTTCCCGGCGTGCTGGCCCGGACGTTATCGTAGCCGTAGACCTTCCCGCCGGTGACGTAGCCGCCCCGCGCCCGGCGCAGCAGGGCATCGTGCGTCCGCTGCTGCCCCCGCTCCCGCTCCATCTCGGAGGCGAAGCCGGCGAGCGAGAGAAGGACCTTCTCAGTGGCCGAGTCGAGCGTGCGCTCCCGGTCGTCGAGGTAGTAGTAGACCCGCACCCCGGCATCGAGGATCTGCTTGATGACGTAGGCCGTCTCGATCTGCTCCCGCCCGAGCCGGCTCTCCTCACTCATGAGCAGCACCTGAAAGGGCGGGCGCGGCCGGAGCGTGTTCAGCAGCCGCGTCAGCCCCGGCCGCTTCCGAAACTCGGCGCCACTGATCCCATCGTCCACGAAGATGTACTCATCCCGGACGACCCAGGCGTGTGCCAGCGCATAGGCTCGGGCATGGTCGATCTGCCGGGTCACCGACCGCTGCTCGTCCGTCACGCCGATCTGCTCCGTCGACTTCCGGGCATAGAGGGCGGCCACCAGCGGGCTGGCTGCTGCCAGGGGGCGGGGACTCAACCGACTCGTCCGCGTACTCATGTCGGCATCTCCTCGGGGCCGGGCGCACACGGGGGCGTCAACACGTCTCGGACCAAGGCCGCTGCGAGCGCGTCCACGACGGCCGTGCGCACGGCATCGGGCCAGAACTGCGAGGGCACAAACGTCACGGGGCGTGCCCTGTACCGCGCCGGCACCTGCCACGCGCCCAGCGGTCCGAGGACGATGGCCGAAACACAGACACAGTTCCCATAGATGGACGGCACCGGCATGGGAGCGCCATAGATGTCGTCCGCGCGTCCGCCGTAGATGCTCTCCCGTATCTGCATGGGTATCTCCTCCGTATATCCCGGGTATCCCCCACAGGGGATACCCTGTCCCTGTCCTATCCCATAGGGGGAGGGACCCCCCTTGAGACCCTCCCGGCCAGGACCCCCGGTCAGACCCCCGCCACGCCCCGTCGGGCCCGTGATGGCCGCACCCGGAAATCTCACTCCCTCAGCCGTCGCCGACCCTTTCGGCCCGGCCGCGATGCCTCCTCCTTCAGGTACGCCTTGATCGCAGCCAGGGACACTCGGATCTCGCGACCCTGCTGGATCGCCTCGAGCCGTCCATCCCAAATGGCCCGGTACACCGAGAATACATGCCGCACGCCCAGGGCTGCTGCAGCTTCCGGGACATCCAACCAATCACTTGGGCCAACCTCACGTTCGTAGACCTGCCCGCGCCAGACCCGTTCAATGCTGCCGCCCGACCTCGGCCCCGGAGGGTTGTCCCAGTAGAACGTGATCCGCAGCCGTTTCGCGGCGGGCCGACGTGCTCGGCGTTTCGCCATCGCCCATATGTATAGTCTGGAATCACAACCAGCACAAGTTCAAAACTGTACGTCCAAGAGCGACACCGACATATGTCTCACCCAATCCCTTGACGCCCAACGGGTTCACGTGAGGGTCATGCTCGTCGCTGAACACCGCCTCGAACTGCGGATATCGGCACTCATGGGGACCAGATAGTTGCCGGGGCTCGCATTGATGATTCGACCGTCGCACGCATCGATGTGGGTCTCCTTGAGGAGCGCCACACCGACACCCCCGACCATTCCGACCGACCAGGCGCCTGAGACGAATGAGCCTAACGTCTGCGTCCACGCCGACTTCTGCGAACACCCGCTCCGAAGGCATGCGTGGAGAATCGGGCGCCTTCTTCACCGGCTTGCGACGTCTCCGTCGCCGCGATCTCCGCCCACCCTAGGCAAGCGAGTAACACGCGAAGACTCTCGTTGAACTGCGTATCGCACACATGAGGCGGAGCACGCCATGTTCCGTGATGATGTCGGGCGGATTGACGTTATGCAGGGGAGGTTGAATGCTCGGTGACGGGGCCGAGCCGACTGACATGCCGCCAGGACAGCCGCGCCAACGCTTGCCATTGTCTGGCATCCGCCGGGCCGGAGCACACGCGAGAAAGTGGAGTCGCCCATCACGACCTGCACCCGTCCGCCGGTGCGAATCTGTGTCGGCACGCGGTGCTGGGACGGGCCATAATAGATCGAAAACATGATTGACGGTTATCCATTTTCGGTCTATCATGCAACTATGGCGATTGAGGCGCGGGCAGCCGCCATTCTTCGGGAAGCCGAAGCCGGCCTGCGCAAACTGACTACCGAAGCCGCGTCGGCCGGCGACTATGCGGACATTATCAAGGTCGCTGCCTGGGCCAAGGCAGTCAGTGATCTTGTGAAATCGTCTACGCTCGAGCCAAGGCAGAGAATTGCGCCCGGCACGCACGTGGGCAGGATGCCGCAAACAAGCCGGCGCACATCGACGCAGCCAGCGGGGCCGAAAGATTATCCGCGGTTCTTTCGCCAGGGCGAGCAACTCGTTCGAGTAGCATGGTCGAAGCGAGAGAAGAAGGAGTACCAGCATAGAGCGCCCTACGCCGTCGTGAAGGCGTTAGCGGCCGCGCTGGCGGAAGCGGGGAGAGAAGGACGCGTATTCTCGACGGATCAGGTGTTGCCGATCCGCGACCAGAGTGACGGGAGCGAGATTCCTAACTATCAGGCCTATGCCTGTATCGCGTGGTTGAAGCAGACGGGACTACTTGACCAGCACGGCCGGCAGGGCTATTCGGTTCCGAGACTCGAAAAGTTTCAGAACACTGTTGAGTCTATTTGGCGAACACTTCCCAAGCAGGGAAGCGTGAGGGCACAGACATGATCGATCCGACTCCATTGAGCAAAGCCGTGAAGCCTTCTGATTTCATTGCCCAAGCGATGCGTGCTCTCACGAGTTCGGACGTTGAGGCCTTGCTCGCTCAATTGCCGATCGCACCAGATGATCAATACACCTTCAACGAAGAAGAGCCTGAGGCCGGATGGGTGACGGGTAAGTTCCATTGGATACCGGTTGGCCGGGAGCGGGGCAATGCCGGCCGAATTAAACTAGCGAATCAGCCAGTCAATCCTATTGCCGAGCGGACGGTCAATGGGATGGAAGCGATTATCGAACTAGCCCGCCAGCGCGAGCTTTTGAGCGATCCGACTGCCAATGCGCCGACATCACCTCGCGAGGCGGTGAATCGGTATTTTGACTTGCCAACACTCGACCAATTGCCGACCTTGGATGACTCACCGAAATCAAAGGCCACGCGGTCCAGAGCCCGAGACATGGCACGGCAACTCCGCGTGCGGCTACTGTGGGATAAGACGGCGCGTGAGTTCACGGTTGGGGTGGAGGACGATGGGATCGGTCAGCCGCCGGCATTGATTCATCGGACGCTTCTTTCTCTGGGTTCTACGACGAAGGCGGACAAGCCGTATCTAATTGGTGTCTTCGGACAGGGAGGATCCTCGGCCTACGCTGTTAGCAAGTATTCGTGGGTCGTTTCCCGGCGCGCACCGGATGTGCTCCAAGGAGCGACGGATGGGCTGGGATGGACAGTAGTCAGGCATATGTTTCCGAAGGGCCGTCGGGATGACTATTTCGCGTACCTGGCATGTCATCCGGATGGGCGGGTTCCCTGGGTGACAGCGACGGATGCCGATGCGGCGAAGATTTCACACGGCACGCGATTCCTTCATATTGGTTACGACTTTGGGCGAGGGGGATCCGCGATTACTCGACAGCTTTACACCGCCTTGAACCACGTGTTGTACAACCCGATATTGCCATTGGAGTTGTACGCACAACGGCCTACGGCTGATCCGATTTACGGCAATGGGTATCGCCTTTCACTACTTGGGAGTAGAGGAACGAGTGCGGCGGTTCTGGACAAGCTATTTCCACCGCAGCCGGTGGGCGCCTGACAGAGGTCATGATGCCTACAACAATTGCTCGTCTGGATAAGTCGTTAGATGCGGCGCTCGTCGAAGGTCACGGGACGATCACGATCCGCGTCGTCGTTGTTGACAAGGCTCTGGCAGCCGGGGCTGCTCCGGCACTGGAAGATGCGGTCCCGGCTGATGCCGGAACAGAGGAGATGCTGCCGGAGACGGACAAGCGGCCGATTTCATCGTTTTTGGAGGAGCCAAAGCGCGGCCGACAATGCTGCGTGTTTCTGATCAATGGCCAACGTCAACATGCCTGGGACAATCAATTCATCGTCCGTGATCTTGAACTGAAATACCTTCGAAATCGGATGGTCGTAGTTATTGACTGTGACGGCCTCAAGCCAGAAGCAGTAGCAGAATTGATGCAAGGGTCACGTCATCAGTTCTACGAAGGCACCATCTATTCGGCGCTCGAGTCTCGTGTTATCTCGACACTCAAGGGAGATCCTGATCTCCGGAGGCTGGAAGAAGAAGCGGAGGATGAAATTTCTAGCCTACGAGCCGGGGACGAAGTGGTGAAGGCTGCGCTCGACCAATTGATCGAGGTGCACCACGACCGAGCAGCCCATGTGCATCACGGACACACGCAACCTGGAGAGGCGAGCCGGGATGAAGGAGCACCAGGCGCGCTCGAGCAGTCTCGCGATGTGGTAGTGCAGGGCGATTCGTTTGTCGGTGTGGCGGCGGCGGAGCCCGTGCTTCTGATGCGACCGGATCTCGCGACGATTCGATTGAAACCGAATGAGTGCAGGCGATGTGTCATTCATCCCCGACCTGAAGGCGCGTGGAAAACGCTTGAGTCGCATGTGGTCACGTTCGACCCGCCTGTCAAGGAACTTCAAATCACACGCACGTCACAGCTCACTGGCGAAGAGGTGGCGCTTACTTTCGTGGAGCCAGAGGACTTTGACGACGACGAGTATCCGATTGAAACGCTGCTCCGAAGTACCGCAGTGTTCAAGGAACGTCTTGAGCCCCGCCTTCTGGAGCGACGGGTTGTAATCAATCCCCCAAGAACGCGAGTACGTCGGCCTCCGGTGCCGCTCAAGGATGACCCGACTTTTATCAGGGTGTCGAGCCGTCAGCCAATCAAGATCATAGTGGGGGGTCCCGACGTTCATGTCAAATTGCGGTGGGACGGAAAAGACGAACTAGTGACGGGCGGCTCCGCGCCTTGGGCGTTTCGGGTCACCTGCGAGTCGCCATCCGTCGAACCTCAAATGTTCCTGACGCGCCCGATCACGGGACACTTCGAACTGCTGATCCAGGCAACGCCGGGTCTAAAGTCCGGCGAGCAACTGAAGTTTGATGTCGAAGCCGTGGGCCCCGGGAAGACGCTTTCTACGGCATTCTTAGCGGACGTCGTCGAACTCCCGTCGCCGCGCAAGGTGGCGGCAAAGCTCCCTGGGGGCGGACAACGTCGCCCGCCGTACGACCTTCGGTACGTGGAACGAGGAGATTGGAACGAAGATACCTGCTGGGGCGAATCTTGGTCCGGTGGAGACGCGGGGGCCTTCGACGAGCCCAGCAGGTATCTTCGTTCCAA
>WNGB01002798.1_pt1 | contig 34026 bp, 28 predicted proteins | sample 5400681 | NCBI WGS metagenome assembly WNGB01 (sample SAMN13153367, study PRJNA577476) | soil metagenome | isolation source: 115 cm soil or saprolite under grassland replicate 2 | place: USA:California | collected 2016-06-15
AGAGGACCGACAGCAGGTAGTAGTGAAAGGGCGGGTACTTGTCGTGCCAGCCGCCGCTGAAGTGGCGGCTCATCCCCTCGAGAACGGCCGAGGGCAGCAGCTCGTCGGGCGCCCAGCCCGATGGACTCGGCAGCCCCCAGTCGATCGCCCAGGCGTTCAGGCCGAAGCTCAGGAGCAGCAGGAGGCCGAGCGCGAGCCGATCGGCGCCCGCCTGCTCGCGCTTCTCGGAAGCATCCATCGAACGCGGGATGCTAGCACGGTGCCCAGGACAGCCTGGACCGCCCGGGGGGCTTCTGCTACGATTCGGGTTCGCGCGGGAGAAGATCCGGCGCGACCCGCCACCCGGCCGGCGTAGCTCAGCGGTAGAGCAGCTGATTCGTAATCAGCAGGTCCTCGGTTCAATCCCGAGCGCCGGCTCCATTTTTTCAAACACTTAGAGAGCCTACTCGGTGCAGATGCCTGCCCCTCGCTCATCTGGGTTGCAGGTGGGTTGCAGCCGGCCGAGGGCACGACCTGCCGCGGAGTTTCGTGACCGGTTCTGCTTCGTTCCCTCAGTTGGCTCGCCACGTTGACCTAGAAACCGGAGCCTCTAACCCTCGGCCGCGGGGGTTGCGGGTGCTACTTCCAAGGGTGGCCGCTCACCGCGTTTCAGCAAAAGCCCCGCGAGACGCGGTACGAGGTCTACGACGACGATGTCGAGTGCTTCGGGGTCCGCGTGACATGAAACTCGGCCCCACTCTCAACGAGCACAGACTGGCGGTCGCCCGGCATGCTAGGCGCGCGAGGCCAACGCTCGGCGTAGCAGGCGAGCCTGGGGAGGACATCCAGCCCAGTGCAAGTCAACTGCTCACGGAGCCCACAAGGATTCCCGGGCATGGGACCGCGTCCTTCGTGCCGGAGACTCCGCCCTCGCAGGTGGGCTGACAACCGCCGCAAACGAATCCATCACGCCCTTGTCATAGACGCCTGGGACGGGCGCGTCAGCCCGCCGCTTTACGGCAGCAGACGGGATCCTGCGGAGGGCGCGGACGGACACACCGGCGGTCGTCTGCGCTAAACTTCTCCCTTTCTCGACGAGGCACACCGCGATTTCGAGAGGGCCCGCGGCCCCCTTCAACATGCGTGGCTCGAATCAGGCACCGTCACAAGGCCGAAGTGGCCGACGCGACCGATGAAGTCCTTGGAGAGATTCGCCGTCGACGCAGATACTCGCCCCATTAGCTCAGTCGTGACCTCGCTTGAGGCCCACGAGTCTCAGGTCGCGCGCCCGAATACTACTGATGCGGCAGAGATTCTCACCCATCTAGCCGAAGCATATAGGCGTATCGGTCAGTTTCGCAGCGCTTTGAAGCTCTACTCGAAGGGCCTCCGGATGTGGACTCGCCTCGGAGTTGAGTACCGGATCTGCTGGTGCCTCTGGGGTATCGGAACAACCCTTCGCGTCGCTGGGAAGCTGCGCGACTGCATACCGTGGCTTCGCGCGGCTGCCCAGGTTGCTCGTTCCTGTGGCGAACGGCGCTGCTATCTTTGGGCGCAAGCCGAGATGGCTGAGTGCCTGAGAATTGTTGGTGAGCGCCGCGGTGCGCTCCGCGATCATCTTGACCTTCGCCATGAGTTTGGTCAGATGGGCGACCTGAAAGGTGTGTGCTGGGCCCATGCTGGAATCGCCCAGATCTACCGAATGGAAGGCAATCATCCAGGAGCGATGCAGTCCTATAGCGCCGCTCTGCTGACGGCAGGGGAAGCACACGACCTGGTAAACGCAGGCTACGCCCTCCGGGGGTTGGCGGAGATAGCAAAGGAGTCCGGCGACACATCAATGGCGTGGGTGTTGGGACACTCCGCCTTGGATCACTTCCGTCACAAGGGGTACCCCACTGGTGAGGCATATGCATTGAAGACATTGGCGGACGTCGCCGCTCGCTCCGGTCAGGTCCCTGAAGCCATTTCGCTGGCCGAGCGATCCGTCCTACTCTTCCAGGAGATCGGGAAACCACGTGGAATCGCATTCGCGCTAAAGACGCAGGCTGATGTTGTGGCGCTCTTCGATGCGCCAGAGGCAGCACGCCGCCTATATGACGAGGCTCGGCGACGTTTCCTACAACTCGGCATTCGCAACTTGGCGGGTTTTGACCCGGCGAGAGCAGCATCTATGCTCAAGGCGGGACAACGCACTCCTATTTCGCCCTTCAGGGGGCGATTGCTGAACCTATCGTGTCCCACCGACGCGCTGCTCACGTAGCTGCTCTCCTCCGTCACCCGCGGCTTGTCCTGTTCGTGGGAGCCGGCGTTTCGAAAGACGTGCCAGCAGGGCTCCCACTTGGCGGCGAACTTGCGGCAGCGATCCTCGAGACCGTCGCCCAGAAGGATCGGTTTCTTGCGCACCACACGACAAGACTCCGACGGTACGCAGTTGAGGGCCGATCGGGGTGCCGCCTCGAAGTCCTCCTCGAGATAGGTCGGCAGGGTATAGGTGGAGCGGTCGTGCGCCTGTTACGCCTCTTCGGCCTGGGCGAGCCCAACCTCTATCATCTTACGCTCGCCAAGGCCCTCTCAGCTGGGCACGACGTTGTCACTACGAACTTCGACGACCTGATTGAGCGCGCTTTCGAGGGGTTACACGGGCACAGGCCAGTCGTCATCGTCCGGAAGGCGGACCTCATGGCACGTCGCCCACGGGGCCGCCACGGCCGTCTGTTTAAGATTCACGGTTCACTCAAGGACGGCAGCGGCCGTAATGGTGAACTTACCATCCAGGCCACTCTTGCCTCGCTCGCCGACGGCTTGGCTTCTTGGAAGAGGCGGCTACTCGAGGCAATGCTGCACGGACGTCCTGTCCTGTTCTGTGGTTACAGCGGCGGCGATGGCTTCGACCTCAACGCGGTGCTCAGACTCGAGCACGTAGGTCGATCGTATATCTGGATTCGCTACTTGAAGGGACCACTGCGAATATCGGCGGTCGACCGCATCCCGGCGGTGAGAGCCAAGACCTTGCCCTTCCTGTCACTGCTCGTGCCCCATCCGGGGTCGGTTCTTGTCGAGGGCAGACCGCTGAGCCTACTAAACCGACTACCATACGCCGCCTCTCGAGGAGGCCGTCGCGCGCCGATTGCAGGGGTGGCCTGGCGCCCGGCACTTGAACTCGAGTTGGAACGACTGCATCTATCAGTATTCACGCGCACACGTTTTGTTGCCAAAGTGCTGCAGTACAACCGGCAATGGGGACCGGCTCAGCAGTGCCTCGACCTGAATGGCCGACAGTCGCGGGGGCTCCAGCGCGCGATAGCCCAGGACGATGTCGCGCAGTTCCAGTTCCTTCGGAGGGACTTCAAGCGCGATCTGTATTGGCGACGGTCAGCACGGCGCGTCGCACGTCGATACGCCACGCCGGAAGGTCGCAACATCGTAGCGCGTACGTGGCTAGGTTCGGGTGAGGCGTACCGACAGACCGCAATGTATAGGAGAGCGGTGCAGTGTTTTCGGCGCGCCAAGGAAATATACGACCGGCTCGATCGTCCCGCCAAGACAGCCTATGCGCTCGCCGGGATCGCTGGAATACACCGCATGGAAGCCCGATTCGGAACCGCTCGCCGCACCTACGGGGCGGCGATGGACCAGTTTCAGAGGGGCAGGGATCTACACGGTCTCCTTTACGCGCGATGGGGACTCGCGGAACTCTACAAGTACCGGGGCGATGTCGCTGATGCGGAAGGGCTATACGCTGACGTGCTCGCCCAGGCCCTTGACATGGGCTTTGCCACTCTCGCCGCCTGGGCGCAATGGGGGCGCGCAGAGCTGTGCCGTCTTAGAGGAGAGTTCCGGGCGGCCGCGCAACTATACGAGAGCGCCTTGAGTGGCTTCGGCGATCACGACGTCGCCGGCCGCTCTTGGGCTCTGGAGGGACTGGCACAGTGCTCGATCACGTCGGGCACCTCGCCTAGCCGATATCTCCGCTTGGCCGCAAAGGGCTTCACCTCGGTGAATGCACGCTTCGGCTTGGCCGCCGTGTCCTTGGATCGAGTTCTCGCCGCGTTAACGGCTGGCCGCCGAGCCATTGCCACCGAGCGAGTGGGCGGGTTGTGGCAGCTTGCCCTCGGGCCAAAGGAGCGCGCCCACGGTCACCTGCTGACGGGGATATGGCGCGCTCGGACGCACACGCCTGGTGCCAAGAGATCCTTCAACCGCGCTCTGGCGAGCTACGAACTCAGAGGTATGAAACACGCGTTTGTGGCCGCCGTCGTGGTGGCCCTGGAGGAGCTCCCGCAGTGGGCTGCGGGCGCAAGCGCAAGGCGACATGTCCGAAAGGCCGTCGGGCTTGCGTCTGCAAATGACTACCGTCGCGAGGTAACGGCGCTCGCCAACGTGTCGGCCAGGGCGCGCACCTCAAGTGGTCGATTGCCCCGCTACGCCCTGACACTCTACTAACTAGCCGGCCCTACCGCTCCTTCAGACACTATCCGCCCGAGAACGGCCCAGAATATCTGCGGAGACCGCTTTACTGGCCGGAGATCGAATGCCAGCGAAGTATAGCTCCGCCATTCGACTAGGCCCGCGCTCGCAAGGAGGTCCCTGGACGGCCTTTCAGCCATGACGGCGACGATTCCGTCTGACGCCTCAATTGCAGGTGCGGGCGCAGTTGAGGCCATCAAATGTCTTATGACGGAAACGGCATCCCTCGCATCAAGGGATTGTGCCAAGAACAGCCTCGGTATGTTTATGAGTCCAGATACGTCGACGATTGCCGGGACACGATCGGATACCATGCATCCGGCGACTACATGACTGCCACAGAGTGCCTGTCTTACGGTTCTCGTCCGTTCGAGACCGTGGCGCTGATACGCGCGCGCTGCTCGCCTTACACAAGGGAGATGGCGACCCAGGGCCAACGTGCAGTCAAGAAGGGGAGCGCCTGACGTCGCAACCTCCGAGTAGCCACTGATCGCGGGATCGCTTGAAAGCGTGACGACTGCTTCCTCTCTTGTGGGTAAGGACCCTGACAAGCTGCGCCGCCAGAGTTCAAGGCGATTCATGGCCACAGCGGAGTGACTCACTTGGCCGACGCGCTCACGTAGCCTATTGAGGAAGCCACCCATTGGTGCATTGGCCTCCCGAAAGTGCAGAAGTACCGTGTGCGCTGTCCTCTCTCTGAGGAGGAACTCAACGGCCCTCCTGAGAAGGACCCTCACAACCATCGAGCCTCGGGCTGAACGGTCGATAGCGAGATGGTGAATCAGCCAAGAGTGATCGGTGAATCGCGAGAGAGTGATTGTGCCGAGAACTTGCAGCGCGCGCGTGGCGAGAAGAGTGACGGTTGGGGAGCCCGGAGGCGCGATCTTGGTTGTGGCGGAAGGAAGGTGTTGCTGGGCGGCCTGGAAGTACGGCGCCTTGTCGGGATAGACGTATCCTGACCGGTCGAGAAGCGCGAGCCACTGACGTAGCTGCGTTCGAGAAGAGGCCCTGACGACTTGGAGTCTCTCCGTCATGAGCTGACGGCGAAGGATAGCATTCGTTCGCGCCGCGAGATCGACCGGTCGGGGAGCGCCCCCAATCAGCGATCGACGCGGGACTCGGCCAGATCAAGTCGCCACTTCGGCCCGGGTTGAGGTTGCAGGAAGCCTGCGACTACCCCCGAAGTCGTCTGTGATGATGAACCGCGCCTCAGCCAGAAAACCAACTGGCTTCGGGGGCGGCTGCTGAGCGGGACCGGCGAGGCCGAGCTGAAGGGTAATTGGTCAGCCTAACCTCGACTCCACCTTTCACGCGGACGCGCACATGGGTGCGCGTCCGGCACGGCGCCATTCAACCGCGGGTACCTGCCGGCGCCGCGGACAGGAGTGGAGATGCCGACGGCAATGGCAAGGCTCGCAACGAGCTGTTCCGGCGCGGCTGGGTACCTCGACCGCCACCGTCACTTGCAGCACTCGTCCAGCTACCTTCGGACGAGGCCGGTCGCGGTCGGCGGGCCAGCTTGGAGCGATACTCTTTGGGGCGAAGACCTTCTGGGTTCGGCCATCTCCAGTATCCCGAGAACATCGTCCTCGGAGCCTGAAGGGTGGTATTCGCCGAGTCGCCATCGCGGGCCAGTCGGGTCGTAGTCGTATGACACCTTAGGCGCTTTCGAGAAGTGACCCAGGTCTGCTCGCCAAAATGGACCCACCCCCTGGTGTCTGGTCTGGCGCCGGAGTAGTCGGCGAGTTGGGGTCCCTGGTCGTCGTCCACACTCCCGGGGATGGCGACAAGGAAGCGGTGTTGTTCTTGCCGGAAGTGGTTTCGGCCCCATCGATCTGCTGAAGGGACGCAGAGGAGCTGCTCGCCGGCGTGTCGTCTTGCGCGGCGTCGGCGTACAGCGTGTGTTCGCCGCGAGCTTTCGGGGCGGTTTCGGAGGGGCTGTCACGCGCCGGCCTCTCGACGGAAGCGGCTGAGCTGGAAGGACAAGTCCTCGAAAGTTGGGACAAGACCGTGCGGATGTCACGCGCCGGTCTGCGCCGGAATCTTCAAGCCCTGCTTGGTCGGAATCGAGAAGACGTGGGCCAAGGTGGGACAGGGGACCTCCTCTGTCACGCGCAGGCCTCTTTTCCCAAGTCCCTTGGATTCTGAAGGAAGGCGCCGTTTCCTGGGACAGGGTGTCACGCGCCGGTCTGGTCAGCGACGTGGGCGGCGCGAGATCCTCGGCGCACGGCACGGGACCGCCGCGGTGGTGGCCAGCCGCGCGGGCTTCGGGGATGGACCTGGAATTTCACCAGCTCGAGATGCCGTACGAGCACCTGCACCTGCGGCGCCGGGAGCGGGAGCGGCGGCTTCTCTCGTCGCTCGCGGAGAAGGGCCAGCAGGTGCCGATCGTGGTGGTGGCACTTTGCGAGGATCCGGGCCGGTACCAGGTGATCGACGGCCACAAGCGTGTGCGTCTTTTGCAGCGGCTGGGGCAGGACACGGTCGAGGCGACGGTGTGGGACATGACCGAGGCGGAGGCGCTGGTCCTTCTCCGGTCGCTCCGGGCGGCGGAGGGAGAGACGGCGATCGAGCAGGCTTGGCTCCTCCAGGAACTCCGGAATCTTCCCCTGAGCCACGAGGATCTGGCGAAACGGTTTGATCGGAGCGTGGGCTGGGTGTCTCAGCGACTCGCCCTGGTGGAGATCCTGCCCGTCTCGGTCCAGGAGCACATCCGCGGGGGTCTTATCCCGGCCCAGGCGGCGATGAAGTACCTGGTACCCCTGGCGCGTGCGAAGCGTGAGGACTGCGAGGCGTTGTCGGAGGCGATCGCGAAGCACCACTTCACGAGCCGCGAGGTGGGCGAGCTGTACCGCGCTTGGCGTGAGGGACCTTGGGACATGCGCCGGCGGGTCATCGAAGACCCGAAGCTCTTCTTGCGCGTGAAGCGTGAGCTCGAGGAAGAGCACCCCGCTCCTGTGCACGCCGTGGAGGGGCTGCTCCGGGACCTTGATCTCGTGGGACGGCTGGCGCGGAGAGTCGAGCGGCGGTGGCGAGAAGGATCCGGGGTCATAGAGCCAAGAGAGAGGGAGGAGGTGCGGCTGTGCCTCGAGCAGGCGCTTGCGGACTTGGGCCGGCTTTCGAGACGGATCGAGGAGGACGGGTGTGCTGAGCCAGAGCGTGCGGACGGCGATCCTGGAGCTTCACAGCAAGGGTGTGGGGAAGAGGCAGATCGCCCGGACGCTGAAGGTGTCGCGCCTGGTGGTGCGGAAGCTGATCCGACTGGCCTCGGCCAGCTCGCCTCGCATGAGCCGCGAGGAGAAGGCCGAGCCGTATCGGAGCGAGATCCTGGATCTGTTCACCTCGTGCAAGGGGAACCTGGTCCGAGTCCATGAGGAGCTTCTGGCGTCGGGGGCGAAGCTGTCCTACCCGGCCCTCACGGCCTTCTGCCGGCGGAGCGGAATTGGCCAGAAGCCGACTCCTGCTTCGGGGCAGTACTCCTTCGAGCCGGGCCAGGAGATGCAGCACGACACTTCGCCCCACGAGATCGTGCTCAGCGGGAAGACGCGTCTCGTGCAGACGGCCTCGGCGGTCTTGTGCTATTCGCGGATGCTCTTCTTCCACTGCTTCCCGACCTTCCAGCGTTTCGACTGCAAGGTCTTCCTCACCCAGGCCCTGGAGTATTTCGGCGGGGCCACCTCCGTCGTCATGATCGACAACACCCACGTGGTGGTGCTCAAGGGGACGGGTGCTTCGATGATCCCCGTCCCGGAGATGGAGAGCTTCGCCGAGCGCTACCACTTCACCTTCCACGCCCATGAGCTGGGGGATGCCAACCGCTCGGCCCGTGTGGAGTGGCCTTTCCGCTACATCGAGGGGAACTTCTTCCCGGGAAGGAGATTCTCGGACTGGGCCGACCTCTCCTCCCAGGCCCTTGAGTGGTGCGACAGGGTCAACGGAAAGTACAAGCGCCACATCCGGGCGGTGCCCCGGGAGCTCTTCGCTTTCGAGAAGCCCCGCCTACATCCGCTGCCCGTCTGGGTCCCCGAGGTGTACCGGCTCCATCAGCGGATCGTGGACCTCGAAGGGTACACAAGCCTCCACACCAACCGCTATTCGGTCCCGGCGGAGTGGGTCGGCCGTCGGGTCGAGGTCAAGGAGACCAAGGACCGTGTCGAGATCTGCGACGGAAAGAAGAGTGTCTCCCACTCCCGCCTCCTCGACCCCATCGGCCAGCGGGTCACCGCGCAGGAGCACCGGCCGCCGAGGGGGACGGGGATGAAGAAGACGGCCCATCGGTCTCCCGAGGAGGGGGTCCTCTCGAAGCTCGCCCCGGATCTGGTGGGCTACGTCACGGCGCTCAAGAAGCGGGGGCGGAAGCAGACGACCCTGGCCCTGCGCCATCTGCTTCGCATGGTCCGGGAGTACCCCGAGAAGCCGCTTCGGGACGCGATCGCAGAGGCAGAGCGGTACGGGCTCTTCGACCTCGACCGCGTCGAGCGCATGGTGCTGCGCAGGGTGGCTTCGGACTACTTCCGCCTGAGAGGCGACGGCACGGGAGGAGACGATGACGGAGGAGCTTGAGCAGCTGCTCAGAAACCTGCACCTCAAGCGCATCCTCGAGATCTACGACGAACACCTCAAGGTCGCCGAGAAAGAGGACATGACCTACACGGACTTCGCCCTCGGCCTGCTGCGGCCGCAGTGGCACGCCCGGCAGGAGCAGAGCCTGGAGTGGCGCATCAAAAGGTCGGGGCTGCCCGGGCTGTGGACCCTCGACAGCTTCCCCTTCTCCAAGCAGCCCGGGGTGAACCGGCGTCAGATCCGAGCCTTCGCCGAGCTCGACTTCATCGCCAAGGCCGAGAACATCGTCTTCATCGGCCCCACCGGCGTCGGCAAGACCGGGCTTGCCAGCTCCCTCCTCCTCAAGGCCCTGCAGAACGGCTACCGAGGCCAATTCATCCGGGCCCAGGACCTCTTCGACGAGATGTACGCCTCGCTCGCCGACCGCTCCTCACGCCGGCTCGTGAACCGGCTCGCCCGCCTCGACGTCCTCTTGATCGACAGCTGGGCTACGTGAACTGCCGGCCCGAGCAGGCCAACATCTTCTTCAAGCTCATGGAAGAGCGCTACCACAGGAAGGCCACCCTCATCTCTACGAATCTCCCCTATGCGGAGTGGCACAACCTGCTGGGGAACAAGTCCATGGTCGACGCGCTGCTGAGCCGGCTACGCCACTACTGTCACACCGTCACCATCGACGGCCCGTCGCTGAGGGACCCCCAGGGCTGAGCGCACTCGTGGACCGCCACGTCTACGTCAAGGCCGTCCTCGACCACTACCGCCGCACCCCCGGCACCCTCGGACACTCTCGCCCTGAAGACCGGCGACTTGCCGCGGCCCTCTACGACCGCGGCGTCTTGCTCGAACAAATCGACGCGGCCCTCCTCCTCGCCACCGTACGGCGCACCTTCCGCCCCAAGGACGCACCTCCCCTCAACCCCATCCGATCCCTTCACTACATCCTTCCCCTCCTCGACGAGATCCGCATGAATCCTCCAGACCCCGCCTACCTGCGCTACCTCCAGTGGAAGCTCGATCAGCAGGCCGGCACCGACAGACCTCTCCCCACGGGCTCCTCTCGCTGACCTGACGCGCCTCACGGCGAGGATGTGTGACGGGTGCGACCGCTCAGACCCCCCGCGGGCCACGCCTTCGGCGTGGATGAAATCGAGGGCCCTCGCCGGTCAGCGCACCCCGAAACCCTGATCCGCGCCTGGGTCACTTCTGACAAGCACAGGTGGGTCACTTCTGACGAGCGCCTAAGCCTTCGCGAGCTTTCTCGCCAAGCCGATCGCGGCGCGAACACCCTTCGCCGCCCTGAGCACCTTGACTCGCGCCTTCTGGCTAGGCTTGAGGCTCCGGAGGTGGCCCATGTACTGGCCCTGCAACCTCAGGGCGGCTCGCCGCGCCGACGTCAGCCTGAGCTTGCGGCCCTTGCGGCCTCGGCCAGATGGGTTCCCAGAGTCGCGAGTGGCGGCTTGCAGCGCTGGGGCGAGACGCCCGAGTGCGCTCGCGATCGTCGTAAGCGACCTCCGGATCGCCAGGATGTCTCTGCTGACTGACCGTCGGCGCGTTTTCGGCAAATAGGCCCCCAAGGCTGAGACAGCGACCGAATCGTACTACGGCGTCCCGGTGACCGGTCCCGGGGTCCGCGAAGGGGGAGCTCCTCGCGGGGCGCCTGGGTTGCGGAACCAGGACGATTAGTGTTTCAGGGGGCAGCCGGCCGTCGCAGGCCGTGCCGCCCGTGAGGTGCGACCCATGTGTGACCGATGCGCGTGTGTCGGACGACCTTGGGTCACAGGTTCGCCAACACGCCTGCGCGGATTCCCTAGCTCCGTGTCTTGACCGCGGGCGCGCATGCGAGGTAACCTTAAAGCTCGTAGTCTCTAGAGCCTCGCGCTGATCCGGTTGCGGCTATGGATGGCAATACAAAGAGACGGCACGTCTTCATCAGTCACCATCACGCCGACGACGAGGAGGTAGGCAAGCTCACTGACCTCCTGGCAGGTAGGGGTTACGACATCAGGAATAGTTCAATACGAGCGAAACCAGCGAACCAGCAGCGCTTGGATCGCGGTCTGGTAAAGGACGACACGATCCGGCGGCTCTTGCGGATGAAGATCTCTTGGGCCACAACGGTTGTGGTGCTCATAGGCAAAGACACGCATACCAGGCCCTGGGTCGATTGGGAAGTCAAAGAGGCCAATAGACAAGGGAAGAGAATCGTCGGCGTGTACATCCGAGGTGGGACGGACGCGGACAGCCCGGCGGCGTTGGAGCGGTATGCGTCCGCCATCGTGGGGTGGAACTCAGATCGCGTACTCGCGGCCATAGATGGCGCCGCCTATCCGTTTGAACTGCCCGATGGCACTCCCCGCCCGCCGGCTCATCCTGGCACGTCAGTTAAGTGCTGATTCGTGTCGAGAACCTACATGTATGTGGTTGATAGGGACTTCGGCTTCGCTCCGAACCCCTTCCACGGCTACTGCACGCTGGCGGCATGCAAGCCTGGCATCCGAGCTAGAGCCGAGCTTGGCGACTGGGTGGTCGGAATGGGCGGTGCCAGACTAGGGGCCACAGGTCGGTGCATTTTCGCGATGCTCGTCACTCAGTCGCTCTCATTCAACGAGTATTGGCACAGCCCCTCGCATCTCGATAAGAGGCCAGTCCGAAACGGCAGCAGAAGGATGATGGTAGGCGACAACATCTATCACTGGGAGCCTGCCACACAGACCTGGCTCCAAGCGGATTCACATCACAGCAATCCTGACGGAACACCGAACGCGCACAACATTGCGAACGACACTAAGGCGGATCGAGTACTACTATCGAGGCATTTCTTCTACTTTGGTCGCGACGCTCCGTGTGTTCCCGTCACGCTGCTCCAATCGCTATGCTTTCGGAATGGCCGCAATTACCGAGTCTTCTGTGAACCGGTGTGTGCCGACCTACTAGACTGGCTGCAGCAGACGTTCGGCGGCTCCTTGAATATCGTTCTGGCGGACCCTTTTGATTTCGAGGGTGGCAGCCAGCGATATTCTGTCGGAGACAACAAGATCAGGTGACACCCATGACCCCACGTGACCTGCAGCATGTGGTTGCGTCGTTCCGGCTCTGTCAGATGCGGTCTCCGCGGTCTCAGGAGTGTCTTCTTGCCTCGCCACGTTGTCGTCTTCGATGAGCGGCGAGCATCCGCTTGAAATGCCTGGGTAACTACGAACGGCCTGTGGGGCCGGGCCTCTGTTGCGCACCAACGCGTCGTGTCGGCCATGGCTGCACTCAAATGTTGGGAATCCTGATCTGGCCGCGCCGAGGGGCAAGATGTGTGCTCGAGCCACCTTGTGGGCCGATCTGGCATCGGGTTCGCAGTGCCTAGGATAGGACGCAACCCCGGCCCGATGGACCTACCTTGCTGAGTCGTACAAGGGCTTGGCTGCGAAACCGCTACTTAACCTCGTGGGCGCCTGTCGAACCGAGCTATAAGGCCTTCATTTCGTACAAACACGTCTCGAGCCGAACGTTCGCCGTTGTGCTGGAGAGCGCGCTGAAGGGCTACGCCCGCCCCCTCCTGAGGCGGCCGATGCGGATCTTCCGCGACGAGAAGATCGTTCGTGTCGGCGATGACCTTCCAGACATCATCCGTGCCGCGCTTGCCGGTGCCGAATACCTGATCCTGATCGCATCGCCGGACGCAGCGCGGAGCGCATGGGTCGCGGACGAACTCCAGCAATGGTGCGCCAACCTGAATCGTGCTGAGCGCCTCATCATCGTCCTCACCGTAGGAGAGATCTCCGTCGATGAAGGCAGTCGCCGTATCCGTTGGTCCGAGACCACGGCGCTGCCTGCTCTTCTTTCCGAGCACCTCACCTCGCTCCCGCTGTGGCTCGACCTCCGCGGGATGGCGGAGAAGGACTGGAGCCTGGAGAACCTCCGCTTCAGTGACGCCGTGAATTCCATCTCCGCGAGATTGCGCGGAGTAACCCCTGAGGAGATGAACGATGAGCACGTGCTTCAGCACCGGCGGAACGGCCGGATACGCAATGGAGTCATCGCATCTGTCGCGCTGATGTTGGCCGTCTCCCTCGTAACGTCGGTCCTGCTATGGTTCTCGCGGCGGGACCTACGCCACGCGTTGGATGAGGTCGTCCTCCAGCGCAACACGTCCGAATCTCGGCGGATGGCCGGGCTTTCAGCCCTGGAACGCGCCGGAAAGCGACTGGATGTAGCCGTTCTTCTTGCCTCCGAAGGCCTCCAGTTCGCGGATACGGCAGAGGCCCGGTCTTCGCTGTTGGCCAGCCTCGAGGAGTTCGCCGGGAAGGAGGCCATCATTCCCTGCCCGGACTGCAGCATCAGCGAGATGGCCTTCCGGGAGACGGAAGAAGTGCTACCGAGGGCCCTGCTTGCGGTTGGCACCACACGTGGGGACGTGCTGCTACGCGACTTGAGTCGCATAGACCCATTCGAGACGACGACGCCGCCCCTGCACCGCGCGACTGTGAACGCGATGGCGTTCAATCCGCAGGGCACCCTGCTGGCGTCCGCGGGGGTCGGCGCGGACGCTCAGCTCATCCTTTGGAAGATCGGCGACAGTTTCGACGTCAAGCCGCTGAAGCTCGTAGAGGCCCATCAGCGGATCGGGTGGGCCGTAGCTTTCAGTCCGGACGGCAGCCAGCTCGCCACCGCACGCCAAGACGGGTCCGTGGTGCTCGGCGATGTTTCGACCGACGGCATAAGGTTCCGAGACCCGCTGTTCGGGCACCAGGGCTTTGTCCTTACCGTGGCCTTCAGTCCCGATGGACACCGCCTCGCATCGGGCGGGATGGACGGCACGATCCGAATGTGGGACGTCGCCAAGGGGGCGCCCGCGCTCGAACCCTTAAGGGGCCATCGCGGCCCGGTCGGCCGTGTCGCGTTCAGCCCGGACGGGCGTCTTTTAGCCTCCGCTGGACACGATGGGACCGTTCGTTTCTGGGACGCCTCTTCGGGAAGGGCGTCGGGCGAGCCTCTCGCCGCCCACCGCGACGTTGCCTCTTCAATCGACTTTGCTCCCGACGGCGCGTCTCTCGCCTCCGCCGGTCGTGACGGCGCCGTTCTACTGTGGGACGTCGAGTCCCGCCGGCAAATCGGCGAGGTACTCCGTGGCCACAGGGGTGCCGTGAACCGGGCCCTCTTCATGTCAGCGCGGCCGAGCGCGGGTGGGACGATGGTCTTCGACGGTTCCATACTGGCGACTGCGGGCCACGACGGCAACGTCGTTCTCTGGCGGCTTAGCGGCAGAGGCCACCTGTCTCGGACAATAGCGCCCGGCAAAGCGGCTGTGGACGTGATCGCTTTCAGCGGAGGCGCCGACCTTCTCGCGACAGCCGCGGAACGCACGATCCAGCTCTTCCAGGTGGAATCGGGCGCGAAGGTCGGCCCGTCGATCGCCACTCCAGAGAGTGTCGCCGTCCTGGCGCTCTCGGTCGATGGAAGCCTGGTGGCGTCTGGGGATATCCAAGGCACGATCCAGATCTCCAGGTTGGAGAGTGGCGCCCGGATCGGCGAGCCCCTTGTCGGCGAGGACCCTCTTCTCCACGCCCTGGCCTTCAGCCCGGACACGCGCCGGCTGGCGTCTGCTGGCCAGCATGGGGTGGTAGTGTGGGACGTCGGCCGGGGTCAGGTCCTTCGGGAACTTTCCGGCGAGCACGCGGGAGATGTCTACTGCATCGCCTACAGCCGGGACGGACGCCTCTTCGCGTCCGGGGGCCGCGATGGCACGATCGTGCTGCACGATGCCGGCAGTTTGGAAACCCTAGGCACACCGTTGAGCGGTCACCTCCAGGGCGTGACCGCGCTCGCGTTTGACCGCTCGGCAAGCTCACTAATGAGTGGCAGCTTCGACGGTACCGTCCGTGAGTGGACGCTCCCGGGGGGCGAGCCTCGCGGGACGCCCCTGCGGCTGGCCGGCGCGCCGGTTCGGACCATCGCCTTGAGCCCGGACGATCGCATGCTCGCCGCCGGCGCCGCGGATGGCACGATCACCCTCTGGGACCTGGCCGATGGACAGGCCATCGGCCATCCCCTGCGTTCACATCGAACGGGCCTGGCATCACTCTCGTTCAGTCGCGACGGGCGATTCCTTGCCTCCGCTGCAGGTGATGGCCCGGCCGTGATATGGACGGTCGATCCGAGCGCCTGGAGAAAGCTTGCGGAGCAACTGGTCCGCCGTAACCTGACGCATGAAGAGTGGATCCGTTTCGTCGGATCCGGGACACCTTACCGTCGGACCTTCGCATCGTGGCCGAGCCGTTGAAGACTGCCCGAGCCTTATAGGCCAGATCGAGCGGGCACATCCTATCCGAGCAGGCCGCAGGCTTCTTCCAGGTTATCGAGTCGTCCGACCGTGGTGCACCGCTTCCCAGGTCCAGATGTAGGTCATGTCCAAGAACCAGGCTCGGCACCGGTGCGGAGAATAGTCGAGGAGTCAGGATCGCGCGTCAGAGCAATTGAAACTGCCTGCCACGGTCGCTATACAGCGCTGACATCTGACAGAGGAACTGCCGCTGCCCCCCGTAGCTCGGGTGTCTGACGGGCAGCACTGGGACCAACAAGTCAAGTCTCCGGGCTGCCCCTGCTGCTTCGTTTCCGATGGCGACGATACGCCTGGGCCTCAAGCGCATCACGAGGTCAACTAGAATCTGCTCGCCGGCCCGTCGTTCCTGCGAGTTATGCTGGCGATTGGAGAACGGCGTGTCCGCCTCGTGGGGATGGAGGGGGAAGACGTTCCACAGAAAGACCCTCTCCTCGATCCCGTCCAAGACGCTCCAGATCACGGTCGCCGTCCGTTCGGAGACCAGCGCACCAGTCGTCGGGACCACAGCCGGCACCCCCCACCGGCTGGTATGTCTGTGCACGTGGACGTCATCGGTTAGCGCAAGACCGGTGCGTCGGCCGCCCCGGTAGCCCAGGTCTCGGCCGATCCAGATTGAGTCAACTCCCCCGAGTTCGGCTTGGCGCAGCATTGCCGACAACACGCTGGCCCGTCGCTGCGGAGCGTCAGGTAAGTCATGCACTGGGCAGCGTTCTACGTAGGGGTTGAAGCAATGCGCGAAGCGCAGAGATGCGAGGGTCTGAACAAAGGGATGGATCCACGACTCGCCGAGTTTCATAGCGGTTCGAACCGAAGGTGTCGATTCTCGCGGTCACCCTCGACCCACCCACCACGACCGTCCCGCAGTCTGCGAAAGACCGCATACCCCTGCAGGATGGCGCGCTCCCAGAGCTTCAGCGGGCAAAGCGCCACCTCGTAGCCCACGGTGAACTCCTGGATCGTCTTGAGGATCCCATAGGATATTCGTTCGTGGCCTTCGAAGTAGTTCAGATCCTTGGCTCGCGAGAATATCCAGGCGGTGAGACCTTCCTCTACCACGATCGCCCGGCCGCCATCTTCGACTTCGTCGTGCCGGGCGCTGCTCTTGCGCTTCTGCTTGATGAGGGCGCGGAACACCGGCGACCAATGAAGGATGGCCGCATGCGCAAAGTGGAACACGTCATGGAAGCGGTATCCGTCGGGATCTCCGATGTTGTCAGTAAGGGGGTCCCCGATGAAGACGTCATTCCAACGCAAGTAACTCTGTCCGGAAGTCCTCTGGTTGATCCGGATGCGGAACTTCGAAGGGATTCGTTCCTCCTCACTGAACTCGTCGTCGAATCGGGGGAGGGAGAGCACGTCGGGCGAGAGAAACGCGCCTCGTACCTTGGCGATGTTGGACCGCGCAATCTCAGCAAAGCTGAAGCTCGCGGCCTGGAGTGCGGACAAGTAGCAAGCGGCAAAAGCTCCGAGACGAGCACGCGTTGAGGCAGGGTCTGGGGGCGCGTCCAGGAGCGTGGCGGCGGCGCGCCCCAGCTGGAAAAGCGTTTGATCGATGTCTGCCGACCCCGCGGGCGTGGTGACATGCGCGACAGCGCCATTCGGTAGGTCGCTCGCGGCCACCATTGAGGCGCAAGGCACCTGCTTGGTTGCAACGCTGAAGATGCTCTCGAGCGAGATACCCTGTCTGCGGCAATAGGCAGCGAGGTACCACAGCGTGTCCCCGAACTCCTCCTGAGCGGCAACGCGGTAGCCCGGAAACGCGCCGCCCTCTCGAACGTGCTTCTTTGCGGTGGCCATGATCCCGCCAACTTCGCCATACAGCCCCATCAATACGGGGGCGACCTGGTCTTTGGGCAGGACATCTGTTTCCTCAACCGCCGTGCTATATGCGTCGAGTCCAATCGTGCCCAACGTGAGCTTACCCTGCTCGCTCACGGATGTGCCTCCATTCGGAAGACGCGGCCTGATAGGCCCCGAAAGCCACGATCAATGGCCGGTGGTCGAAACAAGTCCCCAATCCCCGCTTGCAGACATCGTACCCTTCGAGGTTGCGCAATGGAACACCTGGATGTAATCGCCAAATCCATCTTCGCCTGGCCGCAGCGCTCGACTCTCTTGCCGGAACTCGCTCTGCAGCGTCGCGAAGCAGCTCTCCACCACGGCGTTGTCGCAGACGGCCGCGGTTGTATCAGCGGCGTCAGGTTCGCGGCACACCGGTGCCGACCCCCGCATTGAGCCGCAATATCCCAGTCACTGCGAGAGCTAGGACCCGGAGTACGTCATTGGACGTGAGCACCAGGACATACTCGTCGAGGGTGAGGCCGCTACGGCGGGCGAGATCTTCGAGCTCGATCTCCTGGAAGTAGCGCAGAGCATTCCAGCCGTCCTCGGTGCTCGCACCGTCGCCAGGTGGGACTGGATAGGCTACCTCGAACTCCGCGAAGAGCGCAGCTGCTTTGGGTGGCGTCATGAACATGGCACGCTCGTCGTCGGTTAACCGACGATGCAGAAGCGCACTTGCCACGGCCTTCGCGGTACCTCCGACGGCACCGGCCACGAGCAGCGGTTTTCCGGCCTGATGCGTCACCAGGGCCTCTTCCACAACGCCAGGGAGTCGGCGGAGCGGCCTTCCCATGGCTCCGCCCAAGCACAGGCGAACGTCCGCCAAGCGGGCCATTTCCTGGCGCATCGCCGTGAGGGCTCGGGCGCGCAGGAACTCCCCCAACGGTTCGTGGCGCACTTGTGGCTCGAGATCCTGAAGCTGGTGGAGCGGGAAGCCCGGCGGAGGAATCTGGCGGACTTCGAGGATGCGCTCGCGCATCATCCGCAAGCCGTTCGTGCTCGTGGGTGGCTCGTCCGGCCAAGCGAGGAGGTTCAGGATCGGAACCGGCACACCCGCAGCGAGGGCACGATCCCGCCAGCGGCTCTCCCTGGCCTGAAGGGCCAGGTGCTCCATGATTCCATTCGGTTTCCAGCGATGCCCCAACAGCAGGGTACCGCCTTCCAGGATGAGGCTCGAAGCGAAACGGAAGATGAGGTGGTTAGTGGCCTGCTCCGGGTCGACACCCATTGGCATGTCTGGAGCGGTCGAGATCGAGATCCCGAAACGAATGCCGGCGAGGCGTCGGGGGTCGGCGGGGATCATGAACTCGGCCGGTCGGAGCCGCCAGGCGGGCCTCCCCCCTCGGGAGGGAGCGGCGCCGAGGGTTGAACGTCGAGCGTGCCGGCGACGAGCAGGAAAGTCTCGACTGCTTCGAGATGGAGGTAGCTCTGGGTGGCCGCGAGCCATTCCCGGGCCGCGGTGAAGTCGCGAGTCGTCTTGATGGCCTGCGGGAGAAGCCAGTACTCGCTCCTCTCGAGGGTTGCTGCCCGGGCCTGGAGCGCACTGATCGTGGGGAGCCGGGGCCAGACACGCCAGGAGGTTAGAGGGATATTCGGAGGTACGTGGTCGACGACCAGCGTCTCAACCAGCAGCATCCGCAGGTGTTCACGTAATGCCGCTGCCAGCACGCGGTGGGTGTTCCCGTCCGGAACGCGGACGTTCGGCATCGCCGCGAAGGGTAGCGTGGAAGGGCTGATTACGGGGCGCAGAAGCGCATCCACCACGATGATGGGCACGCCATGGGCGAGCGCCGTCTCGAACTCGTTCCGACACCACGGGCTCTGGTCGTAGCCTTCCGTGCGGATGGCGATTAGCACGCTGGACGATGCCTCCGCTTCGATGTCGTCCGACCAGGCGGCTCCGGACTGGAGGTCGATCGCGTCATACCACGCGTTCAGCTCCGGAACCTCCTTGAGCAGCGATACCAGCGAATGCGCCAGGAAGAGTCCGTCGGCCTTTGCGTGACTGATGAACAGTTTCAGTGTGTTGCGCTCAGGAGAGGCCCCGACCAGCAGCCGGGCACGGTGAAGAGCGAGCAGGGCGAGGGTGTGCGGGCGCATACGACGTTCGCCAAGGACCGAGCTCTCTGGCGCCTGTCGCTCCCGGAGCCGGCCGGGAAGACGGGCCTGCGCCTCCTCCGAAGATACAAAGCAGAGGGCGTTCTGGAGCCCGCTCCTCGGAAGCACAGAGGCGACGATCTCCAGCACTGACGCCCACTCCGGATCGTCGACCATCCTTTCGTTCACTAGGATGACGAACAGCACCCGGCGACCGACCGTCTGCGTCCGAGCCTCGAACTCTGTCGGATTGCTGACGACGATGAAACCGACGAGAGACCACGGGTCCGCTTCTGGCGCGAACGTCGAAGCATCATCTTCCGAGCGGACGTTCTCAAACGCGCGACGGAGCGCATCGACCCTGGCCCCGGCCATCGAGTCGCTGGCGTGGTGGAGGACGATCACATGGAAGAGCGCATGCGTCACGGCGGGTCGCGCTTCGTCCGGTCAACATCGACGGCGGCGTCCCAAGCGAACCTGTGGAGCCGTGCGGCCACTCGGAGGCTGGGTTCCGGTCGCCGCAACGAACGCCTGCGTGCGGCCTCGCCCAGCCACTGCGCGACGTCCTCACCCCGTTCCGACCACTTCCGGATCACAGCATAGTCGGCCAGGGAAAGGTCATGGAGCCGCAGGGGCACGTCCGTCGGATCGTAGTAGCGCTGTGCGAAGCTCTCGCTCGTAGGCAGGATGATGCCGATAAGGCCTGCCCCTGGACCATCTTTGCGGTATTCCGTGGTGATCGCGATCTCTCGGTCGACCCATTCGCTGAGCCGCGTTGAGACGCCCACGAGTACCATCGTGTGGGTGGCCTCTCTTGCGACTTCCTGCAACCAATCCTCGAAGTCTTCCCCCGATGCTGCGGGCCGGGTTATGGGGATACCCAAGTTCGCGAGGATCGAAGCAATGGTCTGGGCCCAACTATGATCCTCGGAGACGTAGCTGATGAAGACTCGTGAATTGATCGTCACAGCCTTACGGGCTTGAGCGACGGCTCGCGAGGAGGAGCCCGTCCCAGCACCTTGTCAACCGTCCAGGGACAGTGTACACCCATACTTGGCCGACCCGCTTCGCGTGTTCGCACCGAAACGACCCCTATGCTCGGGCCGGCATCAGGAGGCGGCGCACATGGCCAAGGAGAGCATCACCCTCAAAGAAGTGGAGATCGGCTGGCTCGGCATCAAGGGTAAGTGGGTCGCGGACCGCGAGCAGATCCTCGCAGCCTGGGAGTTATACGTCGAGCTCGTCACCCGCATTGCGGTGCAGCCGCTCCAGCCTGGCCAGGGTCTCTTGCGCGAAGCGCTGGCATCCTTGTACGCGCTCTTCGCCGAGACCCGTCGCATCTTGAAGACGCACGGGCCCGGCGTGGCCACCGCGGCCACGAAGGGCAGCCTGTCGCTGGGGCTCATCGCAGTGAAGGTACTGAACCAGGAACTGCGGCCCGTGCTCTCGCAATGGCATCCCGAGCTGCAGGCCCATGAGCAGCGGCGGCCGGCCGACGTGTCGCCCTTGGCCCACGAACGCGCATGGGCTCGGCACGACGAGATGCGGAACGTCCTCGAAGGTGTGAGGGCGCACCTGGAGCAGTACGCCGATCTCCTCGCCATCGTGGCCGGGATCCAGCCCTTGAAGTGACACTACCCAGGCTGCCCCACTCCGTGCCGCTGTCCCCGTGTGACCCATGTGTCACTCACGGACGTCGGGCCGGACGGCTCTGGGTCACATGCGAGCTAATGCTTGCAGCGCAGGGAGTAGACGGTGACCCGCCTAAGGACTCGAACGTAGAACCAAGAACTAGAAGGCTGAGAGCCCTCCTGCCGCAACCCGTGGAAGTTGGGAGCGACTCATAGCCTCACGTCTCACGCCCTCTTCGCTCAGCCACCGGTGACTTCGACCGGGACGCCCACCTCGACCGCGACCGGCGTCCAGATATCAACGCCTACGGCTTCGGTTGCGATGGAGATGACCAGCGAATAGCGAGCGCCCTGAGCGCTACGGTCGCGTCCTGGCTGGTCCTTCCACCAGCCGGAGACCGGGTAGACGCCGACATATCCTCGCTCCGCCAGGTCGGCGGCTGTGCCCACCCAGATGTCCGAGTGCACGGAGCCCCTGTTGCGGGCCTGCTCGCCCAGGAACCAAGCGGCCGAGTCGCCGGTGGTGTCGGGGCGCTCCTCGTCCTCCTCGAGCGCGCGCTGGTTGAGGCGCTTGCGGAAATTGTCCAGGTCTTCGGTCGGCGTCTTGACTTCGAAGCGGAGGCCGTGCGATGCGTATCGGTGGCGGCGTTTCCAGCCCCGTCGTGCGGGGTTCGGCTCGACGAAGTAGGACAAGGTGACTCGGAGGCGTACCGGCGTCTCTGCGAGGCCCTCCAGGGCCTCCTTCGGCCAGGGCAGGGGGTGCAGGTGCATCTCCCTCATCCTGCCCCTGTCGAAAGGGGAGAGGGTCGCCTGCGCTACGAGCGTCAAGACATCGTTGGCGCTGCGAAGTGCCCGCTCGAGGTTGGGCACACCGAATCCATAACGGCGGGTGAGGCGCAAGCGGGCCCTCTTCGCGCTCCCGGATCCGCTGAGATGGGCCCTCATGGCGGGTGTCCACTCGGCCGAGTGCACGATGAGCGCGCGCACCGTCTCCGGCCAATAGTCCGCGTAGTCCGCCGTTATGGCCCCCGCGATCCGTGCGACCTGGGCGGTGGACGCGCTCGTTGCCCAGGAGAGCACGAAGAGCTTCTCGGCTGGCCGGTAGTGCGTGGACAGGACGCTGAGCGCCGGCACGGGGAAGTTGACGTGGCCGGCGCCGTCGTGCACGACGTTGCCGCCCTCGAACACCACGTCCGGCTTGATCGGCCACGCATCCGCGAAGGGCACCGAGGTCGTGCTCCAGGGCGACAGCTCCCCTGGGCGAGCGACCGGCTTCCACCCTTCCCACTCCGGGTCCTCGTCTGGCCATGCCGCTTCCGTGTGGGCGCCGACGGTGAGGGCATTCCAGGCTTGCCCCGGATCGTGGATGGGCTCAGTGTCGCTTCGGTCGAGGTGGTTCACGTCGGGGTTCGTCACGTTGCCGGCGCACACGACAAAGAGACGCTGTGCCGGGTCGTTGTCGTCCAGGTAGACGAGCCCCTGGGACGCTGGATCGAACGACCGACCGGCGGCGAGCGCGTCGATCGCCGCCGACCACGACGTGGGCTGCCCCTGGTCGCGCTCGTCAATGGCAGTGATCGCCATCGAGAAGGCACGCCTCCGGTCGGGGGCCTGGACCTCGACCCGGCTCGCCGCTTCAGCGGTCACGGCGCCATAGAGCTCGGGACGGTTCGCCGGCGCGGTCGGGGGAGGGAGGATCTTCACGGATTCGAGGACGTGCGTCAGGCGAACCGGTTGCTGTCCGGCCAGCAGGGGACCCAGGTCGCCGTAGAGGGCCAGTCCCCCCATCTCCGTTCCGTGGCCGTCGTGGTCGTGGGTTCCCCAGCCTGGATCGCAGGCGTGGGTGTCTTCGGCGGCCAGCGAGGGCTCGAGCAGTGGATGGGCCCGGTTGATGCCGGTGTCGAGGACGCAGACGGCCGTTGCGTCGTCAGGAGCGGGAGTCGTCCTCTCCTCGAGGTCCCTGAGCCATTCGGCCTCTTCGCGCGGACCCATGCCGGCGAAGACCCCGGCGGACTCCTTGGCACGACGCAGCTCGGCCACGTCGTTGAGCACGTCGAGGGAGTCGGAGAGACGTTCCGCGCTCGAGAAGGCGAGCGTGACGATGCGGTCGTGGAACTCCAGCCTTCGGTCCCTGAGCTGGATCCCAGCGAGTCCCGCGAACTCGACGAGCCGCTGCAGCTCCCGGCCGTCCTGCCGCCGCAGCCAGACCTCCCACCAGATCGCCTCGCCCGCCCGGGGATACGCCTCGGGTGCGTCGGTCCAGAGGGTGCGGAGGGTCGCAAGGCGGAGGGCCGCGATCGGATCCACCATGTCTCTGTGGCGCGGCTCGCCCTTCTTCGCGGTCCGCTCCGTGGCGTACTGATCGAACCGTGCGATGAAGTGCTTGACGGCGCCGTCGGGGACGAAAACGGTGGCCCGTTCGGTCACCGTCCCGTCCGGAGCCTCCTGCCGCGTGACGGCAACCAGCTCGATGCCCTTTCGCTTGTCCTCGAGGCTTTCGAGCTTCAGCTCGACGCCTGGCTGGCTGGCGAACTCGACGTACAGCCCTGGCTCGGCGCCGTGGACCGCGATCTCCGCCGCCCCTCGGCGTGCCTGTGCCTCGCGCTGGGCCTGGTGGAGCGACGCCTTGAGCGCCCTTGCGTGCCTGCGCCGGTTCGCCGGCGGGGGCGGGGCAGCCAGCTCGATCTTCCGCGGGTGTGGCCGGTAGTCTTCGCGCCGAGGCGGCGTCCGGATCAAGATGTGCCGCCGGTTGCGCGGCGCCGCCATTCAGCGCGCCGCCGTCACGCGTGGGTTGCCCGGCGCTCGCCGAGAGCGGCGACCAGGGCCCCCGTGTCGATGGCTGTCCGATGATCCAGGATGACGTTCTTGGCCCCCTGTTCGCAGGCCCGCGCGATCTCCCCGTGGCTCAAGCCTTCGGCGGCGGCCAGGACGGCCGGCCAATCCACTGCTGAGGTGTCCAGGAGCGCCAGTCGCGCCTTCATCACGGACTCGGCGGCGCGCTTGGAGGGCAGTTCGTAGTGGATGACGGTGTCGAACCGGCGGAACACGGCGCGATCGAGCAACTGCGGGTGGTTTGTGGCGGCGATGATCAGGCTGTCCGACTCGTCCTGTTCCAGGAACTGAAGGAAGGAGTTCAGCACCCGGCGGATCTCACCGACGTCGTTCCTGCTGGCCCGTTCGCCGCCGACCGCATCGAACTCGTCGAACAGGTAGACCGCGACGGTCTGCTGAACGGCGTCGAAGATCAGGCGCAGCTTCGCGGCCGTCTCGCCCATGTACTTCGTGATCAGCCCGTCGAGCTGGATGGCGAAGAGGGGTAGGCCGAGTTCTCCGGCCAGCGCCGCCGCGGTCATGGTCTTGCCGGTGCCCGGCGGACCGAGGAGGAGGAGCTTGCGCAACGGCGGCAGGCCATGTTCCTTGATGCGCTGTTGCTGGCGCTGTTCCAGGAGCACGCGCTGGACGCGATCCGTCACGCCGTCGTCCAGCGCCATCTCGGCCAGGCGCGTCTTCGGGTAGGCGACCGTCAATAGGCCCGCGAGCTCCCCGCGGGGTTGCACGAGGGGGACCGGCTTGAGGCGGGGCGCGATGGCAGCTGCCGCCCCCCTGGCCTTGGCCGCATCGACCAGCTTGCGGAGCTCCTGCGCGAACCTGTGGTGGCCGGTTCGCGCCGCCTGGGCCGCGACCTGCATCGCGACGGCGTAGAAGCGTGTGTCGTCGCCGTCAGCGTGGCTCCGGATGAGAGCCTTTACCTGATCAGCGGTCGGCATTCCTCTCCTCTTTGAGATCCGCCTGCCCATCGTCCGGCTGGTTCGGCGACAAGGTACCACGAGGACCGGTCCTGCGAGGCCCTCCCGGGCCTGAGCGGCTTGGCCGGGAAGTAGGCGCCGCGGGCCATCGCGAATCCGTCAGGAACTGGCTCCTCGCGCGAACGGGAGGACCTCGCGGCCGGTCTTCCTCCTCCCGGCCAGGATCCGCGCAAGCTCGCGCTCCCATGCCTTCAAGGCCGCGGCCTTCTCCTTCAGGTTGTCGTAGACTTGGTACGTCTGCGCCAGGCGGCTCTCGCGGTGGCCGAGCACCGCGTCGACTGTCTCCCGGGGGAAACCGAGTGCCCGGATCCTCGTCGCCATCGTGCGGCGGAGGTCATGCGCGCGCAGGTCGGCCACGCCCGTCTTCTCCCGGACTGCCTCGTCCTCCGCGCTGCCCCACTTCCAGAAGCTACCCGAGCGCTTCGCAGGGAAGACCCATCGAGATCCCTCGGGGAGCTTCGCCCGCCGCTCCTGGAGCAGATCCACGACCTCCTGCGTCAGGGGAACCGCGTGCGCCGACGGCTTCGTCTTGCGGGTCTTCCGCTTCCCGGCCGGGATGATCCAGAGGGCCTGCTTGAAATCGAAGTCCGTCCACTCGGCGTTCATCGTCTCGGTGATGCGGCTCCCCGTGGCCAGAATCGTCCTCAGCACGTCGTGGTAGCGCGTGCCTGCGAGGCCCTTCACGATGGCGCGCAACTCGTCGTCGGTGTAGATCCGAACTCGCGGCGTCTCGGAGGACGGCTTCAGGCCCACCACCGGCGAGGCGGGCACCAGATCCTGAGAGGCGGCCCAGTTGAAGACACGCCTCACGACGGCGAGGGTTCGGTTGGCGGCCACGCGTCCTTGCTTTTCGACCGCCCTGAGGACCTCGCGGATGTCCCCCTTGCTGACGGCCTCGGGGCGCGCCTTTCCGATGCGGGGGTAGACGTTGGCTCTCAGGATGCGGCGGTACTCCTGAGCGGTGCGGTCGCGGATCTCCGGCGCGATGGCATCCATGCACTTCTCGGCTAGGTCCTCGAAGCGATCGCCCCGGAGCTTCCGCTGCTGCGCCTCGGCGGCGGCCGCCTTCTTCGCCGCCACAGCGTCGATGCCCTTCCCGGCGTTCAAGAGCACCTCGTGGGCCTTCAGCCGGGCAGCCTTGAGCGTCAGCGCGGGCCAGCGCCCGATGTTCAGCCGATGAGGCTGCTGGTGGACCCGATACCAGACGGCGAACACTCGCTCGCCGTTCGGGCTGACGCGGACGTGCAGGCCCTTCACCTCGGAGTCCCAGTAGTCGACCCGCGCGTCTCCCGGCCGCAGGCTCTCGATCCCCTTCGCCGTGAGCGTCACAACCGGCATTCGGCACCCCACCACCAGTAGGGAAGTCTCGGCCATCAGCAGGGGATCTGGGTTGCAACTGGGTTGCAAGCGGCCGAAACTTCCCGGCGACGTCCGAACAGTAGTGAAACACTCTATTTGCTTGAAGTCAAGGGTATTCTGCTGAAACCAACGTTCCAGGAGGTTTCACGAAGTTCCAGGGAAGACCGCGTTCTTCTGATTCGTAATCAGCAGGTCGTCGGTTCAATCCCGACCGCCGGCTCCATTCCTTCAGGAAGTTGCGAGTTGGGCGGTCTGCTCCCGAGTGGCGCGGGTAACGGCGGGGTAACAACGCGTAAGCCGGCGTCAAGGCGGCTGCGGCCTCTCTCCCAGCCCCAAGCTTGCAGAGTCCCGCCAGGGCTCGTGGTCCCGTCGGCGCGCCGCTGCGCGACGCTGGTCCGGTAGCGGGCCTGCATCGGGCGCTGGCTCAGCGGTTGCGCCAGGGTCGCGGGAGGCAGTAGTGTCCTTGGCTGACGTCGGCGGCGTCAGCCCCTACGAACCTCGGGACAGTCGGCCTGACGGGGTTCGGGCTAGGTCCATGGAGGCGTGTTTGGTCGACTTCAACAAGCGGCTCGGGAAGAAACCAGGGGCAAAGCCGCTCGACCCGATCAAGCTCTACGACACGCTCGATCGGGCGAGCGACAAGGGCCCCCTTCGGCCAGCGCAACTCGCCATCCTCCAACGGTGGCACGATCAGTACCGCGGGCAAAGTGACGTCATCATCAAGCTGCACACGGGGCAAGGCAAGACGCTCATCGGCCTGCTGCTCCTTCAATCCAGGCTGCACGAGACCGGCACACCCGCGCTGTACCTGTGCGCGAACAACTTCCTGGCGAGGCAGACCTGTGAGCAGGCCACGCAGTTTGGCGTGCCCTACTGCGAGACAGAGAAGGATCTCCCGGGGGAGTTCCTGGACGGCCGCACCATCCTCATCACGACGGTCCACAAGCTCTTCAGCGGGCTCACCAAGTTCAGGCTGGGTGCACACTCGGTACCAGTGGGCTCACTTCTCTTGGATGACTCCCACGCTTGCGTCGATGTCATCCGAGCGGCAACCACGATCCGGCTGCAGCGGGACAAGGACAAGGCACCTTACGCGGCCGTCCTGGACCTCTTCGCAACTGAGCTCGCAAAACAGGGCGCCGGTACTTTCGCTGAGATCAGAGACGCAGCCCACAACGTCCTTCTTCCGGTGCCTTATTGGTGTTGGATTGACCGCCAGACTGAAGTCGTCGCTCTTCTGGCGAAGCACCAGGACAGCGACGCCATCAAGTTCGCATGGCCGCTGCTCAGGGACGGACTTGGGGGATGCCACTGCCTTGTGTCTGGTCAGTCGATCGAGATCGCTCCATACCTGCCTCCCCTGCACCAGTTCGGCTCCTTCGCCAACGCCAAGGCCAGGGTATTCATGTCGGCGACGGTTACCAATGACTCGTTCCTCATTCGCGGACTTGGCCTTGACCCCGACGTAATCAAGCACCCCCTCATCTACAAGGACGAGAGATGGTCAGGCGAGAAGATGGTGTTGATCCCGTCGCTGATCGACGACTCCCTCGACCGCAGCACCATAGTCGCGAACTTCGGCGCCCGCAGCTCCAAACGACGGTCCGGCGTGGTTGTCCTTGCCCCCAGCTTCAGTAGAACGAAGGACTGGGAGGCGGCGGGGGCCAAGGTCGCAACGAAAGACTCGATTGACACTGACATCGAAGCGCTGAAGTCGGGTGCCCACGACCAGACGTTGGTCGTCGCGAACAGATACGATGGCATCGACCTGCCGGATCAGACGTGCAGGCTTCTCATCCTCGATTCCCGACCACACTCCGAGAGCCTCATCGACTCGTACTCTGACGGGTGCCGGCCGGACAGCGACACAACGAGCATTCGGACAGCTCGCATCATCGAACAGGGCCTCGGCAGGAGTGTCCGTGGAGAGAAAGATTACTCGGTCATCCTCCTGACTGGCGCGGAGCTCATTCGAACCATTAGGGCCCGCGCCTCTCGGAAGTACCTGTCGGACCAGACCCGAACCCAAGTGGAGATCGGGCTGGAGATCGCCACGATGGCTCAGGAGGAGATCGAGAAGGGTAGGGATCCGCTGGACGCGCTGACCGGCCTCATCGGACAGTGCCTCAGAAGGGACGAGGGTTGGAAACGCTTCTATGCCGAGCAGATGAACGCGATGGAGGTTCGGGAGCCCGGCCACGCTGTGCTGGACCTCTTCGCGAAGGAACTGAAAGCTGAGGAGCTACACGAGTCCGGACGCTCTCGCGAGGCCGTGAAGTTGTATCAGGCGATGGCCGACGAGACCGCCGATCATGTGGAGAAAGGCTGGTACCTTCAGGAAGCGGCGCGCTGTGCGTACAGCTACAGCAAGACTGATTCGAACAGCCTGCAGATTGCGGCACATCGGAGGAACCGGCTTGTTATGCGGCCTCAAAGTGGCATGGAGTTCGGCCGCCTCGAGGTCGTCAGCCAAAGGCGAAACGCGCGGATCATCGATTGGATTCGGAGGTTCAAGGACTACGACGATCTTCGAGTGACGCTCGAGGACATCCTCTCGCGGCTGGAGTTCGGCACGCAGTGGGAACGCTTCGAGCTGGCGATGCACGAGATTGGACTTGCAATTGGCTTTGCTGCCGAGAGGCCGGAACGGGAATGGAAGGAGGGCCCAGACAATCTGTGGGGCGTGAAGGAGGGCCTGTACTTCGTGATCGAGTGCAAGAGCGAGGTCAGCCTCGAGCGTGCCACGATCAGCAAGGAGGAAGCAGGGCAGCTCAGCAACGCATGGGGTTGGTTCTGCCGCCAATACCCCGGCGCGAAGGGTCTGCCCGTCATCATCATCCCGACGGAGAAGATGGCGCGGGCGGCCTCGCTGCCCGATGGGACAAGGGTGCTTAGACGAAGCGAGCTAGGGCGGCTCGTCACAAGCACGCGGCGGTTCTTTCAGGAATTCAAGGATCTCGCGTTTGACGACCTTGACGAGAAGAAGGTCCAGGCCCTGATCAACACGCACAACCTGGATGCCGAGAGCCTGGCCGAATTGGGTAAGAAGCCACGGATCGGCTGACGCGTATGCCGCCTCCCGCCAGATGAGTCAAGCGGCGGTCAACGACATCGAGAAGCTGGAAAAGGACCTCTGGGAGGCCGCGGACAACCTTCGAGCCAACTCCAAGCTCACGTCAAGCGACTACTTCATGCCGGTGCTCGGCGTGATCTTTCTACGGCACGCGGCGAATCGCTTCGAGGCCGCGCATCGGCAGATCCATGCCGACCAGGCCAGCGGCAAGATGCCGAAGCGCAAGGTCCTGGCCGCCGACTACGTTGCCCGCCGCTCGCTCTACCTGCCCGAGAAGGCCCGGTACGACTGGATCATGCAGCAGGCCGCCGTGAGCGGTGCCGACCTGCCCAAGCTCGTGACCGAGGCCATGACCGCAATCGAGGCCGAGTTCGAGCCGCTGCAGGGGGTGCTGCCGAAGGACTACGGGATCTTCGAGACCAAGGTGCTCGAGGACCTCATGCGCCTCTTCAACAGCGAGGAGATCAAGCAGGCTACCGGCGACGTCTTCGGACGCATCTACGAGTATTTCCTCGCCAAGTTCTCGATCCAGAAGGCGCACGACAACGGCGAGTTCTTCACGCCGTCCTCGATCGTGCAGACCATCGTCAACGTCATCGAACCCGACCACGGCACCGTCTTCGACCCTGCATGCGGCTCGGGCGGCATGTTCGTCCAGTCCAGCCACTTCATCGAGCACGAAGGCGGCGACACTGCGAAGAAGGTCGTCTTCTACGGACAGGAGAAGAACCGAGACACCATCCGCATCGCCAAGATGAACCTCGCGGTGCACGGCCTGGAAGGCAAGATCGCGGAGGCCATCACCTATTATCAGGACGAGCACAGCCTCGCCGGCAAGTGCGACTTCGTGATGGCGAATCCGCCGTTCAACGTAGACCTCGTGGACGCCGAACGGATCAAGGGCGACCCGCGCCTGCCCTTCGGCCTGCCAGGAGTAAACAAGCAAAAGAAGGTCGGCAACGGCAACTACCTCTGGATCTCCTACTTCTGGAGTTATCTGTGCGACAAGGGGCGCGGCGGCTTCGTGATGTCCTCCCAGGCTTCGAGTGCCGGGTACGGCGAGAAGGAGGTACGCCGCAAGATCGTCGAGACCGGCGATGTGGACGTGATGATCTCCATTCGCTCCAACTTCTTTTACACGCGCACCGTCCCGTGCGAGCTCTGGCACTTCGACCGGGCCAAGCCCCCCGAGCGCAAGGACAAGGTCCTGATGCTCGACGCTCGCAACGTCTACCGCAAGGTCACGCGCAAGATCTACGACTTCTCGCCCGAGCATCTGAGGAACCTAACGGCGATCGTCTGGCTGTACCGTGGCCAGCAGGAGCGGTTCCTCGGGCTGGTGTACGACTATCTCGACCGCCTCTGCGCAGAGAGCGCCGCCGTCCCGAAGGTCCTCACGCCTTTCGAGACTACGTTTGCCGATCTGCGTGGCCGCTTCGAAGCGATGGCCAGGGTGACCTCGGAGCGTACCGAACCCGATGCCGACAAGAAGCAAGCTCTCGCCGTTGCCGTTGCCGAACTGCGCGAGGCCGCGGCGCTCTACGATCCCGACGCGAGGAAGGTCCGGGAGGGCCTCGCCGCTTTCATCGACAGCTACGCCAAGGCACTCCCCGACCAAAACCGGGGCCAACACGCGGTGCGGAAGGCGTTCGACACCCTCACGGAGGCAATCCGCGGGCTCGTCAAGCAGGTCGACCTGCTCTACAAGCTAGCTGCGCGGGTGGCCGACCTCGCCGGCGCCCTGGCGACTGACGACGCCGTCTCGTCTGCCTACGATCGCCGCGCCGCCGGCCGGCTGCTGAAGCAGCTCGACGAGGAACGCAAGGCGGCTGTCGAGCAGTTGCAGCACGCGATCTACTTCCACCGGCAGGTGACGTGGCTGCAGGACCGTTTCCCCAAGGCTGAGCTGGAGGCTGTGCCTGGGCTAGTGAAGGCCGTGGACCGCAAGGAGATCGAAGCCGTCGATTGGAGCCTTACTCCGGGGCGTTATGTCGGCATCGCTGAGCCCGAGGGTGACGAGGATTTCGACTTCGAGCAGGCGCTCCGGGACATCCACACCGAGCTGTCCGACCTCAACAAGGAGGCGGCCGAGCTCGCGGCGAAGATTCAGGAGAGCTTCGAGGAGCTGGGGGCGTGAGTTGGGCGCCACAGCGGTTGGACCAGCTAGGCTACTTGTCTCGTGGCCGGTCGCGGCACAGGCCACGAGATGCTGCCCATCTCTACGACGGTCCCTATCCATTCATCCAGACCGGCGATGTGAAGCATGCGGGGCTCTACATCACCGATTACCAGCAGACCTATAGCGAAGCGGGCCTCGAACAGAGCAGGCTGTGGCCCGCAGGAACGCTGTGCATCACGATCGCAGCCAACATCGCCGACACCGCAATCCTCGGGATCGACGCTTGTTTCCCAGATAGCGTCATCGGCTTCATACCCGACACGAAGAAGGCGGATGCACGCTTCGTCAAGTACCTGTTTGACGCGACGATCCAGCGCCGCGTTCAGCAGTTCACTCAGGGAGCGGCGCAAGACAACCTCAGCCAGGAGAAGCTGCTCTCGATAGAGTTTGAGGTTCCCGGTGTCGCGGATCAGACGCGCATCGCGGACGTCCTCTCTGCCTACGACGACCTGATCGAGAATAACCGGCGGCGGATGGTCCTGGTGGAGGATGCGGCGCGGCAGCTCTACAGTGAATGGTTTGTCCGCCTCCGCTTCCCTGGCCACGAGCATACCCGCATCACCGACGGCGTGCCGGAGGGATGGGGGACGAAGAGCCTGGGAGAGTTGGTGCAGGTAAAGAAAGGCAAAAACATTACCAGGGCGGCTGCCGAAGAGGGAATGGTGCCGGTCGTTGCTGGCGGTCTCGAGCCCGCGTATTTCAACGCTGCAGCAAACGCCAAAGGACCGGTGGTCACGATCAGCGCGTCCGGCGCGAACGCTGGCTACGTGGGCATCTACCTGGAGGACATCTGGGCGTCCGACTGCTCCTATATAAGCGCCGAGTGGACACAGCACGTTTACTACTTCTACTGCCTCTTGAAGGCAAGACAGCGGGAGTTATTTGGTCTCCAGAAGGGAGCGGCGCAGCCGCACGTGTATCCGAAGGATCTCCAAAGGCTTGCCGTAACCGACCCGCCAAGTCGACTGCTTCAACACTTCGCCGAGGCCGTCGGACCTTTGTTTTCGTTGATCGCAAACCTGGCGGCGCAGAGCCGCCAGCTGCGCGCCGCGCGCGACTTACTGCTGCCGCGTCTGATGAGCGGGAAACTGGCGGTATAATCAAGCTGCACTCTATTTAGCCCTAATTGCTTGACAGGCAATTTGGACGAAATAGAATGCTCTTGTGAAGCGGCGGCTTGGCAACCTCGAACGGCAGCTCTTCGCCTATGCGCAGTTGCGGAAGGTCCGCGAGCTGCGGAGCGGCGACCTTACGAAGCCGCTCGGGATCACGGCCAAGCAGGAGCGCGAGCTCTATAGCCGCCTGGCCAGAGCCGGGCTCATCGCCCAGGTCCGTCGCGGCTTGTACCTTATTCCACGCGAGCTGCCGCTGGGCGGAGCCTGGACGCCGGACGAGGCGCTCGCGCTGAACACGCTGATGGCCGATCGTGGGGGCCGCTACCAGATCTGCGGCCCCAATGCCTTCAACCGGTACGGCTTCAGCGATCAAGTCCCCAACCGGGTCTATGCCTACAACGACCGTGTGTCGGGCGAGCGGACGATCGGCGCCATCATGCTCACGTTGATCAAGGTCGCCGAGGCACGCCTCGGGGACACCGATGAGGCCACGACCCGCGAGGGCCTGATCGTTGTGTACTCCTCCAGGGTGCGGACGCTCGTCGACGCCGTGTACGACTGGGCGCGCTTCGGCAGCCTGCCACGCGCCTATGTGTGGATCACCCGCGAGCTGGCCGCGCGGCGAGTGACCCCCGCGGCGCTCGTCGCGACCACGCTCCGCTACGGCGACCGGGGCACCATCCGTCGCATGGGTGCGCTCATGGAAGAAGAAGGCGTCAGCGCCCGGCTCGTGCATCAGCTCGAAGACGTGCTAAGGCCAACGACTAGCACGATCCCGTGGATTCCTACGAAGCCCAAACGCGGCACTCTCAATCGCCGATGGGGACTGATCATCAACGGCGAGATCTGACGATGCCGATCCGCTGGCACGCGGACGACGTCGACTTGCTGGTTCAGGCGATCGAGTTCACCGCCCGCCAGAGCGGGTTCAACCCCCGCCTCGTCGAGAAGGACTACTTTTGCAGCGTGGTGCTCGAGTACCTCGCCGGGAGCGATGCGGACTTGACCTTCAAGGGTGGCACCTGCGTGGCCAAGGTCCACAGCGCCTTCTACCGGCTGAGCCAGGACTTGGATTTCAGTATCTCGACTCCAGTGACCGCGTCCCGCAAGGAGCGGAGCCGAAGAGCCGACCGGCTCAAGCCCGCCGTTGGCGACATCCCGAGGCGTCTCGCCGGGTTCCGGCTTGACGAAGGGCTCCACGGGGCCAACGAGTGTACCCAATACAACGCAGTCGTCTCCTACGCGTCGCTGCTCGACTCCCACGTCGAACCGATCGGCATCGAGGTGGGGTTGCGTGAGCCGACCTTGACCAACCCGCACACGGGATCGTCGAGGACCATGCTGCTCAACCCGATCAACGGAAGACCACTGGTCGACGCCTTTCCGGTCTCGTGCCTTTCGTATCGGGAGGCGATGGCAGAAAAGCTGCGCGCCGCCCTTACACGGCGAGACGTAGCCATCCGTGACTTCTTCGACGTGGACTACGCGGTGCGCGATCGGGCACTGGAAATCAGCGATGGCGCGCTTCTGGACCTGGTGCGGCGCAAGGTCCTGGTTCCAGGCACCGCACCCGTAGATGTC